>NPIG01000870.1_pt1 | contig 19284 bp, 18 predicted proteins | sample 8637441 | NCBI WGS metagenome assembly NPIG01 (sample SAMN07420675, study PRJNA396082) | bioreactor metagenome | isolation source: sample BR6 brine-fed electro-methanogenic bioreactor BR | place: Japan: Kochi | collected 2016-06-14 | reverse complement strand
ACGGTCACCCCGCGGATCATCCGGCGCAGCGATAACCGCGTCGACCTGATCTTCGAGATCGCGGAAGGCACCACCATCGAGGTCGAGCGTGTCAGCTTTGTCGGCAACCGGGTGTATTCGGACCGCCGTCTGCGCCGGGTGTTGCAAACCAAGCAGGCGAACCTTCTACGCGCCTTCGTGCGCTCGGATACGCTGATCGAGGACCGGATCGAATTCGACAAGCAGGTTCTGCGCGACTTCTACCTGTCGCGCGGCTACGTCGATTTCCGCGTGAACAGTGCCAATGTGGAATTCACCCGAGAGCGGGACGCCTTTTATCTGGTGATGGACGTGCAGGAGGGACAGCAGTTCCGTTTCGGCAAGATCACCACGGTCAGCGAGTATCCCGGGATCGATGCGGCCGCCTATCAGGACGTCCTGAAAATCCGGCCGGGCGTGGTCTATTCCCCGACCCTGGTCGAAACCTCGATCGCCCGGCAGGAGCGGCTGGCCATCAAGCAGGGCGTTGATTTCCTGCGCGTCGAACCCCGCATCACCCGCAACGACCGCGACCTCACGCTGGACGTCGAATTCGCCCTGACCAAGGGGCCGCGCATCTTTGTCGAGCGGATCGATATCGAGGGCAACACCACCACGCTGGACCGCGTCGTGCGCCAGCAGTTCAAGGTGGCCGAGGGCGATCCGTTCAATCCGCGGGAAATCCGGGCCAGTGCCGAGCGGATCCGCGCCCTGGGCTTTTTCGAGAAGGCCGAGGTGGACGCCCGTGAGGGATCGTCGCCGAGCCAGGTGGTCATTGACGTGAATGTCGAGGAGAAGCCGACCGGGTCGCTGAACCTGGGCGGGTCCTATTCGGTGAACAACGGCTTCGGGGTGGCGATCGGCCTGACCGAGAACAACTTCCTCGGCCGGGGCCAGCGCCTGTCGTTCACCTTCTCGACGGCCGAGGATGCGGAGTCTTACGTACTTGGCTTTACCGAACCCTTCCTGCTGGGGCGCGAGTTGCGCTTTGACCTGGATTTGGGGTATTCGGAGACAGATTCCAGCTACTCGGCATTCGACACCACCCGTGCCTTCTTCTCGCCGGCGCTGACGTTCCGCCTGGCGGAGAAGTCCAAGCTGAACCTGCGGTATTCGTGGAACGACAGCGAGATGCGGGCGCGCTCGACGCCGATCCACGGTCCGGTGATCGGCTCGGAAATCGCGCAGGGCAATGTCACCTCGAGTTCGATCGGGTTTACCTATTCCTACGACAGCCGTTTGACCGGGCTCGACCCGAATTCCGGCGTCCTGTTCGAGATCGGGGCCGATTATGCCGGGCTTGGCGGTGACAATGAATTCGTCCGCACCTCGGCCAAGGCGATCGCACAGACCAAGATCATGAACGAAGAGGTGACCCTGCGGGCCAGTTTCGAGGCTGGCGCGCTGAGCTGGATGGGCGGCACCAACAGCCGCGCGCTGGACCGCTATGTGCTGTCCTCGGACATCATGCGCGGGTTTGAGCCCTCGGGCATGGGACCGCGCGATATGACCCCGGACGCAACCGGCGCGGCCTATGACGATGCCCTGGGCGGCAACCTGTTCGCGGTGGCCCGGCTCGAGGCGGATTTCCCGCTGGGCCTGCCCGAGGAACTGGGTCTGCGCGGGGGCGTCTTCCTGGATGTCGGCAACCTTTGGGATTTGAGCAACGTGAACACGGCGGCCGCCGCGTCGACCTGCGGGCCGGGGGGCGTGTCCACCTGCGTGGTGGGCGCCGACGGCGCCTGGCGCTCTGTCATCGGGATTTCCTTCCTGTGGACCACCGGGTTCGGGCCGCTGCGCTTCAACTTCTCCAAGGCCATCAACAAGGAATCCTATGACAAGGAACAGACCTTCGACCTGACGCTTCAGGCGAAGTTCTGACCAGGCGGTTGTCTAGGGTCAGGCGACAAACCGGTCTGTTACCCGCGCTGGCACTGGTTGTCGCCGCGCTGGTTCTGTTCACCGGAGCGGTGGCGGCGCAGCAGCTGGGGCTGCCGCAATCGGCGATCCTGACCATCGAGACCGACCGGCTGTTCGCCGAGTCTGCCTTTGGCCAGCGGGTGGCGAATGAGATCGAAGCAGAAAGCGCCGTTCTTGCCGCCGAAAATCGCCGGATCGAGGCGGAATTGACGGCCGAGGAAAAGGACCTGACCGAACGTCGCCCGCAAATGGAGCCCGAGGCGTTCAGGGCCCTGGCCGATGCCTTTGACGAAAAGGTCCAGTCGATCCGGCGTGCCCAGGATGCCAAGGCCAGGACGCTGAACCAGAAGGCGGACAAGGCGCGGGTCGAGTTTCTGCGCGCCGCGCGCCCGATGCTCGAAGCATTGATGCGCGAATCCGGGGCCAGCGTGATCCTGGAGCGCAACAGCGTGTTTCTCAGCGCGAACGCCACCGATATCACCGACCTTGCGATCACCCGGATCGATGCTGCCATCGGCGACGGCGGCGGGTCCGGGGCCGAGGCCGATCAATAGCGCCGCTTGCCCAACCGGGTCCGGGTTGCTAGTCAGTCGGCAAGACTTACCAACGGGAAATCGTCCATGACCGCAGAACTGCAAAGCGCGGATATCCAACTGATCCAGCGCATTCTTCCTCACCGCTATCCGTTCCTGCTGGTGGACAAGGTCGTCGACATCGACGGCTACAGCGCAGCGCGCGGGATCAAGAACGTGACCATGAACGAACCGCATTTCCAGGGTCATTTCCCCGGAACGCCGATTATGCCGGGGGTCACCATCGTTGAGGCGATGGCGCAGACCGCCGGCGTGATGCTGGGGGTCGGGATGGACATCGTCGATACCGATTTGCTGATCTACTTCATGAACATCGACAAGTGTAAGTTCCGCCGCAAGGTGGTGCCGGGCGACGTTCTGGAAATGCATGTCACCACGGTGCGCGGCAAGCCGGGCGGCAAGATCTTCAAATTTGCGGGCCGGGCCACGGTCGAGGGCGAGGTTGCCGCCGAGGCGGAGTTTACCGCCATGGTTGATATCCAGAAGGACTGACCGCGATGAGCCGGGTGCACCCCAGTGCGATCATCGAAGAGGGCGCCCAGCTGGGCGAGGGCTGCGTCATCGGGCCGTTTTGCGTGGTTGGCCCCCAGGTCGTGCTGGGCGATCGGGTCGAGCTGAAAAGCCATGTTGTCGTCACCGGCAACACCAGGATCGGCGAGGACACGGTGATCTTCCCCTTCGCCGTGATCGGCGAGGTGCCGCAGGACCTGAAGTTCCAGGGCGAAGACAGCCAACTGGTGATCGGCGCGCGCAACCGCATCCGGGAACATGTGACGATGAACCCGGGCACCAAGGGCGGCGGCGGCATCACCCGGATCGGCGAGCACGGGCTGTTCATGGCAGGCTGCCACATTGCCCATGACGCGACCGTCGGGGACCGGGTCATCGTGGTGAACAACGCCGCCGTGGCAGGCCATTGCGTGCTGGAAGACGACGTGATCATCGGCGGGCTGTCGGGTATCCACCAATGGGTGCGCGTGGGCCGTGGCGCCATTATCGGCGCGCTGACGATGGTCACCAATGACGTAATCCCCTATGGGCTGGTGCAGGCCCCGCGCGGCGAGTTGGACGGGCTGAACCTGGTCGGGCTCAAGCGGCGCGGCGTGCCGCGCGCCGACATCACCGCGCTGCGCGCCGCGTTCCAGATGCTGGCGCAGGGCGAGGGCACCTTCCAGGATCGGGCACGCAAGCTGGGCGAAGAGACCGAAAGCGCCTATGTGCGCGAGATCGTCGATTTCGTCATGGGGCAATCCGACCGCTCCTTCCTGACGCCGGGGAGTTGACGCGATGCTGGCGCTGATCGCAGGGCGGGGGGCGTTGCCGGACGCGGTGGCCACCGCGCAGGAAACCGCGCCGCTGATCTGCGCGCTGGAAAGCGATCCGCCGTCCCGGCTGGAGGTCGATCACTGGTTCCGCATCGAAACGCTGGGAAGTCTGATCGCGGCGCTGAAAGAGCAGGGGGTCGAGCGGATCTGCATGGCCGGCGCGATCCGGCGGCCGCAGGTGGACCCCTCGGTCATTGACGCGGCCACCCTGCCGCTGGTGCCGGTGCTGACCGAGGCACTGCTGGCCGGCGACGACGGAGCGCTGCGTGCGGTGATCGGGATATTTGAGACCTCCGGGTTCGAAGTGGTTGCCGCGCATGAGGCCGCGCCGGAGCTGCTGCCTCCGGCGGGGATCCCGACCGTCGCGCAACCGGACGCAGCGCAGCGGGCCGACGCGGTGCGCGGCGCCGAGATCGTGTCTGCCATGGCCACGGTGGATATCGGCCAGGCCTGCACGGTCCTGAAGGGGCAGGCCCTTGCGGTCGAGACCGTGTTCGGCACCGACTGGATGCTGACCAGCCTGGCCGAGCGCCCCGATGGCGAGGGCGGCGTTCTGTTCAAGGCGCCGAAGCCGGGGCAGGACCGGCGGGCCGACCTGCCGACGATCGGCGCGGAAACCGTGCGCGCGGCGGCCGGCGCCGGACTGTCCGGGCTGGTGGTCGAGGCCGGCGGCGTCATCGTCCTGGACCTGCCGGAGGTGATTGCGGCCTGTGATCGGATGGGCCTGTTCCTGTGGCTGCGGGACCCGCGGGGCTGATGCGGGTTTTCCTGATCGCGGGCGAGCCGTCCGGCGACAGGCTGGGCGGTGCGCTGATGGCGGGGCTGCGCCGGTTGCGGCCCGAGGTGACCTTCGACGGTGTTGGCGGAACCGAGATGCAGGCCCAGGGGTTGGTCAGCCGGTTCCCGATGGACGAGCTCAGCGTGATGGGCATTGCCGAAGTGCTGCCGAAGTATCTCCATCTCAAGCGCCGGATCGCCGAGACCGCGCGGGCGGTGATCGACAGCCGGCCGGACGTTCTGATTACCATCGACAGCCCGGATTTTTGCCTGCGGGTGGCCAAGCTGGTCAAGGCCGGGTCAAAGATTCGGACGGTGCACTATGTCGCGCCGACGGTTTGGGCCTGGCGCCCGAAGCGGGCGGCCCGGATGGCGCGGGTGATCGACCATGTGCTGGCGCTGTTTCCCTTCGAACCGCCCTATATGGAGGCCGAGGGGATGGATTGCGATTTCGTCGGCCACCCGGTGGTGGCCGAGCCGCAGGCGACCGATGCCGAGGTCGCCGAATTCCGCGCCGCGCATGATCTGGGCGAGGTGCCGCTGTTGCTGGTCCTGCCAGGGTCGCGCAAGGTCGAGGTGGGGCGCCTGGCCCCGGTGTTCGGTGCGGCGCTGACGCGGGTGCTGGCACGCCGCCCGGATTTGCGCGTTGTGGTGCCCGCCGCAGGCCCGGTGGCGGGGCTGGTGCGGGAGCTGACCGCGGGTTGGCCCGGCAGGCCGCTGATCCTGGACCCGTCCGGGCCGAACCCGGAGGCGGCACAGGCGGAAAAACGCGCGGCCTTTCGCGCCGCCGACCTGGCGCTGGCGGCCTCGGGCACCGTGGCGCTGGAGCTGGCGGCGGCGGGGACGCCGATGGTGATGGCCTATGATTTCAACTGGCTGAGCTGGCAGATCATCAGCCGCATGGCCCGGATCGACACCGCCAACCTGGTCAACCTGGTCAGCGACAGCCGCGTGGTCCCGGAATGTCTGGGCCCCGACTGCCGGCCCGATCTGATCGCCGAGACCGTCCTGCGGGTTCTGGATCGGCCCGAGGCACAAAAACAGGCGATGGCGCTGACAATGGCGCGGCTGGGGCAGGGGGGCGAGGCACCCGGGTTGCGCGCCGCGCGGGCGGTGCTGGCGCGGTTGTAGCGCCCGGCGCGGGGTTATTCCCCGCGCCAGATCCAGCCGCCGCCAAAGATCCGCGTCCCCTCGGTTTCATAGAACACGCAGGCCTGACCGGGCGAAACCCCTTCCTCCGGGGTCAGCAATTCGACCTCGGCCGTGGTGGCCGACAGCGGCCGAACGATCGCCTCGCGCGGGGGGCGGGTGGAGCGGACCTTGACCGACAGGTGCCATTCCGGCCGGCTGTCAAACGGCTCGTCCCCCAGCCAGTTGATTTCGCGCACCGGCACGGTTCGGGTTGCCAGCATCTCCTTCGGCCCGACCACCACGCGCTTGTTGTCCACGTCCAGCTTGACCACGTAGAGCGGTTCGCTCAGCCCGCCGATGCCAAGGCCGCGACGCTGTCCGATGGTGTAATGGATCACGCCGTCATGGGTGCCCAGCACGCGGCCGTCGGCATGGACGATCTCGCCGGGGTCGGCGGCGCCGGGGCGCAGTTTCTCGATCACGCTGGCATAATCGCCGTTGGGCACGAAACAGATGTCCTGGCTGTCGGGCTTGTCGGCCACGGCCAGGCCGTATTCGGCGGCCATTTCCCGCGTGGCGTCCTTGCTGGGCAGATGCCCCAGCGGGAAGCGCAGGAAGTCGAGCTGTTCCGGCGTGGTGGAGAACAGGAAATAGGACTGGTCGCGGTTCGGATCGGCAGCGGCATGCAGCTCCGGCCCGTTGGGGCCCATCTTGCGCTGGATGTAATGGCCGGTGGCCATGCAGTCGGCCTCCAGATCCTTGGCGGTTTCCAGCAGATCCTTGAACTTCACCCGCTCGTTGCAGCGGATGCAGGGCACCGGTGTGGCACCGGCGAGGTAGCTGTCGGCGAACTCGTCGATCACCGCATCCTTGAAGATGTTTTCATAGTCCAGGACATAGTGGGGAAAGCCGCGCTCTTCGGCCACGCGGCGGGCGTCGTGGATATCGATGCCCGCGCAACAGGCGCCCTTTTTCGCCAGCGCCGCGCCGTGGTCGTAAAGCTGCAGCGTTACGCCCACCACGTCGTATCCCTGTTCGGCCAGATGCGCGGCGACGACCGAGCTGTCGACGCCGCCCGACATGGCCACGACCACACGGGTTTCGGAAGGCGGCTTGGCCAGGCCAAGCGAGTTCAGAGGTGCATCGGTGTCCAGCGCCATGGAGGCGGCTCCTTGGTGGTCGGTGATCCCGGAAAAGTCCGTCGGAATATATGAAAATACCAGACACTCACAAGGGGCGGTTTCACCACACGTTAAGAGCTGTCTGCAAGAGTCGGCTCGGATTGCTGAGGGGTTGGTGATGTATCTTAAGAAAGTGGAAGGACCACGTGCGGTCAAGTTGCCGGACGGAACGACCATGACGCGGGCGGATTTGCCGCCGCCGACGACGCAACGGTGGGTGGCGTCGCGCAAGGCAGCAGTGGCAAAGGGCGTTCTCTATGGTCTGATTTCCGAGACCGAGGCCAGAAAGCTCTATGCGCTGAGCGAGGAAGAGCTGCAGTCCTGGATCAAGGCGGTCACCGAACATGGCGAAAAGGCGCTGAAAGCGACGGCATTGAAAAAATATCGACAACCGTAGGTTGTTGTGTGATATTTGTGGAACACTCCCTTTCGGTAACACGCGGTTAACTTTTTTTCGCCAAGGTTAACAAAGAGAGTGCAAACCGAATTGTACGGAGAGTTCCATTATGCGCGTCCTATTGGTGGAAGATGATCCGGCCACGTCGAAGAGCATCGAGTTGATTTTGACTCATGCCAACCTGAACGTCTATGCGACCGAGCTGGGCGAAGAGGGCATCGACCTGGCCAAGCTTTACGATTACGACCTAATTTTGCTGGACCTGAACCTGCCGGATATGAACGGTCACGAGGTGTTGCGCCAGATCCGGCTTGCACGGATCGATACACCGATCCTGATCCTGACCGGGTCCGACGATACCGAGAGCAAGCTCAAGGGGTTCGGCTTCGGGGCCGACGACTACCTGACCAAACCCTTTCACCGCGACGAACTGGTGGCGCGCATTCACGCGATCATCCGCCGCTCCAAAGGGCATTCGCAGTCGGTCATCCATCCCGGCAAGATCGCGGTCAACCTGGATGCCAAGACGGTGGATGTCGCCGGTGAGCCGGTGCACCTGACCGGCAAGGAATACCAGATGCTGGAACTGCTCTCTCTGCGCAAGGGAACCACCCTGACCAAGGAGATGTTCCTTAACCATCTTTATGGCGGCATGGATGAGCCGGAGTTGAAAATCATCGACGTTTTCATCTGCAAGCTGCGCAAGAAGCTCAGCCAGGCCACCGGCGGCGACAACTACATCGAAACCGTCTGGGGGCGGGGCTATGTGCTGCGCGACCCGCGGGAAGATGAAAGCGGCGCGCGCCTGGCGGCCTCGGCCTGACCTGGAGATCCGTCGTCGGAGACCAAGCGGTGTCTGGACCTGCGGCCTGACGCGCCCTATCACGTAGCCGGAGAACTGAAGCCGGATAGGTGGGGCGCAAAGGGCCGTGGCGGACGAGATTGAAATCGAAAACCTGACCGAGGAACAGGCAGTGGCCGAGCTGGCGCGCCTGTCCGATCTGTTGTTGCGCGCCGACGCCGCCTATCACACCGAGGATGCCCCGGTGATGTCGGACGCGGAATACGACCGGCTGAAGCGGCGCAACACGGCGATCGAGGCGCGCTTTCCCAATCTGAAGCGCGGCGACAGCCCGTCCGACCGGGTGGGGGCCAAGCCGGCCGAAGGCTTTGCCAAGGTCACCCATGCCCAACGGATGATGTCGCTGGGCAATGCCTTCGAGCCCGAGGATGTCGCGGGGTTCGACAGCAGCGTGCGCAAATATCTTGGCCTTGCGCCCGGGGCGGTCGCCTATACCGCGGAACCCAAGATCGACGGGCTGTCCCTGTCGTTGCGCTACGAGGGCGGGCGCCTGGTGCAGGCCGCCACGCGCGGTGATGGCGCGGTGGGCGAGAATGTGACCGCCAATGCCCGCACCATCGCCGATATTCCGCAGATCCTGACCGGTGCGCCCGAGGTCCTTGAGGTGCGCGGCGAGGTCTATATGAGCCACGCCGATTTCGCCGCGCTGAACGAACGGCAGGAGGCGCGCGGCGACAAACCGTTTGCCAACCCGCGCAACGCCGCCGCCGGGTCGCTGCGGCAGTTGGATGCCGAGATCACCCGATCCCGCCCCTTGCGGTTTTTCGCCTATGGCTGGGGCCAACTGTCCGAACCGCTGGGCGACACCCAGATGGCCGCGCTGGACCGGCTGCGGGCCTTGGGCTTTGTCATCAACGATCTGACGCAGCTGTGCCGGGGGCCCGACGACCTGTTGGCGCATTATACCCGGATCGAGGAGCAGCGCGCCACGCTGGGCTATGACATCGACGGGGTGGTCTACAAGGTCGACAACCTGGGCCTGCAGGCGCGGCTGGGGTTCCGGTCGACCACACCCCGCTGGGCCATCGCCCATAAGTTCCCCGCTGAACTGGCCTGGACCCGGCTGGAGGCGATCGACATCCAGGTCGGCCGCACCGGCGCGCTCAGCCCGGTGGCGCGGCTGACGCCGGTGACGGTGGGCGGCGTGGTGGTCTCGAACGCGACTCTGCATAACGAGGATTACATCGCCGGGCGCGATTCCGGCGGCAACCCGATCCGCGACGGCAAGGACATCCGGGTGGGCGACTGGGTTCAGGTCTATCGCGCCGGCGACGTGATCCCGAAGGTGGCCGACGTGGACCTGACCAAGCGTCCGGACGGCGCCGAACCGTACATTTTCCCCGCCAAATGCCCCGAATGCGGCTCCGAAGCGATCCGCGAGGACGGGGATTCGGTGCGCCGCTGCACCGGTGGCCTGATTTGTCCGGCGCAGGCGGTGGAGAAGTTGAAGCATTTCGTTTCGCGCGCGGCCTTCGATATCGAGGGGCTGGGCGCGAAGCAGGTCGAGTATTTCTATTACACCTGCCGCATCTCCGAACCCGCGGACATTTTCCGCCTGGCCGAGCGCGATGGCGATGCCGGGCAGCTGACCGCCGATCCGCGCGAGCGGATCCAGCAGCAGATCCGTGATCCTGAACGGCGGGCCGAGCTTCTGGACAGGCTGGCCGAGATGTTGCGCGCCTCCGGCGTTCCGGTCGAGGACGGCGATGCCGACCACGTGGTCGCGGGGTTGCGGCATCTGGCGGGCAAGCCGCTGGCGCAGGTCAAGGGATGGGGCGAGAAGTCGGCGCAGAACCTTTTTGCCGCGATCGAGGAACGCCGTGATATACCGCTTAACCGGGTGATCTTCGCCCTCGGCATTCGCCACGCGGGCGAGGTGGTCGCCGCCGATCTTGCCCGCCACTATGGCACCTGGGAGGCGATGGTCGCCGCACTCGACGCCGCGCATCCCGCGCTGGAACGGCATCTGAAGGCCGAGGCGGCGGTGATCGCCGAACGCGCCGCGGCGGCGGAAGAGGGCCGCCGTGCCCGCATCACCGACACCCGCACCGCGATCTGGGCCGAGGATCCCGCATTGCCCAGCGGCGCGCGCGCCGCCTGGGACGATCTGGTCGGCGTCGACGGCATCGGCACCACCGTGGCCGTGGCCCTCGTCACCGCCTTTGCGCAACCGGCCGAGCGCGCCTCGATCGACCGGCTGGCGGCCGAGCTTCGGATCGAGGCGGTGGAAGCCCCTGACACCTCCGGCAGCCCGGTCGCGGGCAAGACCATCGTGTTCACCGGCACGCTGGAAAAGATGACCCGCGCCGAGGCCAAGGCACGGGCCGAGGCGCTGGGGGCCAAGGTCTCGGGTTCGGTCAGCAAGAAAACAGACCTGGTCGTGGCGGGTCCCGGCGCAGGGTCGAAGGCCAAGAAGGCCGCCGAACTGGGCATCGAAACGCTCGACGAAGACGGCTGGCTCGAGCTGATCGGGGCGGCATGACCGGGCGGCCCGAGGCGCTGTTCCCGCTGTTTGCGGATCTGGAAACGCTTGAGGGCGTGGGCCCCAAGACCGCCAAGCTGATGGCGCATCTGGACGTGGAGGCGCCGCGCGACCTGTTGTTCGGCCTACCTTACGCGGTGGTGGACCGGCGGCGGCGCGACAGCATCCGGGGCGCGGAATTTCCGACCACCCTGACGGTCGAGGTCACGGTGGGGATCCACCGTGCGCCACGCAACCGGGGCGGGGCCTATCGCGTGCATGTGAGCGACGCGCAGGACGAGTTTCAGCTGGTCTTCTTCCATGCCCGGGGCGATTACCTGAAACGTCTGCTGCCCGAAGGCGAAAAGCGGGTGGTGTCGGGCAAGCTGGAGCTGTTCGACGGCATGGCGCAGATGGTGCATCCGGACCATGTTCTTCCACTGGAGGAGGCGGACGAGATCCCGGATTTCGAGCCGGTCTATCACCTGACCCAGGGGGTCAGCCAGAAGGTGATGTACAAGGCAGTGCAGGGCGCGCTGGCGCGGGCGCCGGAGCTGGCCGAGTGGATCGATCCCGCCTACCTCGCGCAGCAGGGCTGGCCGGACTGGGCGGGGGCGATCCGGCAGGCGCACGCACCTGAAGGCATGGACGATGTCAGCCCCTCGGCCCCGGCACGGGCGCGGCTGGCCTATGACGAGTTTTTCGCCCACCAGATGACCCTGGCCCTGGCCCGGCAGCGCGAGCGCAAGGCACGCGGGATATCCAGCCAGGGCACCGGGGCGTTGCAGAAAAAAGTTCTGGCGGCGCTGCCGTACAAGCCGACCGGCGCGCAGCAGCGGTCCCTGTCTGAGATTGCCGCCGACATGGCGGCGCCGCAGCGCATGAACAGGTTGCTGCAGGGCGACGTGGGCGCGGGCAAGACTCTGGTCGCCTTTCTGGCCCTGCTGATCGCGGTCGAGGCCGGCGGGCAGGGGGTGATGATGGCCCCGACCGAGATCCTCGCGCGTCAGCATCTCGAGGCGCTGCGGCCGCTGGCCGAGGAGGCCGGTGTGGTGCTGGAGCTGCTGACCGGCCGCGACAAGGGGGTAGAGCGCAAGGCAAAGCTGGCGGCGCTGAACCGGGGCGACATCCAGGTTCTGGTAGGCACCCACGCGGTGTTCCAGCCGGATGTGGAATTTGCAGATCTGCGCCTTGCCATCGTCGACGAACAGCACCGGTTCGGGGTGCGTCAGCGCATGGAACTGGCCGACAAGGGCGTGGCGGCGGATATGCTGGTGATGACCGCGACACCGATCCCGCGCAGCCTGTCCTTGGCGCAATACGGCGATATGGATGTGTCCGTCCTGGATGAGAAACCGCCGGGGCGCAAACCGATCAAGACCGCGGTGATCAGCACCGAGCGGATGGATGAGGTGATCGACCATCTGCGCCGCGCGATCGCGGAGGGGCGGCAATGCTATTGGGTCTGCCCCCTGGTCGACGAATCCGAGCTGTCGGATCTGACGGCGGCCGAGGACCGGTTCAAGCGGTTGCGCGCGGTTCTGGGCGAGGGGGTGGTCGGGCTGGTTCATGGCCAGATGCCCCCGGCGGAGAAAGACGCCGCCATGGCCGCGTTCCAGTCCGGGGAGACCAAGGTACTGGTTGCCACCACGGTGATCGAGGTCGGGGTCAACGTGCCCAATGCCACGATCATGGTGATCGAACGCGCCGAGATCTTTGGCCTGGCGCAATTGCACCAGCTGCGCGGCCGCGTGGGCCGGGGCGAGGCGCAAAGCACCTGTTTGCTGATGTACCGTCCGCCGCTGAGCGAGGGTGGGCGGCGCCGGCTGGAGGTGCTGCGCGAGACCGAGGACGGGTTCCGCATTTCCGAGGTCGACCTTGAGATGCGCGGGGCGGGCGACCTGATCGGAACGGCGCAGTCCGGCCTGCCGCGATTCCGCATCGCGGACCTGGAGCGTCAGACCGCACTGATGGCGGTGGCGCAAAGCGATGCCCGCGCGCTGCTTGAGGCCGACCCGGGTCTTCAGGGCGACCGGGGGCGGGCCGCGCGGGTGCTGTTGTGGCTGATGCGGCAGGACCGGGCGATCCGCTGGATTTCGGTGGGGTGAGCACCCGTCCTGAAACCGTTCAGGAGGCGGTTTCGGGGACGTGCGGGCGCCCCCAAGGGTGCCCCTGGGGCAAAGCGAACCTGGAGCTGGTGGAAACCCACGTGTTTTCAGGAGTATACGCGGTTTGTTCCGGAAAGTTCGCAAATGTTCTCAAAAAGTTCTTTACAGATTGGGGTGAGATATGAGAACAAAAGGTCAACACGGAACAACAACCCGCTGACCAACCCGGAGGTGATCCCATGCTGACCCAGATCAAGATGGCTGTTTCGACGAACCGCGACACGCTGCTTCAGGACGCGATCGGGGCGGCGGCCCTGGTGGTCATTCTGTTGGGGGCGCTGCACCTGCCCGGGCTGATCTGACACCTGTTTCTGCCTGCGATCTCGTGCCGGGGCTGCGCTGCATCTCTGTCCCATCATTCGATGCAAGGGTGACCTGCCTCAACCGATCCCTGTTCCGCCCGTGCCAACGGGCCCGCCAGGCCCCGGATCCCCCACGAGACACGCATGACTGCCGCCGCCCTCTCGCCCAAGGAGGTGCGGCGGCTTTTTCTTTTACAGGTGGAAGAAGTCGGAGCGTCAGGCGCAATTGGCCTGTTCGGCCTGTTCCATCGCCTCGGCGGTGGCGTCCAGCGCCAGCAGGATCGAGGCGTGCCGGTTCTTGTATTCCCGCGCGGGCCGCAGCACCTCGAGACCGTCAAAGGGGGCGTCCGGCGCCGGGCCATCCTGTTTCAGCATCGCCTTGAGCTGATCGCGGGCGCGCTCCACCTGGTCCCGGGTGGTACCGATGATGGCGCCGCCCACCACCGCGGCAGAAGCCTGGCCCAGCGCGCAGGCTTTCACGTCCTGGGCGAAATCGCTGATACGGCCATCCTTGACCTTCACGTCCACCGTGACGGTCGACCCGCAGAGCGGCGAGCGTTTCTTGACCGTCGCATCGGGATCGTCCAGCCGGCCCAGATGAGGGATATCGGCGGCCAGCGCCAGAATGCGGGCCGAATAGAGCTTGATCAGGTCGGTGTCGCCGGACATGGGTTTCCCTCGTCGATGGTTCCCCATACATAAGGGTCCGGTCCCGCGATGCAAAAGGTTTTCCGCCCATGACTTTCGATCCTGCCACGCTCACATTCACGTCAGACGGCCTGATCCCGGCGATCGCCCAGGACGCGGTAAGCGGTGACGTGTTGATGATGGCGTGGATGAATGCCGACGCCATCGCCCGCACGCTGGAGACCGGGCGCGTCACCTACTGGTCGCGGTCGCGCCAGGCGTTCTGGGTCAAGGGCGAAAGCTCGGGACATGTGCAAAAGCTGGTCGATTTCCGCATCGATTGCGACCGGGATTGTCTGCTGGTCCTGGTGGAACAAACCGGCCCGGCCTGCCATACCAACCGCCGCAGCTGCTTTTACACCGCTGTGCGCGAGGGGGCAGAAGTCGAGTTGATGAAACCGGTGGAGTAGCGCGGCGGCCGGTCAGGCCAGCCCGACCAGGCGCCGGATGTCGTCCGGTGTGGCCCCTTCGGCGCGGTATTTGGCGATCGCCCGGGCATCGTCGCGCTTGGCCAGCCTCTTGCCCCGGTCGTCGCGGATCAGTCGGTGGTGGTGATAGACCGGCGTCGGCAGACCCAGCAAGTGTTGCAGCAGCACATGGATTTGCGTCGCCTCGAACAGGTCCTGCCCGCGCACCACATGGGTGATGCCCTGATCGGCATCATCGACCACCACCGACAGGTGGTAAGAGCTGCCCATCTGCCGCCGGACCAGCACGATATCGCCCACGGCCTGGCACAGGTGATCGGGGTCCAGCCTATGCTCTCCGGCATGTGCCGCACCGGTTTCGGAAAACCGAAGGGCGGGCAGGGCGCGGGTGGCCTTCTCCATGTTCAGGCGGATGACATCATCGCGGCCCGCCGCGGCCATGGCACGTTCGCGGCAGGTGCCGGGATAGATGCGGCCATCGGGCCCGAAGCGCGGCACCCCCTCCTGCGGGGCGCCGGCGGCGGCCTCGATGTCGCCACGGCGGCATTCGCAGGGATAGGTCAGGCCCAACGCCGCCAACCGGTCCAGGGCGGCCGCATAGCGCGGCAACCGCTCGGACTGCCGCATCACCGGCAACGGCCAGTTCAGGCCAAGCCAATGCAGATCGTCATAGATCTGTGCCTCCCACTCGGGGCGGGCGCGGCTTTGGTCGATATCCTCGATCCGCAAAAGGAAATTTCCTTCTGCCTCCCGGGCCATGTCATGCGCCAAAAGCGCCGAATAGGCATGACCCAGGTGCAGCGGCCCCGTGGGCGAGGGGGCAAAGCGGGTCGTGAAACTCACGTCTTGGCGATCACATAGACATTGGCGCCCAACCCGATGCCCGGCAGGTGATGGCCATAGGCCTGGAACAGCAGCTCGGCCTTGCCGTCATCGAGGAGGCTCTTCAGCTTGGCCTCGTATTCGGGTTCGGCCAGCGCGTGATCGTTGAACGAGAAGACCAACCGCCCGCCGGGGGCCAGGGCCTCCATCAGCAGGTCGAGGACCGAGACCGGCGCGGCGCCCGCGCCGATCACCCCAGCGGCGCAAATCGCGTCATAGCTGCCCGGCTGGATGGGTAGGGGGGCGTCGGCCTCGATCACGTCGAGCTTGCGATAGATGCCCTTTTCGCGGGCCAGTTTCAGCATGTCGGGCGACAGATCCACCCCGTCGATCCGCAAGAACCCTGCGGCGCGCAGCGCCCGGCCGGAAAGGCCGGTGCCGCAGCCGAAATCAAGGACCGGAACGGAGTTGTCCGTCACCTGAGCCGCCAGAGCGTCGGCGCATCGGCCGGGCGTGGCATATCCGTTTGTCGAAAGTTCAGCCTCATAGCTTTCGGCCCAATCGTCATAGAGGCGTCGGGTGCTTTCGGCGTCCCGCGCGTCATAAACCTTATCAAGATATGTTTTTTTGGTCATGACAGCAGGGTAAAGCGCGGCAGGGTCGTGCGCAACCGGACGGTTCAGCCGGCCGCACCCAACCAATCGCCCCAATCCGCCTTGGCCCGGTCGGTATAGGCCTTGTAGCGGTCCTTGCGCCCGCGCCGGCCGCCTTTCAGCCCCTCGACCGGCGGGAACAAGCCGAAATTCACGTTCATCGGTTGAAAGGTCTTGGCCTCGGCACCGCCGGTGATGTGGGTGATCAGCGCCCCGGTCGCCGTGGTTCCCGGAGGCGGCGCGAGATCGCGCCCCTGGAGTTCCGCTGCCGCCAGACGCCCCGCCAACAGGCCCATCGCCGCGCTTTCCACATAACCCTCGACGCCGGTGATCTGCCCGGCGAACCGGATGTTCGGTTTCGACTTCAGCCGCATCTGTGCGTCCAGCAGGGTGGGGGAATTGATGAAGGTGTTGCGGTGAATGCCGCCAAGCCGGGCGAAGCGTGCGTTCTCCAACCCCGGGATCATTCGCAGAACCTCGGTCTGGGCGCCGTATTTCATCTTGGTCTGGAAACCCACGATGTTGAACAATGTCCCCAGCGCGTTGTCGCGGCGCAGCTGCACGATGGCATGGGCCTTGACCTCTGGCTGGTGCGGGTTGGTCAGGCCGACCGGTTTCATCGGCCCGTGGCGCAGGGTCTCGCGTCCGCGCTCGGCCATCACCTCGATCGGCAGGCAGCCGTCGAAATAACCCGCGGTCTCGCCGTCGTGGAACTCGGTCTTGTCGGCGGCCAGAAGCGCGTCGATGAAGGCCTCATACTGGCCCTTGTCCATCGGGCAGTTGAGATAGGCGGTGCGCTCTTCCTCGGTCTCGCCCTTGTCATAACGCGACTGCATCCACGCCTTGGACATGTCGATGCTCTCGGCATAGACGATCGGCGCGATGGCATCGAAAAAGGCCAGCGCCTCGGCCCCGGTTTCGGCTTGAATGGCTTGTCCCAGGGCAGAGGAGGTCAGCGGCCCGGTGGCGATGATCCAATGCCCCTGATCCGGCAGCCTGTCGATCTCCTCATGGGAAACGGAGATGCGCGGATGCGCCATAAGCCGCGCGGTCACGGTTTCGGCAAAGGGGTCGCGGTCCACCGCCAACGCCCCGCCGGCGGGCAGGCGGTGGGTATCGGCCGCCGCCATGATCAGCCCGTTCGCGGCACGCATTTCCCAATGCAGCAGGCCGACGGCGTTTTGTTCGCTGTCGTCCGAGCGGAACGAGTTCGAACAAACCATCTCGGCCAGGTTGCCGGTCTTGTGGGCAAAGGTTTCGACCTTGGGGCGCATTTCGTGGATCACCACGTCGACGCCCGCCTGTGCCGCCTGCCAGGCGGCCTCGGAGCCGGCCATGCCGCCGCCGACAATATGAAGTGTGTTGCTCATGCGCTGCCAGATAGGACAGCGGCGCGCGCGGCGCAACGGCTACCTTCCTGTGGTCGGCGGAAGGGGGCAGGATGGGGGGCCAAGAACGCCCGAGCCGCCGCCATCCAACACGCGTCCGCCGCTGAGAGAGATGCGGCTTGGAGGGACTTCGCGCCGACGGCGGCCCGGAGTGATCGGTTCATGTAGCGGCAGGCTTGCCACAGTCGCGGTGCGTTTTAAAGCGACGCTTTGGAAACAATCCTTGAGGCTGGCGAAACGATTGCGGGGGGCCTATTGGCTCCAATCCGGCGACCGCTTGTCCAGAAAGGCGGCGATGCCTTCCTCGGTGTCGCGATAGAGCATATTCTCAACCATGACATCGCCGGCATAGGCATAGGCGTCGGCAATCGGCATCTGGATCTGATCGTAAAAGGTGCGCTTGCCGATGCGCACGGCGGCCCCAAGCTTGCCGGCCAATTTCTCGGCCAGTTCGGTGGTGTCGCGCGCCAGATCCTCCGGGGCGGCCACGCGGTTGATCAACCCCAGGTCACGGGCGCGCTCGGCCTCGATGAACTCGCCCGTTGTCAGCATTTCAAAGGCATGCTTGCGCGGAATATTGCGCGACAGCGCCACCATCGGGGTCGAGCAGAACAGCCCGATATTCACACCGTTGACGCCGAACCTTGTGCCCTGGGCCGCCACGGCCAGATCGCAGCTGGCCACCATCTGGCAACCGGCGGCGGTGGCGATGCCGTGAACCTGGGCGATTACCGGCTGGGGCAGGGCCTGGATCGACGTCATCATGCGCGAACAGCGATCGAACAGGTCCTTGAAATAGGCCTTGCCGCCGTCTTCGGCCTGGCGTCCGGCGGTCATCTGTTTCAGGTCGTGACCGGCGCAGAACGCCTTGCCCGCGCCCGACAGGATCACGACGCGGATTTGCCGGTCTTCCATTAGTGCGTCGAATTGGACCTGGAGCGCGGCGATCATCTCATCCGACAGGGCATTGAGGCGCTCGGGCGCGTTCATATGCAGATGCGCCACAGCGCCAGTGTCGTTACGTTCCAGAATTGCCATCTTGCCCTCCGTTGAGATGTTGCGCCAACTCTAGGGCCAAGCAAGCAAGAGGAAAAGCATGTCTCTGGCCCTGAACCGCGAAGAATTGGCCGATTACCTGGCCGAGGTCTTTCCCCAGATCAAAAACGATTTCGCCATCGACGACCTGACCGAGGATACCATCACCATGCGGCTGCTCACGGGCGAACGGCACTTGCGGCCCGGCGGCACGGTCTCGGGGCCGTCGATGTTCGCGCTGGCGGATGTGTCGGTCTATGCGATGGTTCTGGCGCGGATCGGCCGCAAGGCGTTGGCGGTGACGACCAATTGCTCGCTGGATTTCATGCGCAAGCCCGAGGCCGGGCGCGACGTGATTGCCGAATGCAGGTTGCTGAAGCTGGGCCGCGTGCTGGCGGTCGGCGATGTGCTGATGTTCTCGGAGGGCAGCGACAAGCCGGTGGCGCGGGCGACGCTGACCTATTCAATCCCCCCGCGCTAGGTGAGGGGCGCCCGGCAAGGGGCGCCCCGAGAGGCCCGAGGCAGTCAGAGCGGGCTGTCGACGATGTAATCGACACCGGCGGTCAACTGGCTGAGCTTCACGTCTTCGATCAAGACCCAGTTGTTGGCATCGACGACGAATTTCACCCCGGCGTCGATCTCGTTCACCTTGATCTTGCCGCCGCCGGAATTTTCCAGCGCATAGGCCAGCCAGCCCATGTCGAGGACGTCGGATCCGACCTCGAAATCCTTGATCCGGTCCCGCCCGAACCCGCTGGCAACGAATTGAAAGGTGTCGGCATCCGCGCCGCCGAACAGGGCGTCATTGCCGGCCTCGCCGTAGAAGGTATCCTTGCCGGCCTCGCCGTACACCCGGTCATTGCCGGCATCGCCATACATCTGGTCATCACCGGTGCCGCCGCGCAGGACGTCGTTCCCATCACCGCCATGCAGGATGTCGGTGTCGCCGCCGCCGAACAGCCGGTCGTTGTCGTCGCCGCCGTAGAGGGTGTCGAACCCGGCATCGCCCTTGAGCGTGTCCTTGCCCGCGTCGCCGGAGAGGTAGTCGTTTCCGGTTCCGCCGCGCAGGGTGTCGGCGCCGTCCCCGCCTTCCAGCCGGTCATTGCCGCCGCCGCCGAGCAGCAGGTCGTTGCCGG
>NPIG01000869.1_pt1 | contig 19300 bp, 15 predicted proteins | sample 8637441 | NCBI WGS metagenome assembly NPIG01 (sample SAMN07420675, study PRJNA396082) | bioreactor metagenome | isolation source: sample BR6 brine-fed electro-methanogenic bioreactor BR | place: Japan: Kochi | collected 2016-06-14 | reverse complement strand
CACTTAAGCCATTGGAAATCCACATTGTCAAAGAACGCATGGGCGAGACAGTGCCGGGTCAATCACGTTTTACGAGCAAAACACCGTCGGCGTCCACTATCGTCTTGGGCGACTCGCCCAAGGTTTCTATGCGCAGGTTTCCGGTGGCCTTCACGTCGCGCCAGACCATTACTATCGCGCCGCGACCAAGCACACCATACCAGTCGGAGAGGACCGACCACACTCGACTTCGCACGCCGGCGCTCATGTCGGGGGCCACATAGACGCCCGCCGAGATTTCCAACATGACCGAGGTAAGGAACCCGCGATAGCGGGATTCGACATCCCGGGTGACGATCATCGTGATAGCCATCAACCTACCCCTTGGTCGGGCTCAGCCGAGATCAGCATCTTGATTCGTTCAATCATCGCCGGGATGACGCCCTCGCGCGACAAGATCTCGCCCGTCAGGCGACGGGTGACGCGCTCGATGTTCTCGCCTGGCCGGTCGGTGGCCTGCTTCGCGGCACGAAACGCGCAAGGGATGGTAATGCTGTCGCGATACAAATCCGCGATGTCCAGCACGAAAGCCTGCCCCGGATCCTCGTGGATGAATCCCAGTTGCGGAATCGTCGCTGTAGCAGCAACGGCGATGGCGGCCGCGGCCTCGACCGCGCTTGCAGCGTGATTTAGCGCCTGGTTCGGCAGGTCCGAGGCCTGCGGACGGGTCCGGTCATAGCGGCGACCATGCCATGCTATCCCGATCTGGCGCGCGGTGAGAGCGTAGGTTTCTTTCATCCGCGCGCCCTCGATCCCCCGCAGGACATCCAGGTCGCGATGCGGCAGCACTTCGCCTAGCCGCCACGCATACATGCGGCGCGCCAACATCACCCGCAGGTCGTCGTCGGCCCAGAGCCGGGCCTGGATCCGCGCCAGGCCCGAACGGTCCGGTATCAGCGGCGGGGCAGTGTAGAGGCGGACCCCGTCCTCGCCCACCGCAGCCAGCGCGGTGCGGGCATGGGCCAGCAGGCGCAGGGCGTCATGACTGACAGTCGATCCGGGACCGAGCAGGATCATCGAAACGCCCTGCAACGGGATCGCGTAATCTCCGGGATCGAGCGCATCGGCTGCGGTTGTTTTGCATTGAAGGAAGGCCAAGGTTCCGTCGCGCGCCGTTAACGCGCCGCGCGCCAGCCAAAGCAACCCGGAGCGATCCGCATGGGGCACTTTCGCGGAGTCCAGCCCCAAGCGTCCCTTCAGCATCGTTGCGGAGGGCGCAACAAAAGCATCCCGTACCCGTAAGCGCGGTGCCGCCCCAACCCGCGGGCCAACTTTTCGGCGAAGGCCGCCCGGTCAGTGACCGTGAGAGTACCATGGAAGGTCGCGTCCGGCCCTTCGATCAGCCGCCCATTTCGCACCACGCGTTCCCGCTGGAACCGGACGAGACGCGTGGCTTCCCGCTCGATCTCGGCCGCTCCCTCAAGCCGTGCGGCGAGCCAGTCGAGATACACCGCCTCGCGCGAGCGTCCGACCGCCGCCATGCCTTCGGGGTCGCCTTCGCTCGACCGCAACGCCTCGGCGACGAAAGCATCGATCTCCGTGCCTTTCTTCAACTCCCCGGCTCTGCTGGCCAGACGCGTGACCGGCCGCGCCCGCAAATCGAAGCCCAACCGCTGTCCCATGCGCCAGCTCGCTGCCGGCCGCGGCAAGGATCGCAGGCGAGCTGGGTCCAGAATCTCTGCAGTTGCCGGGGTCGCGATAGCTGCGGCCGCCGAGCGCAGCGCCTCAGCGGGCTGGCTGGAATAGGCGTATAGCGCCGCCCGACGCGCGCTCGGTGCCGCCATCAAGCGAAAGGGCTGCACCGCCCCCGGCCCAAACATCTCGCCCAGCAAGTGGTGCAGCACCCGGCCCTCGTCCAGCGTTCCGCGCAAGGCCAAGCCGCGGGTCTCCGCCCAGACATGCAGGGCGCGCAGGTCAAGCGGTACCTCGATCAAGTGCAGGTCTATCATGGCAGATGCCCCGTAACCACACGGCGAGCCCCCCCGTGAAGACCGCTGTGCCAGTTACGCAGATCCGGGAGATCCCGAGTATGCTCGCCCTCTGAGACGACGTCCGTCGCGGGCCAGAGCGCAGGCCCAGTCAGCCCCAGAGATGACAGCGCGGCGCGCGCCGTATCCGCCTCCACCCAACCGGCATTCAAGGGCAGGGCCGGCAGGCAGGGCTTGCGGCCCAGGAACAGCGGGCGCGCAGGGCGATCGAGTGCTGCAGAAAGATCATCCAGCGTCGGGGCTGCCTGCTCGGGATCCAGCCGCAGGACGACATGGCAATCGTGGTCGGCGAGGTAGTCGCGGCGACGCCGGTGCGGTGCGTCATATGTGGCACCCGCGCGCCCTTCGGGCGCACCGCGTGTCGTCCAGCCCCGGTCGCGCTTTTCCAGCTTGGCGTTCTGGCTGTCCGTCACGACCCTGCCTTCCCGCGTGATCAGCGCGCCGAATACAAGCCGGTCTTGCAGTGCCTGATGCGCGGCCCGGTCCGACCAGTGCCAGCCAAGCGCGTTGGCCAAAAGCCCGGTCAGCGCCGAGGCGGCCGGGAAATCACGTGTCGGCCCGACCTGATCGACGGCCACGCCGCCAAAAGCTATCAGCGGCGCGCAGAGACGCAAATGCAACCAGCGCAGGCTCATGCCGCGGTTGCCGCGAGTTGCGCTGGAAGCCCCCGCGCCCATTCGGCCAAGTCGGGCAACGCGCCCGACGCCGCCCCAGGCAGCTCGGCATTGGCCAGGCTCATCGCGCGGCGCGTTTCACCCGTGGCATAGGCAGCGTCCAAGGCCGCCAGGTGCTCGGACAGCGCGGCCACGGCCGGCGCCGTGCCCGGTGCACAGGGCGTGCGAAAGGCTTCGGCCAGGCTCCGTGGCTGCCTATCGCCCGCCTCCACCAGCATGAGCGCGGCACGCGAATAGGGCGCAGTGGAGCCCAGCTTTGCCCCTGGCGAGACCTCGGCGATAAGATACAGCAGGTTGTGCAACACCGCGCCCGCCATGTCGGCATCGCCGCCGAGGTTGGACAACAGGCCCGGTATATCGACCACAACGTAGCCGTAGAACAACCCAGAGGTCAGTTCGGTCTCCTGGATCGTGTCGGCGCCAGTCTCGTCCTTTGTGGCCAAGTCGTCCACCGCGACGAAATAGTCGCTCTCCGCCTCTTCGGCATGTGTGGTCAAGGCATGGGCGACATGGACCGGCGCGGTGATGTTGGCATCCGGGTCTGACGTGACCATGCGCCCGAATAATGCCGCGGTCAGCCCGCCGGGAAGCTTTGCTGCCTCGCGCATGGCCTTGATGTTGGACTTGAAATCCCGTTGCGAGTCTTTGTCTGTCTTGTTGCCGCCCTCGACCCAGGCTTTGCCCAGCTCAAACGCCCGGTCAGCGTCTCCAGCCGCCTCTTGCGCGAGGGCCCGGGCCTCAGACGTGAGCCAGGCTAACTCCGGCTCGCCGAACAGAAGCGTCTGCCGCTTGGACTTGTCGTCGGTGTTGATCTTCGTTCCTCGTTTTGCAGGCTTCTTGGTGTCATTGCCGCCGTAGATGGCATAGTTGAACCACGTGCGCAGCGCATCCAGAACCTCGTGATCATGGCCATCCGCCGCCAGCGATCCGATGATCCGATCATCTACCAAGTCCCGCGACCGAACCGCTTCTTCGGCGCCGTCGATCGCGGCCAGCGCGTGCCGGTCTTCCGCGATCCGCCAGTGCCGCTTGAGGCACTGCGAGCTGATCCGTGTGCGGAGCACCCCCCCGTAGGGCAGGCGCTTGGCCAAGCCGCTGTCGTCGCGGTTGAGTAGCGCCGCGGCATAAGGGGCGAGGAAATGGATCTGCAGAAATCTCGGTTCAGGCATGAGTGTCGTCCTTCTGTTGCGCCGCGGCCCGGTCGAGCCTTGCGTAATAGTCCCGCGCGATGCGCGCGCCGCTCTGGGGATTCAGAACCGCCCAGGCGAGATTGGGCAGGTCGAACTGCGGGTGATGCCGCGCCAGCATGCGGACCGCGCGCTCCAGAGCGACCCGTCGCTGATTGCCCCGTGCCGCGAGAAGCCGCGCGAGTCGCGCCTCGCTAAGCAGCGGGCGGTCGCCGGACCAGTCCCGCGCACCGCCGTCGCAGAGCACCGCACCCAGCGGGCGGTCGGAGGCGTGGAGCCCTTGTTTTTCGGGGCGCGCGCCGGTGGGGGTCAGGAGCGCGACCATCCGGACGATCGCGGCCCAATCCGTCAGTGCTCGCCCTCTCCAGCCGTGGCGCGCGGCCAACCGCCAGAACAACGGCGCACCGATGTCGTCGCGCATCCGCCGGATCGCCGCCAGCTCCCCAGGGGCCGCAGCCCAGAGCGTGCCCGCCACCGACAGCGTCTGCCGCGCCACTTCACCCCCATCATGCCGCGTCATTTTGCGCCCCTTTTCCGGTTTCGATATGCTCCCGTTTCAACCGCCCCCAGAACGCCTGCCGCGCCCGTGCCTCGGCCCGAGGACGAAACAGCGCCCCACAGGGAATGCCCGGCAGAGCCGCATCGAACTCCTCGGCCGCAATGGCCACGATCCGCCGCTGGAATCGGCTTGCCGCCACAAGCTTGTCGGCCGCTTGCATCCGGTCCCAAAGGGCGGGAAAGAACAGAGCATCCACCCTTCGGTCGAAGACGGAGCGGGCAGTGGCGGCGCGGGCGTACTTGCGCCCGAAATCGGACCATTCGCCACGCGCTGCCATCACCGCCAGCCCGTCGCGCAAGGCGTGGTCCACCTTTGCGATTTCCTCGCGTTGGGCTTTCGACAGGTCCACGGTCTTCGGCTTGAACAATCCTGGAACGGTGGCCTTCGGTACCGGGACAGTGCGGGTTTTCCAACCATCGGTTTTGGAGTTGCCTCGTGACAAGGCTGCGGCGACCAGCACCATGTCACCCTGATCCTCCGCCCCCTTTTTGGCCAGGTCGGGCACAACCCAGTCGCCGTCTAGCAGCAGGTCGCAAAGCCGATGATAGGTGAAGTCTCCTTCCCCTAGGGTTAACGACTTGTTCTGCGTGCGGTGCACTGGTGCCCAAGGGTCATCGATTGCACCCTTGAAAAGCTTGGCGTCGATCCGCGCCGCCTTGGAAGTCGCGCGTTCCGCCCCTTTCGACGTCAATCGCACCCGGCGGCAAATCTCAATGAACCAGGGATCAAGTGTAGTGAGGTCCAATTGCTGCCCCTCGGTCCAGGGTTTCAACCAGAGAAGAGCGTCGCCATCGGGTGTGCACGGTCCATGTGCCGCGCCGTCGGCACGCAGTTGCAGCAGGCGGCGCACGTCTCGCGCCCACCAACCCGAAGGATCGGGTACGTCGCCGGTCGCCGCGGCGGGGGCCAGTGCCAGCATGGGGCGGCTGGACGAGCCGCCATTCATCCGCGCGATACCATGATTCCCGGCGCCGCCGTAGCCTTCGCCGGTTTGGAGCGAAACGAGCGCGAACAGCCAGTCCTCGGGCTCCGCGTCCATCGCCACGGCAGCCTTGAGGTCGTGGTTGCGCGAGGTGATGAGCATATCAAGCGCATCGGGCGTCGCCACGGGCGACCATTTCAGCCCACTAGGATCGGGCGGTTGCATGAAAGCTGGTTTGCCTCGCTCGGCCCCGACCAGGCACCAGGGCGCGTCATCTGGATGATCGGCTGTGAGGCGACGCAAGAGCGCCTGCCAATCCTCCTCTTCTTCGGGAAGCTCCAGTCGACCTGCCCGGTCCAGCGCCAGTGCGGCCAATTGCACCAGGAACATGTGCCATGCAGCGCGTTGATGCGGTCGAAGCGCAGAGAACCCCTGCACGGCGCCGTGCGCCATGTCGGCCAGCACCCCGGTCAGGGATCGATACCCGCCGGGGGTGGTAGAAATGAGCGGCTCGGAAATGACATTGAGAGCCGCCGAAGAACCCGCCGAATAGGACATGAAAACCCGCTGGGATGCTCAAGAATACAACCTTAAGGGCAGCGCACCATGGATGTTATGGACGAGTCAAGCTTTCTCCAGCCCTGCGCGGTCATAGCGATACACCCGATCGGCAATGGTAAGCTTCAGTCCCTCCGGCTGCATCGTCGGCTGGGCGACCTCCTCGCCGGTCAGCCCGCGTGACCATCCCGCAGGCAAGGCGATCCTGCTGACAGGAGATCCAAACGGCCCGGTCGGCGCGCCTTCGATCGGCACCACGGCGCCGGCCTCGCCGATCCGGGTCTTGATGGCCTCGTCATCCGGATAAGCCTCCGGAAAGGGTTCGGACCGGTCGAGGATAACGCGCCCGGCTTGCCCAAGTTCGGCCAGTAGCTTGCCCTGCAACCTGCGGCGAAAATCCTGCCACCCGCGCGACGCCGCGATCCTGTCCAGCGCATCAGGATGAGTGGCGGCTTCGACCAGCGTGCGATTCATCTGCGGTATGCTCCAGACCGGTTCGGCCCTGATCTGCTCAAGCGTAGCGGCCAACCCGGGCACGTCGAGGTAGACCCCCGAGAGCGATGCACCATCTTCAAACGCCCCCAGTCCGTTCTCGGCGCGGCGAGTCAGCGGGTCCAGATCGTCAGGGCACAAGACCAAGGCGCGCGCAGCCGCAAAACCCTCGGGGCGCGGGCGGTCGTGACGATGTAGCCGGCCGATGCGCTGCAACAATACGTCCATTGGGCACAGATCCGTGATCAGCAAATCCGCATCGATGTCCAACGATTGTTCTAGGGTCTGGGTTCCGATGACGATACGGCCGCCCTGACCGCCAGGATGGCCGAGCGTCTCTTCGACCGCGATATCGAGGAGTGCGCGATCCTCTGCGGCGAACCGGCTGTGATGCAGCGCCGGTCCATCGGCGACACGGAGCAGAAACCCGGGTGCGACCGCAAGGGCCGCGCGCCAGGTCTCTTGCGCGCGGGCAACCGTGTTGCGGATTACCAGTACCCGCGCGCCCTGCTCAGCCGCCTCGATTGCCAGCCGAGCCGCCGCGTCACCAACCCAGTCATGAATCGCGGAGACCCGCACGTCCTTGGCATTGCCAGCGCCTTGCACCGCACGAGGTTCGGTTTCGCCTGCGATCCNNAAACCGCCGGATATGGTTGTTCGGCGGCGCCTCTTTCATCGGGCTGGGACTGCCCCAACCAGCGCGCCCGCGCCACCGAGCCCAGCGTGGCGGACATGAGCAATGCATACCCCCCGAGATCCAGATGCGCCCGTAGCAATTCGCCCTGTATTCTGCCCATATAAGCGTCGGAAGCGTGAACCTCGTCGATCACAAGCAGGCTCCGCGTCAACGAAGCCCCTCGCAAATGCGCGTGCTTCACCCGGAGTGATGCCAGCATCGCCTGATCCACGGTACCCACTGCGATCTCCGCGGCTAGGTAACGTGTGGCGTGTTCGGATGCCCAACGGGAGGGATGATCCGCCCCGGCATCGTCGTCCCACAGCACCTCCCAACCAGGCAGCCTTTCGCCCCACGCATCCCCTGCGGCGATCAGCCCAGGAATGGCCAAAACCGCCTCTGGCGGATCGTCGAACATGCGCTTGATCGCCGCGTTTACACGGCCATGCAGCTGTCGCGCCGCTGCCCGCGTCGGTACAGCGAAATAGAGTCCTTCGACAGCACCAGCCGCGCGCAATGCCGCGAACCGCCACAGCGCAGCTTCGGTTTTGCCAGACCCCGTTTCCGCCTCAAGGATCGCCAGGCGTGCTTCCGTGGGTAAAGCGCCGATCTCTGCCTGGGCCGGATGGGGCTGCGAGTGGTCCGAGACCAGCGAAAAATCGGGCGCGCCTCGCAGCCGCCGCGCGCCCGCGTCTAGGCCGATCTTGCGCAAGCGCCGCGCGGCGCGTGTCTGGGCCAGTTCCCAATATTCCAGATCGAAAAAGGGCACGAAGGGAAAGGCAGCACTGCCAGATCCCACCCAATCAGCCAACGCCAAAAGGCCGCCGAGGAAATGCCGCGCCTGTGAACGCTCCGGCAGTGCGGGCCCGTCGACAAACGCTGCTGGGAACCAGCGTCGCATCGCCTGCCCCATGACCCGCTCTTCTCCTTGCCAGTCGTAGTGCTCCAGCCTCTGGAAACGATCGCGGGCATTTGCCATCGGCGGACGCACCGGGCGACCATGATGCGCGAAAACGACAGGTAGCCAGCCGTCCACATCGCCCCATGTTTCGATCTCCGGCAATACTCCGTCCAGCGCTGTCTCGGGGCGTGCGGCTGCCTCGCCGCACCACAGGAAAGCGGTATCGAGATGATTTCGCGTCGGGTGCGGCCAAAGCCCATCAGGCCATCCGCGCGCCTGAAAGGCCGGAGCGAGCTTGCCAATGTCATGCAGGAAAGCCAGCGCGGAAAGGCGCGCAATGTCGCCGTCAGATAGTCTCCGCCCGCAAGCCGCCTCGGCCCGGCGTCGAAAGACTGGCAGATTCAGCAATGCCTCGAACACTGCCGCGACATCGGCGCTATGATGAGCCAGGTGGTGCCACTTTCCCTGGGCGTCACGCTTACCCCAAGCGGGCATTCTCGATGGGTTCATGAGTGTGATATCCGTTTTAGCGTAGACCTTTCGAAATCGTGTCTATGAAGAATATTGATACGAAGGGGTATTTACGCCTTAGGTCTATCGTCCCTGCCATTCCTCTCAAGCCTCGCGGGTATGCCGACGGTCGTCAACCAGCAGCTCACATTGATTGGTTGGTAGAAAGATCCGACGTTGTGCCTGGATTTCGTTGGGGCGATGCGGAAATCTGTCTCCTGGCGCCTCCGCGTCATCGAGCCTTTTCGCTATAGCACAGCGCGGCAGGATGAAAGGAGATCCGATATTTCACCATACGCCCTGGAGAGGTCTCACGGGTTACCAACTTGCCACTGCCCCTAACTCCAGCAACCCCTCCAGCGCCTGCTTGAACGGACCCTCGACCTCGATTTCGCCCCGCATCCGCGCCATCCGAAACATCGTCACGATACCGAGCTCTGCGTCGGACAGCGGCAATCCCAGGGTCTCCACGAGCACTTCGTGCACACCGGGGTGGTATTCTTCGATCGCTGCCAGCAGGAACGCGCGTTCGTCCATGCCCAGCGTGCGCGACAGGGCTGGGATGCGCTCGAGTGGAACGCGCATCTCCCCGCTCTTCAGCATCGAGATGACATTGGCTTTCTGAAACCCCGCCCGGTCAGCGATTTCGCGCTGGGTCAGATCCGAGGCTTCGATTGCATGGGCGAGCATATTGGCGGTGACGCTAAATGGCATCAGATATCCCTTTCGATGACTGCTTCTGATGCTTTGTTCTAGTGAGCACGAACGCGTCCGCATCGGCTGCCTTCTGTCACCTGTGAGAGACAACAGAGAGCGCGTAGAGAGGCCTGAAGGCAGTCTCCCAGGGTAGAGGCCACCGAACGACGAAACTGCGTCGCCGACGCGTCTCTGAGAGGCGACGGCTTAGTTACTGTCGCATGACATGACCGGGGGCTGAAACCTGTCGCACACGAAACGATCGAACCGATAAACTGAGCGCCTCTGTCTGCACGGAACCGCTGCGAAACCCCGAAAAGAATTCTACGAATCCGGACGGGATTACGACGGGGTTAGTACGGGGATATTTCCGGCAAGTATTTGGTATATAAAGATTTGCGGATTTCTCGCCTATTTCCGGCTCGACCGCTCCGCCTCTCCAAGGATCGGCACCAATCCTACGCCGGGTGGAGGGATTGCTCTACATACACCACCCACCTCACCTAGGACTTCCAATATCCACCGGTACGGCGTNNTGTCGCTCGTACCGGCGCACCGTTTCCGGTAGAACCCAGGAGTTCCTTTGACGGGGTGATCAAGGCGAAAGCGCCACCTTTTCCAAACGGTATCCTGTACGGGAGGAACCCTCCGGCGACGCTTGTATCACGAGGATTTCGCAGGCAGCAGATTCTACGATGCCGCGTCCCAAAGCTTTCCCATGGTGGTTGCACTTAAAGCGGCTGCACCCACATCAACCGGACGACCTCAAGACAAAGCGCGTCCCACATCACGATGACCGAGTTCGAAATCCCGCTTAGGTTTCGCAAGCCCCCGGAATGGCCGGATGCAGCGCGTCCGCCCGCGCTGATCTATGACGCCGAAGCCTATGCCGCCGCCCCGGGTCGAAGTATGCAACCCGTTCTCGCCGGCCGAACCGTGCTGAAGCCCAGAATAGATCTGAGTCGCTACCAGGCAAAGGCGGTGATTGACTGGATCAAGATACGTCTTGCGACGCCCGGCCGTCACCAAGCCGTGAACATGCATCGGACGGTCAATCGAATGCTTGGGAGGCAGGGAGGGGCCACGTCTGTTTATGTATCTGGCCCACATGACGAAGAGAGACATCACGGCAACCAGTTCTGCCTGAAATTCCAAGATCCGGCCCCGCGCTCCTTCAAGGCTCTGCTCCACGAGATTGCAGAATACTACGACGCGGACACCAATTCGATTGAAGACCTGCCGATCGCCGGGATCGAAATTTCGGTCGATTTCTATGTTCGCAAATCGCTCGAATTGAATGATGACGACCGTGACCTGTGCCGCTGGCAGATGGTGGAACTCCTGCGGCGCCACCTGCGGCCAGAAGCTGTTTTGACCGAAGAAGACTACTGTCGCCCCCGCACGTTCGGGTCAGAGCACGAAAACTCCGGCGCGACTTTCGTCTTAAAGACCCGGGGGAGCATAGTATCTGGGGATCTTGTTCGTCATTTCCACCGCCTTGGCGTCGACGAGCGTCACCGACCGGCATTGCAGCGAGCAGCACACAATCAGCCGCCCGTGGATCATACGTACTGGGTCGGCGCTCGTGACTTCTTGGTCGCGCTACGCTCAATGGACAAGATCACAGACAGGCGAGATCCCAAAACCGGCGATGCCATTCAGCTCGCCCCGGATGACTGCCGCGCCAGGTTGGAAGTGACGTTGCAAGGGACATCTGACATAGTGGGAGGGCACGGCGCCGTAGATCTGACGACCGTCGGGGATCTCTTTGGCTTCAAGTTCCAGGGCATCCGCAAACCCCTCTTCGAGTTCTTTCTTCCGACCCTTGGCGCACCCTGCGAAACTGACAGTTTGCCCTTTCCAGTCCAAGTGACCGAGCAGGAGGTCTTCAAGCGCAGCGGAGTCTACGGCCTGGATCGCCTGCATCGCGCGATCGAGGCTGTCAATCATGCAGCCTATGAGCGCGGCGAAATACCTGATGAGCCCGTGCGGTTGCGGAAGAAGGGACGGCTCATGTCCTATGAGGAACTCAACCGCCGCTTCGACACGGCTTTGAAGGGGCTGACGCGAGACTGGAAACGCTGAGCACTTCGAGTGGTTTGCCGCCGGCCAACGTGCTGCGGGGCCAAGAGAGCATCCTCTCTACTCCAGTTGCGCCCTGAGGCTTCGAGAATCGCGCGTAGGATGCGATCAGCGCCTCAGATGANNAACCCAGCGACCAACACAAGACGCCACTCTATGCGCTCTTATTTGAACGCAGTGATTTCAGACCATGGAACAACCTGGCTGACGAGTCATGGCTGGGCAGATCACCTGGTGCGATACCGGACACTTTTCTCGACTTTTCGTCCCTCCGCAGGAACATTGCGTTCAACGCCCAAGGGCGTCATCTGAGCGATACATGCGCGGGCGAATCGTGGATTGCGCTGAACATCTGAGCGTTTCCCGGGGGCTCGTCCCCTTATAGCTTAGTTCACTACTGACTGATCACATGATGATATTTCTTAGAATCTAGGAAATAGGCGAAATTAACCCCTCCGGGGTTTGCAGCGTGATCCGCAGTCTCTCTCCCCTTCCCTGCTCTACATGCGTGTCCCGATCTCCAAAGATTGTGCAAACCGCCGAAGAAATCTGAGTGACGAGACGTTTGCCCACAGCCGATCTTTGTAGCTGGCTGGACGACGGAACCTGACAACGATGCAGGGCTGGAGGGGTATCGACCTCACGTACTCTCCTCAGCAATCAGTCTTGCGTGTTGTCTTCATCCACCTCACCGAATGGAACATCTTTGCCCGGGCTTTCCATGTTCTGCTGAAACGGTTCACCCGCTCGCTCATAGAGCCTAGCCACGGTTGTGCTTTGCCAGCGCCCTTTACGCGAGGGGGTTGGTACACCTGCCTGCTGCAGCGCCCGTGCGATCGCAGCTTTGTTGCTCCTCTCGCCTTCGGGAAGACTGGGCCGGATCTCTTCTATCTTGCGAATGAGGTACTTGGCTGTCCGATCGGCTTGTCTCGATTTGCCTTTGTTTGCGCGCAGTGAAACTGTCTTTCTGAGGAGAGGACCCGCTGTTCGAGCAGCTTGCTGACCAGCTTTCGAGCGCAACTCTAGCTTTGCGGCCTCCATCAATGTTATCTGATGGAAACGCTTCGCAGTGAACTGATGCAAATGCGTGCCATGCTCAATGCTGTAGAGCGCGGGAACGCACTGCATGAGGAAAGCGAACTGGGTTTTCGCTCTTCCTACATCCGAGAAGTCGACCAACCGTCGAAAGTCATCTATCACGACTGATGCGCTGTCTTGAGCCCGCGCAACCATCTTGAGGACATCAGGGTCTGTACTTGGGTCGAAATGTCCGGTGCCGCGGCGTATCAGCATCGTGTCATGCGATGTCAGGCCGTATGCAGTCTTGTACGCATTGCAAGCAATGTTCTGAAGGATGACATCTTGCTGGTTCATCAAGTCGGTCAGGGGTTTCGCCCGACCGTTTGTGCGGACCACCTTGATAAACAGAGTCTCCGGTGAACTTGCCTTCTCCTCCCCCATATTACACTCCCAATAGCATTGGGTATGTATTTCCAGACATCACCCAAAACAGCATATAAACTCCTGAATTGTAGCAAGAAACCCATCTCTCGAATGGGATAATGCCCGACGGACGCGTCCCGGTTTGATATAATGCTCATGTCAGCGAAACAACANNNCCACGACAAGACCATCCGCGATGCCTGTGACGCCTGGCTCAAGCAATGCGAACGCAACAACCTGGAACGGGCCACGATCCGCAGCTATCGCGGTCACGTCGATCATCACATTGACCAGAAGATTGGGGGTCTGCTGGTCAGCGAGCTCGCCCGTGCGGACGTCAAGGACTTCCTCGACGATCTGCAGGACGACGGCTTGTCCCGGGCCATGACCAAGAAGGTCCTCGGCAGTCTTCGATCGGCACTTGGGGAAGCCCTCGACCGGGAATGGATTGCGCGTAACGTCGCCCGGGACGTGAAGCTGCCCCGGAACCGGCGCGATGAGGAGGAGCGTACGATCCCGACCAAGGAAGAGATCCGCGTGATGCTTGAGAAGGCGCCGGATCGACATCGGCCGCTGATCGTGACTGCGATCTTCACTGGGATGCGGATCAGCGAGTTGCGCGGCCTGACCTGGGATTGTGTCGACTTCGACCGCAAACTCATTCACGTCCGTCAGCGCGCGGATCGCTTCAACAACATGGGCAAGCCGAAGAGCCGCACCAGCAAGCGCAGCATCCCGATGGCGCCAGTCGTGGTGGACACTCTCGCGGCTTGGAGGCCGCTCTGTCCGAATGGCGATCTCGATCTCGTGTTCCCGAACGGAAAGGGTAAGATTGAGAACCACTCCAACATTCACAACCGGGTTCTTGTCCCTTTGCTGGTCGAGAACGGCATCGTGGACGACAACGGCAGCGCCAAGTTCAGCTTCCATGCTCTGCGGCATGCAGCAGCCTCACTCTTCATCGAGCAGAACTGGCCCCCGAAGAAGATCCAGGCTTTGCTCGGGCACTCCTCGATCAACATGACGATGGATGTCTACGGGCACCTCTTCGAGAGCCCGGAAGAGGATGTCGAACTCTTCGCCAAGATGGAACAGGATCTGTTGGCGGCGTAGCGCTCAGGAGAATTAGCAAATGTTATAGCAATAATCTCCGCACTACATTCAAGAGACACCTGACACGTCGACCCGGGCCTCGAGGGGATTAACGCGACAATGCCCACTTTGGGCGGAATGCGGAAGTTCGCTGCGTTGACGCATTGAACCTGAAACCAGCGTAAAAGCGGAAGTCGCAGCAAAGCTGCGATTCGTTCTGCCAACTCTCAGTTGTACAAGTATTAGGGCGCTGATATGCAACCTTTAGGAGAAAGTGGTGAGTAAGTCTTTTGCAGTTCATAGACGGCGGTCCCGACATTCCAGATGAATTGCTACTGGCCTTGGATGAAGGCCGNNGGTCGTATTCTTCTGCGGCGCGGGGGTTTCACGGGCTAAAGCTGAACTGCCTGATTTCTTCGGCCTAGCGGATCAAGTCCTGAAGACACTCGGCGTCCCTAAAGACTCCCCAGCGGTCAAGATCTTGACCGAAGCCAAAGAAATCGAAGCACGAACGGGCGTGCCTGGTTTGATCTCGGCCGACCGTGTTTTCGGTCTTCTTGAGCGCGACTTTCTCGAACGCGACATTGAGCGCGCGGTTGCGCAAGCGCTCGCCCCTAGGACCGGCGCTGACCTGTGGGCACATGAGCTACTTCTGGACCTTGCTACCACCAAGGAAGGCGTCACGAAGCTGGTCACGACAAATTTCGACCGATTGTTTGACGATTGCGGGCGCGGGTTGGAAACTTGGCAACCTCCAAGACTGCCCGACCCGGCAAGGCCGGGAGACCTGCATGGGATCGTCTACCTGCATGGCCGTGCGACAGAAGACTACGATGGGTCCGAGGGTGATGGGTTCGTTTTGTCGAGCGCTGAATTCGGGCGAGCCTATCTTGCGGAAGGTTGGGCAACCCGCTTTTTCAAGGATGTGATCGACCGCTATTCCGTGGTGTTTGTTGGCTACAACGCGGACGATCCGCCGGTACACTACCTGCTTGAAGCTCTCAACAAATCGAATGGTTGGCTGGATGAGGTTTACGCTTTTCAATCCGGTGATGCGGACGACGCAACTTCGCGTTGGGCGCACAAAGGGGTGACGGCGATACCCTATGACAGCAAGGACCGACATGGAGCGTTGTGGGATACCCTTAAAGAATGGGCCGAACGCGCAAACGACCCGGAAGGATGGCAAGCAAAAACCATAGCAATGGCTCTGCGCGGCCCCGAACCTCTTTCGCCGTTTGAACGCGAGCAAGTTGCGCACTTGGTTTCAACGAAGGAGGGAGCACGCAAATTCTTTGAAAGTGATCCACCTGCACCTGCAACTTGGCTGTGCGTCTTTGATCCTACAATTCGATACTCGAAGCCGGGTGAAGACGAAAACGGATACGAAGTAAACCCCTTCACCCTCTACGGGCTAGCGAGTGACATAGTACCTCCGCCCATTGCCCCTGACGATTGCTACGCAAAACGTGAAACTCCATCCATGGCTTGGGATGCATTCGATCTGAACCGGCGCGACCGGATGGAATTCCGCGACGAACACATCACCCCACTTCGGGGCGGTGCATCTCTTGTTGCGGGACGACTTCCCGACCGGATCACCAATTTGGGCGTTTGGATTGGCAAGGTCTCGAACCAGAACGCAGCGGTGTGGTGGGGCGCAAGACAGTCCGGATTGCACGAAGCTGTTCAGGGCCAAATTCGTTGGAACCTTGAACGCAAGGAAGCGGAATGTGCGCCTCACATTCTCCAATCGTGGCACTATTTGTTTGAACATTGGCACGCTGGGCAGGTTGAGGATCGTCTTGACTGGTACCGCTTCGCTGAAGAACTCAAGGTCGTTGGTTGGGGCAAAACTGCCGTTCGAAAATACGAAAAGCTTTCGCGTCCACACCTCACGGCGGGCTACCACTACTTCCGAAACACTGTGCCTCCACAAGCCGACGAAGAAACCAGCCTGAGCGATTTGATAAGACTGGAACTCGCATACAATGAAAACAGCCCAGAAATCGCCATACCCGATGAATGGCTGGCCGACGTTGTTTCGGCTCTCAAGCGCAATCTGGACATTGGAATTCAGCTTGAGTCTGAGCGTGGCTACTACAGTTGGATGGACATACCTCCAATCATTCCTTCGGACGACCCCGACATAAGCATCCACGAACGCGACTGGGGTCTTGCTGGTGCAGTGTTGGACTATGCCGCCCTTTTTCAACGCCTTTTGGAACTTGACGTGGTGAAAGCCCGTCAGGAAGCCGCGACTTGGCCAACGGACGACGAAAATGTGTTTGCTCGGTTGCGAATATGGGCAAGCCGGTTCGAAGCGCTTGTTCCCAATGAGGAATTCAACGAGTTCTTCGAAAAGGTTAGCCGTGATGCGTTTTGGAAAGTCCGGCACCAACGTGATCTATTGCTTGCTCTGCAAGAGCGCTGGGCGACACTTCCTATCCCCGCAACCAGACGGATTGAAGAACGTATCCTTGAAGGCCGGGAACGCTGGGACAATGAAGCCGAACAGGACTTCGTGCAGCGCCGCGCGTGGGACATTGCCGAACGTCTTTATTGGCTTCACTCCCAAGGATGCAACCTGAACGTCAACTACGATGATGAAATCAAACGGCTTCAAAATGCGGCTCCAGAATGGTCGCCCGAACACGCGGAAAAAGCGGACCGTTCGTGGGAAATCCGGGGCGGATGGGTCCGCACCGATACAGAGCATAGCGGCCTATTGTCGGAGCCACTCGCGAACGTGCTGGCGAAAGCCCAAGAGCTTGGGGGGCGAACCGGGCTGGAACTCGTGGACCATGACCCATTTTCTGGATTGTCCGCGAGTCACCCGGTTATGGCCATTTCTGTCTTACGGCGAGAAGCCGAGCGCGGTGAGTACCCGGAGTGGGCATGGCGGCGCTACTTGAACTCGGACCAACGAAAAGAGGACAATGGACGCCTGAAGAACTTCATAGCCGAACTCGTCATTGCGGCGAGCGACAAAGCATTGGGCGGCATCATTTACCCTGTTTCTGAATGGCTGCTGTCCACGACTGACGACTTGCCAAATGAATGCGTTCCGACTTTCGAGCGCCTTATTGCGCGACTGCTAGCGTTTTTGAGCGAAACCTCCGATGCTGGTGGTTCCGGCATCGTGCGTGGGAGCCGCGCCCCGGATTGGGCGACAGAAGCGCTAAACTCGCCTTCGGGAAAAATCGCTCAAGCGTTGTACCACGATCCACGCCGCAAAGACCTTGAGGAAAACCAAGGGCTTCCCGTCGAATGGAAAGAACTTGTCGAAAGTGCGCTGTCTCTACCCGGAGACAATGGCCGCTTCGCCCTAGTCTTTGTTAGCCACTTGTTGAACTGGTTCTACTATGTCGATCCTGTATGGACTAGCGAAAACCTCTTGCCCGTGTTGGAATCCGGCGATGACGACACACTTGAGGCTTGGTGGACGGGCTATCTCTGGGGAGTGAAGACGCTTCCAAGGATGGACCTTTTCGAAAAGCTGAAACCGCATTTGTTGGCGAAAGCAGCAAACCAAACGAAGAGCGAAAGAGACAATCGTGACAGCCTGGCTAACCTGGTGCTTGCAAGCTGGGCCTACCCCGACTCCGACACCGGGGCGGAGCGCGTCACAGACGACGAGTTGCGCCAGCTTTTGCTGGACGCGGGGGATGGTTTCAGGGCACGCACACTGTGGATTCTGGAACGCCGGGGTGAAGGGGAAGGAGACGACGGCGAACACTGGAAGGCGCTTCAAGAACGTTTTCTGCGTAATGTATGGCCGGTACAGAAAGCCGCCCGTACGCCGCAGAACTCAGCGCGCCTGATAGAACTCGCATTTTCGAACGAAGACACGTTCATGGCCATTTCGGAGGCGATTCTTCCGCTTCTCAGCCCAATCGAACGTGATCACATCATGTTGCCTTCTATCCGGCGTGGTGAAGGGAACATCGTCGACAAGCACCCGGGGCGCGTGCTGGAAATCCTGTACTTGGCACTTCCCGAAAACGCGAACAGTTGGCCCTACGAGATAGACGCAACCATAGAGCGCATTGCCGTTGCGGATCCATCGCTTCGAGCGGACCCTAGATGGGTTGAGTTGAATAGGCGCTGGAATTCAAGATGACCAAGCGCTGAATGTCGGCTTCGTCCGTTGCACATCCAGCATCTTTGCAGTTGGGTGAAAGTCCGGTATGGGCCGGTGGAGCTGTGCTTGGGAATAATTTCGGCGCCGGTAAACTGAACTACAGCATCGCGTCTCAGATCGAAATATGTTTGATGTGTGCAGGAGAGAGACCGAATGGCGCTATGACGATATTGGACGACGAAGACCTGCCGACACTTCAGCGTGAAGTTCAGCGACTACTGGGTCGATGCATGTTACGGGTGCAACAGTATGAGCGCCTGATCAAAGCCATGGTGGCTCATCATAAGATCTCAGCACCGATTCATGACTTGGAGCGGGCAAGGGCCGCGCAAATTGACGCCACGGCCGGTAAGACGCTTGGCACCTTGCTTGGCGATCTCATTGGATCGTATGTCGTTGCCGATGGGAATAACCCTCCCGAAGAGACGAAGACCAACTCAACTGAGAACGTCAATTGGTTCGCCATGCAGATGACACTTGGCTTACCGGGCGCAGAGTTCGCCCGAGTAGACCGTGAACTGAAAGAAATGGTCCTACTAAGGAACAATCTGGTTCACCACTTTATCGACCAGCACGACCTCGGGAGCTCGGATGGATGTCGTGCCGCGCAAGACGCATTGGTCACCGCATACAACCTCATCGACCGACACTTCGAGCAGCTTCGGGAATGGGCTGAAGTGATGGAGAGAAGCCGGCAGACGATGTCAGAGATATTGAAGTCGGAGGAGTTCAAAGACGTATTTGTCAACGGAGTTACCCCCGAAGGAAAAGTAGATTGGGACACCTCGGGCATAGTAAGCGCCTTGCGAGAAGCATTTGGCGTGTTGGCTGTCGATGGTTGGGCACCTGTNNGGATCGCTAAGCGTTACCCTGAGCAACTGCCTGGCAAGTATGGATGCCGCAGTTGGGGACAGGTAGTGCATAATGCACCCATCTTAGAGCTTCGGTATTTTGAAATAGATGGGCGGCGCACTGCTTGCTATCGGGAGAAGGATAGTACCGCGACGTCGCGTTAAAATACGTCAGCGTCTCATGATTGCTATGCTTTATCCCACAGCCGCTAATGGGAAGCTACAGCGTGGCGATCGGTCATTTCATGAAAGACCGCTTTGGAGAAGCTGCGCTGCAGCGTTTGACGTGACGGTTAAGGTCCGGTTTGGGCCGAGAGCCGATCTCCTTTCTACACAAGAGTGTATACAAGATGCATGGCGATCGGTCAGCGTCGCTTCATGCAATCTGCTTGATGGCATGAAGCAAGGGTTCAGCCACACGTCGAAATCGCGCTACAAACCTAGTGCAACATGGAATGTAACTTCATCAATGGCCGTCCCCCAGTT
>NPIG01000810.1_pt2 | contig 19310 bp, 19 predicted proteins | sample 8637441 | NCBI WGS metagenome assembly NPIG01 (sample SAMN07420675, study PRJNA396082) | bioreactor metagenome | isolation source: sample BR6 brine-fed electro-methanogenic bioreactor BR | place: Japan: Kochi | collected 2016-06-14 | reverse complement strand
TCGGCTTCGCGCAGGCAGGTGCGCGGATCGGGTCCGCGCATGACGAGTTGGGCGGGAGGGCCTTCAGATCACCACGTTCATTGGTGAATCGATCTGCCGGAACAGGTTGACGATGTGGCGCGTCCGCTCGATGCGCTGGGGATTGTCCGAATTGTACTTCACCTCGAAGGCCAGCCGTTCTTCCCAGTCGGCAAGGAAATCTCGCGGGCGGTCGGGATCGGCCGCCTGGCCGGTGAGGGCCCCGATGGTGCGGTCGTAGTCGGGGTGCAGCTCGGCCTGGAAGGCGAGCATGGCGTACTCCTCCCACGGCAGCACACCGGCAACGTATAGGTCCATGCTGGCGTCGGCCATCTGGCGCGGCGACAGGTGCCGGATGTCGATGTCGCCGATCAGGCGGCGGAGCGAGAAGCTGCCGCCGGTAGTGGTTTCGGTGGTTTCGGTGGTTTCGGCAAGGGCCGGGACGGACGCGTCGGGCCCGACCGGCTTGCGTACCGGGGGCGGCTCGAAAAAGGCTTCCCGCGCCGCGCCGCGGCGTTCGGCAAGGGAAGAGGTCGTGACCGTCCGGTCTATTTCCATGGTCCGCTGTCTGCCCCCGGTGCTGCCGTCAACTGCAGCCGATGGCGCGGTCGCGGTCGGACCGCATGCGCTTGTTCCGGTACATGGCCTGGTCGGCACGGTTGAGCAGCGACGTTCCGTCGTCCTCGCTGCCATAGGGCTGCACGCCGACGCTGGCGCGCAGAAGGATGGCCCGGCCCTCGATGTTCACCATGGTGCTGTTGACCTGTTCGGCCAGCAGATGGGCCCGGGCGATACCCAGGTCATGGGGAACGCGGGTCAGGATGACCACGAACTCGTCGCCGCCGATGCGGCCGACGCCGTCGGTCTCGCGGGTGTTCTCGGACAGGGCGCGGGCGACCTGCCGCAGCACCTTGTCGCCGGCCGCGTGGCCGTAGGAATCGTTGACGAACTTGAAGCCGTCGAGGTCGATCGAAAGGACGACGCCCTGTTCGCCATAGCGCCGCGCCGCCGACAGGGCGCTGTTGAGGGCCCGTTCGATACCGCGGCGGTTGAGCAGGCCGGTCAGCGGATCGCTCATCGCCTGACGTTCCAGGTCTGCAATCCTCTGGGCCTGGTCCTTGACACGTTGATCGGTTTCCAGCGCCGCCGCTAGCGCCAGCTCGGCGACGTTGCGCATGGTCTCGATACCGGGGCCGTTCTGCTGTGCTCCCGCCTGCGCCAGCAGGTCGGTCAGCAGGGACACCGTCGCCACCAGGTCGCTCTCCTGGCGGGTCGGCACGGTCTGAAGTCGGCGGACGGTTCTATCGAGGATCACGTTATGGCTTCCCGTTTCCTGGCGCCGATGGAGTCCGACGCAAGCTTAGGCGGTTATCCTTAATTTTTAGTGAGCAACGCCTATGCCAGAGTCCGGCCTTCGAAGAATCAAGAACTTGCGGTAATCCCGACCGGGCAAGGTTTGCCCAATCGGCAAAAACTGCCGGGTCGGGCGGTCGTTCTTACCGGGCCGCGGGGTGAGGATCCGGCGACCGTTTGCCCGGCTTGCGTGGCCGTGGACAGGCGTCGTGGGAGGTCTTATGGTCGGCGCCATGATCCGCGCGTATGCGACCTTTCGGTTCCTTGCCGACCGGTGGATGGTTCTCCTGATCGCCGGCCTGTTCGTCTGCGTGGCCGCCGGGCCGGGCCGGGCCGAACCGGGCAGCGACGGCCTGGTCGGACATCGGGCGATCTACGACGTGACCCTGGTTTCGGCCGAGGCCGCCTCGGGGGTCGCCGATGCCTCGGGTGCGGTCCTCTACCGGTTCGCCGACACCTGCAACGGCTGGACGGTGGAGAACCATACGGTGGTCCGCCTCGGCCTGACCGGGGGCGACGAGACCCTCTCCGATTGGGCCTATACCAGCTGGGAGTCCAAGGACGGCGCCTCCTTCCGGTTCCGGGTGCGTGACCAGCAGGACGAGGAAATCCTGGAGGAGTTGCGCGGGTCGGTGGCCATGGGGTCGAACGCGTCCGGGGGAACCGTCCGCTTCGCCCGGCCGGAAGGGGTCGAAATGACGCTGGCGCCGGGAACCCTGTTCCCGACCGCGCATCTGCTCACCCTGCTGCGGCAGGCGCGGGCCGGCATCAAGACCGGTTCGGAGACGATTTTCGACGGTGCCGACCTCGACAATCCCTACCGTGTCAGCGCGGTCATCGGACCGGCGCCGGCGGCGGTGCGCCGTCATCTGACCGAGATGAGCGGGCTCGGCGATCTGCCGGTGTGGTCGGTGCGCCTCGCCTTCTTCCCGCTCGACGATCCCAAGGCGGCGACGCCCGCCTTCGAGGTCGGGATCCATTACCGCGAGGACGGTATCGGCAACTCCATCGTCCAGGACTTCGGCGACATCGTGCTGAAACTCGAGCTCAAGAGTCTCGAGATCTTCCCGCCTCCGGATTGCTGATCGCCTCAGGCAGCGGGAAGATTGCCTTCCCCGAGATCCCAGAAGATGCCGGTCATGATGCGCAGGCCCTCACGGGCGATGGGGACGAGCATGTGCTCGTCCGGCGCATGCTGGCTGCATCCGGCATAGGAGTGGGGGACCCAGACGGTCTTGAGACCGAGGACGTCGGCGAACAGGTCGTTGGGCAGCGATCCGCCGAGGTTGGGCAGGATCGCCGGCGGATTGCCCACCGTCCGGGTTACGGATTCGGCGGTCCAGGCGACCCAGGGATCGGCCGGGTCGAGGCGGCTGGCCTGGAAGGCGTTCTCGCGGCCCGGTTTGACCTCGACCTGCGCGAATCCCTCGCGGTCGAGATGGCGCCGCAGGGCCGGCAGGATGTCGTCGGGGTCGATGCCGACGACGCTGCGCAGCTGGCAGTGGGCGCGGGCCCGGGGCGGGATGGCGTTGACCGGCCGTTCCGGCGTGCCGGCGGTGAAGGCCAGGATCTCGAAGCTGTTCCAGCCGTAGACCCGCTCGGCCGGGGTCAGGCCGGGCTCGCCCCAGTCCTCGTCGATCGCCGGCCCGTCGCCGCCGCCGCCGATGCGGAGGCCGCGCAGGGCCTGGCGGACCGAGCCGGGCAGGGGCGGGCGCCACTCGGGAATGCGGATGGCGCCGCGGGCGTCGGTGATGGTCGCCAGGGCCTGGGCCAGGATGATGGCCGGGTTGGCGATCAGGCCGCCCCAGTTGCCCGAGTGATGGGCGCCGTCGCGCAGGTTGACCTCGAGGTCGATCAGGTGCGAGCCGCGGGCGCCGAGGAACAGGGTCGGCGTTTCCGGCGACAGGCGCGGGCCGTCGGAGGCGAACAGCACGTCGGCGGCGAGGACATCGTCCTTGTGCTCGGCACAGAACTCGGCGAGGCCCTTGGAGCCGATCTCTTCGGACATCTCGATCAGGATGCGCGAATTGAAGCCGAGCCTGCCGCGTTCGGCCAGGACCGCGGCGAGGGCGCCGATGTTGACCGAATGCTGACCTTTGTTGTCGGCGGTACCCCGGCCGTAGAGACGCTCGCCCTCCCGGGTCAGGGTCCAGGGCGACAGGCCGTCGCGCCACTGGTCGTCCTGGCCGCGCACGGTGTCGCCGTGGCCGTAGGTGAGAACGGTGACCGCATCCGGCTCCTCGAGCCGCTCGCCGACCAGCAGGGGGCCGCCGCCGGATTTGGGGTTGTCGAACAGGCGGCAGGTGTAGCCCAGGCCCTCCAGGGTCGGCCGCATTTCCGCTTCCAGGTAGGTCCGCACCGCCTCGGCGCCGGTCGGCTCCTGGCTGGTGCTGGGGATGGCCACGCGGCGGGCCAGGTCGGCGACGAAACCGCCGTCGTCGAAGTAGGTCTCGGCCCTGGTGATGGCGGCGTCGCGGCTCATGTCTTCTCCCCCTGGTGGTCCGATCTAGTCGGGGCGGAAACCTAGGACGCCGGAAGCCGCGGGCGCAAGAAAAACCGCCGCCGGAAGGCCCGGCGGCGGCATCTAGAGGATATTGAACTGTCGTGATCGGATCTCAGTCTCCAGACCCACCCTTTTTGGCGTAGTAGTCCTTGGTGATCTGGAAGATGACCGGGCTGAGCAGGAGCAGCGCGATCAGGTTCGGGATCGCCATCATGCCGTTCAGGGCGTCGGCGATGAGCCACAGCAGTTCGAGATACTCCTTGTAGTAGGCGCCGACGAAGATGACGACCAGCCAGGCGATGCGGTAGGGCATGATGACCTTTACGCCGAAGATGTATTCGGCGCAGCGCTCGCCGTAATAGCTCCAACTCAACAGCGTCGTGTAGGCGAAGATCAGCAGGCCGAAGACCACAACCACCTTGCCGAAGCCGGGCAGACCGGTATTGAAGGCCAGGGTCGACAGGGTCGCGCCGGTCTCGCCGCTGGTCCAGGTGCCGGTCATGACGATGACCAGAGCCGTCATCGAACAGATGATGATGGTGTCGATGAAGGTGCCCAGCATGCCGATGGTCGCCTGACGGACCGGGTCCTTGGTCTGGGCGGCGGCATGGGCGATCGGCGCGGTGCCGAGGCCCGCCTCGTTGGAGAAGATGCCGCGCGCCACGCCGAAGCGGATGGCCATCATGATGGTCGAACCGGCAAAGCCGCCGGCGGCCGCCGTTCCGGTGAAGGCGTCGCTGACGATCAGACCGATCGCGGTCGGCAGCTCGCCGATGTTGGCGACGATGATGATCAGGGCGCCGGCGACGTAGAGCACCGCCATCAGCGGGACCAGCTTGCCGGCGACTTCGCCCAGCCGCTTGATGCCGCCGATGATGACCAGGGCCGTGAGCACGATCAGTACCGCCGCGGTCAGGAGCACCGGAATGTCGAAATGGTCCTTGGCGGCGGCGGCCACGGAATTGGCCTGAATGGCGTTGCCGATACCGAAGGCCGCGAAGGTTCCGAAGAAGGCGAAGAGGAAGCCGAGCCACTTCCAATTCTCGCCGAGGCCGTTCTTGATGTAGTACATCGGTCCGCCGACGTAGTTGCCGACCTCGTCGACCTCGCGGTACTTCACGGCCAGGACGGCCTCGCCGTACTTGGTGGCCATGCCGACGAGGGCGGTGATCCACATCCAGAAGACGGCGCCCGGTCCGCCCAGGTAGATGGCGGTGGCGACGCCGGCGATATTGCCGGTGCCGACGGTTGCGGCCAGGGCGGTCGAAAGCGCGTTGAAGGGCGTGATCTGCCCTTCGTCCCCTTCACCGGCGGTGCGGCCCTTCCACAAAAGTCGGAAGGCGTAGCCGATGCGCGCGAACGTCATGCCGCGCAGGCCGATGGTCAGATAGAACCCCGTTCCCAGGAGGAGGACCAGCATGACCGGCCCCCAGATGAAGCTGTCGACGGTGCCGACGAAGCTGCTAAATGCCTCCATAAGTATGCCCCCTTAGTAGCGGATCGATAGACTGTCCCGCGTCTCCCCAGGCACCACTACGGGACGCAACGTATTTCCATGAGAGTTGTTTTGAGTTTGATAATCAAGAAAAAATATCATTTGCCCAAAACAAGATTTGGTGCCTGAGTCCACAAGAATTACACAAAACCTAGAAATTTCACCGGTTTGCGTCGGAGATCAATCCGAGGCGGGCCACAACCATGCGGCGCCGCGCACGCCGCTCGAATCGCCATGTTTGTTGCATTCGAGGCGGGTTTCGACGTGATCCGAGAATATCCATCGATCCCACAGCACCGGAACGTTGGTGTACAGGCTGGCGATGTTGGACATGCCGCCGCCGAGTACGATCACCTCGGGATCGAGGATATTGATGACGTGGGCGAGGGCGCGGGCCAGCCGGTTCTCGTAGCGGGCCAGCGTCTCGCGGGCCGCTTCGTCGCCGCTGTCGGCGAGGGCGACGATCTCGGCCGGCGTCGCGTCGTGTTCCGTTGTTCTCCTGAAGTCGGCGATCATCCCGGGGCCGGAGAGAAAGGTCTCGATACAGCCGTTGAGTCCGCAATAGCAGGGCGATCCCGGAATCTCGTCGGCGTTCGGCCAGGGCAGGGCGTTGTGTCCCCATTCGCCGCCGATGGCGTTGCGGCCGCGCAACGGACGGCCGTCGATGACGACACCCCCGCCGACACCGGTGCCCAGGATGACTCCGAAAACCACGGCGCAACCGGCACCGGCGCCGTCGACGGCCTCCGAGACGGCGAAGCAGTTGGCGTCGTTTTCCAGGCGCACCGGCCGTTCGAGAACGGCTTCGAGATCGCGGTCGAGAGGGTGGCCGTTGAGCCAGATCGAATTGGCGTTTTTCACCAGCCCGCTGAACGGCGAAACGATCCCCGGTATGCCGACGCCGATGCGGGGAACCCGGGTTCCCGCTTTGCGCTCTATACCGGTGACGAGGTTGCGGATCGCCTCGAGCGTCGCCGCGTAATCGCCGGCCGGAGTGGCAACCCGTTCGCGTACGATCTGCGTTCCGTCGTCGGCGAGGACGATGCCCTCGATCTTGGTTCCCCCCAGGTCGATACCCAGCCGCATGGCTTTTCGCTGTTCCCCCTTCCTTGTCCCGGCGACCGTAACATGGCTGCCGAATGGCGGCCACGGACGGCGTCGAATTGCCACGATTAGCGTTAAGCGGTCGTTAATGCCTTATGAGTCAGAGTCTGCCTCGGCGGGATAGGGCTATCTCGCCGACGGCACCGAACGGAAGGGCAGACGTTGGGCGGAACGATCCGCCAGCCGGGGAAGAAGTCCCAAGCCTCCAAGCCGGTTCGCGAGAAGAAACCAGACGCCGGAGCCGTCGGGCGGAATACACAAGAAGACCGTTGGTGTGGCAACGGAACCGAGGAAGAAAACCGTGGACGGGGACTCAACCTGGGCTTGGGACAGTGTTGGCACTGGAACTGCACGTCGTAGGGCGCCGATGCGGGAACGCGAGCAATCGGGCGATGGTCTCGGCATTTCCCAAAACGGTATCAAGGCGGCAATCGGGATCAAGGAGCATTACAGGGACGGGACGCCGATCTGCGTTCCCGGCGAGGACAGCCGCATCCTGGTCCCCGAACATCTGATCAACCACAATCTGGATCTTCACGATTTCGAGGACCCGCTGCCGCTGGCGGTGCTGGCGACGCGGGACCCCGAGGCGCCGATGGCCGTGGCCGCGGCGGCGCGGCTCAGCCCACTGGCCAACCGCACGACCCTGGTGTCGGGCCTGTTCGAAATGGTCGGGGAAACGACCAAGCATTCCCTGGTGAAGCGCGCGGTCGGCCTGATCAAAGACAATGCCTTCTCGCCGGACGCCATCGCTCATGTGCGGCGGCATGCGTCGCGCTACATCGTGCAGACGCGCTCGCAGTACACGGCGGCGTTGAGGCAGAACCTGCGCGCATTGATCGAGGGCGTCATCGCGCCGCGGGCTTTCGTGAAGGAATTCTTAGAACTGACCGAGGCCGGCAACCTGCGCCACGATATCCGGCGCAAGCTGGTCCTCAGCCTGCTGGTGTCGCCGAACATCCGGCCGAGCATCAAGTTCCTGGTGCTGGAGAACTTCCAGCGCTTTCCGACGGCCGTGCGTCGCGGGATCATCTCGGGCGTGCTGCAGGCGGAACCGAACCGCCACTCCGACATCATCAAGGAGGAGTTGCGCTGGATCATCACCCAGGAGCGGCAGCCCGGCGCCCTGCACTAGGGATGGCCGCACAGGGGACGACGCGATGCGCCTGAGTTCGCTCGATCACCTGGTTCTGACGGTGGCCGACCTCGAACGTTCCTGTGCCTTCTACGTCGGCGTCCTCGGCATGAGCCGCGTGACCTTCGGCGAGGGGCGGACCGCCCTGAAATTCGGCTCCCAGAAGATCAACCTGCATCCGGCCAGCGCGCCCATCGTGCCGCACGCGACGAAGCCGACCGCCGGATCGGCCGACCTCTGTTTCCTCACCGACGACCCGCTCGAGCAGGTGATCGCGGCCCTGACCGCCGGCGGCGTCGACATCATCGAAGGCCCGGTCCCCCGCACCGGGGCAACCGGGCCTCTGACTTCCGTCTACTGCCGCGATCCGGACGGCAACCTTGTAGAAATCTCGAACGTGCTGTGACGTCGGGGCCGGATTTCGGCAATGGCATTTCAAATCAGATTGGCGCATCCGGCCGACGCAGTGTTCCTTCCCGCCGTGGAGCGATCGGCGGGTGAGGCGTTCCGGGCGATCCCTTCGCTTGCCTGGATTGCCGACGACACCGTTCTGTCAGAGGAAAGCCATTTGAAGTTCATCGACAGCGGCACCTCGTGGGTCACCGTGAGCGGGGCGGATCGGCCGATCGGATTCCTCAGCGGCGAAGTCTGCGGTTGCGACCTGCACATCTGGGCGTTGGCGGTGCATTCCGACCATCAGAGGTCGGGCCGTGGTTTTGCCTTGATCAACACTGCCATCGATTGGGCAAAGAAGCATGGTCTCGCGGGCGTCACTCTCACGACCTTCCGCGACGTCCCCTGGAACGAACCTTTCTACAGGCACGCGGGCTTTCAAACGCTTTGCGACGATCAGGCCTGTAGCCGACTCAAGGATCTGTTGCGCGACGAGGTGGAGCATGGTCTGCCCGGAGAGCAACGGTGTGCCATGCGTTACGATATTCCGACCGTGGGCTAAACGGAAACCACCTCGCCGCCTTCGTTGCGCCAGGCCTTGAGGCCGCCGCCGACGTGCAGGACCGCGGGCAGGCCGGCGTCGTGCATGGCCTTCAGCGCCAGGGCCGAACGTTCGCCGAAGGCGCAGTAGAGCACGATGGTCTTGCCGGTCTGGCCGGCCATGGTGCTGAGCAGACCACCCGGCTTGATGAACTCCGCGAGCCTTCCGTAGGGCGCGTGCACCGAATCGGCAATCACGCCGTCGCGGTTCCGTTCGTAATCCTCGCGCAGGTCGACGAAGATGACGTCACCCTGTTTCCTGCGGTTCATGGCGGCGTCGATGTTCAGGGTCCATTCCTGGATCACCGGGTCGGCGTCCTTGTAGCCGATCTTGAGATTCGCCGGTACCGCGACATCCATCTGCTTCGGGTTGGGCAGATTGAGGTTGTTCATGATGTCGATGTATTCCTCGGGGGAACTGATCTGCAGGCGCGGGTTGTTGGCCCTTTCCTCGCCGATCGTGCTGACCGTGTCGCCCTTGTAGTCGTGGGCCGGGTAGACCAGCGTATCCTCGGGCAGCTTGAGCAGCTTGTTGAAGATCGAGTCGTAGGAGGCGTAGGGGTCGCCGTTCTGGAAATCGGTCCGGCCGGTTCCGCGGATCAACAGAGTATCGCCGGTGAAAACACGGTCGGGCAGCCGGAAGCTGTAGGAATCGTCCGTATGGCCGGGGGTCTCGATGACGTCCAGGCTGATGCTCTCGATCTTGACCTTGTCGCCCTCGCGGACCCGCATCGACACCACGTCGACCTTGCTGCGCTCGCCCATAACGGTGACGCAGCGGGTCAGGTCACGCAGGGCTCCGAGGCCGGTCACGTGGTCGGCATGGGTATGGGTGTCGACCGCCTTGACCAGCTTCAGGTCAAGGTCCTCGAGCAGTTGGATATATCGTTCGACCTTCTCGAATACGGGATCGATGATCAGGGCCTCGCCGCCGACGCGGCTGGCGAGGAGATAGGTGTAGGTGGAAGAAACGGATTCGAACAACTGGCGGAAAATCATGGGCGTACACACAGCTCCTCGTGGTCGAAACACGACGACTGGACGTTTCCACCGGTTGATACCGGATGTTCCCAATGGCCACCGGTGCTTGGGCCCGGCGGATTTTCAAGTCACGCTTCGGCGGCGGCTTTTTCGGCCTCGGCGGCTTGCAATGATGGGGCCCCGCAATAGAGGCCGTAGAGCGTCTCGATGACGGCCCGGGCTTCCGGACCGGCCAGGGAATAGTAGATCGTCTGAGCCGACCGCCGGGTCTTGACCAGATTGTCGCGGCGCAGGCGAGCCAAATGCTGGGACAAGGCCGACTGACTGAGGCCGATCAGGTCCTCGAGTTCACCGACCCTCTTCTCACCACTCGCCAGTTGGCACAGGACCATAAGACGATGTTGGTTGCTCATGGCCTTGAGCAGGGTGCTGGCTCGCAAAGCATTCTGTTCTAGAGTCTCGAAATCCATACTCATATCTACGGCCTTCCCCCCATTCACCGAGAGCCGACACGGCCAATGATCGGCACGGTTCCCACACTGCACCTCGAATTCGCGACTTAGGGCAAAGGCTTCATTCGCCGCGGTGGCCCGCCAGGAAAATTCCCGTTGATCGGACCGTGCAATGTATTCGCAAATCTTAATATAACAGAAAAAGGCACCGCGCGGAAAGAGCGGGCCGCCTTCCCCGAGGCGCTTAACATAAACCCGGGACGGGGGCACAGTCCAACTCCTATCACGCGGTTTCGGGCGGGAGGCGGCCTTTCGTGGAGTATCGGGCGCCTGCAGGGCCTTTATACTGCGGGTTGTCGAACCTTGGGGGCTGGGGCAACCAAACACTTCTGGCCTCAGGCCCGGGTTTCATGGACAATGAGGTTTCGTCATAAGAAGGTTAGAAACGGACCCACCACTCTCGCGAGATGCCAACACTGTTCCTCACGCACCCGGTTTGTTACGAGCACAGTAACTTTCCCGGTCACCCCGAGCAGCCGGACCGGTTGCGCGCGATCACGGGTGCGCTGGAGGATCCGGCATTTTTCCTTCTCGACCGGATGGACGCGCCGATCGGCGACGTCGAGGACATCAAGCGCGTCCATGCGCCCTACTATGTCGAATCCGTTCTCGAGAGCGTGCCCAAGGAGGGGTTCGTCCAGCTCGATCCCGATACCGGCCTGTGCCCGGCTTCCGGCGAGGCCGCCCTGCGGGCCGTCGGCGCCGCCTGCGCTGCCGTGGATGCCGTCGTCGCGGGCCAGGCGCGCAACGCGTTTTGCGCCGTGCGCCCGCCGGGCCATCATGCCGAGCGCGCACAGGCCATGGGTTTCTGCCTGTTCGGCAATGTCGCGATCGCGGCCTATCATGCACTGCGGGTCTGTGGACTGAAGCGTGTGGCCGCCGTCGATTTCGACGTTCACCACGGCAACGGCACCCAGGCCGCCTTCGAGGAGAACCCGAATCTTTTTTACGCGTCCAGCCACCAGTGGCCGGCCTTCCCGGGCACCGGCATGGAACACGAAACCGGAGTTGCCAACAATATCGTCAACGTCACGTTGGCGCCCGGCAGCGGCAGCGCCGAGTTCCGGAGCGGCTATACGGACCGTATCCTGCCCAGACTCCGCAAGTTCAAACCCGACCTGATCATGATCTCGGCCGGTTTCGATGCCCATGCCTCGGACCCGCTGGCCCAGTTGAGGCTGACGACGGACGACTATGCGTGGGTCACCCGCGAATTGCTTGCCGTCGCCGACGAGTGCTGTCAGGGCCGGGTCGTTTCGGTCCTGGAGGGCGGCTACGACCTTCCGGCGCTGGGTGCCTGCGTGGCCATCCATGTTCGAGAGCTCATGGGTATCTGATTCGGCCAGAAAGTTGGCCCTTTCCCTTGCTCTCGGCGAGGTGCCTGCTTAGACTGCCGATCCCGCGAACCATGAGGATTGCCATGACCGACCCGTCGGTTCCCGAAGAGATTGCTCGGATGAGTTTCGAGGAGGCCCTTGCCGAACTCGAGACGATCGTGCGGCGCCTCGAAGATGGCGCGGGTGAGCTCGACGCAGCGATCGCCGCCTATGAGCGGGGGGCGCTCCTGAAGGCTCATTGCGAGGCCAAGCTGAAAGAGGCTCAGGCCCGTGTCGAGAAGATCGTGCTGAGTTCAAACGGCGAGGTATCGACCGAGCCGGCGGATATCGATTGAGGGCTTCCTTGACGGATTTTCAAAAGGCATTGACGGAAAATGCGCAAGCGGTCGAGGCTGTGCTCGATCGCCTGCTGGTTGTTGATGACAGGCCGGAATCGCGGCTGGTCGAGGCCATGCGGTATTCCACCCTCGGGGGCGGCAAACGGGTTCGCCCGTTCCTGGTGGCAACTTGCGCGCGCCTGTTCAATGTGGCCGAACGCTGTGCAATGCGCGTCGCCGCGGCGGTCGAGATGGTGCATTGCTATTCGTTGATCCATGACGATCTGCCGGCCATGGATAACGACGATCTGCGGCGCGGGCAGCCGACCTGCCACAAGAAGTTCGACGAGGCGACGGCGATCCTGGCCGGTGATGCCCTGCTGACCCGGGCCTTCGAGGTGCTGGGCGAGGAAGAGACCCATTCCGATCCGCGTGTACGTTGCGACCTGATTTCCGAGATGGCCCAGGCCATCGGCGTGCAGGGCATGGTCGGCGGGCAGGTTCTCGATCTCATGGCCGAGCACGAAGCGCTGACCATTCCCGAGATCACCCGCCTGCAGCGTCTGAAGACCGGAATGCTGATCGGCTATTCCTGCGAGAGCGGCGCCATTCTCGGCAAGGCGCCGATGCCGGCACGGCAGGCGCTTCACAATTACGCCCATGATCTGGGGCTGGCCTTCCAGATCGTTGACGATCTGCTGGACGTCGAAGGCGACGAAGAGGTCGTCGGCAAGAAAACCAAAAAGGACGGGGAAGCCGGCAAGGCGACCTTCGTGTCGTTGCTCGGCGTCGAGCGTGCCCGCTCGCAGGCCAAAATGTTGGCCGATCAGGCCGTGGCACACCTTGAATTGTTCCATGAGAAGGCCGACCCTCTAAGGGACCTGGCCCGTTTCGTGATCGATCGTCGGGCCTGACAGGGCGGCACCCATTCTTCCCAAAAAAACGATAAAGGACTTGGATTTTGGCGGAAGAGAAGAAGAAGACGTTGTTGGATTCCGTCAGTGATCCCGCTGACACCCGCGGCTTTTCGCTGGACGAACTGAAGACGCTTGCCAACGAGTTGCGCGACGAAACCGTGCGCGCCGTCTCTTTCGTCGGCGGGCATCTCGGTGCCAGTCTCGGCGTGGTCGAATTGACGGTCGCGCTGCATCACGTCTTCAATACGCCGGACGACCGGTTGATCTGGGACGTCGGCCATCAGTGCTATCCGCACAAGATCCTTACCGGCCGGCGCGACCAGATGCGTTCCCTGCGCCAGGGCGGTGGCATATCCGGGTTCACCAAGCGCGCCGAGAGCGTCTACGACCCCTTCGGCGCCGGGCACAGTTCGACGTCCATCTCGGCCGGCCTGGGCATGGCGGTGGCGCGCGATCTGGAAGGCCGGGGCGGCAACGTCATCGCGGTCATCGGCGACGGTTCCATGAGCGCGGGCATGGCCTACGAGGCGATGAACAACGCCGGATCGTCGGATTCGCGCCTCATCGTCATCCTCAACGACAACGACATGTCGATCGCGCCGCCGGTCGGTGCGATGAGCGCCTACCTGTCGCGGCTGATCTCGTCCAAGTCCTACCGCTCGATCCGTCATTTCGGCATGGAAGTGGCCAAGAAGTTCCCGCGCAGTCTCAGCAAGGCGGCGGTGAAAGCCGAGGAGTACGCTCGCGGCCTGGTGACCGGCGGCACCCTGTTCGAGGAGATGGGCTTCTACTACGTCGGCCCGATCGACGGCCACAACCTCGAATACCTGCTGCCCATTCTGCGCAACATCCGCGACGACAAGGAATCCGGGCCGGTTCTGCTGCACGTCGTCACCCAGAAAGGGCACGGCTACGGGCCCGCTGAATCCTCGCCGGACAAATACCACGGCGTCGGCAAGTTCGACGTGGTGACCGGCGAGCTCTACAAGACCAAGAGCAACGCGCCCAGCTATACCAGTGTCTTTTCCAAGGCCCTGATCCAGGAGGCCGAGCACGACGAGAAGATCGTCGCGATCACGGCCGCCATGCCGGCCGGCACCGGCCTCGACAGGTTCGAGGAACGCTTCCCCGAGCGTTGTTTCGACGTCGGCATCGCCGAGCAGCACGCCGTGACCTTCGCCGCCGGACTAGCCTGCGAGGGATTGAAGCCGTTCACCGCCATCTATTCGACCTTCCTGCAGCGGGCCTATGACCAGGTCGTGCACGACGTGGCCATCCAGAAGCTGCCGGTGCGTTTCGCCGTCGACCGCGCCGGTTTCGTCGGCGCCGACGGGGCGACCCACTGTGGCGCCTTCGATCTGGCCTATCTGTGCTGCCTGCCGGGAATGGTGGTCATGGCGCCGGCCGACGAGGCGGAGCTGATGCACGCCGTGGCGACGGCGGTGGCCATCGACGACGGGCCGAGCGCGTTCCGCTATCCGCGCGGCGAGGGCGTCGGGGTCGAGTTGCCGGAACGCGGCGTACCCTGGAAGATCGGCAAGGGGCGGATCGTGCTGGAGGGGACGGCTGTCGCCATCCTGAGCCTCGGCACACGCCTGGCCGAGGCGCTTAACGCGGCCGAGGAATTGAACACCAGGGGGCTGTCGACGACGGTGGCCGACGCCCGGTTCGCCAAGCCGCTGGACCACGACCTGATCCGCCGTCTGGCCGAGAACCATGAGGTGCTGCTGACCGTCGAGGAAGGCTCGGCGGGTGGTTTCGGCGCCCATGTCAGCCAGTTCATGACCTCGGAAGGTCTGCTCGACAACGGGCTCAGGTTCCGGACCCTGGTGATGCCGGACGAATTCGTCGATCAGGACTCGCCGGCCGCGCAGTACGAGCGGGCCGGACTGACGGCGACGACGATCGTCGAGACCGCGCTCAAGGCCCTCGGAAGATCCGAGAAGCCGAAAAAGGCCAAGCGGGCCTAGACAGGCGGCACCAAAGCTTTCGTAACAATGTTTCAAAATTCCGGGCGGCCGGGCACCGGGATGGCGGGCCGGGTTTTCCGGGCGCGAACCAAACTTGCGAAATCGCAGGCTTTTCCGAATCCCGCGTGCCTGAAGCCGTGTTGGCGCGTATAACTTGCGACCATGACGCGCATGCACACCCTTTTTGCGTGGATTCCGGATCTGGCGGAATCCCTGGCGCCCTGGCGCACCGAGGCCCGGGCGACGGCGGTGCTTGCCTGGCCGCTGGTGCTGACGTTTCTCAGCGAAACGGCGATCGCCATGGTCGACATCATCATCATCGGACGCCTTGGTTCCGATGCGGTGGCCGCGGCGGCGCTCGGGACGATGGCTTTCTTCCTCATGCTTCTGATCGCCATCGGCATCACTCTGGCGACGGCGCCTCTGGCCGCCCAGGCGATGGGTGCGCGGGCGCCGCGGCGGGTCAGGCGGGTCGTTCGCCAGGGGCTGTGGATCGCAGCGCTGCTGAGCCTTCCGGCGAGTGCCCTGCTCATGAAGGCGGATCTGATGCTGATCGAGCTCGGTCAGCCGGTGCAGGCGGTAGAGGGCGCGCAGGCCTATCTGGATTTCCAGGCCTGGGCCCTGGTGTCGGCGGTCGCCTTCGTGGTGCTGCGGAACTTCGCCGCCGTCCTCAACCGTCCACGGCTGGGCCTGTGGGTGATTCTCGTGGGCATCCCGGTGAACGGCATCCTGGATTACGGACTGGTACTCGGCCGCCTCGGTTTGCCGCGCATGGAAATCGCCGGCGCCGGCCTCGCCAGTCTGGTGACCCATACCCTCATGTTCCTGGCCATGCTGCTGATCGCGGTGCGCGTCCGTCCACTCAGCCGATACAACATCCTGGGCCGGTTCTGGAAAACCGACTGGGAGGTGTTCGCACAGATCTTCCGGATCGGACTGCCGATCGCCGGAATCATGTTCATGGAATTCGGTTTGATCATGGGATCGCTGGTGATGATCGGCTGGATCGGGGCCGATGCTTTGGCCGCTCATCAGATCGCGCTCATGCTGGCGTCGGTGACCTTCAAGGTGCCGCTGGGGATTTCACAGGCGGCGACGGTTCGCGTCGGACACGCGGCGGGACGTCGCGATGCGGCCGGTGTGGCGCGGTCCGGGTGGACGGCCATCTTCATGGGGATCGCCTTCATGGCGATGACGTCGGTGGTGATGTGGACCTGTCCGGAACTCCTGGCATCGATCTTCCTCGACCGGGCAGATGCCGGCAACGCGGCGGTCATGGCGCTGGCGGCTTCGCTGATCATGGTCGCCGCGGTGTTCCAGATCGGCGACGGGGTCCAGACCGTCGGAGCCGGCGTGCTGCGCGGCCTCAGTGACACCAGGGTGCCGATGACCTTCGCCGCTTTCGGGTTCTGGGTCCTGGGGCTGTCGGCCGGGTATGTCCTCGGGCTGCGGATGGATCTCGGCACCGTGGGCATCTGGATCGGGATGACGGTGGGGCTGTCCGCGGTCGCGGTTTTCCATGTCCTGCGGTTCCGCCATCTGCTCCGCATCGGCTACCTTCCGAGGGTTGCGCGGGACTGATCCTTGGCCCAGGATGCCACCGTCATGTCCAGCAAGGTTCGCATCGATCAACTGCTCGTCGACCGCGGTCTCGCGGAAAGCCGGACCCGCGCCCAGGCCCTGATCATGGCCGGGCTGGTGTTCAGCGACACGCGGCGGATCGACAAACCCGGCACCTCCGTTGCTGCGGACATCCCCATCGAACTGAAGGGCCAGGACCATCCCTGGGTGTCGCGCGGCGGGTTGAAGCTGGTCCGCGGGCTGGAGCATTTCGCGATCGATCCCACGGGATGGATCTGCATCGACGTCGGGGCCTCGACCGGAGGCTTCACCGACGTTTTGCTGAGCCACGGCGCGGCCCGGGTCTACGCCGTCGACGTCGGCCAGGGGCAACTCGCCTGGAAGCTTCGGCAGGACGAGCGGGTCGTGGTGCTGGAGAAGACCAATGCCCGCCATCTGACCGCCGAGCAGATTCCCGAGGCGGCCGACATGGTGGTCTGCGATGCCAGCTTCATCGGGCTGGAAACGGTGCTGCCGGCGGCGATGGCTCTGACCCGGCCGGGGGCCTGTCTGATCGCGCTGATCAAGCCGCAGTTCGAGGTCGGCAAGGGACGCGTCGGCAAGGGCGGCGTGGTCCGCGACCCGGCGCTGCACGAACAGGTCTGCGCCCGCATTTCGGCCTGGCTCGACGGGTTGCCGGACTGGCGTGTCCTGGGGATCACCGAAAGCCCGATCACCGGGCCCGAGGGCAACAAGGAATTCCTGATCGCGGCCCGCCGCGACGCCTAGAGAAACGGAAAACTTCTCTTTGCAGGAGGGAGTTCGATGTCTACGCAATTCGATGTCAGTTTCCATGAGAAAGTGGACCGCCACACCGAGCGGTTGACCCACGAACGCTGGCCGCTGATCGAGCGCCGGGTGGCGGAGAAGCGGATGGCCTGGTGCGCAAAACATCCGGAGTATTTCCAGGCGGGCGAGGACGCTACGCCGAGGCGCGCCTTCGATCTGCTGTTCTTCAGCTACATGGGCTTGGAGAGTGAGGATCTCACCGTCGTCACGGAAGACTTTGACGAGATTGTCTGGGATTCGGCGAATCCCTGCCCGACGCTGGACGCTTGCGAGGCGGCGAGGCTGGAGACGCGCTCGGTCTGCCGCGCCGTCTACGAGAAATCGACCCAGGCCCTGATCTCGGCGCTCGATCCGCGCCTGCGGTTCCTGCGCGACTATGCCCACCTGCGGCCGCAGGCGGCGGCCTGCCGCGAGCGGATCGTCCGCGTCGACTTCGAGGCGATGATGGAGGCGGCGCTGGAGGAGGCGCGGCTGTCCCGGGCCGAGGGCAACAAGGGCTACGGCGCCGTCGTCGCCGTGGGCAACGAGGTCCTGGCCCGCGCCCATGATACCGCCGGCACCGAGGGCGATCCCAGCCTGCACGGCGAGGTCAACGCGATCCGCGCGGCGGTACGGGCAACGGGTGATCCCAACCTCTGCGGTGCGGTGCTGTTCTCGACCTGCGAGCCGTGCCCGATGTGTACCTCGCTGGCCGTCTGGGCCAATGTCTCGGCCATCGTCTACGGGGCGTCCATCGCCGAGACCGCGGCCCTGGGCCGGACGCGTATCCATCTCACGGCACAGGAGGTTGTCGAGCGCTCGCCCGCGATCATCGAGGTCATTGGCGGTGTGCTGCGGGAGCGGTGCCTGACGCTCTACGAAGGGTGAGTCAGCCGCCGCATTGGGCGCGGAAGCGCAACAGGTGATCGGCCAGCACCAGGGCCAGCATGGCTTCGCCGACCGGGACGGCGCGGATGCCGACGCAGGGGTCGTGGCGGCCCTTGGTGGCGATCTCGGTCTCTTCGCCGGTGGTGGTGACGGTGCGCCGGGGAGTCAAAATGGAGCTGGTCGGCTTGACGGCGAAACGGGCGACAATGTCCTGACCCGAGGAGATTCCGCCCAGGGTGCCGCCGGCGTTGTTGGACAGGAATACGGGTTGGCCGTCAGGTCCGGCCCGCATCTCGTCGGCGTTCTCGGGCCCGGTCAGGGCGGCGGCGGCGAAGCCGGCGCCGATCTCGACGCCCTTGACGGCGGGAATGCACATCAGGGCCTTGGCGATGTCGGCATCAAGCCGGTCGAAGACGGGTTCGCCGAGCCCGGCAGGAACGCCCGAGGCGACGACCTCGATGACGGCGCCGACGCTCGATCCCTGCTTGCGGATGGAGCCGAGGAAGTCTTCCCACCGTTTCGCCGCTTCCGGGTCGGGGCACCAGAAAGGATTGCGCGCCGTTTCGTCCCAGTCCCAGCGGCTGCGGTCGATGCCGTGCGGCCCGATCTGGACCAGGGCACCGCGGATCGTCACGGCCTCGCCGAGCACCTTACGGGCGATGGCCCCGGCGGCGACGCGGACGGCGGTTTCGCGGGCGCTGGAGCGGCCGCCGCCGCGGTAGTCGCGCAGCCCGTACTTCCGGAAGTAGGTGTAGTCGGCATGACCGGGGCGGAACCTGTCCTTGATCTCAGAGTAGTCCTTCGAGCGGGCATCCTGATTGCGGATCAACAGGCCGATGGGCGTGCCGGTGGTGACCCCCTCGAAGACGCCCGAGAGGATTTCGACCTGGTCGGGCTCGCGGCGCTGGCTGGTGAACTTCGACTGGCCGGTGCGGCGCCGGTCGACGTCGTGCTGGATGTCGTCCTCGGACAGGGGAATTCCCGGTGGCACGCCGTCGACCACGCCGCCGATGGCCGGCCCGTGGCTTTCGCCGAAGGTCGTCACGCGGAACATCTGGCCGAAACTGTTGCCGGGCATGGCGGGTCCTCAGATTGCGGCCGGGCGGCGCCCGGTCAGACGGTGGCGATATCCGGGGCGTCGGCGGCCTTCATGCCGACGATGTGATAGCCGCTGTCGACATGGATGTTCTCGCCGGTGACGCCGCTGGACAGGTCGCTCAGCAGGTAGAGGCCGGTGCCGCCGATGTCCTCCAACGTCGTGTTGCGGCGCAGCGGGGAATTATACTCGTTCCACTTCAGGATATAGCGGAAATCGCCGATGCCGGAGGCGGCCAGCGTCTTCATCGGGCCGGCGGAGAGCGAATTGACCCGGATGTTGTCCTTGCCCAGATCCTCGGCC
>NPIG01000791.1_pt3 | contig 19317 bp, 21 predicted proteins | sample 8637441 | NCBI WGS metagenome assembly NPIG01 (sample SAMN07420675, study PRJNA396082) | bioreactor metagenome | isolation source: sample BR6 brine-fed electro-methanogenic bioreactor BR | place: Japan: Kochi | collected 2016-06-14 | reverse complement strand
AGCGCCACGACCTGCGCTCGACGGAAGCGGGCCTGAAGTACTTCGTCCTCGGTGCGTTGGCCTCGGGCATGCTGCTCTACGGCGCCTCCCTGGTCTACGGCTTCGCCGGTTCGACCAGCTTCGAAACCCTGGCCTCGACCCTCAGCGGCCCGCAGGCGGAAGCGCCATCGGTCGGCCTGGTCATCGGCATCGTGTTCATCCTCGTCGGCCTGGCCTTCAAGGTTTCGGCCGTTCCGTTCCACATGTGGACCCCCGACGTCTACGAGGGCGCGCCGACTCCGGTCACCGCCTTCTTCTCGGTGGCCCCCAAACTGGCCGCGATCGGCCTGTTCCTGCGAGTCATGATCGGCCCCTTCGGCGATCTGGTGGAACAGTGGCAGCAGATCGTCTGGTTCGTCTCCGTCGCCTCGATGGCCCTCGGTGCCTTCGTCGCCATCAACCAGACCAATATCAAGCGCCTGATGGCCTACAGTTCCATCGGTCACGTCGGTTATGCGCTGATCGGCCTGACCGTCGGCACCGAAGCCGGCGTGCGTGGTGTCCTTGTCTACATGGCCATCTACATCTTCATGAACATCGGCACCTTCGCCTGCATCCTGTGCATGAAGCGCTCCGAGACCATGGTCGAGGAGATCAAGGACCTGGCCGGTCTGTCGAAGACCCATCCGATGCTGGCCGCCGCCTTCGCCGTGTTCATGTTCTCGATGGCCGGGATCCCGCCGATGGCCGGCTTCTTCGGCAAGCTCTACATCTTCCTGGCCGCCATCGAGGCCGAGTTCTATGCCCTGGCCGTGATCGGTGTCCTGACCAGCGTGGTCGGCGCGTTCTACTATCTGCGCATCATCAAGGTCATGTACTTCGACGATCCGGTCGATGCACTGGACAAGCCGGTACGCCGTGAGATCAGCCTGGTTCTGCTCGGGACCAGCCTGGTGATCCTGCTGTTCTTCCTCATGCCGGGGCCGCTTCTCGACAGTGCCCAGGCCGCGGCCGCGGCTCTATTTACGGGGTGAAGCCCATTTCGGACCTGCCTACCGGCTTCCGGCTGATCGAGCTGGACTCCGTTGCCAGCACCAATGACGAGGCCAGGACCCTGGCCGAGCAGGGTGCGGCCGACGGCACCGTCGTGCTTGCCCACACCCAGACGGCGGGCCGCGCCCGGCGTGGACGTCAATGGGTTTCGGAAGCCGGCAATCTGTTCTTCTCTCTGATCCTGCGCCCGGAATGCCCTGCGTCGGATGCCACGCAGCTGGGATTTGCGGCTGCGGTAGCGGTTGCCGAAACCGCCGCCCGCCATCTGCCCGAGGACGTGGATGTGCTCTGCAAATGGCCGAATGACGTCCTGGTCGGCGGACGCAAGGTTTCCGGCATGTTGCTGGAAGCGGGCCCGACCGGCAAGGACGACAATCTCGAATGGCTGATCCTCGGCATCGGCATCAACATCGTCAGCCATCCCGACGAAACGCCATTTCCGGCAACCTCGCTGGCCGGGGAGGGGGGCTCGTCGGTCCCGCCGGTCGAATTGCTGGCCCTCTTCTGCCGCCGTTTCGCCCACTGGCGGGCGGTTTGGCGCGGCGAGGGGTTTGCGCCGCTGCGCCATGCCTGGCTGTCGCGGGCGGCCGGGCTGGGCGAGCAGATCGAGGTTCGCCTTGAAACGACGACTTTGTCCGGCACGTTCGAGGAATTGGACGGGCACGGCGCATTGGTCCTGTTGCAGGAAAACGGCCGCCACGTGAAAATCACCGCCGGCGACGTCTTCCTGCCATCCGCCGGGAGCTGACCATGCTTCTCGCCATCGACTCGGGAAACACCAACATCGTATTCGCCGTCTTCGACGACGATGGCGAGATGCGCGGCGAGTGGCGCTCGTCGACCAACGTCAACCGGACGGCCGACGAACTCTGGGTCTGGCTGACCCATCTCATGCAGCTGGCCGAGATCCGGCGCGAGGACATCGACGCGGCGATCATCGCCACCGTCGTTCCGGCGACTTTGTTCAACCTCAAGAACCTCTGCCGGAAGTACTTCAAGGTCGATCCCCTGGTGGTCGGGGAACCCGAGGTCGATCTCGGCATCGGCATCCTCATGGAACGGCCCGACGAGGTCGGCGCCGACCGGCTGGTCAACGCCGTCGCCGCCAACGAGGCCTACGGCGGTCCGCTGATCGTCATCGATTTCGGCACCGCGACGACCTTCGACGTCGTCGATGCCGAGGGCAACTACTGCGGCGGCGTCATCGCCCCCGGAATCAACCTGTCGCTGGAGGCCCTGCATCAGGCCGCCGCAAAGCTGCCCCGTATCGCCATTGCCCGGCCGACCAAGGTCATCGGCAAATCGACCATCCCGGCCATGCAGGCGGGCATCTTCTTCGGCTATCTCAGCATGATCGAGGGGCTGGTCACCCGCATCAAGAACGAATTCTTCGAGGCCAACGGCACGGACAGGCAGATGGACGTCGTCGCCACCGGCGGGCTGGCACCGCTGTTCAGCGACGCCACGCCGATGATCCGTTGTGCCGACGTCGATCTCACCCTCAAGGGGCTTTTTTCTCTCTACCGGCGTAACCGGACGGCATGAACCAGAACACCGAAGACCTTCTTTTCGTCCCGCTCGGCGGCACCGGCGAGATCGGGATGAACCTCAATCTCTACGGCCTGGGAACGGCCGGAGACCGCCGCTGGCTGATGATCGACATGGGCATCACCTTCGACGACGGCGCCTCGCCGGGGGTCGACGTCATCCTGCCCGACCCGCAGTTCATCGAGGAGCGCCGCGACCGTCTGGCCGGCCTGGTGCTCACCCATGCCCACGAGGACCATATCGGCGCCGTGCCCTACCTCTGGGACCGCTTCGGCTGCCCCATCTACGGCACGCCGTTCACGCTCTCGGTATTGCGGCGAAAATTGCGCGAGGACGGCATCGACGAAACCGAGGTGCAGCTTCGCGAAGTCCCGCTGAGCGGACGTTTCAACATCGGGCCGTTCGATCTGGAGATGGTGACCCTGACCCATTCCATTCCCGAGCCCAACGCCATCGCCATCCGCACGCCGATCGGCACCGTCTTCCATACCGGCGACTGGCGTCTCGACCCGAATCCGGTGATCGGCGAGAAGGCCGAGGAGGATACGCTTCGCAAACTCGGCGACGACGGCGTGCTGGCCCTGGTCTGCGACTCGACCAACGTTTTCGAGGAAACCACGTCGGGCTCGGAGTCCGACCTGCTGGCCAGCCTCACCGACGTCATCGCCGAATGCCCGGAACGGATCGCCGTCGGCTGCTTCGCCAGCAATGTCGGGCGCCTGGAAACCATCTCGGAGGCCGCCGCGGCCAACGGTCGCAGCGTCATCCTGGCCGGGCGTTCCCTCTGGCGCATGTACGAGGCGGCCCGCGAGAACGGCTATCTCGAGGATGTGCCGGCCTTTCTTAGCGAAGATGCGGCCGAGCACCTGCCACGCGACAAGACCCTGATCATCTGCACCGGCAGCCAGGGCGAATCGCGCGCCGCGCTGACCCGCATCGCCGAAGGAAATCACCCGCGGATCAAGCTCGATCCCGGCGATACGGTGATCTTCTCTTCGCGGGTCATCCCCGGCAACGAGGTCGCCATCGGCCGCATCCAGAACCTTCTGACCCGCATGAAGATCCAGGTCATCACCCAGGACGATTCCTTCGTCCACGTGTCGGGCCATCCGGCCCGCGACGAGATGAAGGCCATGTACCGCCTGGTCCGGCCCCGGATGTGCATTCCCGTGCACGGCGAGGCCCGGCATCTGGCCGAACATGCGCGACTGGCCAGATCCTGCGGCGTTAAGACGACCATCGTCATCGAGAACGGCGCCATCGTCCGCATCGGCCCCGGCGAGCCCGGTGTCGTCGGCGAGGCACCGGTCGGGCGGCTGGCCGTCGAAGGCAAGCGGCTGGTTCCCCTCGGCGGCACCGTCGTCAGCAGCCGCGCCAAGGCCATGTACGGTGGCGCCGCGGCGGTGACCGTCGTGCTCGACGGCACCGGAAAGATCGTCGGCGAAACGCAGGTTTCGGTGATCGGCCTGCTGGAGGAGGGCGAGGAGGCTCCGCTCTCGGAAGTCCGCGCCGAGATCAGCCGTACCGTCGCCCGGCTTTCCGACTCGCACCGCAAGGACGACGAGCAGGTGAGCGAGGCCGTCCGCCTTGCGGTGCGCCGTGCATTCCGCAAGACTATCGGCAAGAAACCCGTCACCCAGGTCCATCTCGTTCGAGTCTGAGGGGCAGGGGGCCCTGATCCCATGATCGGCCGTCTCAATCACGTCGCCATCGCGGTCCCGGACGTCGAAGCCGCCGGCCGCCTCTATCGCGATACCCTGGGGGCGACGGTCTCGGAACCGCTCGCCCTGCCGGAACACGGCGTCACGACCGTCTTCGTCGACCTTCCCAATACCCGAATCGAACTGCTGCAGCCGCTCGGCGAGAATTCGCCGATCGCCGCTTTCCTCGAGCGCAACCCGGCCGGCGGCATGCATCACCTGTGCCTGGAGGTCGCCGACATCGCCGCCGCCTGCGCCCATCTGAAGGACCGGGGCGCCCGCGTGCTGGGCGACGGCACGCCGAAAATCGGCGCCCACGGCAAGCCGGTCGTGTTCCTGCACCCCAAGGATTTCGCCGGAACCCTGCTCGAACTCGAGGAAGGCGGGGAGGATCCGTCATGAACTGGGTAACCGGCCTCGCCGTCTACGCCGTCGTCTGGTGGCTGGTCATCTTCATGGTCCTGCCCTGGGGCAACCGCCAGATCGATCCCGAGGACGTCGCCCGCGGTCAGGCCTCCGGCGCGCCCCAGAAGCCCCGCCTGCTGATCAAGATGGCGGTGACCACCGTGATCGCCGGGATCATCTGGGTCATCGCCTATTACGTCATCGAATCCGGCTGGATCACGTTCCGGAGCTGAGAGAAATGTCCTGGTACTGCGACGCCGCGCCGGGCCACCCGTTCCACGGCCCCTATCACGACGAGGAGTACGGTTTCCCGCTGACCGATGAGGCCGGCCTGCTGGAGCGCCTGTCGCTGGAGATCTTCCAGGCCGGGTTGTCCTGGCTGATCGTCCTCAAGAAACGCGATGCCATGGTCGAAGCCTTCGCCGGTTTCGACGTCGATACGGTGGCCGCCTTCGGCGAGAAGGACGTGGAGAGGCTGCTCGGGAACGCCGGGATCATCCGCAACCGCCGCAAGGTCGAGGCGATCATCGAGAACGCCCGGCGGATACAGGGGTTGCGCGAGTCCCACGGCGGCTTCGCCGCCTGGATCTCCGCCCATCACCCCCTGACGCTGGACGAGTGGCTGCCCGTCTTCCGCAAGACGTTCCGCTTCACCGGGCGCGAGGTGGTCAACGAATTCCTGATGAGCATCGGCTACCTGCCGGGCGCCCACCGGACCGACTGCCCGGTCCAGGCCCGCATCGCCAGGCTCAACCCACCCTGGATGCAGGTCTGACTCCGCGGAAGCAAAGAGAAGGCGGATACAAAAATGGCAAGACCGCACGCGGCCTTGCCTAATTTTTCTCCCCAATTATGCATGAGCCCCGGGGGCGTCATGCACATTTCTTTTTCTGCCTCCCAAAACCCGGGCAGATGCTCCGGGCTTAAACTCGACGCGAACTCAATGCGTACGCGATAATAGATTAGCCCCCGGGGCCAATCAACCGTTTTGCCGCTTTTCCCACCGCTGCCCGCCTGATATGCACCGCGCGGCGAAGAAAAACCGGCGGTTGCCGATGACAAAGCTCTCAGCCGGATTTATATGAAATAAGCCCTAGCGCGCCGGGCCAATGCCGACGCCGTCCTCTGGAGAAGAAGAAGCCGAAATGTCCCGCCGCTCCGCCTTCTTATCGATGGCGTTTTCTTGTGTCGCCCACAGCTATTCGCATCTGCTGGCGCCGATCTTTTTTATCGTCGTCCTGGTGCTGGAGCCGGAATTCGGGCTGACCCATGGCGAGGCGGTCCTGCTGATCCTGGCCGGCAACACCCTGTTCGGAATCGCCGCCCCCCTGGCCGGTTGGCTCGGCGATCGGTGGAGCGCGATCGGGATGATCACGCTGTTCTTCTTCGGCACCGGTGGCGGCATGGTCATGACCGGCATGGCCGATACCCCGTTCATGATCGCGTTCTGGCTGGCGGTGACCGGCCTTTTCGCCTCCATCTACCATCCCGTCGGCATGGCGTGGCTGGTCCGCAACGCCGTCAACCGCGGGACCGCCCTGGGCATCAACGGCATGTTCGGCGGTTTCGGACCGGCTGCCGCGGCTCTGATGACCGGCGCCCTTATCGACACGTTCGGCTGGCGGGCCGCTTTCATCGCGCCGGGAATCGCCGTTGTTCTGACCGGCATCGCTTTCCTCGCCTTCATCGTCCACGGTGATATCGTCGAACTCAGGCAAGACCGCCGCGTCGACCCGCCCGCATCGCGCAGCGATACCATGCGGGTCATTGGTGTGCTGGTGATGACCATGCTCTGCAATGGCTTGATCTATCAGGCCACACAGGCCGGGCTGCCGAAACTGTTCTCGGAACGCATCCTCGACTTCACTTCGGAAGGGGCCTTCGGGATATCGGCAATGGTCGCGGTGGCCTACGGAACCGCCGGCGTAACGCAGATCTTCGCCGGGTGGCTGGCCGACCGCTATCCGCTGAAGACCGTTTATCAGTTGGCCTTCCTGTTGCAGGCGCCGTTCCTGCTGCTGGCCTCGCAGTTGGACGGACTGCTTCTGCTGGTCGTCGTGATCGCCATGGTCGCCGCCAATTCCGGAACCCTGCCGGCCGAGAATTGCCTGGTCGCCCGCTATGCCCCGAGCGGCCGCCGCGGCCTGGCTTACGGCCTCAAGTTCGTGTTCGCGATCGGCATTACGGGTGCGTTCGGCGTCGTCGTCGAGGGCGGCCTCTACGACCTGACCGGCGGATTCCTCTGGATGTTCGTGCTGTTGGCCGGGCTCGCGTTCACGGCGACCCTGATCGGATTCCTGCTGCCGTCGGAACGCGAGGAGGCGGTCGCCGCACCGGCGGAGTAGGGCCTACCCCAAAAGATTAGGTATTATAATACCGTACTTATAACCCTCTCGTTTTCAACGCTTTTTTGCGTTGACTTCCCATTGAACCGTGGCATACTCCGCGCCCCGTGGTTCCGGAGGTCGGAACCGCTGCTCGTTTTTTTTCCGGGTCCGAAGGAACATCATGAAAACCTATTCGGCAAAGCCGTCGGACGTGGAGCGCAAATGGATCCTGATCGATGCCGACGGCCTGGTTTTGGGTCGTCTGGCCAGCATCATCTCCATGCGCCTGCGCGGCAAGCATAAGACCATCTACACACCGCACATCGACTGCGGCGACAACATCATCGTCGTCAATGCCGAGAAGGTTCGCCTGACCGGTAAGAAGGTGACGGACAAACAGTATTTCTGGCACACCGGTTGGCCGGGCGGCATCAAGTCCAAGACCGCCGGCGAGGCGCTGGAAGGCAAGCGGCCCGAATTCGTCATTCGCAAGGCCGTCGAGCGCATGATCAGCCGCACCCCGCTGGGTCGCCGGCAGATGCGCAAGCTTTTCGTCTACGCCGGGGCCGAACATCCGCACGCCGCCCAGCAGCCTGAAGTGCTGGACGTCGCCGCGATGAACCCGAAGAACAAGAGGAGCGCATAAGCCATGGCCGAGGAAGTCAAGACCCTCGAGGATCTCAAGGAGATGGTCGAAGGCACGGCGGCTGGCGGCAGCGCCACCCCCGAGGCGGAAGCTCCGGCCGAGCCGAAGATCGACGCCCAGGGCCGCTCCTACGCGACCGGCAAGCGCAAGAACGCGATCGCCCGCGTCTGGATCAAGCCGGGTTCCGGCAAGATCACCGTCAACGGCCGCGACAGCGAAGTCTACTTCGCCCGTCCGGTGCTGCGCATGATCATCAACCAGCCGTTCGACGTCGCCGAGCGGTCCGGCCAGTATGACGTGTACTGCACCGTCACCGGCGGCGGCCTCTCCGGCCAGGCCGGTGCGGTCCGTCACGGGATCAGCCGCGCGCTGACCTTCTTCGAGCCGACCCTGCGGCCGGTCCTCAAGAAGGGCGGGTTCCTGACCCGCGACTCGCGTGTCGTCGAGCGTAAGAAGTACGGCCGCGCCAAGGCGCGCCGCAGCTTCCAGTTCTCGAAGCGCTAACGCCCGATACCCGATCGTTTTTGGCAAGGGCCCGCGCTTCCGGCACGGGCCCTTTCCTTATGCGGGCTTTGGGCTTGATTTTTACACCGCTGTTCCGCAATTGTCCGGGAACGGCAAGGAAACGGAGACCAGGACACATGGCGCCCACAGTTTTCATCGACGGCGACGTCGGAACCACCGGCCTTCAGATCCGTGCACGGCTTGTCGACCGCAGCGACGTGACGCTGGTCCGCCTGCCGGAAGCCGAACGGAAGGATACCGAGCGCCGGCGCGAGATGCTGAACGCCGCCGATCTGGTGATCCTGTGCCTGCCGGATGACGCCTCGCGCGAGGCGGTGTCGCTGATCTCCAACCCCGACGTACGGGTGATCGATGCCAGCAGCGCCCACCGGACGGCCGAGGGCTGGACCTACGGCATGCCGGAATACGAGCCCGGCCATGCCGCCGCCATCGCGGCGTCCAAGCGGGTGACCAATCCCGGCTGTTATGCCATCACCTCGGTATCCATGCTGCATCCGCTGGTCGCGGCGGGGCTGGTTCCGGCCGACTTCCCGGTTACCATCAACGCCATCTCCGGCTATTCCGGCGGCGGCAAGAAGATGATCGCCAGCTTCGAGGACCAGGGCGCGGAGAACTTCACCGAGGAACCGTTCCGGGTGTATGGGCTGACTTTGGAGCACAAGCACACCGAGGAAATCCGCGTATGGAGCGGCCTCGATCACCGGCCCTTGTTCGTTCCCAGCGTCGGTCGCTTCCGTCAGGGGATGATCGTCCAGGTGCCGCTGCAGCTCTGGGCCTTGCCCGGTTCGCCGAAGCCGCAGGACATCCACGAGGCGCTCGCCAAGCAGTATGCCGGGTCGCGCTTCGTCACCGTCGCCGGCCTCGAGCAGACCTCGGCCATGAGCGGCCTCGACCCCGAAGGGGTCAACGGCACCAACGAGCTGCGGCTGCATGTCTTCGGAAACGAGAAGCGCGGTCAGGCGGTGGTGATGGGTCTCATCGACAACCTGGGGAAGGGAGCTTCGGGCCAGGCCGTCCAGAACATGAACCTGATGCTCGGGCTCGACGAAACCGCCGGCCTGACCGGGACCGTCGAGATCGACTATTGAAATCGCCCCTCCGGCGTTAGGGAAGGATGATCGAGGATCTTTCCTCGTCGGTGTCGAACGGATCGCTGTAGGGCACGAGTTGCCACATGGCCGTACGGACCATGCTGGCGAAGCGGGAATCCGTCGGCGCGTCCATCGCCGGTGCGCTCACTGTTGCGCGGGAATACAGCTTTTCCCCGACGCAAAATCCCGCGAACAGCTTGAGCCGCCCGTCCGTTGTTTTCCCGGAGGGAATGCCGGCGGGATCGCCGCACAGGCCGGAGGGCGGGAATACAGTCGGCGTATTGAAGGCCATGACTATCCGGAATTCCGTATGGGCCTTCGGCCCCGGTTCGGTCGTGAAGCGTGTCGCCGGACCATGGTGGTTGCGTTGCATGGCGTCGACCACAGCCAGATCGACGATCTGTTTCGCGACCGGGAACGGGTTGCCGACGACGACGGCCCGCATTTCGCCCGGAGCCGCTCCGTATTGGAAATACCTGTCGGTACCGGGCCGATCGATGCGGCTCTGCATGATTTCGCCGGAACAGCCGGCAAGCAGGAACGGGCCGATCAGCAGCCCCGACAAGGCGCTCTTGGACACGGCCATTTGACCTTTCTCCTTCAACAAGTGGAGAGCTCTATTTTACACCCGAGGCCCTGTTTCCAGGGGAGGGAACCGTCTCGCCGACAGCCTAAAACCGGCTAGCAGTTGGGAAGCCGGCAGCGGTCCTGGCGTTCGAATGGATCCTGTGTCGGTACCAGTTGCCACATGGCCGTCCGGACCATGCTGGCAAACCGGGGATCGGTCGGAGAGTCAACCGGCGACGCACTCACCTTGGCATGGGAATAGAGCTTGTCGCCGACGCAGAAGCCGGAAAGGATCTCAAGATCCCCGGTCGTCTTGCCGGAAGGTATACTTTCGGGACTGCGGCAAAGGCCGGAGGCGTTGAAATTCAGTGGCGTGTTGAAGGCCATGACGATCCGGAAATCCGGATGGGCGTCGGGTCCGGGCTGGGTGGTGAAACGGGTCATCGGACCATTGTGATTGCGCTGCATGGCATCGACCACCGCCTGATCGACGACCGGCTTCGAAACCGGGAAGGGGTTGCCGACCACGACCGCACGCATTTCCCCCGGAGCCGCCCCGTACTGGAAATACCGGTCGGCGCCGGGACTGTCGATATTGCTCTGCATGATCTCGCCGGAGCACCCGGCCAGGATCGCTGTACCCAGGACCACGGCGACGGCAGTCGTGGCAACACGCAAGGACGCAGGCATTGCGTCATCTCCTCTTACGGCTTCGATGAATGAGCGGAACCGCCGGCATTCCGCCGGCCCTCCACACCATCAATATGGGAGAACCACCGCCGGAAAGGGAGAGCCGGGACCGAAGATGAACGAAATTTAATGCAACGACGGCTCAGACGTCGAGATCGCTGACGAACCGGGCGTGTTCCTGAATGAAGGAAAAGCGCAGTTCCGGTTTCCTCCCCATGAGGGATTCCACCAACTTGGCAGTCTCCTTGGCTTCTGCCGGCTCGCTCGCGGCGGGAACCGTAACCCGCAGAAGAGTCCGGTGCGCCGGGTCCATGGTCGTCTCGCGAAGCTGGGCCGGCGGCATTTCGCCTAGGCCCTTGAAGCGGCTGATCTCGACCTTGCCGCGTCCCTTGAACTCCGTCTCCAGCAGTTCGTCCTTGTGCGCATCGTCGCGTGCGTACAGGGTCTTGCCGCCCTGTGAAATCCGGAACAGCGGAGGCAGGGCAATGAACAAGTGTTCGTTTTCAATAAGTTGAGGGATCTTCCTGAAGAAAAACGTCATCAGAAGCGACGCGATGTGGGCACCGTCGACATCGGCATCCGTCATGATGATGACCCGTTCGTAGCGCAACGCCTCTTCGCGATAGGCGTCGCCGACCCCGCAGCCCAGCGCCTCGACCAGGTCCTGCAGTTCCTGGTTGGCGCTGATCTTGTCGGCCGAAGCGCTGGCGACGTTGAGGATCTTGCCGCGCAGGGGCAGAACCGCCTGGGTTTCGCGCTTGCGGCCCTGCTTCGCCGAACCGCCCGCCGAGTCGCCCTCGACGATGAAGATTTCCGTCCCGTTGGCCGTGCTGCGGGTGCAGTCGGCGAGTTTGCCGGGCAGACGCAGGCGCCGCGTCGCCGACTGGCGTTTCATCTGCCGGTCCTGACGCCGCCGCAGGCGCAGTTCGGCCCGCTCGACCACTGCTTCCAGCAGGGCCTCGGCCATGTCCGGTGCCGCCGAAAGCCAGTGGTCGAAATGGTCGCGCACCGAGGCCTCGACCAGCCGCGCCGCTTCCGGCGAGGAGAGTTTTTCCTTGGTCTGGCCCTGGAACTGTGGATCGCGGATGAATACCGACAGCATGACCCCGGCCGACACCATCAGGTCGTCGGCGGTGATTTTCGAAACCTGCTTGTTGTTGACCAGTTCGCCATAGGCCTTGAGCCCGCGCAGCAGCGCCGTGCGCAGGCCCTGTTCGTGGGTGCCGCCTTGCGGCGTCGGAACCGTGTTGCAGTAGGAATTGACGAAGCCCTCGTCGTCGCGCGTCCAGGCGACGGCCCATTCGACGCGGCCGCTGCCGCCGTTCAGCTTGGCCTGGCCGACGAACGGCGCCGCGGTGACCGTCTTCCTCTCGCCGATGGCCGAGGTCAGATAGTCGCCCAGCCCGCCCGGGAAATGGAAGGTCTCGCTCTGGGGGATCGGGTCGTTCTCTTTGAGCAGCGCGGGATCGCAGGCCCAGCGGATCTCGACGCCGCGGAACAGGAAGGCCTTCGAGCGCGCCAGCTTGTAGAGCTGGCTCGGGCGGAAACCGATCTTGTCGCCGAAAATCTCGGGATCGGGATGGAAGGTGACCGTCGTGCCGCGACGGTTCTGCACCGAGCCGCCGTCGGTGAGCGGCGACATCGGGACGCCGCGCTTGTAGGACTGACGCCAGATCCGCCGATCACGGGCGACTTCGACGGAAAAGTCGTCGGACAGGGCATTGACCACCGAAACACCGACCCCGTGCAGGCCGCCGGACGTGGCATAGGCCTCGCCGCTGAACTTGCCTCCCGAATGCAGCGTCGTCAGGATCACTTCCAGCGCCGACTTGTTCTTGAACTTGGGGTGCGGATCGACGGGAATGCCGCGGCCATTGTCGCGCACGGTGACGATGTTGCCGGCAGCGAGTTCGACATCGATGCGGTTGGCGAACCCGGCCACGGCTTCGTCCATGGCATTGTCCAGCACCTCGGCGACCAAGTGGTGCAGGGCGGTCTCGTCGGTACCACCGATATACATGCCGGGCCGGCGGCGAACCGGCTCCAGGCCCTCGAGGACCTCGATGTCCTTGGCCGAGTAGTTCTCGCTCTCACGCGACGAAAATTGAAAGAGGTCGTTCATGCAGTCTTTCCCGAAGTACAATCCACGGCCCGCGTCCCGAATTTNNTTCGGTCCACCGGCCGTTTAACCGTGATACAGTAGCGGTTTGACGGCGAACTCACAAGATATTGTGGCAACAGGAAGCCCTCATGACCGACGAATCCCTCGAGCCTCGCGGCGAACTGGCCACCCGAACCGTCGCCATGCCGCGCGACACCAACCCCAGCGGCGACATCTTCGGCGGCTGGCTGATGTCGCAAATGGACATCGCCGGCGGCGTGACCGCGAGCAACCGCGCCCAGGGCCGCATCGTCACCGTGGCCGTCGAGGGCATGGTCTTCCACAAGCCCGTCTATGTCGGGAACGTGGTGTGCTGCTACGCGGAAATCCAGAAGGTCGGAACGACCTCGATTACCGTCCGCATCGAGGCCTGGGCCCTGCGCCGCGATTCGACGCCGCGCGTCAAGGTCACCGAGGGCATCTTCACCTACGTCGCCCTCGACGAGCAGGGCCGCAAGCGTCCGGTACCGCCGGAATAGGAAGGCACCCCGCAGCCGGGTCAGGCGACGATCAGCCACAGATAGGCAGCAGCGAAAAAGGTCGCGAGAGCGGAGAACTCGTGCAGGAAACGGGCCGACATTTTTTCCCCCTTGTTCATTCGTGTGGATCGGTTGAACAAGGGGATAGCACGATGAGAACAAAATGGCAACATTTGTTCTCGAGAAATTTTTTCATCTTTTTTTCAAAAGCTTATGAATCGTCTCTAAACCATCCGAAAATCACGGTTCTCGCCACATCACGGCGCCGTGTATGGTCCTTTCGTCCCGGTGTCCCCACGTAGGAAAGCAGGAACCGGAACGGAGGGGCTCACAAATGCGCAGTCTGCTGGCAATGTTAGGGGTATGGCTGATGGCCGCATCGGCCACAGCCGGTGAACCCGAAGTCGTCGACGTTAGGGCCGCCCGTGCCGCGGACGGATCCTACCGTTTCGACGTCACCGTCCGCCATGACGATACGGGGTGGGACCACTACGCCGACAGTTGGGATATCCTTGATGCGGACGGCAAGGTCCTCGGCACCCGGGTACTCCTCCATCCCCACGAAAACGAACAGCCGTTCACGCGCAGCCTCACCGGCGTCGGCATTCCGGACTCCGTCAGACAAGTGAACCTGCGCGCCCATGACAAGGTGCACGGCCACGGAACGAAGCTGTTCACGCTGGATCTGCCGTAACCCGCCCTCCGGGGAGGCGAAAACCGGCTAGTCCCGCCGCACCGGCATGCGCGCCGTGAACTCGTCGCCGTCCTCGGCGTCGGCATCCTGTTTTCCGTAGGTCTTGAACAGGTCGAGAATTCGGCTCATTTCCGCCGAATCGAGGACCACCGGATTGCCCATCGCGTTGGCAATCACGTATTGCCGGCACAGGGTTTCGATTTCGACGAGAAGGGCCACCGCCTTGGGCAGGTTGGCACCAAATCCGATGACCCCGTGATTGGCCAGCAGACAGGCCGAGCGGCCCTCCATCGCCTTCATCATGTTGGCCGACAGTTCCGCCGAACCGAAAGTCGCGTACGCGGCGCAGCGCAGGGATTCGCCGCCGGCCGCGGCGATCATGTAGTGGAAGGCCGGAATGTCGCGGCGCAGGCAGGACAGAGCCGTCGCGTAGGTGGCATGGGTATGGACGACCGCACCGGCCTCCGGCCGCGAACGGTAGACGTCCAGATGGAGGCGCCATTCCGAGGACGGCAGCCAGTCGCCGAAATACCCGCCGTCCAGATCCATCTCGACAACCTGCTCGGGCAGCAGTTCGCCATAGGGAATACCGCTTGGCGAAATCACGAAGCCGTCGGCCGTGCGGACACTGACGTTTCCCGCGGTTCCCTGGTTGATGCCAAGGGCATTCATGCGTCGGCAAGTGTCGATCACTTGTTGGCGCAGATCGCGATACCGGATATCGGCCATGGGCGTGCTCCTCCTGACGGTGCGGCCGAATTTCGACGGGGCCGCTTTCCGCTTGTAGCGCAGGCAGGGGAACAATTGGAGGGGAAATGGACCGAAGGCGTCAGGCCGCCATCCGATCGCGGATATTCAGCGCCAGATCGGGGTAGTTGGTGGTGAAGGCCGAGGCACCGAGTCCCAGCACCTTGCGCATGGCCGCCTCGTCGTTGACTGCAAATGCTCCGAGCCGGATGCCGGCATCCGAAGCCGCGGCCATTTCCGTCGCGCCGAAATCGGATTGATGCAGGGCAACCTCGTCGATCCCGTGATCACGGGCGACCGTCAGGACCGAGTCGATTCCGCCGATCTGAAGAAACACCGCTTTCTTGACCAGCCAGATCATGCCGCGCACCTGAGCAGCCTCCCGGAACCGGGTCAGGGTCGCGACGTTGAAAGAGGTGACGACGATCCGTTGCTCCAGACGCCGGGCCCGTATCTCTCCGGCCAACCGCTTTTCCAGACCGGGATAGGGAACGAGATCGACGCCGGCCTTGATCTCGATACGCAGATCGATGGCCGTTTGAGCGAAGACCTCCAGGACTTCGGAGAGCAGGGGAATCCGGCCGTTGTCCGTTCCCTTGATGGCCAGCGCCGAGAGCTCCGCATAGGTCTTTTCGGAGATGCGCCCCGAACCGTTGGTCATCCGTTCCAGGGTCGGATCGTGATGCACGACGAGGTGTCCGTCCCGCGACGGGTGAACGTCGAACTCGACGAAATCGATCCCGGAGAGGCCCGTGGTATTTCCAAAGGCCTCCAGGGAATTCTCGGGCCACAGACCGGCGCCGCCGCGGTGGGCGGCAATCAACGTTCTATGCCCGTTTTCTGTCTTTCGAGCGGCGACACGGTTTCCTGTCATGAGCGTTGGATACTCCAGGGATGTGATGCGGTCCAATGACCGGAAAATGATGACCGGCGCGAGGGCTGCATGTCATATTTTTGCAATATATTATGCTTAAATGAATTTTTTGCAATTAACATTGCATAAATGCGGGTTCGGAGGTACGCTTTTTCATCGATTTCGTTCACTCAGACTGAAACTCGACGGAAGGGGACCATGGGAGTCCGTGAGTTGGTCGAACGCTTCGAGGGGCGCCTTACCCCCGCCGACCGGCGGCTGATCCAGGTGCTGCTGGCCAGACCCGGCGAAGGGGGCTTCCTGTCGTCCATCGAACTCGCAGAACGGGCCGACGTTCATCCGACAACCGTCGTCAGGCTGGCCCGCAAACTCGGATACAAGGGCTATGCCGATCTGAGGCGGGCCTTCCGCGAAGAGGCCGTCGCCGACAGCGGCGCCGAGAGGATGCAGAAGCGGCTGGCCAAGATGGCCGACCGTTCGATCCTCCGCTCCCTCATCGAAAGCGAAATCCAGGCCCTGCAATCGGTTCCCGATCACATCTCGCAGGAACAGATGGAGGCGGCGGCCGACCTGCTGATCGGCTGCAATCAGGTCGTTGTCTTCGGCGTCGGGCACGCGTCGGCCCTTGCCGGATTGATGGCGCGGCGGCTCAACCGCTCCGGCTACCAAGCCCAGGCCCTGCATCATATCGACTGGGAAACGCCCGAAATCATTCTCAAGACCGGTCCGGGGACCGTGGTCGTCGCTTTCGCGTTCCGCCACATCCCGCCCGGACTCAGCGGCCTTCTGTCCCATATGGTGGGCGAGGGAGCAAAATCGATCGTCATCAGCGACCTGATCGGGCCGGCGTTGCGGCCGCAGCCGGACGTTCTCTTGGCGGCATCGCGGGGACGGGAAGGGGACTCGCAATCGCTGACCGTGCCCATGGCCATCTGCAACGCTCTCATTCTCGAACTTTCCAAACGCGACAACGGACAATCCGTCGATTCACTGCAGCATCTGGTGAAAGTGCGCAAGAACCTGTCGGAATCGACGGAAAAGCTGGTCCCGGAACCGACCAAATCGGCGCCACGCCAACGCCGACAAAAACCAGAAAAATGATTTCCGACTGAGGCAATTCTTCAGGAGAAGGACATTTGGTTATGCGGAAACTGTCATCATTCGTGATCGCCGGCGGCACCGCCATGGCCGCCGTACTGGCCACGACCGTCGGCTTCAACACGGCGTTGGCCGACGACCGCCCGGACATCGCGGTCGCCGTCAATCAACTGGCGCGCAACCTCGATCCGGCCATGCAGACCGGCAACGTCGACGTACGCATCTACTATTCCATCTACGACACCCTGATCCGCCGTGACTTCGCCTCGAAACCCGGCGGCGACGGCGGCAAACTGGTCCCCGGCCTGGCCACCGAATGGAAGCGGATCAACCCGAANNCTGCGCCAGGGCGTCACCTGCCACGACGGCAATCCGTTCAATGCCGACGACGTGCTCGCGACCTTCTCGGCGGAACGGTTGCGCGGCGAAAAATCCTTCTTCCCGCGCGGCCGCATCTATTTCAGCCATGTCACCGACGTCGCCAAGGTCGACGACTATACGGTCCGCTTCGTAACCGAGAAGCCGGACCTTTCGCTCGAACACCGGCTCGCCAGCTACACCTCCTTCGTCATCTGCGACGAGGCCTGGAACGCCTTCCGCAAGGAAGGAGAGGACTACACGGTCTGGATGGACAAGGCCTATAAGGCCCTGCGCTGGAACCCGGTCGGCACCGGCCCCTACAAATTCGACAGCTACCGCAACAACGACTTCATCAAGCTGGTCGCCAACGACGGCTATTTCGGCGGCAAGCCGGCAGCCAAGTCGCTCACCTTCAAGGAGGTGCCCGAGGTCGCGGCCCGCATTTCTGGGCTGGTCAGCGGCGAGTACCAGATCGCCGTCGAGATTCCGCCGGATCAATGGGACGTGCTGGACCGCTATCAGGACGTCAAGAAGAAGTCGGTGGTGCTGGACAATACCCACCTCGTCGTCCTCGCGGCGAACGGGCCCCTGAAAAGCAAGAAGCTGCGCCACGCGATGAGCCTGGCGATCGACCGCAAGAAGCTGATCGACACCCTGTGGCGCGGCGAGACCTATACGCCGAACGGCCACCAGCTCGAGAACTTCGGTGACATGTATCTGCCGGACCGCACGGGCTACGCCTACGACCCGGAGAAGGCCAAGCAACTGGTCAAGGAATCCGGCTACAACGGCGAGGAAATCAGCTACCGGCTGATCCCCCACTACTACCTCAACAATATGGAAGCCGCGCAGGTGCTGCAGGAAATGTGGCGCCAGATCGGGGTCACGGTGAACCTCGAATTCGTCGAGAGCTTCAAGAAGGTCCGGACCGATGACACCATGGCCTATTCCTGGTCCAACACCTACCGCATTCCCGATCCGACCGGCGCGTTGATCGCCAACTGGGGACCGGATTCGGCGATCCAGAGCAAGTACAAGTACTTCCAGCCGCCGCAGGAATTCAACGATCTGTCCAATGCCCTGTTCGGCATGACCGACATGGAGGAACGCGCCAAGGCTTTCAACCGCATGCTCGACATCTTCGAGGACGAGATGCCGATGACCTTGCTCTACAACCCCATCGCCACTTTCGCGATGAAAGACAACATCGAGTGGACGCCCTGTTCGCTGCACTACATGGACTTCCGTCCCTCGAATTTCAAAATCAACTGACGGGGCAGGGGGGCACCGCACCCCAGAGCGGCGCCCCCCCCGGACGTCTCTTATGAACATCTTGCTGAAAGTCGAAAATCTGAACGTGACCTTCCGCACCGAGGACGAGGTGGTGGAGGCCGTTCGCAACGTCTCGTTCACCGTCGAACGGGGCATAACGCATGGGATCGTCGGTGAAAGCGGCAGCGGGAAAAGCGCCACCTGCCATGCGATCCTCGGCCTGACGCCCGGGAACGGCATCGCCCGCGCCGACCGCATCGACTTTCAGGGGCGCGATCTGTCCGGATTGGAAGAACGCGAGCTTGAAAAGATCCGGGGTCAGGACATCGCGATGATCTTCCAGGACCCGATGACATCGCTCAATCCGGTCCACACCATCGGCCGGCAGATCGCCGAAAGCCTGCGTCTGCACCAGAATCTCTCCAAATCCCAGGCGATAAATGCGGCCCGCGACCTTCTGGATACCGTCGGAATTCCCGAACCGGCACAGCGGATCCGCGAATACCCGCACCAGCTTTCCGGCGGCATGTGCCAGCGGGCGATGATCGCCATGGCGCTGATGTGCCGCCCCGCCCTGTTGATCGCCGACGAACCGAGCACCGCGCTGGACGTCACCATCCAGGCGCAGATCCTGAAAGTCATCAAGGACCTGCAGGCCGAGCTGGACATGGCGGTGCTGATCATCACCCACGACCTGGGCGTCGTCGCCAACATCGCCGAGGAGGTGGTGGTCGCCTACAACGGCTCGGTCGTGGAGAGCGGCACGCTGGGGGACATCTTCGACAAGCCGGAGCATCCCTACCTGAAGGCGCTGCTCAAGGCGGTGCCGCATTTCGACATGAAGGCGGGCGAGCGACTGGTGCCGATCCGCGAGATCGAACACCATAAGAGCGACCTGCTGAGCGCCAAGGACCCCTGGCCGGAAGAGGCCGACACCGCGCCGCTGCTGGAAATCCGGAACGTTTCGAAGACCTTCGGCATGCGGCGGAAATCGGCGGACGGCAAAGACGAGGACGACAATGTCATCCGTGCGGTTGACAACGTCAGCCTGACCATCGAGCGCGGCAAATGCGTCGGGTTGGTCGGCGAGAGCGGCTGCGG
>NPIG01000239.1_pt1 | contig 19317 bp, 17 predicted proteins | sample 8637441 | NCBI WGS metagenome assembly NPIG01 (sample SAMN07420675, study PRJNA396082) | bioreactor metagenome | isolation source: sample BR6 brine-fed electro-methanogenic bioreactor BR | place: Japan: Kochi | collected 2016-06-14 | reverse complement strand
GCGTCGAGGGCCGGCGACAACGCCAACGAGGCTCCGGTTCGGGACACTAGCGAAGGAGGTGGTCGATGCGTGTGCGAATCGCAACCTTCAACGTCGAGAATCTCTTCACGCGTTTCAAGTTCCGTGGGAGGCGGGTCCGGCGGGGGGGACGGAACGTGTACGTCCCCTACACGGCGGCGGAGCTCGAGCAGATCTCGCGGGATGGCTGGCTCGTCGACAAAACCAAGTTCCAGGAGTTCGACAGCACGGCTCGCAGGTTGACGGAGAAAGCGATCAAGGCGACGAACGCCGACATCCTGTGCCTTCAGGAAGTCGAGAGCATGGACACGCTCAAGCGCTTCGTGACGCAACGGGTGTCGAGCCGGCGCTACCGCTACAAGGCGCTGATCGACGGGAACGACCCGCGCCTGATCGACGTCGCGGTTCTCAGTCGCTTTCCTCTGGACTACATCATCACGCACCAGTTCGATCGTACGGCGAACAACCGGGCGTACGTCTTCTCGCGGGACTGCCTGGAAGTGGGCGTGCGCGTCTCGGAGAACACGGTGCTGCCGGTCCTCGTCAATCACTTCAAGTCGATGATGGGCGGACGCGACAACACGATGGCTCGCAGGCGGATCCAGGCGCAGAAGGTGGCCGAGATCCTGACGGGCTTCTATGGCCGCGACCCTGGGCGCTATCCATGGGTCGTCGCGGGTGACCTGAACGACTACATGCCGTCGCGCGGGATCGACCCTCTGCTGAGCCGGAGCTGGGTCGAGAACGTCGTCGATCGGATTCCCTCGCCAGAGGACCGGTGGACGCACTACTGGGCGGGGGGCAACCAGTACCACCAACTCGACTACCTGCTCGTCTCACGGGATCTTGCGGGTGACAACCCGAACGCGGTGCCGGTGATCGAGCGGCGGGGTATGCCCCTGCGGGCGACGCGATACACGGGACCCCGATTCGAGGGAGTGGGGCAACGGCAGCCCAAAGCCTCGGACCATTGCCCTGTGACCATCACACTCGAGCTTTGAGCTTCATCCTTCGAAGTGGATGAGACGGAGATCGCGAGAGGGAGCCGAATATCGCGAGAGGGAGCGGCGGTCGTGAGGGGGAACGGGAGATCGTGAGGGGGGGCGGAGATCGTGAGGGGACTGTCAACCGCCTTGTATGGGTCGTGATGGGATGGGTGTTTGCGGTTGACTGTCCCCGGTAGTTCTCGTCGATGGCTGCCAGAAGTGGGTACCGTGTTCGATTCGCGTGACGGTTTTCGCGCCTTCCCGGTGCCGGCTCTTCTCAGTTCTTCTTCGCGCTGGCCTTCTCCGTCGTTCGGCTCGGGTGGGCACGGAAGTCCGACTCGATCGGCACACGGGGTGACCGGTTGGGCGCGCTCGGTGCGGGCGGGACGGTCGACTCCTCTCGCACCTGTTGGCATTGAGCCCGGTAGGAGTCGACCGTCCCAACCTGCGCGGAGGTTAGACGCGGCTTTCGCGAGGGATGACCGTCTGCAGTGACCTTCTGCGGTGACTTCCTGGAGGTGACTGCCCGGGGTGCGCTTCAGGGTCCTGCCATCACTGCCGCCAGCCTCACCAGTGCACGGCTCACGGCCTTTCTGGCGGCTTCCGCGGAGGGCAGGTCGAGCGCGTCGGCGACTTCCGCGTAGGGGGCTCCCAGTTCGACGCGCGCGATGATCGCGTCGCGGTCGCGGGCGCAGAGTCGGGCGAGTCCAGCTTCGTAGCGTTCGAGGAGGTCCTTGCCGACGAGCTCTTCGAGCGGTGAGGGGGCGTCGGTGGGGGGCGGCTGACCGAGGGGGCGTGTCTCGCCGTGGCGGCGAACTCGGCGCAGTTCTTCGCGGATCCGGTTGTCGAGCGCCTTGCGGACGTACGCCTGGAGTGCGCGCGCGCGGCGCGGCTCGAAGTGGCCGACGTGGCGGATCGTGCGCAGGAGCACCTCCTGAACGAGGTCGTCCGTGTCGAGCAGATCGCGCGCGTGTTGGGGGAGGCGGCCTGCCGCCCAGCGACGAAGCCGCGGCAGAAAGCGCTGGCACAAGAGCTCGATCGCGGCGGCGTCACCGCCCTTGACGCGATCGAGAAGGCGGTAGGTGGATTCGAGCCCGAACTCGGGGAGGGTCTCGCCGGCCGTGTCATCCGGACGATCCGTTCCGTCCCCGCTCCCGGGCGGCGGGGGCGCGGGCGAGCGTTGGCTCATGGGGCCCCCAGAGTTGATTCGCGGCCCATTATAGCCGGGCGTCTCGAGAGTGAAGCCCTTGTTTTGCAGCCATTTGCACCGGGCGCCATCCGGGTCTCGAAATCGGTGAAACCTCTCAAAAAGATCGACATCGAACGTTTCGAAGTCGCACGTTACGGAGGCACGAAGCCGATGACCGCAAACGCCGAAACACGCCGCGCCCTGGCGACCTACGTCGCGCTGATGCGTGCCGCCGACGCCGTCACGAGGCGCGCGCACGCCCACCTCGCCTCCGCAGGCCTGACGCTGAGCCAGTTCGGAGTGCTCGAGGCGATCGCGCAGCTCGGCCCTCTCGGGCAGCGCGAGCTCGGCCGCAAGGTGCTACGGAGCCCGAACAACATGACGACCGTCATCGACAACCTCGAGAAGCGGGGGCTGGTCGAGCGGCACGCCGACGAGCGCGACCGACGCATCAAACGAGTCCACCTGACGGACGAGGGACGCGCGCTGATCGAGGCGCTCTTCCCGCGCCACGCAGCCGGTCTGACGAAAGAACTCGCCGCGCTGAGCCCCACGGAGCAGGACCAGCTCCGGGCACTCGCGCGTCGCTTGGTCGAAGCACCTTCGACCTCGGAGACGAAACGATGATCACCATCAGGCGCAGCAACGAGCGGGGCCACGCCGAACACGGCTGGCTCGACACCCATCACACCTTCTCGTTCGCCGACTACTACGACCCCGAACACATGGGCTTCGGCCCGCTGAGAGTCCTCAACGACGACCGCGTGGCAGCCGGGCGAGGGTTCCCGCCGCACGGGCACCAGAACATGGAGATCGTCTCCTACGTCGTCGACGGGACGCTCGTCCATCGCGACAGCATGGGCCACGAGAGCCGGATCGAAGCCGGCGAGCTTCAGCTCATGTCCGCGGGGAGCGGCGTCGAGCACAGCGAGTACAACGGAGGCGACGGAACGCTGCGCTTCCTGCAGATCTGGGTGCGGCCTTCCCGAGCAGGGACGACGCCGCGCTACGAGCAGCGTGCCTTCCCCCTCGAGACGAGGCAGGGCCGCCTCGTACCGCTCGTCGCCCCCGACGGCGCGGAGAACGCCCTGACGATCGGACGTGACGTGAACTTCCTCGGCGGCGTGTTCGCCGAGGGCGAGCGTGCCGTCCACACACTCGATGAGGGCCGTGGTGCGTGGGTTCAGCTCGTTCGCGGGCGCGCGCGCGTGGGCGGCGAGGAACTCGCGGAGGGCGACGGCGCGTCACTGATGGACGTGGAACGGATCGACATCGAGGGCATCGAGGATGCCGAGCTTCTCTTGATCGACCTGCCTCTCACCCAAGGGGAGCGGAAATGAACGGGGGATCGGACATGAACACGACGAAGACCGCCACGAGCGAGTACACGCTGCACCCCTTGATCGCCGAGCGCTGGAGTCCCCGTGCGTTCGGCGAGCGCCCCGTGAACGACGAGGATCTCGGCGCCGTGCTCGATGCAGCGCGTTGGGCCGCGAGTTGTTTCAACGCGCAGCCGTGGCGCTTCGTCGTCGCCACGCGCGAGCAGCCCGAGGAGCGCGCGAGACTCGCGTCTCTGCTCGTGCCTGCGAACAAGGTCTGGGCCGAGGCCGCTCCCGTCTTGTTGCTCTCCGTCGCGCGCGACGACTTCGAACACAACGGTCAGCCGAACCGGCACGCGGCGCACGACGTCGGGCTGGCTGTCGCGCAGCTCGTGCTCGAGGCCGGCGCGCGGGGCCTCGTCGCGCATCAGATGGCGGGTTTCGATGTCGAGGCGGCCCATCGCGAGCTCGGTATTCCGGAGGGCTACTCACCCCTCGCGGTGATCGCCCTTGGCCACCCAGGGGAGGATCACGACCTCTCGCCCGAGCTCCGCGAACGCGAGCGCGCGCCCCGCGCCCGCAAGCCGATCTCCGAGCTCGTGTTTCGTGGTCGCTTCCGGGGTGTTGACCCGGAGTGAGGGCCGGTTCGTCCCGAACGCGCGTGAACCGCAAGCTCTCCGATGCGGTTCCGCGCACCGGGCGTTCATTGCATGGCCCCCACCGTGACCGTATTCTCGTTTGTCCGTGCTGGGGAGCCGCGGTCTCGGTTGCACGGCTCGCGCGCGCTGCTTCCTGCCGCGCCGCGCGACGCGCACCGAAGCCTGACTGGCGTCTCCGGGGAGGGTCTTTTGAGCGAGAACGTCCTTCGCACTCCCGCATCGACGAAGCCGCAACCGAAGACATCGGGAGCGCGAGGCAGCGCGCTGCGACCGCTATACCTGATCGGTTTGCTCGGAAGTGTCGGGCTCGCCGTCGTACTCGGTTTCTCTGTGTGGGCGAAGGCGCTCGATCCGGCGGGCTTCGCCGAGCAGATGGTGCGCGACTTCGGTTTCGGCACCGGTCTCGCGTGGCTGACTGCGATCTTCGTCATTGGCCTGGAGGCGGCCTTCGCGTTTGGCCTGCTCGGCGCAAGGCGCCGCCTGCTCCTCGCGGGCAGCACGCTCTTGATGATCGGCTTCGCCGGGCTCGCCGCCTTCCAGTACTTCTTCCCGCCCGAGGACCCTTCGTCCTGCGGTTGCTTCGGTAACCTCGTCCTGCAGTCGCCGCTGCAGCACATGATCGTCAACGTGCTCTTCTGCGTGCTCGCGGGACTGAGCTGGCTGGCGCTCGATCGCTCGCGCACCTTCCCACTCTGGCGTTGGCTCGTGCCCGGGGCGGGATTCGTGCTCGGCGTCGCGCTCGCGCTCGCGGCGCCGTCGCTTCCCGTCGACCATCTCGCGACCCAGTTGACGCCTTCGCGGGAAGTGGCCGATCTGCGCATCGACGAGATCATCCCGGAGCTTCAGGAAGGTCGGCACCTCGTACTCCTGATCGACCGCGCGGACGAACAGACCTGCACCGACGTCGGCCGCGTGAACGAGCTGCTCGCGATGGTCCCCGGCGCCGCGACCGCGGTGTGGGGACTCGCCGAGGAGAGCCCGGAGCTCGAGAGCCAGTTCTTCTGGCAGTGCTCGCCGTACTTCGAGGTCCGCGGTGCGCCCTGGGGCGTGCTCAAGCCGCTCTATCGCACGATGCCGCGTTCGTTCCTCGTCGAGGACGGGACGATCACGGGCGTTTGGAACGAGGTGCCCAGCGAGGCGGCGCTCACCGCGTTCGCCGACGAGGGCGGAGAATGAGGGCGCGCGTCCTCTTCCTCGCGCTCGTGGGGCTGCTCGCCGCTCCCTGCCTTGGCGCGCCCGCCGAAGGGGGGACACTCGGGCAGCACCTCCTGACCGGCCACTGGCAACTGCGCGTCGACGATCAGCTCGACCCTGAGGCCCGCATCTACATGCAGCGTGCGCCGCTTCAGATCGTGCTCATCAGCGAAGCGCTCCCGGCACCGTTGCTGATCGAGCCGTCGAAGAAGTCCGCTGTCCCCATCGCCGAAGAGGCGGCGACGATCGACCCCGAGGACGCCGACGCGCTGCTCGTCGACGCTTCGAAGACCGTGGGGCGCTCCGTCTCCGTCGTCTTCTCCGGGCAGGTCACCAGGATCACGCTCGGCAAGAAGCGCCTGGTGATCGAGGACCGGGACCCGCTGATCGGCGAGTTCAGTGTCGAACAACTCCGAGACAGTCTCCCCGAGTTTCGAAGGGGGTTGAACCTCTACGAACCCGGTGCGGGCAACATGCGCCTGCTCGAGCGCGTGGAGCAGGATGTCGAAATCCACGTGTTCTTCGGGACATGGTGCCCACATTGCGAGCGTCTCGTCCCACGCCTGGCGAAGGTGCTCGCTCAACTCGAGACCTCCAAACTGACGGCGCGTTACCACCTGCTCCCGAGGCGAATGTCGGAGGACGACACGGCACGGCAGTACGGCGTGGGTGCCGTGCCCACCGTGATTCTGATCGCCGATGGCAAGGTCCTCGGGCGTCTCGAGGGGCGGCAACTCTCCCGCCCCGAGACGGCGTTGACGAGGGTCCTCTTCGGAGGCGCAGGATCTTGAGCGCGTTTGACCCCTGTCACGTTCCGTGGGTAGGATTCTGCCCGTGGTCGAACTAAGCGACGGGACCGATGGCTGAGCCCCAGAAGATCGCGCTGACCCTGCCGAGCTCTTTGGAGTACCTGGACCTCTTGCAGGGGATGGCGGAACAGTTGGCTTACGTTGTGGGCTTCGACGAAGAGGCGAGGCTCGACGTGGGCCTTGCTGTGCGCGAAGGGGCCATCAACGCGATGAAGCACGGCAACGGGCTCGACCCGGCCGTGGACATCGGCATCGAGTTCGTCACGACCGACTCCCAGCTCAAGATCGTCATCGTCGACAACGGCGAGGGCTTCGAGCCCGCCGAGACGCCCGACCCAACCGCGCCGGAGAACATCTGGCGATCGAGCGGGCGCGGTCTTCTGCTCATCCGCTCTCTGGTCGACGAGGTCTCCTTCAAGCGCCGCAAGCGCGGGATGAAACTCGAGCTCGCCAAGGATCTACCTCGCCCGGAAGCCGGCGAGGAAGCCTCGTGAAGGCGACGACCGAGCTTCGCGGCACCGCACTCATCATCAAGCTCAGCGGCCGGGTCACCGTCGGCCCCGCTTTGATGACCATGCGTGAAGCGACCGGCGAGATCCAAGGGAGCGATGCCCGCCTGATCGCGATCGACATCCGCGCGGTCTCCTTCATCGACTCGGCTGGCCTCGGCGAGCTCGTCGCCTGCCATCGTGCGGCCGATCGACTCGGAGCCCGCTTCGCACTCTGCGGGGCGCGCGGCAAGGTCGCGGACATGCTCGAGCTCACGCGGCTCGGCGAGATCCTCCCGCTCTACCCCTCGGTCGAGGACGCCCTCTCGTAGCAGGGCGCCCAGCCTCGCCTCAGCTCCCACCCTTCAAGCGGTCGACGATCTCGCTGAGCAAGGTGTGTGCGTCGCGCGGGCTCAACCCGTCCGGGTCGCAGTCGCGCAGCTTGCCGAGGAGCTCGGTCTCGACCGGGTCGCGGCTCGGCTCGGTGAAGAGGCCGAGCTGGCGCGGGTCGCCAGGGCGGTGCGTCAGTTCGCTCGCGGTCGCGTGCTCGCGGCTGATCTTGTCGAGGATCTGCCAGGCGCGGCGGATCGCCTCGTCGGGGAGCCCGGCGAGGCGCGCGACCTGGATCCCGTAGGAGCGGTCGGAGGGGCCGGCCTCGACGCGGTGGAGGAAGACGCTCTCCTGGCCGTGTTCGCGCACCGCGATGTGCACGTTGGCGAGCTCGGGGAGCTCGGCGGCGAGCTCGGTCAGCTCGTGGTAGTGCGTGGCGAACAGCGCTTTCGGGCGCAGTCTCTCGTCGCTGAGCAGTTGCTCGACGACGGCCCACGCGATCGCCATGCCGTCCCAGGTCGCGGTGCCGCGGCCGATCTCGTCGAGGATGACGAGGCTCTTCGGCGTCGCGTTGTGGAGGATGTGCGCCGTCTCCGTCATCTCCACCATGAAGGTCGACTCGCCCTCGGCGAGATTGTCCGAGGCGCCGACCCGGCAGAAGATGCGATCGACGAGCCCGAGCTTGGCCGCGCTCGCCGGTACGAAGGACCCGGCCTGGGCCATCAGCGCGATCAGCGCGACTTGCCGCAGGTAGGTACTCTTTCCGCCCATGTTCGGGCCGGTGACGACGAGGAGCCGGCGTTCGTCATCGAGACGGCAATCGTTCGGCACGTAGCGTCCGGTCTCGAGCAGCCGCTCGACGACGGGGTGACGGCCGTCCGCGATCTCGAGGCGGTCTCGCTCGTCCATCTGCGGGCGGACGTAGCCCTCCTGGGCCGCGACCTCGGCGAGACCGGCGAGCGCGTCGAGCTCGGCGACGGCGAGCGCCGTCTCCCTGAGCCGCCCCGTGCGCTCGACGACGGCTTCGACGAGCTCCTCGTAGAGCGCGCGCTCCCGTTCGGCGAGGCGGTCCTCGGCGCTGAGGATCCGGCTCTCGAGCTCCTTGATCTCCTCCGTGACGAAGCGCTCGCCCGTCGCCAGGGTCTGCCGGCGCTCGTAGTGCTCGGGCACCTTGGAGAGATTGCTCTTGCTCACCTCGAGGAAGTAGCCGAAGACACGGTTGTAGCGGACCTTGAGCGAGTTGATCCCCGTCGCTTCCCGCTCCCGGGCCTCGATCGCCGCGATGAGCTGGCGTGAGTCCCGCGTGACCGTGCGGACCTCGTCGAGCTCGGCGTCGAAGCCCTCGCGGATCACCTTGCCGTCTCCGGGGCTCGTCCCGGGCTCCTCGGCCAGCGCGCGCTCGAGAAGCGCGAGCAGGTCCTCGAGCCGGTCGATCCGGCCCTCGATCGAGGCGAGGTCGGGGTTCTCGAGCCCTTCGATCGACGCGAGGAGTTCTGGGAGTTGCTCGAGAGAGCTGCGTAGCGCGGCGAGGTCGTGGGGCGTGGCGCGCCTCAGCGCAGCCCGGCCGAGCAGGCGCTCGAGGTCGCGGATCGGCTTGAGCGCGGCCCGCGCCCCGTCCCGGGCGTCACCGCGCGCAAAGAGCGCGTCGACGACGGCGTGCCGGGCGCGCACGCCAGCGAGGTCGACGAGAGGCTCGAGCAGCCACCCGCGCAGCGTGCGGGCACCCATCGGCGTCAGCGTCGCGTCGAGCACTTCGAGCAGCGTGTTCTTGCGGGAGCCGTCGCGCAGGTTGGCGACGACCTCGAGGTTGCGCCGGCTCGAGCGGTCGATCAGGAGCATGCTCCGTGGATCCTCGACCCGCAGGCGGTCGAGGTGTGCGGGCCGGATACGCTGCGTCTCCTGGAGGTGGAGCAATGCGGCGGCGGCTGCGGGGAGCGCGGGGTGCTCCTCGGGGCAGCCGAAGCCGGCGAGCGACGCGACGGCGATGGCATCGACGACGCGCTGCGCGGCGAGCATCGGAGAGAAGAGGTCGTCCTCGAGCGGAGTGACGAGCGCGAGCTCCCCCGGGGCTTCGAAGCCTTCGGCGACCCACTCCGATGGGACGAGAAGCTCGGCAACCGCGTGGCGCGCGAGCAGCTCGGCGAGGGCGTCCTCGCCGCTTGCCTGCGCCAGCGTGAGCGCGCCGGTCGAGAGGTCGACCAGCGCGACGCCGAAGGGCCCGCCGTCGTGGCGGGTGAGCGCCGCGAGCTCGTTGCTCGTACCCGGGTCGAGTTGCGACGGGTCGGTCACGGTCCCCGGGCTGACGACGCGGATCACCTCGCGGCGCACCATGCCCTTGGTCTTCTTCGGGTCTTCCATCTGCTCGCAGACGGCGACGCGGTGGCCGGCGTCGACGAGGCGGGCGATGTAGTTCCGGCTCGCGTGGTGCGGGATGCCGCACATCGGCGCGGCCGAAGCCGTGCCCTTGCCCCGCGAGGTCAGTGCGATCTCGAGGATCGGCGCGGCGCGTTTCGCGTCGTCGAAGAAGAGCTCGTAGAAGTCGCCCATCCGGAAAAAGAGCAGCGCGTCGGGGTAGCGACGCTTCGCGTCGTACCACTGCCGGAACATCGGGGTCATGCGCTCGAGCGGAATCGGTGGCTTCATCGCGATCGTGGGCTCGGGGGCGGGCGAGGAAGACCCCGCGGGAGGATGGTGCGTCGAGAATCCAGGCTCAGCAGGGCTTTTCGCGTTTCGGCTCGCGAAGCGCGGCGGCCTTCTTCCTGCGGAAGTTTCGCTTCAGAGAGTGCGGGGAAGCTACCATGCGCGAAAGCGCCTTGACAATGTCCCGAAGCCCTCTGTAGAAGGGCGCCATGGAGAACAGATCGGAGGAGGGACAGCGTGACCCCGGTGCAAGCGCCGACGCGGTGCCCGCGACCGATCTCGCTGACGAGGATCGGATCCTGCTCGTGTTCGCCTACCTCGGCCCTCTGGGCGCGGTGGCGCTCTGGGCGCGTCGCACGGCCTTCGTGCGCTGGCACGCCCGGCAGGGATGCGCCCTCTCGGTGGTGGCGGCGGCGCTGATCGTGCTCGTGTACCCCTTCCACTGGCTGTTCTCCGGCGTACCGTTTCTCGGCCCGCTGTTCATCGCGGCCGAGCTCCTGGTCGGCTTGGGCTACCTCGCGCTGATCGCGTTGGCGATCGAGCGCGCGCTGGCGGGACGCAAGTTCCGCTTACCCTGGATCGCGGACCTCGCGGATCAGGACTGAGAGCGCACAACGATGATCGATGGACGCGGGCGCCGGGAGGGGCGCCGACTTGGACGCGGCACGCGGGACTCGGGGAGTCGGCGATGAGCACTCGTCCCGAGACGGCCCCGGTGGGCTCGAGTGTGCTGCTCCAGCAGGGGGTGGATACCGCAGAGGCGCGGGAGGCCACCCGGCCGGCGCGCCTTCGCACCGTGCTCGGGGACCAGGTCTCCGAGCTCTCGCTCGAGCCTGAGCTTGGCCCGCGCCTGGTCCCTGTCGACGAGCGCGGCCCGGCCCTCGCGACCTTGTTCCTCGAGGCGCTCGATCGCTCTGCGGCACGTACCTTGCCGCAGGTCCACGTCCGGCGTGAGGGCATCGACCTCTATCTGGATGTGCCGCCCGAGTGGCGGAGGCCCGTGCAGCCCCCTTCGATCGCCCTCGGCGGAGACGAGCTCGCGCCCGTGTCCGAGCGTCGGCTCGGCAGGCAGCGGCGCGAAGAGCACCGGGCGGCCCAGGCCGCGCGTGCGCTCGGGGAGACCCGCGCCACCGTGCTCCGTGAGTATCCTCAGCGCCGGCGCACGCTCGCTGCGGCGCGCCTGCGCCTCGACACCGAGCTCCTCCGCGTCGAAGACGCCCTGCGCGCCCGGCAGCGTTTGATCTGGTACTGCCTCGCCGGGGTCGCGAGTGGCCTCGCAGGTGCGGTCTGGGGGAGCTTGGGCGGCGCGCTCAGCCTCTTCGCGTTCGGCTCGGTCGCTTTCTGCTGCGCGGCGGCGGGAGTCTTCGCGCTGCGCTGGTCTCATCCCGAGCTGCTCGGACTCCGCGAGCGCCACGAGCGGCGCCTGGCCACCGTCCACGAGCGTGCCGAGCACCTCGACGCGCTCGCGCGAGAGCTCGCTGCGGAGATTCAGTTCAGCGACCCGTGGGAGGCCGCGACGGCGCTGCGCGCCGCATCGGTCAGCGAGCAGCGGGTCAGTGGGCTCGCCGCCGCACGGGTCGAGGAGCTCGCGCGCGAGCTCGCGGAAGAGGTGGGCGAGGAGGCGGGGACGCTCGGTGACGAAGACGTGCGCCGCGAGGCCGACCGGAGAGGGGAACACGGCTGGCCCGCGGAAGTCTCGGATGGCGCTGACGGGCCGCGACGGCCGGTCGCGCTTCTGCTCGCGCTCGCCCGGCTGATCCTGCGCGTCGAGGCTCACGTGCCTCAACCGTGGCCGATCGTCCTGTGGGAGCCGTGGGCGGACCAGAGCCCCGAGCTCAGGGCTCGTCTGCTGCTCGCGCTCTCGAAGCGGGCCGCGCCCCGAGCGGTCGTCGCTTTCGTGCGTGCCGGCGCCTCGGACTCCTAGCGGAGCAACTTCTGCTCGAGGAGCTGGCCTCGGCGCAACTCGCGCTCGCGGGACAGGTAGATGCTGCGCCACTTCTTCAAGAGGAACTGCCAGGTTCCCGACTGGACCGCCTGCTCCCGCAGGGGGCGGCCTCGGCGCAGGAGCTCCATCGCGATCGCAGTGAACTCCGCCTGGGCGGCCTGACAACGGGCCCAGCTCTCGGGGTGCGGCGCGGGACGCGTCCCGGGCTTCCCGGCCTTGAGTCGGGGCACCTCGACGATGCGGCCATCCATCGTCTCGCGGGCCGCGCGCCCGGACTCGGCGAGGGCTGCAAAGAGCGCATCGTCTTCCAGCGCAGCGATCTCCCGCCCGTCGCCGAGCGTTGCCGGCATCGCGATGCCCCACTCCTCGAGCTCCGCGGCGCGCGCGAGGATGCCGGCGCCGTACTGCGCGGCTGTCCCGGCGGCACCGCCCTGGCGGCGTGCCGCGTCGAAGGCCTTGCGGGCGCCTTCGTAGTCCCCCGCGAGCAGCTTGACGCGCGCGAGGCGGCCGACGTCCGAGGCGCCCTGGCCACCGCGCTGGGCGAGGAGAGCGGCCGCACGTCCCCCGATCGTCGTGTCACCGGCAGCGGAGGCCCCGCGCGCGATGCGCTCGACGTAGGCGTCGCGCAGCGGCGTCCCGCCCTCGGCGAGCGACAGCGCACGCCCGAACGGCTCGAGCGCGTCGTGGTCCAGTCCGGCGTCGCGGTGGAGCTTGCCGAGGCGGAACCACTGCTCGGGCTCGGCCTCGGGGACGGTCAGGCCTCCGGACTTCCACAGCTCGACGGCGTGCGCTGCCGCGCTCACGGCTTGCTCGCCCTGCCGCAAGTTCAGGTGGGCGTTGACCAAGTAGAAGTGCACATCGAGAGAGGCTCCGGCCTGATCGGCGGCGACCGCGAGCAGCTCGGCCGCCCGCGTGTAGAACGGCGTCGGGTCGCCCTGGGAGGTGTAGGCCACGCAGAAGCCGATGCGGTACTCGTCGAGCCCGTCGAGCTGACCCCGCTGGTTCTGGACAAGCGGCGCATAGGCGTTGAGAACGGCGCGGCACTGGCCCGCGTCGTAGGCCTTCTTCGCGGCCGCGCGGCGCGTGGCGACATCGGAGCTCTGGGCCGCGGCGCCGGCGAAACCGAGAAGGAGACAAAGGGCGATCGTCGCAGTCAGGCGAGGGCGCATCGGGGGAATTCTCCAGAGTGAAGCGGATTCCAAAGAAGAGAGACGGGGGGATTATGGCCAAAGCGGCGCGTGAGAGAAACAGCCCCGGGGCACGGGCGGCGCCGCCCGTCTTTCCGCGCGAGAATGGGACGAACGAGGAGGGAATGCGATGAGAGCTGCTCGACGGGGACTCCTGTTCGTCGCCGCGCTCGCGGCCGCGTGGGCGACGCCCGCCGAGGACACCGATCCGCGCCTCGTCAGGGCCCGCGCCCTCGTCGACGCCGTGCGCCGGATCGAGAGCTTCTACCGCGAGGCGGGCTCCTTCCGCTGCGGGTTCGAGGAGGTCTACGCCTCGGACACCTTCGGTCAGGATGTTCCTCGACGCGGGGTGCTCCACGTCGAGGCGCCGCGCCGACTCCTCGTCGACTACTCGGAGCCCGAAGGCGACCGCGTCGTCTACGACGGCGAGCTCTGGTCGATCCTCTCCGTCGAGGACCGGGAGCTCGAACGATTCCCGCCCCCCAGCGACGACCCGGGGCCGCTGCTCGGGTTGCTGACCGGCCGGGTCGACCTCCTCGCGCTGTTCACGGTCACGGGGCACGACGCGGCGGCCGTCCCTGGGCGCAGGATTCTCGAGCTCGTACCGCGCGACGCGACGCAGGAGTTCGACCGCCTGTTGCTCGAGTACGAGGAGAAGAGCGCCGCGATTCGCCGCATCGAAGCGGTCGATCCCTTGGGCGGGCGGGTCGTGTACCGCTTCGGCGTGCCGGAGTTCGAGACGCCGCTCCCCGACGAGCGCTACCAGGTCGAGTTGCCCGCGGGCTACGTGCTCATCGAGTAGGCCCCTCCGGAGTTGCCGGCCGGTCGTGGCGTGCTGGCGGGTGTTCCATGATGCGACGGAGCGTTTCTCCACGTTGTGAGGGTTTTCGGCGGGATGCTATCCTGCTCGCATCGTGAGTTTGTCGAATACACACCGCGCCTCCCGCTCGCTTCGTCGCGCTCTGCGACGGGCGCTTCTGACGTCACTCCTGGCTCTGCTCGGCATCGCGCCGGCGCTCGCGTCCACCGTGGAAGGTCAGATCTTCGATGGGGAGGGACGCCCGCTGCCCGCGCTGCGCGTGCAGATCATCGAGCGGACCGGTGGTTCGGTGATTCCAGGGATCCGTCGCCCCGTCGCGGAGATCGTCGTCGCGACGGCGGAGACCGACGGTGCCGGCTTCTACTCCGTCGATCTCGGCGCGCGCCGCTTCCGCGGGGACGTCCTCGTGCGCTTCCACGACGCCGAGCGCTGGGACGCGCTGCGCTACGAGCCTGCTCAGGATCGCAAGATCACGCGAGATCTGCGGCGCAAGGAGCACGTCGTCGCAAACTGCTCCGTCGCGGACGCACGCGGCTGGGCCGAGCTCGCCCACGAGATCGAGCGCGCGGGCGGCGTCGGCACCAAGCGTGGGCAGATCCTGCGGCGCCACGGCATGCCCCAGGAGACCGTCTCGCTCGAGGGCGGCGTCGTCGAGTGGCGCTACCCGGGAGTGATCTACGTCTTCAGGAACGGCGAACTCGTCGAGTCCAAGAGGCGGGACAAGAGGCCCGTCCGCGAGACTGCGACGAGGGCTGGGGCGTGAGCGAGCGCCCCTTCCCGGAAGGTCCTACCCCGAAGAGTTCGACCCCGAAGAATGCAACGCAGTCGGGACGCATGGCGGCCATCCTCGCGCTCGTCGCGGAGCGGCTGGCGATGGTCGAGGAGCGCGTGGAGGCGAACCTGCGCTCCGAGATCGCGCCGATCGACCACGCGGGCCGCGCGCTCTCGGAGGGGGGCGGGAAGCTCCTCCGGCCCGCGCTGATCCTCCTCGTCGCCCGTCTCCTTGGCTACGAGGGACGCCACGACGTCGAGCTCGGGGCCGTCTTCGAGTTGATCCATACCGCGACCCTCGTTCACGACGACATCATCGACGAGGCCGATACCCGCCGGGGCCGGCCCTCCTTGCACCGCGTCGTCGGCAACGAGCAGGCCATCCTCGTCGGCGATTTCCTCTACATCCGCTCGATGAACCTTGCCCTGGCTGCGAACAAGCTCTCGATCATCGCGACGCTCGCCGAGGCCACGGAGCGCTTGATCGAGGGTGAGTTGCTCGCGGCGCACCTTCGCGGTCGTGACGATGTCGGCCGGGAGCAGCACCTCGAGATCATCCAGCGCAAGACCGCCTGGCTCTTTTCGGGATGCTGCCGCGCGGCGGCGCAGCTCGGCGACGCGCCTCCTGCCTCCGTCCTTGCGCTCGGGCGCTACGGGATGGAGCTCGGGACCGCGTTCCAGCTCGTCGACGACCTGCTCGACGTCACGGGGGACCGCGAGGCGCTCGGCAAGCCCGCCGCCGCGGATCTCTGCGAGGGGAGGCTCACGCTGCCCTTCATCGACCTGCTCGAGTGTGGCAACGAAGCGGAGCGCGCGGCCGTGCGCGGGGTGCTCGCCGAAGGGCAGCTCGGCGCGGGCGGTTTCGCCGCGCTGCGCGATGCGCTCGAGGCGCGCGGGTGCCTCGAGCGCTCCCGCACACTCGCCGCCGAGTACGCCGCGCGGGCCGGCGCGTGCCTTGCGGGCTTGCCCGAAGGGCCGGCCCGTGATGCCCTCGCGGAGCTCCCAGAGCTCATCCTCGCTCGCCAGGCCTAGCATTCTTCCAGGGTGCCGCTCGCCCCGCCGGGAGCGGGATATCGACGCGCGTCTACCTATCCAAGCCTGCTCGGGCTACCATGCGGGGCGCTTCGTGGCCCGGACGCGTTCCTGACCCGTCCTTTTCGCCCTTATTTTGCCGCCACGGAGCCCAGGAGGACGTCCTTCCGATGTTGCTGCTCGAGCGCCTCGACGTGGTCGGATTCAAGAGCTTCTCCGACCGCTCGTCGATCGATTTCCCGTCCGGGATCACCGCCGTCGTTGGGCCCAACGGCTGCGGCAAGTCCAATATCGCCGACGCGATCCAGTGGGTGCTCGGCGAGCAGTCCGCCCGAGCGCTGCGCGGTCAGCGCATTGAAGACGTGATCTTCGCCGGGAGCGCAAACCGCGGCGCCGGCGGCATGGCCGAGGTGACGCTGCACCTTTCCGCGCGCGAGGGGGAGCTGCCGGACGGTCGCGTCAAGGTCACGTTGACCCGCCGTCTGTTCCGCACGGGCCAGAGCGACTACCTGATCGACGGCAAGAAGGCGCGCCTCGTCGACGTGCGCGGCCTGCTCGACCAGGTGCGCGCCGGCGTGCGCTCCTACGCGATCATCGACCAGGGGCACGTCGCGTCTTTCGTGACGAGCAAGCCGAAGGACCGCCGCGTCTTCATCGAAGAGGCCGCGGGTGTCGCCGGCTACAAGGCGCGCCGCCGCTCCGCCGAGCTCAAGCTCGAGGCGACGCGGGCCAATCTCCTGCGCGTCGACGACATCCTCCGCGAGGTCGAGCGCCAGCAGCGCTCCCTCAAGCGGCAGGCCTCGCTCGCCCGTCGCGCCCGCCGCCTCGACGAGCGGCTGCGTGCGCTCCGCACGGTCTGGTATCACCGCCGCGACCGCGAACTCGACGCCTCCCTGAGCCGGCTGAGTGAGGAGCTCGCTGTCGCACGTACCGAGACGAGTCACCTCGAGCGGGAGCGTGAGCGGGTCAGCGAGCAGCTACGCATGGCGCGCGAGGAGCTCGGGCTCGGGCAGTCCCGGCGCGAGGAGGCTGTCGAGGCGGCGCACCGCGCGCGGCTCGAACAGGAGCGGCTCGGGCGAGAGATCGACGCCGCCCGGAACGAGGCCGCGAGCCTCGACCACGAGAGCGAGAGGCGCGAGGACGAGGGGCAGGAGCTCGCGGCCGAGCGCGAACGCCGCGTCGAGGAGAGCGCCGCCCTCGAGAATCAGCTCGCCGAGCTCGCGCGGACCGTCGGCGATCTCCGCGAGCGTGTCTCGGAGGCCGAGGCGCGCGCGGAGGCTCAGCGCAAACAGAACGAGGTGCTCGTCGCCGATGCCAACCGCGTCGAGCGCGAGCTCTTCGACGCGGTGCACAAGCGGGCGGAGTTCGGCGCGCGCTTGTCCGCGGCCGAGGAGGCGGCGCGGCGCGAAGAGCATCGCGCGCGGGACGCGGAAGAGACGGGCGGCCGGCTCAGCGCGGCGCGGGTTGATGCGGACTCGGCGCTCGCGAAGTCCCGTGAGTCGCGTGACGCGGCCTTGCGCGAGGTCGAGCGCCTCGAGCTCGGCGTCCAGGCGTCGCAGCGGGGTGAGGAAGAAGCGTGGACCGCACTCGAGGCGGCGCGTTCCGAGGAGTCGCGGCTGACGGCCGAGTTGCGCAGCGCCGAGGGTGAGAAGTCGGCGCTCGATAGCCTCGAGGTCCGGCTCGCGGGCTCCGACGCCACGCGCGAGGTGCTCGAGCAGGCGCGCGAGGGACGGCTCAAGGCCCAACGGGTCATCGCGGACGTGCTCGCCGTCGACAAGGAGGTCGAGCGCGCTGCCGAGTCCTTCCTCGGCGACGTCCTGCCGACCGTGCTCGTCGACTCGGGCGAGGACGTGCAGAAGGGCGCCTCGCTCGGAATCCGGGGCAAGCTGCGCTTCCTGCCGCTCGATGCGCCGGAGCGCGGGCAGAACGGCGAGGGGGCGTTGCCCGCGGAGATCGCGGAGCACCCGGGCGTCCACGGCCGGCTCGCGGCGCGCCTCCGGGCGCACGAGGGTTTCGGCGAGTTGCTCGGCTCGCGTCTCGACGACGCGGTGCTCGTCGACACGCTCGAGACCGCGCTCGAACTCAATCGCCGCTGGAACCAGTACCACTACCTGACGCCGGAAGGTCACGTCGTCTATGCGAACGGCCTGATCGCGATCGAGGGTGGTGTCGGTGCCGAGGAAGAGGGGCTGCTCGCCCGGACACGTCGGCGTGAGGAACTCGGCGCGCTGGCCGCGTCGCTGCGCGAGCAACTCGAGCGTGCGGCGGAGGCCGTCGAAGGGGCGCGCACCGCGCACCGCGACGCGCAGATCGTCCGGCGTGGACTCGAAGAGGACCTCGCCGAAGCGCGGCGCAGCGTCGCGACCGCGCGGATGGAAGTGCAACAGGCCGAGCGTGAGCTCGACCGCATCGCGCGCGAAGTGGAGCTCGCCGAGCGGGCTCAGGGCTCCGCGAAGAGCGGGCTCGAGGCCGCGCGTGCGAAGGCGGAGGAGTGCCGCCGGCTCGAGGCCGAAGCCGATCAGAAGATCGCTGCGGTGCGCGAGGCGCTCGAGGCGGCGCGCGAGCGCGCCCGCGAGCACGAGTCGGAGGTCCGCGAGGCGGTCAGCGCCCTGTCCGAGCTCAGCTCCGACAAGCGGGCGCTCGACGAGCGTCGCTCGGGTCTCGACCGCGAGCGGAGCCGCCTGCAGCGCGAGCTCGTCGCCCTCGACGAGAAGAGCGCCGCTGGCCGGCAGGCCCGGGAGCTCGCCAAGGAACGCGCCGAGGGGCTGCGCGAGAAGGCGAAGCGCCACGAGGAGCGCCTCGGGACGCTCCGCGAGGCGGCCGAGACGGCGGACCGCGAGGTGGAGTCCTGGGGCGTGCGGCTCGTGGAGCTCGACGCGAAGGTCGTCGCGATCGAGAAGCGCGTCGGTGTCGTCTCGGAGGAGTTCGAGGGGGCGCGTGCTCGGCGCGAGACCTACTCGATCGAGGCCGAGCGCGCTCAGCTCGCGCTCGATCACGAGCGAGAGGGGTGCCGGGANNGCGAGCCCAACGAGCTGCCTTCGGAAATCCCCGCGGAACTCGAGCCGGAGATCGTCGAGAACGACGGCCTGCTCCAGCAGGAGATCGCCTCGATCAAGAAGAAACGCGAGCGGCTCGGCCCGGTCAACTTGCTCGCCGAGAAGGAGTTCGAGGAGCTCAACGAGCGCTACAACGAGTTGAGCGGCCAGCGCGCGGACCTGATGGCGACCGTCGACGAGCTCGGCAACTCGATTCGGAAGATGAACAAGGAGAGCCGCGAGCGTTTCCTCGAAGCCTACGTCGCGATCCGCGAGCACTTCCGGGCGACGTACACGCAGCTCTTCCGCGGCGGGCAGGCCGACCTGATTCTCGAGAACGAAGACGACGTGCTCGAGACCGGCGTCGAGATCATGTGCCAGCCCCCGGGCAAGAAGCTGCAGTCCGTCTCGCTGCTGTCGGGCGGAGAGAAGGCGCTGTCGGCGACGGCCGTGCTCTTCGCGATCTTCAAGTTCCAGCCGCCCCCGTTCTGCCTGCTCGACGAGATCGACGCCCCGCTCGACGACACGAACGTCCACCGCTTCACCGAGGCGGTGCGAGAGTTCGCGGCGCGCACGCAGATCATCCTGATCACGCACAACAAGCGCTCGATGGAGACGGCGGACGTCCTCTACGGCGTCACGATGCCGGAACCGGGAGTCTCCAAGCTCGTCTCCATGACGTTGGACTAACTGCAGCGACACATCGGAGAGCCCCGAAGGGGCTCACCGATGTGGCGCAAGGTGTCGGGGACTGCCAACCGCCTTGCGACAAAGCTCCAATCGCCAACGCCAGCGGTTGCCTGTCCCCAGAACGGCGCTCCGCCGCGACCTGGGACGGTTGACCGCCTTGTGCTGAAGACGCCAATCGGAGACCTAGCGGTCGACTGTCCCTGCT
>NPIG01000859.1_pt1 | contig 19368 bp, 19 predicted proteins | sample 8637441 | NCBI WGS metagenome assembly NPIG01 (sample SAMN07420675, study PRJNA396082) | bioreactor metagenome | isolation source: sample BR6 brine-fed electro-methanogenic bioreactor BR | place: Japan: Kochi | collected 2016-06-14 | reverse complement strand
TGCACCCTGCCGCTCACCGGCACCGGCGTGGTGAATCGCATCGTCACCAACCTCGGCGTGCTCGACGTGGTCGAGGGCGGATTGCGGATCGTCGAATGCGCCGAGGGCGTGACCGAGGACGAGCTCCGCGCCGCGACCGAGGCGACCATCGTCAACTGAGCCCCGCGCCGGAACGCGAAACACACCCCAAGGCCCCGGCCCCGCGCCGGGGCTTTTTCGTGCCGCGCGCCCGGTTGCCGGACGCCGCGATGCATCCCGCGAACCGGGCGCCCTCGGCGAGCGCATTTGGACCGAGAAGACGGACAGGCGCGCCTGGGCCTCTGCCCGCCGCACAGACGCACAGCGCGCGGTCCGAGGTGATGGCGTTCAGTTCAACGCGGCGAAGACGCAGCCGTCGCTGATCAACTCCGGCGGGGTCAGACACAGACCCCGGGCGACCTGAAACGCGGCAAGCACCCTGGGCACATAGTCACGGGTTTCGGCAAAAGGCGGCACACCGACGTGGTCGCGCACGGCCCCTTCGCCGGCGTTATAGCCGGCCAGCACCAGGATCGGGTCGTTGCCGAACCGCTCCATCAGCCAGTCGAGGTATTTCACCCCGCCGGCGATATTGTCCTCGGCCGCCAGACTGTCCTGCACGCCGAAGCGGGCGGCGGTGTCCGGCATCAGCTGCATCAGCCCCTGCGCGCCGGCCTCGCTGACCGCATCCACGCGGCCACCGGATTCCACCGCGATCACCGCCAGAACCAGGGCCGGCGACACCCGCGTGCCCACGGTCGCCTTCAGGATCTCGATGCCGCGGGCGCGGGCGATGTCCTGCAGGGTCTGCAACCGCGGCGCCGCCACCTGGGGCGACGCGCTGAGCAGTTGCAGGGCCCCCTGCAGGCGCGCCGGGCTCGACCGCGCCAGTTCCGGCGAAACGGCATCCCAGAACCAGCCATAGCGCCCGGAGACGGCATCCCCGGCCTTGGCCGCGGCGGTCTGGTCCGGGTCCTGCCGCTTTGCGGGGGCGGGGGCCTGGGGGGCCGCGGGATCGATCTGGATGGTGATCCGGCGTGCGGTGCCGGACGCAGGCGGCTTGACCCGCCTGGCCTGGAAATCGGGAAACGGGGCCGGCGTATCGGCCGCCACGATCCCGCCACCCGTCATCAGCGCAAGGACAATCCGCCCCGCGAGGGTCCTGAACCCCATGCACCTGCCTCTTTGCTTCGGTCGTTTTCCCGCGAGTCTTGGCAAATACCGCCCCAAGCGCCAGAAATTCCGCCCAAATTCTGTCATTTTTGCCAGATTTGATTCCGTTTTGCATCGCCCCCGGCCCGGCGCCACATCGACGCGGAGATTTTTATTCATTAATTATCAACAGATTAAATGGATCCCCCGGAAAATCCCGGATTGAACGGAAAAATTCTCGTTTTGGCCCAAATCCTGCCACGAGCCGCTGGCTATATGCTGTCAGACCACGACGGACGGAGCCGAAGAGAGAGCGGGTTCCACCGGACGACGAGGTTACCGAATGCAATCGCTAGATCCTTTGGAGGGACCAACCATGATCAAGTTCATCAAGAAATTCCGCAAGAACGAAGACGGCGCCGTGACCGTTGACTGGGTCGTTCTGACCGCTGCCGTCGTCGCCCTGGCCGGTGCCGCCTATACCGCGATCCAGGATGGCGCGACCAGCCTGACCAGCTCGACCGGCACCTTCATCTCGGAGCAGGCGCCGACCAGCTCGTCCTCGACCTCGACCTCGTCGGGCAGCTGATCCCGGTTCTGCTGACAGCTTAACCGCTGATGCCGTGCTCCAACCGGGGCACGGCATTTTTCATTGCAGCCTGGATGCAAACCCTTCCCCGGGGCCGGCAACGAATGATCGCCGTGGCGCCCCAAATATGCCTCAATCATCGGTTTACGCTGCACTACGCCGTGTCTTCTGGCCGGTGCCGAGGCGGGCCTGACGATCCGGCTATCTTGGAGATCGTAATGAGAAATATATTGAAAAAATTCGCCCGGGGAGAAAGCGGCGCCGTCACCGTCGATTGGGTGGTTCTGACCGCCGCGGTTGTCGGGCTCTGCGGCGCGGCCTTCTTCGCCCTGCAGGATGCAACCGGCGGCCTGGGAACCAGTGTCGGAACGCAACTTTCCGAAACCAAGGTCGAATAACCGGATCATGTCCGAGGCTGCAAATGCCGCGGGCAGGTCCATCAACCTCCGCGTTTTCGCCACATTTCTTGCCTAGGGTTTAACCGATCCAATCCACCCGAGCCGTTTCGGTGACGGATGAGAAACGTTGAGAGGTATCGTTATGCGCTCAGTCTTCGGGCTTGTTCTGATCGTCGGTGTGGCGCTGGCCGGTGGCGCTGTCTACATGGCGAAAAACTATATCGATGAGTATCAGCAGGCGCTGGCCATGGAACGCTCGGCCCGCGCGGCCGTCGTGCCGACGCGCGACGTCTACGTCGCCAACCGCCCGCTGCGCTACGGCGAAACCCTGACCAAGGACAGCGTGCGCCGGGTCAGCTGGCCGCAAAACGCGATCCCCCAGGGCGCCTTTTCCGATCTCGAGGCCTTGATCCCCGAGGATCCCGACAAGGCCCGCGTGGTCTTGCGCGCGATGGAAAAGGATGAGGCGATCCTAGCCGTCAAGATCACCAAACCGGGAGAAGATGCCGGGCTGACCTCGCAGCTGGCGCGCGGCATGCGGGCCTTCGCCATCCGGGTCGACGTGGCCTCGGGCGTGTCCGGCTTCCTGCGGCCCGGGGATCGGGTTGACGTGTACTGGACCGGCAGCATCCGCGAAACGGTCGAAGGTGCCCGGGGCGAAGTGACCCGCCTGATCGAATCCGGCGTGCAGTTGATCGCCGTCGACCAGACCGCAAGCGGCGATGTCAGCGGCGCCACCATCGCCCGCACCGTCACCGTCGCCGCGCGCCCCGAACAGGTCGCCGCCCTGGCCCAGGCGCAGAGCACCGGGCGGCTGTCGCTGGCCCTGGTCGGGGTCGAAGATGTCGGCGCCGTCGTTGACCCGATCGAGGTTGACCAGCGCGCCCTGCTGGGGCTGGGCGAGAAGGAGGAGGCCGCCCCGGTCAAGTCGCCGGAGGTTTGCACCATCCGCACGCGGCGCGGTTCGGAAGTGGTCGAGATCCCGATCCCCTGCACGAATTGATCTGCGTTCGCCGATCCCGTGAAACCCCTCTGCCAGGGCGGCCCGGTTTCGTGGCCGCCCTTTGGCTGTTGCCATGTATCCACATAAGAAATTCGGCCGAAATCATTGATTCTTGAAAAAAAACATCGAATGCTCCAAAGTGGCGCGAAAGACCGGGCAAAAAGACCCGGGATAGAGGCGTGATCGGAGAGGCAGGTCACATGGCATTGAACCGTTGGATGAAAGCAGCCCTGATGGGGCTGACCTTGGCCTGCATGCCGCTTGCGGGCAGTCCTGTGCATGCCGAAGTGCTCAGAGTGGTCAAGAAGGGCACCGCGACGACATTGAACGTGCCGATGAACCGCGCCGTGGTCGTCGAAAGCGACGTGCCCTTTGCCGAGCTGAGCATTGCCAATCCCGGAATCGCAGATATCTCGTCGCTCTCCGACCGCACGATCTATGTGCTGGGCAAATCGCCCGGCCTGACCACCCTGACGCTTCTGGATGCCTCTGGCCGTCTGATCACCAATGTCGATGTCAAGGTCGCCGCCGACGTCACCGAGTTCAAGGAACGGCTGCGGCAAATCCTGCCGGGCGAACGGATCGAGGTGCGCACCGCCAACGACGGCATCGTGCTGTCGGGCACGGTGTCCAGCGCGCAGAAGCTGCAGCGCGCCCTGGACCTGGCCGAACGCTATGCCCCTGAACGGGTTTCGAACCTGATGAGCGTGGGCGGCGTGCAGCAGGTGATGCTGAAGGTCCGCTTTGCCGAGATGCAGCGCAACGTATCGAAATCGCTCAGCTCGTCGCTGGGGATCAGTGGCGGCAGCAATTTCGGCGTGACCGGCGGCACCGGCACGTTGAACAACCAGGGCGCCCTGACCAATTCGCTGACCGGCAACATCCCGACATCCAACGACAATGCCGGCGCCGTCGTCTTCGGCTTCAACGCGGGCGCCTTCCAGGTGAATCTTTTGCTTGAGGCCCTGGAACAGAAGGGTGTTGTGCGCACGCTGGCCGAACCCAACCTCTCGGCCCTGTCCGGACAAGAGGCCAAGTTCCTGGCCGGCGGCGAATACCCGATCCCTGTGGCCCAGCAGGACGGCGTCTACACCATCCAGTTCAAGCCGTTCGGGATCGAGCTGGCCTTTGTCCCCCGGGTGGTCGATGGCGACCTGATCAACCTCGAGCTCAAGGCCGCGGTCTCGGCCATCGACAGCTCGAACACCGTAAATATCAACGGGTTCGACGTCGGCTCGTTTTCGCGGCGCGAAACCTCGACCACCGTCGAGATGCGCGATGGCGAAAGCTTTGCCATCGCCGGCCTGATCGAGGACAATTTCCTGGACAATGCCTCGCAACTGCCGTGGCTGGGCGACGTTCCGGTCCTGGGAACGCTGTTCCGCAGCGCCGATTATCAGCGCAGCCAGACCGAGCTGGTGATCATCGTCACCGCCCATCTGGTCACCCCCACCCGGGGCGAGGCGCTGGCGCTGCCGACGGACCGCGTGAAACCGCCGACCGAAAGCGATCTGTTCCTGTTCGGGCGCACCGGCTCGACCGAGCGGCTGCCGCGCGGCGCCGCCGGCGAGGTCGCCAAGCAGGATTTCAGCGGCTCTTACGGCTATGTGATGGATTGAGCGAAGGATGGCCCGCATGCACAAGCTGATCGCAGGTCTCGGACTGACGCTGGCGCTGGGGGCCTGCGGCCAAACCTGGGGTCCCGTCCCCAACAGCTTCCTGCGGGAGGCCGGGGCGCAGACCGATACCGGCCTCTTTGGCAATGCCACCATGAACAACACCATGATCATGACCGGCGAAAAGGACTATGTGGTCAGCTTGGCCAATCGGTTTGCCCAGGAGGTGCCCAGCACCATCACCTTCGCCTTTGACAGCGCGCAGCTGGACGCCAATGCCCGCGCGGTCCTGGACCGGCAGGCAGACTGGATCCGCCAGTTCCCCGAGGTCCGCTTCCGGGTTTACGGCCATACCGATGCGGTCGGCTCGGATGCCTATAACCGCCGCCTGGGGCAGCGCCGCGCCAACGCGGTGGTCGCCTATCTTTCCGCCCGCGGAATCAGCCGCGCGCGCCTCGAGGCGGTCGTTTCCTTTGGCGAAACACAACCCTTGATCCTGACCCAGGACCGCGAACGCCGGAACCGCCGGACCGTGACCGAGGTTTCGGGCTTCCTCAAGCGCCATCCCACTGTTTTGGATGGGAAATATGCGCAAGTGGTCTATCGCGAGTACGTCAAGAGCGCGGTTCCCGCCACCGGGTTGTCACAAGATCAATCATCACTGACTTCCGGACAATAAGAGAGAGGGCGACGGGATCGTCGCCCATTTCCCTACAATTGGGGTTTTTTGGCCCCAATCTCGCCCAAGTTCTCACTGACATTGCCTGCACTGGGAAACGTGCGACTTGACTGAGTCGCAGGCCGGGTTCCGCGGGGCGATCACGACGGGGATATGTCCGAACCGCGATATCCGGCGCGCACCGAGCAAAGGATAATGGCAATGGGCAGCGCAGCACCGCAGACGGATTTTGCTCCGATCATCGCCTGCACGATCAGCCGCGACGTGCAGAACTTCGATCTGTTGATCGAGGACATGGAAATCGCCCTGGGCGAAAGCTGGGGCGATCTGGGCTTTGCCGAGGCCTTGGCCTTTTTCGGACAACCCGAGGCGGACACGCTGGAATTCGTGGCCCTTGCGATCGACCGCCAGGACGAGGACAACCTCGTCCTGCTGGGTGAGATCATCACCCAGGCCAAGGCCCGCAACATCAATGTCATCCTGATCGCCGAAGACGTGACGCCGGCGTCGCTGCACCAGCTGCTGCGCCGGGGGGCGGACGAATTCGTGCCCTATCCCCTGCCCGAGGGCGAACTGCAGGAGGCGATCGACCGGATCAAGGCCCAGCATGCAAGCCCCGCCACGGTGCCGCAGACCAGCCACCAGCTGCAGACCGACAGCGAGAAAGAGGGCGTGGTCATCGCCGTGCACGGGCTGGCCGGCGGCACCGGGTCGACCACGATGGCAGTCAACCTGGCCTGGGAACTGGCCAATCTGGACGGCAAGGACGGGCCCGATGTCTGTGTGATTGACCTGGACCTGCAATACGGTTCGGTCGCCACCTATCTGGACCTGCCGCGCCGCGAGGTCGTCTTCGACATGCTGTCGGATACCCAGAGCATGGATGACGATATTTTCGGCCAGGCGCTGGAAACCTTCGAGGACAAGCTGAACGTGCTGACGGCTCCTGCGGACATGGTGCCGCTGGACCTGCTCTCGCCGGATGATGTGCAGCGGCTGATCGACATGGCGCGCCGGCATTTCGATTATGTCGTGATCGACCTGCCCAAGACCATCGTGCAGTGGTCGGAGACCATGCTGCAGGCGGCGCATGTCTATTTCGCCATGATCGAACTGGACATGCGTTCGGCGCAAAACACCCTGCGGCTGAAACGCGCGCTGCAGTCCGAGGACCTCCCCTTCAACAAGCTGCGCTTCGCGCTGAACCGGGCCCCCAAGTTCACCGATCTGTCAGGCAAGAGCCGCGTCAAGCGGATGGGCGAAAGCCTGGGCATTTCGATCGACCTGCAACTGCCCGACGGCGGCAAACCGATCACCCAGGCCTGCGATCACGGCCTGCCGCTGGCCCTGTCCTGCGCCAAGAACCCGCTGCGCCGCGACATCGCGAAATTGGCCGAGTCGCTCCACGATCTGGGCCGGGAAGAGGCCGAGGCGGCCTAACAGAGAAGAAGGCAGGAACCCGTGTTTTCCAAGTTCAAGAAACAGGCAGCCGAAGCCGCCGCAGCCCAATCCAATGTGGCAAAGCTGAAGAAAACCGCAGCGCAGGCCGAGGCGGCGGCAAACCCCGCCGCGCGCCTGCGCAAGCCGATGCCGACCGCGAATGCCCAGGCCGGGCCGGTCGACCGGGACCGCAAGCGCAAGGAACGGCTGGGCGAGATCAAGCTGGAGCTGCACCGCGCGCTGCTCGACAATCTCAACCTGTCGGCGTTGGAACATGCCTCGGAAAGCGACCTGCGCAACGAGATCAGCTCGATCGCCAGCGAGATCCTGGAAGAGAAGAACATCGTCCTCAACCGCGAGGACCGTCAGACCCTCAACAAGGAGCTCTACGACGAGGTCACCGGGTTGGGGCCGCTGGAGACATTGTTGCAGGACGACACGGTCAGCGACATTCTGGTCAACGGCCCGCACCAGGTCTTCGTCGAGCGCAACGGCAAGCTGCAGCTCAGCGATGTGACCTTCAAGGATGAACGCCACCTGCTGCGCATCATCGACAAGATCGTGTCGGCCGTGGGCCGCCGGGTGGACGAGTCCAACCCCTATGTCGACGCCCGCCTGGCCGATGGCTCGCGTTTCAACGCGATGGTGCCACCGATCGCGGTCGACGGATCGCTGGTGTCGATCCGGAAGTTCAAGAAAGACAAGCTCAGCATCGACGACCTGGTGAATTTCGGCGCCTTTACCGAGGAAATGGCGGCCTATCTCCAGGCCGCGGTCGCCACCCGTCTGAACATCATCGTCTCCGGCGGGACGGGCTCGGGCAAGACCACCACGCTGAACGCTCTGTCGAGCTTCATCGACAATTCCGAACGGATCCTGACCATCGAGGACACCGCGGAACTGCAGTTGCAGCAGACCCATGTCGGCCGGATGGAAAGCCGCCCGCCGAACGTCGAGGGCAAGGGCGAGGTCACCGCGCGCGACTGTCTGAAGAACGCGCTCAGGATGCGTCCCGACCGCATCATCGTCGGCGAGACCCGCGGCCAAGAGGTGATCGACATGCTGCAGGCGATGAACACCGGCCACGACGGCTCGATGACCACGATTCACGCCAACTCTGCCCGCGACGCCGTCAGCCGGCTGGAAAACATGATCGCCATGGCCGGGATCGAAATGCCGATCAAGGCGCTGCGCAGCCAGATTGCCAGCGCGGTCAACCTGATCGTGCAGGCCAGCCGCCTGCAGGACGGCTCGCGCCGGATGACCTCGATCACCGAGATCACCGGCATGGAGGGCGACGTGATTTCGATGCAGGAGATCTTCCGCTATCAGCGCGTCGGCCTGACCCCGGACAACAAGATTATCGGCCATTTCACCGCCACCGGCGTGCGCAGCCATTTCTCGGAACGCTTCCGCATGTGGGGCTATGACCTGCCGGCCTCGATCTACGAGCCGACCACCATGGAGATGTCGTGATGCAGATGGGCGCAGAGGCCGTCATTTATGGCCTGATCTTCATCGGCGTGCTGGTCCTGGTCGAAGGGCTGTACCTGGTCTCCTTCGGCAAGTCGATCAGCCTGAACAGCAAGGTGAACCGCCGGCTGGAAATGCTCGACAAGGGCACCGCCCGCGAGCAGGTGCTGGAGCAGCTGCGCAAGGAAATGCGCCAGCACATGAAATCGCAGTCCATTCCGCTGTATTCCCTGATCGCGGAAAAGGCGCAAAAGGCCGCCATCGCCTTTACCCCGCGCCAGCTGGTGATGATCATGGGCGGGCTGTCCGCGCTGGCCTATGTGGGTCTGAGCGTGGGCACCAACGCCTCAACCGAGATCCGCATCGTGGCCGCGCTGGGGATCGGCATCGGCGGGGTCTATTTCTGGATCAACCACAAGGCCAAGAAGCGCATGTCGCTGATCGAGGAGCAGCTTCCCGACGCGATCGAACTGATGGTCCGCAGCCTGCGCGTCGGCCATCCGTTCACCTCGGCGATCCAGATCGTGGCGAAAGAGGTCGACGATCCGCTGGCCACCGAATTCGGTATGATCGCCGACGAGGCCGCCTATGGCCGCGACGTGGCCGAGGCGCTGAAGGAAATGGCCGAACGGCTGGACATGCAGGATATGCGCTTCCTCGCCGTGGCGGTCACCATCCAGCAGCAATCCGGCGGCAATCTGGCCGAGGTTCTGGCCGGGCTGGCCAAGGTGATCCGCGCCCGGTTCCGCCTGTTCCGGCGGGTCAAGGCCATCACCGCCGAGGCGCAATGGTCGGGCAAGTTCCTGTCGGCTTTCCCGCTGCTTTGCCTGGTGGCGATCCTGGTCAAGGATCCCGGCTACTATGACGAGGTCATCGACCATCCCTGGTTCATTCCCGCCTGCTTCGTGGTCGGCATCCTTCTGGGCGCCAACCTGATCGTGATGCGGGCCCTGACCAACATCAAAGTGTGAGGCACCGCATATGGACCTGCTGAACCGCATCAACGATTTCCTGACCGGGCAACTGGGCGACTTCGGCCCGCTGATCGCGGTGGGCGTGCTCGGATTGTTCATGATCCTGCTGACCATCCCGATGATGCTGAACCAGCCCGAGGATCCGCTGAAGAAGCTCAAGCGCAGCGCCGAGAGCACCGACAAACCGAAGTCGAAGAAGGAACAGCTGCGCCAGCGCGGGCGCAACGAAAAGCTGGAGCGCTTCGCCACCTTCCTCGAACCGCAGGACGCCGAGGAACTGTCGGCGATACAGCTCAAGCTGCGCCAGGCCGGCTATCAGTCGAAGGACGCGGTGCGGTTCTTCCACTTTGCACAGTTCGCGCTGGGCCTTTTGGGGCTTTTGGCCGGGTTTCTGTACGTTTTGATCCTGGGCGACGACGCGGCGCTGAGCAGCCAGCAGCTGGTAATATATGTGATCGGGCCCGGCGCGGTGGGCTACCTGCTGCCGAAATACTGGGTCACCCGCCGGGTCGCGGAACGCAAGGAAGAGATTGCCAGCGGCTTTCCCGACGCGCTGGACATGCTGCTGGTCTGCGTCGAGGCCGGGCAATCTCTGGACCAGTCCATCGTGCGGGTCGCCAAGGAGTTGCACGCTTCCTACCCCTCGCTGGCCGACGAGTTCGAGATCGTCGCCTACGAGATGAAGGCCGGCAAGGACAAGGACAAGGTGCTGCGCGACATGGGCACGCGCTGCGGCGTACAGGACGTGTCCTCCTTCGTCACCGTGATGATCCAGTCGGCCACCTTCGGCACCTCGATCGCCGAGGCGCTGCGGGTCTATGCCGGCGAGATGCGCGACAAGCGCGTGATGCGCGCGGAAGAGGCGGCAAACAAGTTGCCAACCAAAATGACGCTTGCCACAATGATGCTGACGGTTCCGCCGCTGCTGATCATCCTTGTCGGACCTTCGGTCAACGGCATCATGAACCTGGGCAACATGAGCAACTGATAACAATGGCACCGCCGGGTGTGACGCAGGCCGCACCGCTGTTCAGACTGATACCGGCCATTGCCGCGCTCGCGGCGATGGCCGCTTGCGCGCCCGAGCGCATCGGTGGCCCCGAGGGCGGGCCAAATGCGCCCGGCGTCGATCTGCGCGGCGAGGCCGAGGACAGCGTCACCGTCGCCCATCGCCTGATGGCGGCCGGGCAGTACGAGCTGGCGCTTGACGCCTTTACCCGCGCCGCGCTGGACCAAGGCATGACCGCGGAGATCCTGACCGGCCTGGGCTCGGCCAACCTGGGCCTGGGGCGCCTGGGCCAGGCCGAAGAGATGCTGCGCCGCGCCGTCAAGGCGGCGCCGGACTGGCCAGAGGCCTGGAACAACCTGGGGGTGGTCCTGATGGAACGCGGCAAGACCGCCGAAGCGGGCGAGATTTTCCGCCGCGCCTATGCGCTGGACAATGGCGAAAGTGACGCAATCCGGGACAATCTGCGCTTAGCGCTCGCAAAATTGGAAAATCCTGTTAATAATGAACAACAAAACCAAGAATTCAAATTGGTGCGGCGGGGCAGCAGCGATTTCCTGATCCGCAAGACACCATGACCGAGGCGAGAGCAGTACGAAGGACGCAAACCATGCGCCACCTCTTTCTGATTCCGGGCTGTCTGGCGGCCGGGCTGACCCTGTCGGCCTGCACCGAAAAGGGCAGCGAGACCGTCGAACGGGCGTTTCAGGACGTCAACGTGGTCGACGAGACCAATCTCAACGACGTGATGTTGACCGTGGCCGACCCCAACGAGGCGGTCGATTACTTCAGCCGCGCCCTCAAGACCAAGCCGGACAAGATCGAGCTGCGGCGCGGGCTGGCGAAATCGCTGGTGCGGGCCAAGCGCAACACCGAGGCGATGGCGGCCTGGGCCAAGGTGGTCGAGATGGAGGGCAGCACCGACGAGGACAAGGTGGATTTTGCCGACGCCCTGATCCGCAGCGGCGACTGGGAACGGGCGAAGAAGACCCTCGATGCCGTGCCGCCCACCCACGAAACCTTCAAACGTTACCGGCTGGAGGCGATGGTGGCGGATTCGAACCGCGAATGGCGCCGCGCCGACAGCTTCTATGAAACCGCCGTCGGGCTGACCACGCGGCCTGCCGGCGTGCTGAACAACTGGGGCTATTCCAAGCTGACCCGCGGCGATTTCGCCGATGCCGAGCGGCTGTTCGGCGATGCCATCCGGCAGGATCCGACCCTGTTCACCGCCAAGAACAACCTGGTCCTGGCCCGCGGTGCCCAGCGCAACTACAGCCTGCCGGTGATCCCGATGGATCAGACCGAACGCGCGCAATTGCTGCACACGCTGGCGCTGTCGGCGGTCAAGCAGGGCGATGTGACCACCGGCAAGGGGCTGCTGCGCGAGGCGATCAGCACCCATCCGCAGCATTTCGAAGAGGCCGTCCGCTCGCTCCGCGCGCTCGAGGCCGGCTGAGCCGATGAGCATCGCCAGCGCGGCGGCGCTGTGGTTTCTGCCCTTCGTCCTGCCGATCTGCCTCTATGTCTGCTTTACCGATCTGCGCGAAATGCGGATCACCAACCAGGCCGTTCTGGCGCTGGCGGCGGTGTTCCTGATCGTCGGGCTGATCGCCCTGCCGCTGCCCGTCTACGGGATGCGGGTGGTGCAGATGCTGGCGGTTCTTCTGCTGGGGTTCATCCTGACCGCGGCCGGCGCGATGGGGGCGGGCGATGCCAAGTTCGCGGCCGCCGCCGCCCCCTTCGTCGCGCCGGGGGATCTGCGGCTGTTGCTGGCGCTGTTCGCCGCCAACCTGCTGGCCGCCTTCGTCACCCACCGGCTGGCGAAATACACGCCGCTGCGCCGCATCGCGCCGGACTGGCGCAGTTGGAGCGCGGGATGGAAATTCCCCATGGGGCTGTCGCTGGGCGGAACGCTGGCGATCTACCTGGCCCTGGGCGCGGCCTATGGCGCCTGAGCGGCTGCGCCAAGCTGCCCCGCCTTTGCCCATCTGATGCCACATTGACGGATCATTGTGACCGCTGACCGGACCGCCCTGCGGTCCAGCCCCGTCAGACCGGACCGACACGTCAAAGGCCACGACCATGAACATGCAGACCAGCCCGGCGCTTGCACCGCCCTCTCCCCACAGCCTTGACGAGATGCAGTTGCCCATCGTGATGATGCGGGACATCCTGCTGAAAACCATGTTCCGCAAGAACAGCGAGACCGTCAGCGAAACCGCCCAGGCGCTGTGCCTGCCGATCCAGGTGACGCAGGAACTGGTGGACATGGCCCGCGGCCAGCGCCTTTTGGAGGTGACCGGCACCCTGAACGCCAATTCCGGCAACGAAATGGGCTATCAGCTGACCGATGCGGGCAAAGCCCGCGCGCTGGATGCGCTGGCGCAATCGGAGTATTTCGGCGCCATGCCGGTGCCGCTCAAGGTCTATGAGCAGCAGGTCAAGCGGCAGTCAATCCGCAACATCCAGGTGACGCGCGATCAATTGACCGAGGCGATGGGCCATCTGGTGCTACCCGACAGCCTGCTGGACCACCTCGGCCCCGCGGTCAGCGCCGGGCGCTCGATCCTGATGTACGGGCCCCCCGGCAACGGCAAATCCTCGATCTCCAACGGCATCCGCGCCGCCCTGGGCGACCGCATCTATGTGCCCCGCGCGATCGAATATTCCGGCCAGGTGATCACCGTCTATGACCCGATCGTGCACAACGCCATCGAACAGGCCCCCGACGACCCGCACAGCCTGCGCCGGGCCAAACGGTTCGATGCGCGCTATGTGATGTGCGAACGCCCCACGGTGGTGACCGGGGGCGAGCTGTCGCTCTCCATGCTCGACCTGGTCTACAACTCCACCGCGCGCACCTATCAGGCGCCGCTGCAGCTGAAATCGACCGGCGGCATCTTCATCGTCGACGACCTCGGCCGCCAGGCCGAGCCGCCGCAGGCGCTGATCAACCGCTGGATCGTGCCGCTGGAGGAGAGCAAGGATATCCTCGGCCTGCAATCGGGCGAGAAATTCGAGGTGCCCTTCGACACGCTTGTGATCTTCTCGACCAACTTCCACCCCAACGAGATCTTCGACCAGGCGGCGCTGCGCCGGATCTTCTTCAAGATCCTGATCGACGGGCCGAACCAGCAGGATTTCCTGAAGATCTTCGCGCTGGTGGCGCGCAAGAAGGGAATGCCGCTGGACGAGCGCACGCTGCTCTATCTGCTCCAGGAAAAATACCCCGCGATCGACAACGTCTACGCCAATTATCAGCCGGCCTTCCTGATCGACCAGATGATCTCGATCTGCGAGTTCGAGGGCATTCCGTACCAGATGAACCCGGAGCTGATCGACCGCGCCTGGGCCAACATGTTCGTGCGCGAGAGCCACATCGTGAAGTGATCGGGGATGGGGCCGCCGCTTGCGCCCCTTCGCAGCAGGCGTCCAAGCCAAGATCCCTGCGCGGAACACGCCCGAAGGGCGCCGCGCCAGCCCACGGCCCGGCGCTTGCGCGGCTTGTTCATCGGACCGAACGGCTTGGCGCCCTCTAAACGGTCACTCCGCCGCGGTGCGCACCGGCTCGGCCGCCCTGGGCGCGTTCTGGTGCGGCACCAGCGCATCCTCCAGCGGGCGTTCGCGCATCAGCAGCGCCGCGGCACTGGCCAGCAGGCCGAGCACGGCGGCGCACCAGAACACCGGATGCAGCGCCTCGGCGATGGCGGCGATGACCTGCGCCCGGTCCGCCGGCGCAAGCCCGGCCAGCGCCGCGCCGGTCAGCCGGCCGCCCTGCCCGATCCCCGCGATGCCCAGCGCGTCGAGCCGCCCGGTCAGCCCGGTCGAAAACATCGCGCCGAAAATCGCGGTGCCGATCGAACCGCCGATCAGCCGGAACATATTGGCGCTGGCGGTGCCGACGCCCACGGTTTCGCGCGGCACCGCGTTCTGGATCGCGGTGACGCTCACGCTCATGACCGGGCCGATGCCGACCCCGGCGACAAAAACGAACACCGCGATCAGCCAGTTCGGCGTCTGCGGCCCGACCGTCGCCATGCCGGCCATGCCCAGCCCCAGGATCAGTGTCGAGAAGACCGGCAGCAGACGGTAGCGCCCGGTGCGCGCCATCACCCGCCCGGCCAGCGCCGAGGTGCCGATCAGGCCCAGCATCATCGGCGTCAGGAACAGACCCGAGGGCGAAGGCGCCACGCCTTTCACCACCTGCATGAACATCGGGACAAAGGTGATGGTGCCGAACATCGCGCCGCCCACGATCAGCCCGACCAGGTTTGAGACGACGAAATTGTTGATCCGGAACAGCGACAGCGGCAGGATCGGCTCCTTCGCCCGGCGCTCGGTCAGGATGAACCCCGCCAGCGACAGCAGCAGAACCGCGCCCAGCGCCGCCATTCCGGCACTGGCCCAGGCCAGGCTGACGCCGCCGGCGGAAAAGATCAGCACCGCACTGGACAGCGCCGCCGCCAGCAAGACCGCGCCGAGATAGTCGATCGAGGGCCGCGCGCGCGGCGGGCGCCGTTCCAGCGCCAGGCTAAGCACGGCAAAGGCGGCCAGCGCGATCGGCAGGTTCCCCCAGAAGATCCACTGCCAGCTCAGATGCTGCGCGAGAAAGCCGCCGGTCAGCGGCCCGACCACCGTCGACACCCCGAACACCGCGCCCAGCGCGCCCTGCGCCTTGCCGCGCTGGCGCGGCGGCAGCACGTCGGCAACCGAGGCCATGGCCACCACGATCAGCCCGCCGCCGCCCAGCCCCTGGACGAAGCGGCCGGCCACCAGTGCCCACATGCTGGGCGCCAGGGCACAGACGATCGCGCCGGTCAGGAACACGCCGATCCCGGCCTGCAAAACCGCACGGCGCCCGAACAGGTCGCCCATCTTGCCCATCACCGGTGCGCCCACCGTGGCGGCCAGCAGATAGGCGGTGATCACCCAGGTGATATGATCGAGCCCGCCCAGCTGGCCGACGATAATCGGCAGCGCGGTCGACACGCTGGTCTGTCCCAGCGAGGCCAGGAACAGCACCGCCGCCGCGGCCAGAATGGCCAGGCGCACCCGCATGGTGTCACTCTGCGTGTCGTCGTTCGTGGAACTCGCCGGAAAAGGGGTGGTCACGTCAATTCATCCTGGAAAAAAGGCGGCGGCCCGCAGGAAATGCCACAGGGAACCTGCGCAGGCCGCCCAGGAGGGGAGTCAACTTGTCACCGACAAATATCTGATACCATCAATTACATGTCAATAGCATGTAATTGACAATTGCGCCCTTTCCGGTCACAGAAGAGGTCGGCAAGGAGACAGCGGCATGGCTTCGCGTGACGACGAGATGCGGGATTTCCTCTACCGGGCCGGAATCGAGCCCGGCGCGGTGGATTCCGCGCTGGAAATCGACGCGGTGATCCAACGCTGGCGCCGCCGCTTCAGCAAGCGTGAGCTGGGCGCCAGCGCGCTGCGCGATCTGCAACTGGCCGACCGGCTGGACCTGGCGCAGCTGGACGTTCTGATCGCGATCTGGGCGCCGTCGAACGAATTCGGCGCCAGGGCCGGCCAGGAAACCATGGTCGCCACGGTGGCCGAACGGCTGGGGATCGACCCCTCGCGCGCCTCGCGGCTGATCAGCGAGTTGATCACCAAGGGCCTGGCCCGCCGCGCGGTCAGCCAGCAGGACGCGCGACGCACCATCGTCGAGCTGACCGATGACGGCAAGGCGGTGGTCCGCGCCGTCCGGCGGTACAAGTTCCTGCTGATGGGCGATTTCCTGTCCGGCTGGAGCGCCGAGGAACGCGACACCTTCCTGCCGCTGCTGGACCGGTTTTCCAGCTGGACCGACGAGGCCCCGAACATGGGGTCGAAACATTTCGCCGACGAGATCGCGGCGATGGTCGCGGGCCTGCCCGCGATGACCAGGGACTGACGCCGGATGTCCGCCGCCGCACAACAGGAAACCGCGATCCGATCCGGAGTCGGCGTGGCCGGCTGCGGGCGCATGGGGGCGCCGATGCTGGCCGCCCTGCGCGCCGCCGGCATCCCGGCGCGCGGCTTCGACATCCGCCCGCCGGCGGACTACGGCCCGCTCGCCCCGGCGATGACCGACGATCCGGCGGCTTTTGCCCGCGATCTCACCACGCTGGTCACCGTCGTCCGCGACATCCCGCAGACCGAGGATGTGCTGTTCGGCGCGCAGAACCTGCTGGCCGCGCCGGGGCTGGAGCGGGTGCTCCTCTGCTCCACCCTGTCGCCGCGCTATGTGCGCGACCTGCGTGCCCGGGTGCCGGGCCACATTGCTCTGATCGACGCGCCGATGTCCGGTGCCCAGATCGCGGCGCAGGAGGCGCGGCTCAGCTTCATGCTGGGCGGTGCGGCCGCCGATCTGGATGCCGCGCAACCGCTGTTCGATGCGATGGGCGCACATTTCCACCGGATGGGGGACTATGGCGCGGGGATGCAGGCCAAGGTGCTCAACAACCTGCTGGCGGCGGCCAATACGGCGATGACCCGGCTGGTGCTGGACTGGGCCGACGAGGCCGGGGTTGACGAGGACAAGCTCTTGGCGCTGATCCACACCTCCTCGGGGCAGAACTGGTTCGCCTCCGGCTTTGACGCCATCGAGTTCGCCCGCGACGGCTGGGCGCCGGACAATACCATCGGCATTCTGGTCAAGGATGTGGAGAGCGCCCTCGACGCCGCCCCCGAGGGGGCCGACACCAGCCTGCCCGACACGGTCAAATCCGCGATCCGCGCCCTCACCGCGCGGCGCTGATTACTATCTGGCCGGGGGCTCCGCCCGTTCGCGTCGGAGGCAGCGCCGCAGAGCGGCGCCCCCACCCCCTCGGCTACATCTCATTCACACCGGCCGCGTCCATGAAACCCCAACCGTCGGGCCGATACCCCAGGGACAGGCCGATTTCCGTTATCGGCCTTGCATGTGCCCAGATCGCGTTCAGCGATACGGTCACACCGTGAACCGGAACCGTCACATCTCCCACATCTTCGTTGGCAACGGCGGCGTATCCCGCCGCATGCAGCGCCCTGATCAGGGCGTCGGCAGGCTGGGCTCTTGCTCCCGGGATCAGGAAAAAGTCGAAATCCGCAACCGGCGGAAGGTCACTCTTCGCAGCGAGATCATCAAGAACCCACGCCGTTTCACTGCGCTGCCGTTCAAAATCGTGCCCCAAGATGCCCCCCCGAAATGCCGAACCGCCGTGTTTCCAGTCCGGGTTCATGGTGCAGGCCTCTGGCCTGATTGGCAACCAATCACGGCGTGTCCGGCGCTTGAGGCGGTTTCAACCGCAGCACTCATTGGATCGGGAAACCCCGGAGACAAATGGCCCCCGGGGATCCATCGTCAGCTTCCGAAAATCATACCCAGGATCTCGCCCTGACGCTCGCGGTCGCCGCCGGCGGCCTCGGTCAGGGTCTGGCCCGGCTGCACGGTGAAGCCGCCTTCGGACAGGCGGTTCAGGGCGGCTTCCAGCGGCGCGCCGGACATCTCGACCAGNNGCAGCATCAGCCGCCGGCCATCGTTGCTTTCCCCGCCCAGCGGCAGGAAGGACAGCGCCAGAACGGCGGCGAAGGCACCGATGACCGCCCGGCCCAGCGGCTTGCGCAGATAGAGGGTGAAGGCCCGGGCATTCACCACCAGGTGCGCAGCCACCGCGGCGACCATGGCCCAGCCCAGCCACTCATGCGCCGCCTTGTTCAATCCGGTGTCGAGGTGAAAGAACATCAAGAGGCCGGTCACGGCCATCACCACAAAAGTCCCGATGGTCAGCGGCGTGGCCCATTTTCGCAAGGTTTTCATGTTTCGCTCCAGGATCTGCCCGTCCTCCCTGTCTTATCCACGCGCCAGCCTGCCGGTTCCGTCGCTCTCGGCCGAAATTTTCCACCCGCGCCGTGCCTTATGGTCAGCTGCGGCAGAATCCTTTAGCCCTTGAGGTCATGCCCCCCCTGCCCCGTGCCATAGCAGACTGGTTCGCGTCCAAAGGCTGGTCGATCCACCCGCATCAGCGGGCGATGCTGGACCGCGCCGATGAGCCGGCCACGCTTCTGATCGCGCCCACCGGCGGCGGCAAGACGATGGCCGGTTTCCTGCCGACGCTGGCGGAGCTGGGGGCGGCCCCGCCGGACGGGCTGCATACGCTTTATGTTTCGCCGCTGAAGGCGCTGGCCGCCGACATCAAGCGCAACCTGCGCGCGCCCGTCGACGAGATCGGCCTGCCGATCCGGATCGAGGACCGCACCGGCGACACCTCCGCCACGCAGAAGAAACGCCAGCGCGCCGACCCGCCGCATATCCTGCTGACCACACCGGAGAGCCTGGCGCTGCTGACCTCTTACGAGGATGCGAAACGTACATTTTCCGGGCTGAAACGGGTGGTCGTCGACGAGATCCACGCGCTGGCCGAATCCAAGCGCGGCGATCAGCTGATGCTGGCGCTGGCGCGACTGCAGACGCTGTGCCCCGGCCTGCGGCGCGTCGGCCTGTCGGCAACGGTGGAGGACCCGCAGGCGATGGCCCGGCTGCTGGCGCGCCACCCCGACCCGTGCGAGATCGTGCTGGCCGATCCCGGACCGGACCCGGACATCGCCATGCTGGCGACCGAGGAGCTGCCGCCCTGGTCCGGTGGCGGGGCGGCTTATGCGATCCCGGCGGTGATGGAGCAGATCCGGCGGCACCGGACGACGTTGATCTTTCATAACACCCGCGCGCAGGCGGAGATNNATATCGCCATGCTGCAGACCGAGGAACTGCCGCCCTGGGCCGGCGGCGGCGCGCGATATGCCATCCCGGCGGTGATGGAAGAGATCAAGCGGCACAAAACCACGCTGATCTTTCACAACACGAGGGCGCAGGCGGAGATCTTTTTTCACCACCTGTGGCTGGCCAATGACGACGCGCTGCCGATCGGCATCCACCATGGCAGCCTCGACCGTGCCCAGCGGGAGCGGGTGGAGGCGGCGATGGTGCGCGGCGATCTGCGGGCCATCGTCTGCACCGGCAGCCTCGACCTCGGCATCGACTG
>NPIG01000858.1_pt1 | contig 19394 bp, 14 predicted proteins | sample 8637441 | NCBI WGS metagenome assembly NPIG01 (sample SAMN07420675, study PRJNA396082) | bioreactor metagenome | isolation source: sample BR6 brine-fed electro-methanogenic bioreactor BR | place: Japan: Kochi | collected 2016-06-14 | reverse complement strand
CGTCGAAGCCGGCCGCCTCGCACAGCAGGACGGCCTCGCGGGTGCGCCGGGCGACGCCACCCAGATGGGTCTGGCTGGGAGAAGGGCGGATGAAGGCGCCGCGCTCGCGGCTGAGCCGCTCCATCCGGGTCTTGTCGCCGAGGATCGAGCCGCCGGAGCGGGCGGAGCTGGGATCGACCGCCAGCACCGCCACCCGCAGGCCCTGCTCGATCAGCATCATGCCGAAAGCCTCGATAAAGGTGGATTTGCCGACGCCGGGCGTGCCGGAGAGGCCGATGCGGATCGCCTGGCGGCGGGAGGCGCGCAAATGATCGAGCAGTTCCGCCGCCTGCGCCTGGTGATCGGCGCGCGCGCTTTCCACCAGCGTGATGGCGCGGGCCAGCGCGCGGCGGTCACCCGTCAAAATCTTGTCACCGAGGCTGTTTATTTCCATGGTATCATCCTGCTGCCCGGCGCCTACATGCCTTGGCCGGGCGCGCCTTGTCCAGTGCCGAGCCCGCAGCGCCCCGGCGGAGGGGGTTGGATATGAAACGGTTTGTGTTTGCCCTGTTGGCCGCCATCGCGCTCGCCCTGCCCGCGCGGGCGCAGGAGCAGCCGCTCACCGCGCGTTTTGCGGTGCGGCTCCTCGGTGTGAAGGTGGGCGAGATCGCGTTCAACGGGGCGCTGGATGCGCGGCGCTATACCGCCAGCGCGCAGTTGCGCACCACCGGGCTGGCAGGCGCGTTGAAACAGGTGCATTTCCTGCTCTCGGCCAGCGGGTTGCGCGACGGCCCCCGGTTCGCGCCCGAACGCTACAGCGAAGAGATGGACACCGGGCGGCGGCAGTCGCAGGCCAGCCTGCGGTTTGCCGGCGGGGTGGCGCGGGTTTCCGGTGGGGCGGTGCCGGCGGCGCAGCATCGCGGCGCGGTCGACCCGCTGACGGTGCTGCTGCTGGTGCTGCGCGACCAGCCGCGCGACGGGCTTTGTCAGCTGCGCCAGCGGGTCTTCGACGGCGAGCGGCTGAGCGAGCTGGTTCTGCTGGAGCGCCGGGCGGAGGGCGACGACGTCGTCTGCGAGGGCCGGTTCCGGCGGTTGGCGGGCTATAGCCCCGAGGAGATGGCGGAGCGGCAACAGTTCCCGCTGCGGGTCACCTATGCGCCCGAGGTCGGCGCGATGCGGGCGGTGCGGGCGCGGGTCGAGACGATCTATGGCTCCGTCGACCTGATCCGGCGCTAGACAGCGGCGGCGGATTGGCGGAAAAGGCGGGCCATGTGTGCCGCCCCTGCCCTGCCGATCGACGCCGCGCTGCCCGAGTTGCTGGAAGCGCTGCGCGCCCATGGCCGCGCCGTGCTGCAGGCGCCGCCGGGGGCGGGCAAGACCACGCGGGTGCCTTTGGCGATGCTGGAGGCGGGGGTGTGCGAGGGCCGCATCGTGATGCTGGAGCCGCGCCGCCTGGCCGCGCGGGCCGCCGCCGAGCGGATGGCGGAGACTTTGGGAGAGCCTGCCGGGCAGACCGTCGGCTATCGCATCCGGGGCGAGGCGAAGGTGTCGAAGGCGACGCGGATCGAGGTGGTGACCGAGGGGATCCTGACCCGTATGCTGCAACGGGATCCCGAGCTTTCCGGCGTCGGCGCGGTGATCTTCGACGAGTTTCACGAACGCTCGCTCAACGCCGATCTGGGGCTGGCGCTGTGCCTGGAGGTGGCCGAGGCGCTGCGCGACGACCTGCTGTTGCTGGCGATGTCGGCGACGCTGGATGCGGAGCCGGTGGGCGCGCTGATGGGGGCGCCGGTGGTGACCTCGGAGGGGCGCAGTTACCCGGTGGAGACCCGCTGGCTCGACAGGCCGCTGGGCCCCAAGGCGCGGCGCGGCGATGCGCTGGCCGATCTGGTAGTGCGGGCGGAGGCGGAGACCCGCAAGACCGGGGGCGGTATCCTGGTGTTCCTGCCGGGTGAGCGGGAGATCCGGCAGGCGGAGGCGGCTTTGGCCAAGCGGTTGCCTAGCAATTGTCACATCCGCCCACTCTATGGCGCCCTGCCCTTTGCCGCCCAGCGCGCGGCGATCCAGCCGGCGAAAGAGGGGCGCAAACTGGTGCTGGCGACCTCGATCGCCGAGACCTCTCTGACCATTCAGGACGTGCGGGTGGTGGTCGATATGGGGCTGGCGCGGCGGGCGCGGTTCGACCCCGGCAGCGGCATGTCGCGGCTGGTGACCGAAAAGGTGACCCGCGCCGAGGCGACCCAGCGGATGGGCCGCGCCGGCCGGGTGGCCGAGGGGGCCTGTTATCGGCTCTGGACCAAGGGGGAAGAGGGCGCGCTGGCGGCGTTCCCCCCGGCGGAGATCGAGGCGGCGGATCTGACCGGGCTGGCGCTCGAACTGGCGCTCTGGGGCGCGGCGGAGGGCGATCTGGCGTTCCTCACCCCGCCGCCTGCGGGGGCTTTGGCCGAGGCGCGGGCGCTGCTGCGCATGCTGGGGGCGCTGGATGCCAAGGGGTTGATCACAGAGCATGGCCGCAAGCTGTCGGCGCTGCCGCTGCATCCCCGGGTGGCGCATATGCTGGTGCTGGCGGGGCCGGAGGCGGCGCCGCTTGCCGCGTTGATCGAGGCGCGCGACCCGCTGCGCGGGGCGCCCTGCGATCTGTCGTTGCGGCTGGAGGCACTGCGCGATCTGGGGCGCTTCAGCCGCGAGCGGCCCTATGAGGTGCTGCGCCCGGCCTTGGAGCAGATCCGGGCCGAGGCGAAGCGGCTGCGCGGGCAGGTGAAGGGGGCGGAAATCCCCGGGCTGGGCGCGGCGGCGATGGCCGCACTGGCCTATCCCGACCGCATCGGCCAGCGCCGCAAGGGCGATGCGCCGCGCTATGTCCTCTCGGGCGGCAAGGGGGCGGCGATGGCGCCCGGCGACGGGCTGGCCGGGGCGCCCTATGTGGTGGCGACGGACCTCGACGGCGATCCGCGCGAGGCGAAGATCCGCATGGCGGCGCAAATCTCGGAACGCGAGATCCGCGAGCTGTTCGCCGATCAGATCGGTTGGGTCGATGTCTGCGCGTGGTCGAAGCGGGAGCGGCGGGTGGTGGCGCGCAGGCAGGAACGCTTCGGCGCGATCACGCTGGACGACCGGGTGTGGAAGGACGTGCCACCGGAGGCGGTGGCGCGGGCGATGCTCGACGGCGTGCGCGATCTGGGCCTGCGGCTGGAGGGTGCCGCGGCGCGGCTGGCGGCGCGGGTCGAGCTGGTGCGGGCCGAGGGCGCCGAGCTGCCCGATTTCTCCAACGAGGGGCTGATGGCGAGCCTTGAGGATTGGCTGCTGCCGATGCTGGACAAGCTGCGCACGGCGGAGGAATGGAAACGGTTCGATCCCCTGCCGGCGCTCAAGGCGGCGCTGAGCTGGGAGCAAAGCCAGGAGCTGGACCGCCGCGCACCGCCCGCCTTCGTCACCCCGCTGGGGCGCAAGGTGCCGATCGACTACGGCGGCGGCGAGGGGCCCGAGATCGCGGTGCGGTTGCAGGAGCTGTTCGGGGTGACCGAGCACCCGAAGAGCGGCGGCCAGCCGATCAAGATCACGTTGCTCTCTCCCGCCCAACGCCCGGTGCAGGTGACCCGCGACCTGCCGGGGTTCTGGGCCGGGTCCTATGCGGACGTGCGCAAGGACATGCGGGCGCAGTACCCCAAGCATCCCTGGCCGGAGGATCCGACGCAGGCCGACCCGACGCTGCGGGCGAAGCGGCGGGGGTGAGGTGGGAACCGGCGGAGCGGGCATGTCCGGCGTAGGTCGGGTTATTCCCGCGGTCGCAGGTCGTCCGGGCTCAAATGCGGATCGGTGGTGCCGGTTGCGGTGAGGTGGCGCACCTCTTCGGCGAGTTTTGTACAAATCGGGGCGGAAACTCCCCGTTTTGCGGCCAGCTCCATGATCACCCCCTGCAACTGGTCGATCTCGGTCCCCCGCCCGGCGGCGACGTCATAGGCCATCGAGGTGCGGGCCTGCGGGTCGATGGTGAGCATCTGCGCGGCGATGCGGGAGAAGAGCGGCGTCGGCAGCCGCAGGATGTGCGGCGCCATCCAGGCGGGCAGCGGGGTGGTGGATTTCACCGCGATGCCGGCGGCCCCGAGCACCGCCAGCGCCTCGGCCATCTGATCGGCCATCAGCCGCCGCCAGGCGCGCGACATCAGCTGTTCGCGCAGGGTCAGGCCGGAGAGCGCGTTGAGCGCATTGTTGAGGTTCAACAGCAGCTTGCCCCATTGGAGCGCGGCAATATCCGCATCCTCGGCCACCGTGAGGCCGGGAACCGTGAGCCTGTCCGCCAGATCACCGGGCCCCACCCCGATCACGATATTGCCGCTGGTGGCGCGGTGCCAATGGCCAGGACCGGCGGGCACCACGTTGAAGGGCACCATGCCCGCGCGCAGGTCGCGGCCGGGCAAGGCGGCGCGCAGCACATCGGCGTTGCCGAGACCGTTCTGCAGGCTGATCACCGGGGCCTCCGGCGGCGCGTGGGCGGCGATCTCGGCGGCGACCTCTGCCGTTGCGCCGGTCTTGACGGTGACCAGCACCAATGCGGCGCCTTCCATGCAGTCGGGCGTTTCGCTCAGATCCAATCCCTTGGCGGCGACGTCGACCTCCAGCCCGGCGAAATCGGTGAGGCGCAGGCCGGTGGCGCGGATCGGGTCGAGCATGCGGGGACGGCCCAGCAGGGTGACGGGATGGCCACCCGCGGCCAGCAGACCGCCGGAAAAACAGCCGATGGCCCCGGCGCCGGCGATGACGATGCGGCCTTCGGTCATCCTGTCCGCCTCCTACGTCCGTGTCGGGACAGACATACCGCGGGGATGCGGGCGGGACCAACCCCCGGGGGCAGATTGCCGGGGGGGGGGCCTGCCGGTTGGAACGTGGCGCCCATCAAATATAGCACACGACACAGGGCCGCGCCGGACCGCGGGTGGGCGCTCCCAAGCTGTGAGACCGTCCCTTTATGGTGGCCGCCACATCGGGCGTATGTTCTGAGCGCGACGGCCAGAGAAGCGCCCGCCCATGAGGGCGGTCGGGCGCTGCCCGGCNNGCTGCGCGCCTTGTTCCGGGCGGCATGTTGTCACGACGTTTGGCGCGCTCGGGAGGGGCAACAGCCCGGATTGAGAGCAAAAAAGCGCCCCGGCCTCGCGGGCGGGGCGCCTCGTCTATCTGAAAGATCCTCCTAAAGAGGGGAAGGTGTCGCTCACACCCCCAGGCACCAGCGCATCACCGCCTTTTGCGCGTGCAGGCGGTTTTCGGCCTCGTCCCAGATCACCGAATGCGGGCCGTCCATCACCTCGGAGGTCACCTCCTCCTCGCGGTGGGCGGGCAGGCAATGCATGAAGAGCGCGTCGGGCTTGGCGTGTTTCATCAGCTCGGCGTTGACCTGATAGGGGCGCAGCATGTTGTGGCGGCGCTCCTTGGAGCTTTGGCTGTCGTGCATGGAGACCCAGGTGTCGGCGACCACCAGGTCGGCGCCTTCGACGGCCTTCACCGCATCGCGTTCGATCACCACCTTGGACCCCGCCTTGCGCGCGAGACCCACGAATTCCTCTTCCGGGTCCAGCTGCGCCGGGCCGGTAAAGGTCAGGTCGAAGCCGAATTGCCCGGCGGCATGCAGGAAGGAGGCACAGACGTTGTTGCCATCGCCGGCCCAGACCACCTTCTTGCCGGCGATCGGGCCGCGGTGTTCCTCATAGGTCAGGATGTCGGCCATGATCTGGCAGGGGTGGGTGCGGTCGGTCAGCCCGTTGATCACCGGCACCGAGGCGTATTCGGCCATCTCGTAGAGCACGCTTTCGTCGAAGGTGCGGATCATGATCAGGTCGACATAGCGCGACAGCACGCGGGCGGTGTCGGCGATGGTCTCGCCATGGCCCAGCTGCATGTCGTTGCCCGAGAGCACCATGCTCTGCCCGCCCATCTGGCGCACGCCGACGTCGAAGGACACCCGGGTCCGGGTCGAGGGCTTTTCGAAGATCAGCGCGACCATGCGGCCCGCCAGCGGCTGATCGTCGTCGGGGGCGGCTTTGGGGCGGCCGTCGCGGGCGCGCTTGATCTCGCCCGCCTTGTCGATCATCGCCCGCAATTCGGCAGGGTCGGTTTTGTGGATATCGAGGAAGTGATTCATGGTTTTATCTTTTTTCGGGCCGGCAAATGGGGATAACCTCACTGGCCGGCACAGGATTTGTAAAGGCGGGTCAGGCGGTTTCGACCTGGGTTGCGGCGGCCTCTAGGCGGGTCAGCGCCTCGGCGATCTCCTCCTCGCTGAGCGTCAGCGGCGGCAGCAGGCGGATCACGTTATCGGCCGCCGGCACGGTGATGACGAGGTTGTCGTAGCCGGCGGCGACCACATCCGTGTTGGGCGCCTTGCACTTCAGCCCCAGCATCAGGCCGGAGCCGCGCACCTCTTCAAACACCTCGGGATGGGCGGCCACCAGCCCTTCGAGCTTTTGGCGCAAGAGCCCCGCCTTGCGGTTCACCGCGTCGAGGAATTCGGGCGTGTTGATCGCATCCATCACCGCGCAGCCGACAGCACAGCCCAGCGGGTTGCCGCCATAGGTGGAGCCATGGGTGCCCGCGGTCATGCCGGAGGCGGCCTCTTCGCTGGCCAGCACCGCGCCGAGGGGGAAGCCGCCGCCGATGCCCTTGGCGACCATCATGATGTCGGGCACGATCCCGGCCCATTCATGGGCGAAGAGCCGCCCGGTGCGGCCCATGCCGCATTGCACCTCGTCGAGGATCAAGAGGCAGCCCATCTCGTCGCAGAGCGCGCGGATCGCCTTGAGTTCGTCATCGGGCAGCGGGCGGATGCCGCCCTCGCCCTGGATCGGCTCGAGCAGCACGGCGGCAGTCTGATCGTCAATCGCGGCCTTGAGCCCGTCGAAATCGCGCCAGTCCAGATGCTTGAACCCGGGCAGCAGGGGGCCAAACCCCTTGGTCATCTTTTCCGACCCGGCGGCGGCGATGCCCGCAGAGGAGCGGCCGTGGAAGGAGCCGGAGAAGGCGATGATGTCGGTCTTGTCGGGCTGGCCCTTGTCGTACCAGTACTTGCGCGCCATCTTGACCGCCAGTTCGCAGGCCTCGGTGCCGGAATTGGTGAAGAAAACGGTATCGGCAAAGGTGGCCTCGACCAGCTTGTCGGCCAGCGCCTGCTGCTGCGGGATCTGGTAGAGGTTGGAGACATGCCAGAGGTTTTGCGCCTGCTCGGTCAGTGCCTTGACCAGGGCAGGATGGGCGTGGCCCAGCGCGTTGACCGCGATGCCGGATCCGAGATCGAGGAAGCGTCGGCCATCCGCCTCGATCAGCCAGGAGCCTTCGCCCTTCACGAAGCTGAGCGGCGCGCGGTTATAGGTCGGCAGAACGGACGGGATCATCGGATCCTCCTTTCAGGGTGTCATGAGCCCAAGGGAGTGCCCCAGCTTGGGCGGTTTCGTCAACGATTTGAGAGAGAAAGGCGCCGGATATGTGGCGCAAAGATCGAACGGGGCCGTTACGCGAAGGTGCGTCGGCGTCGCAGTGCGGCGATATGGCGGCGTTTGATCATGGACCCGCCAATAGCCCGGCGCGGCGCAAAAGGGAAGCCCAAATCGGTCCGGCGGGACGGGCGTGACCGGGCGCGCCTGCGGCGGCGCGCTCTGCCCCCGGTATTGCTGCCGCAGAACCGATTCGCGAATCACGTGTGGCTTGTATATCGGGCGTCAGTGACTAGTATACCCGGCGGTAGGGAATTCTAGAGGCGGCCGCGGCAGCGCGGGCCGCTTTTCAGCTTTGAAAGGCAGACCATGTCCTGGACAGACGAGCGCGTTGAACTGCTCAAGAAAATGTGGGGCGAAGGCCAGTCGGCCAGCCAGATCGCAAAGGAACTGGGCGGGGTGACCCGCAACGCGGTGATCGGCAAGGTGCATCGTCTGGGCCTGTCGAACCGCAGCACCGGCGCCGCGCCCGCCAAGGCCGAGGCCAAGGCGAAGCCGGCCGAGACCGCCAAGGCGGCCCCCAGCCCCAAGCCCAAGGCGGAGGCCAAGGCCGAAGCCCCGCGCCCGGCGCCCGAGCCGAAACCGGCCGCAGCCGAGGCCCGCCCGGCGGTGCCCGCGCGCAAGCAGATCATTCCCGCCGGCCAGCCGCTGCCGCCGCAGCCCTCGGCCAATGAGATCAGCCCCGAGGCGCTGGCCAAGGTCAGCGAGGTCGAGAAGAAGGCCAAGAAGCTGACGCTGATGGAACTGACCGAACGCACCTGCAAATGGCCGGTGGGCGATCCGGCGACCGAGGATTTCTGGTTCTGCGGGTTGCCGGTGCAACCCGGCAAACCCTATTGCGAGGCGCATGTCGGCGTGGCGTTCCAGCCGATGAGCGCGCGGCGCGACCGCCGCCGCTGATCCCGGGCGCCCCGCCGCCTGTGCGGCGGGGCCCGCGCCATTGTGCGCAGGCGCAGCGCCGGTCCGGTTGGCAATCCCGGTTCCACCGCTTACCTCTTGGGGCGATACGCCCACCAACAGGACAGCGAGTGCGAACAGATGACCAGCCAAACCCCCTATACCCCGCCCGAGATCTGGACCTGGGACAGCGAAAGCGGCGGCCGCTTTGCCAGCATCAACCGCCCCATCGCCGGCGCCACCCATGACAAGGAACTGCCGGTCGGCACGCATCCCTTCCAGCTCTACTCGCTGGCCACGCCGAACGGCGTCAAGGTGACCGTGCTGTTCGAGGAGTTGCTGGCCGCAGGGCACAAGGCGGCCGAATACGACGCCTGGCTGATCAACATCGGCGACGGCGACCAGTTCGGGTCCGGCTTTGTCGAGGTGAACCCCAACTCCAAGATCCCGGCGCTGCTGGACCGCAGTGGTGAGAAACCCGTGCGCGTGTTCGAATCCGGGGCGATCCTGCTGCACCTGGCGGAGAAGTTCGGCGCCTTCCTGGGCGCGGCAGAGGATCGGCCCGAGATGCTGTCCTGGCTGTTCTGGCAGATGGGCAGCGCCCCCTACCTGGGCGGCGGGTTCGGCCATTTCTACGCCTATGCGCCGGAGAAGTGGCAATATCCGATCGACCGTTTCGCGATGGAGACCAAGCGGCAACTCGACGTGCTGGACCGCAACCTGGCCGAGCGGCGGTTCATGACCGGCGAGGCGTACACCATCGCCGACATGGCGATCTGGGCCTGGTACGGGCAGCTGGCGCTGGGCCGGCTCTACAGCGCGGGCAAGTTCCTGGACGTGGAGTCCTACGCGCATGTGCAGCGGTGGGCGAAAGAGATCGACGTGCGGCCGGCGGTGCAGCGGGGCCGGATGGTCAACCGCGCCTTCGGCGAGCCGGAGACACAGCTGCACGAGCGGCACGACGCCTCGGATTTCGAGACCAAGACGCAAGACAAGCTGGAAGCGGCAGGCGCCTGAGCGCCGCCGCGGAGGGGTCCGGGGGGCTGCCCCCCGGATCTTTTCCTGGCCGGACATATCCCTGGGAGGTGCCCGCAAGGGCGGCGGGGGCAGCGCCCCCTGCCCGGTTACCGCAGGATCGGCGGGCTGTCAGGGTCGCTGCCGGGGGCGGCGGGGGTCACGCGCTCGGGCATCTGCGGCTGCGGCAGGTCGAAACGCAGACCGACAGCGGCCAGCTTGGCGGTGACCGGATCGTCGCCGGAGAAAAAGCCCACGTCCATCGCCCCGGCCTCGATGCCGGAAAAGGTCAGCGCCTCGCCCGCCGCCTTGGCCAGCGCGCCCTGCGCCGCGTCGAGCGCGCCAACAAAACCCAGCAGATGGCCGCGCCCGCCCCCCGCCTCGACGGTGCCGACCAGATAGGCCGCCTGCGCCAGCCCGGCCGCGGTGGCCAGTTTCGCATCCAGCGCCGCGATCAGCGCCTGGGGCAGGCCGGCGGGGGCGGTGAAGGCGTCAAAGCGGGCCTCGGTCTGTTCCGGCGCATGGCCCAGCGTGGCGTGCAGCCAGTCCATCGCATCGGCCGGGACCAGGATCGCCGAGGGCGCCACATCGAGGTTCAGCCCCAGCCCGATCCCCTGCCCGGCCAGCATCTGCGCCAGCACCCGGCCCGACAGCGCCACATAAGGCGCCGGGCGGCCGGCGAACTGGGCCAGCCGGTCCTCGCGGTCGAAGGCGAGCACGAAGCGGCCGGCCTCCAGCTCGAACAACTCGGGCGAGATGTTTTCGCCCTGCGCCTCTTCGCTCAGCAGAAGGTAAAGTTCGCAATCGGCGACCCGCTCGTAAAAGCGCAGCCGCGCGGCGCCGTCCTCGGGGGCGGCCTCCATCGCGGCATGGGCGGCGTCGAGCGGCGTTTCAGCCGGGGTTCCTGCGGTCGTCATTCAGCACCTCCTGCACCCGGCCGCGCAACACCGGCAAGAGCTCGGTCGCGAACCAGGGGTTCTTTCTCAGCCATGCGGTATTGCGCCAGGACGGGTGAGGCAAGGGAAAGACGCGCGGCGCATGGGCGCGCCAGTTCGCCACGGTTTCGGTGACCGGGGTTGTCACGCCCAGATGCCAGCGGTGGGCATGGCCGCCGACCAGCACCATCAGTTCGACCTTGTCGAGTTCGGCCATCACCCGGTCATGCCAGGTGCGGGCGCAGAGCGCCGGCGGCGGCAGATCGGCCTTGCGATCGTTGTAGCCCGGGAAACAAAAGGCCATCGGCACCACCGCGATACGGGCGAGGTCGTAGAAGGTCTTCTCATCCATGCCCAGCCAATCGCGCAGCCGGTCGCCGGAAGGATCGGTGAAGGGCCGGCCCGAGGCATGCACCCGCGCGCCGGGCGCCTGGCCGGCAATCAGGATGCGCGCGCCGGGGCGAAACCAGACCACCGGGCGCGGCTCATGGGCGGTGGCGGTGGCGGCGAAGCGATCGGCGCAAAGCCGGCAGGCCGCGATCTCCCGTCCCAGGTCATGCGCCGTGCTCATCTCTGCGCCGCTCCCGCCAAGGTAAAACCAGCCTTAACGATCCGTTTCCCATTTCGAAACAGTATCAGATCAAAGGCCGCCCGCGGGGCCAGCGGCCGCCGAACCCTGGACGGCAATCCAGCCGGGGCACCCCGCCCCAATTCGGCCCTAATCTTGTTGGCTTTTTGTTTCACGTTTCGACATAATGTAGCCCAATTCCACATGTAGGTCGTTAATCCTCCTCTGTTAAGGAGGACAGGCAGAGCAAAAACAGAACGAATATATACAGGGACCCCGCGACTGCGTCGGCAGCACCGGACAACAGCATGCTTGAGTTTGAGAATGTCAGCAAATCCTTCTGGACCGGGACGCGCCGCAAGGTGATCCTGGACCGGGTGTCGTTCCGGGTCGAGTTGGGCCGGTCCATGGGCATCCTGGCGCCCAACGGCACCGGCAAGACCACGCTGATCAACATGATGGCCGGGCTGGAAAAACCCGACGAGGGCGAGATCCGGCGCAGCTGCAAGATCTCGTTCCCGCTGGGTTTCATGGGCGGGGTGGTCAGCCGGGTCTCGGCGATGGAGAACTGCCGCTACATCGCCAAGCTCTATGGAATGGATCCCGACTATGTCGAGGCGTATTGCCGGTGGCTTTGCAATCTGGGCGAGTATTTCGACCAGCCGATCGGCACCTATTCCTCGGGCATGCGGGCCCGGTTTTCCTTTGCGCTGATGCTGGCGCTGGACTTTGACATTTATCTGATCGACGAGGGTATGCCGAGCACCACCGACGTGGAATTCAACCGCAAGGCCGGTGCCATCCTGAAGGAACGCCTGCGCACGACCACCATCGTGATCGTGTCGCACCAAGCCGCGACGCTGGAGAAATTCGCGCGCTCGGCGGCGGTCCTGATGAACGGCAAGCTTCATATGTTCGATACCTTGGAAGAGGCAAAGCAGCTCTATGACTACGAAACCCAAGGCTAGAAAATTCCGCATCCGGCGCAACGCGGCCCCCGCCCAGGGGGCGGCAGACGGCGTGGCGCCGAGCGAACAGGCGGCGGAACCGGATGCCGCGCACACCCCGGCGACCGAGCGGCTGCGCCCGCGGGTCGTCGCCTCGGACGCGGACAAGTCGGCCGCGCCGGAGCCGGCCGCCGGTTCAGGCGCCCCGGCAGGCCAACCGCCCGCAAACCCCGCGGCGGATGCCGCCGCCGCGCCCACCGCGCGCCGCGGCGCGGTCTCTTCGGCCCGCGAAACCAGCGCCGAGGCCGAGATGGACGCCATCCGCCGCGAAGGGCTGACCGGGCGCCAGCTGCGCATGGCGCGGCGGGTGGCACAGAAACACAACCTGCCGGCGACGTCGGATTTCGACGCGGTGCGGCTGCTGCGGCAAAAGGGCATCGACCCGTTCCAGCGGTCCAACATGCTGGAGCTGGTGGTGCCGAGCAGCGGCGAGGGCGGCGACGACGGCAAGAGGGATCGTGTCCAGCTGCCGCAGACGGTGCCCAGCGACAAGCAGACGCTGCCTTCGACCGAGTTGAGCCCGGCGCAGGAACGCGAACAGGAAATCACCGCGATCCAGCGCGACATCGCGCGCCGCCGCCGCAAGAAGATGGGGCTGCTGATGACGCGGCTGCTGTTCTTCGTACTGCTGCCGACGGCGGTCGTGGGGTGGTATTTCTATGCCGTGGCGACACCGATGTATGCCACCAAGTCGGAATTCTTGATCCTCAAGGCCGACAATGCCGGCGGCGGCGGCGGGCTGGGCAGCCTGCTGAGCGGCACGCAATTCGCCACCAGCCAGGATTCGATCGCGGTGCAATCCTATCTGCAATCGAAGGACGCGATGCTGCGGCTGGACGCGGACGAGGGCTTCAAGGCGCATTTCGCGCAGGACTGGATCGACCCGATCCAACGCCTGCCCGACACCCCGACCAATGAACAGGCCTACAAGCTGTACAAGAAATTCGTGAAGATCGGTTTCGACCCGACCGAAGGGGTGATCCGCATGGAGGTGATCGCCGCCAGCCCCGAGGAAAGCGCCGATTTCTCGCGCAGCCTGATTTCCTATGCCGAAGAACGGGTGAACCATCTGAGCGAACAGAAACGGTCGGACCAGATGCGCGACGCGCTGAAAGGTTTCGAAAGCGCCCAGGAGGAACGCCGCAAGGCGCAAGAGGCGCTGGTCGCGCTGCAGCAACAGGGCGCGATCCTGGACCCCGAGGGGGTGATCGCGGCGCTGCGCGGGCAGATCAACAACATCGAGATGCAGCTTCAGGAAAAGGAACTGGAACTGGCCGCGCTGCTGGACAACGCGCGCCCGAACCAGGCCAAGGTCGAGGGCGCGAGCGGCGATGTGAGGCGGCTGGAGGCCCTGCTGGCGCGGCTGAACGAGCGTATGGTCGATGCCTCCAAGGGCGAAAACTCGCTGGCGCAGCTCAGCGTCCGGATCCAGATGGCCCAGGCCGACCTGGCCACCCGCGACATGATGCTGCAATCGGCGCTGCAACAGGTCGAACAGACCCGGATGGAGGCCAACCGCCAGGTGCGTTACCTGACCACATCGGTACAGCCGGTGGCCAGCCAGGAGGCCAGCTATCCGCGCAAGTTCGAGAATACGATTTTGGCATTCCTGATCTTTTCCGGTATCTACCTGATGATCTCGCTCACCGCGTCGATTCTCCGGGAACAGGTAACCTCTTAAGCGTATGAAACATGTCGAAGTCGCCGGTCTGACGATCGGGAATGACCGGCCGCTCACGGTGATCGCGGGGCCTTGCCAGCTGGAAAGCGGCGACCATGCCCAGATGATCGCCGGCCGGATGAAGGAAATCTGCGACGCAGCCGGCGCGCAATACGTGTTCAAGGCCTCCTACGACAAGGCCAACCGCACCTCGCTGAGCGGCAAGCGCGGGCTGGGCATCGACCAGGGCCTGGAGGTGCTGGCCGGTATCCGCAAGGACTTCGGCCTGCCCGTGCTGACTGATGTGCACACCGAGGCGCAATGCGCCGTCGCCGCGGAAGCGGTGGACATCCTGCAGATCCCGGCCTTCCTGTGCCGGCAGACCGACATGCTGCTGGCCGCGGGCCGGACCGGGGCGGCGATCAACGTCAAGAAAGGCCAGTTCCTGGCACCCTGGGAGATGGGCAATATCGTCGACAAGATCGAGAGCACCGGCAATCGTCGCATCCTGCTGACCGAGCGTGGGGTCTCCTTCGGCTATAACACGCTGGTCGCCGACATGCGGTCGCTGCCGATCATGGCGCAGACCGGCTATCCGGTGGTGATGGACGCCACCCACTCGGTGCAGCAGCCGGGCGGGCGCGGCGGATCGTCGGGCGGGCAGCGCGAGTTCGCCCCGGTAATGGCGCGGGCGGCCGTGGCCATCGGCGTCGCCGCCGTGTTCATCGAGACCCACGAAGACCCCGACAATGCCCCCTCGGACGGGCCCAACATGATCCCGCTGGACCAGATGGACGCGCTGATCGACACGCTGATGCGTTTCGACGCCCTGGCCAAATCCAATCCAATTGTACTCTGAGATTTAAGGATAGCATCGAATGACCCGCCCGCTTTACGAGGTGAAGCCCAATACCTGGAATTTCCTGAAACTGCCGATGATCACGCCCAACGGGTTCCGCGAATACGACGCGCGCTGGAAATACCCCGAGGAGATCAACCTGCCCGGCGTGACCGCGCTGGGCCTTGGGCTGGGCACCCAGATGCGCCGCCGCGGCATCGACCCGGTGATCGCGGTGGGCAACGATTACCGCGACTATTCGCTGGCGATCAAGAACGCGCTGGTCCTCGGCCTGATGCAGGCGGGTATCCACGTCAAGGATATCGGCCCGGCGCTGTCGCCGATGGCCTATTTCGCCCAGTTCCACCTGGACGTTCCCGCGGTGGCCATGGTCACCGCCAGCCACAACCCCAACGGCTGGACCGGGGTCAAGATGGGCTTCGACCGGCCGCTGACCCACGGGCCGGACGAGATGGCGGAACTGAAGGAGATCGTCCTGTCCGGCCATGGCGCACAGGCGCCGGGCGGGCAATATGAGTTCGTCGAGGGCGTGAAAGAGGCCTATCTCGACGACTTGGTCGGCGATTTCAGAATGACCCGCAAGCTCAAGGTGGTCTGCGCCACTGGCAACGGCACCGCCAGCGAGATCGCGCCCGAGCTGTTCGAGCGGCTGGGCGTCGAGGTGATCCCCAGCCACAACGACCTCGATTACACCTTCCCGAACTACAACCCGAACCCCGAAGACATGCACATGCTGCACGACATGGCCGAAACCGTGCTGTCGACCGGCGCCGACCTGGCGCTGGGGTTCGACGGCGACGGCGACCGCTGCGGCGTGGTGGACGACGAGGGCGAGGAGATCTTTGCCGACAAGGTCGGCGTAATCATGGCCCGCGACCTGGCCAAGATCTATCCCAACGCGACCTTCGTGGCGGATGTGAAATCCACTGGCCTCTTCGCCTCGGACCCTGAACTGAGGAAACACGGGGTCAAGGCCGATTACTGGAAGACCGGGCACAGCCACATGAAACGCCGGGTCAAGGAGATCGGCGCGCTGGCGGGGTTCGAGAAGTCGGGCCATTACTTCCTCGCCGAACCGATCGGGCGCGGCTATGACTGCGGCATGCGGGTCGCGGTGGAAATCTGCAAGCTGATGGACCGCAACCCGGAGATGTCGATGTCGGACCTGCGCAAGGCGCTGCCGAAGACCCATTCGACGCCCACCATGTCGCCCTATTGCGCCGATGGCGAGAAATACGAGGTGCTGGAGCGCCTGGTGCAAAAGCTGGTGGCCAAGCACGAGGCCGGCGAGAGTTTTGGCGGCCGCGCCATCAAGGAGGTGGTGACGGTGAACGGGGCGCGGGTCATCCTCGACAACGGCTCCTGGGGGCTGGTGCGGGCCAGTTCCAACACCCCGAACCTGGTGGTGGTCTGCGAAAGCGCCCAGAGCGAGGACGAGATGCACGCCATCTTCAGCGACATCGACGCGGTGATCCGCACCGAACCCTCGGTCGGCGATTACGACCAGCGGATCTGACAACGGATCCGCCACCGGCGCGCGGGGCCCGGCATTTCGGCACCGCGCCCGGTCTTTTTCTGGCCGCAAATATCCCCGCCGGAGGCCCGCGCCGCAGGCGCGCCTCCGGCGGCTTCAGTTTCCGCCCAAAAGCTTTTTCAGCTGTTTTGCCGCCTCGTCCTCGAGCCGGTCCTTGATCGCCTCCTCGGGGTCCTGGCCGTCCTTGACCTCGACGCCCAGCTCCTGCTGCAGCCGGTCCTTGGCCTTCTGCTCCAGCTTGTCCTTTTCCTCCTCGAGCCGGGCCTTGCTGGCGGCGTCCAGATCGGGGCGGATGCGCGGGTTCGACCACGGGCCGGTGATGCGGACCGGCACCTGCAATCCCGGCTTGGTCGCGCTCTGGAAGGCGACCGGAGTGACCAGATAATCCAGATCGCGCGCGCCCAGCCCGATGCGCCCCTTTCCGGTTACCCTGAAACTGGACAGCATCAGAAGCAGGTCGTCGTTCTGCAGGTTGCCGCCGCTGATCCGGTAGCTGGCGGTCAGGCTGTCGAACACCGTGGTGCCGCCGGTGACCGCGCCCGAGCGGAACAGCTTGTCCAGATCGATCCCCGAGATCACGCCGCGCCCCACCTTGAGGCTGCCCTGACCGGAGAGCGAACGCATGATCGCATCCACCGAAGTGCCGGAGCCCAGGAGTTTGACCCGCGCCTCGGCCTTGCCCGACAGCCGGTCGATCCCGGCCAGATCGCGCAGCAGTTGGGTCATGTCGAGGTTTTCGGCGGTCAGGTCGCCGGCCACCGACAGGCCCTTGCGGTTGTTCGCGACCAGCTCGCCGCTGAGGCTGCCGCCGAACACCGACGCCGGGCTCAGGGTCAGAACCGCGCGGGCGTTGTCCAGCACCAGCGCCGCCCGGGTCGGGCCCAGCTTGACCACGCCGGTGTCGATCGCCTCGGTCCGCAGTTTAACCGAGGCATCGGCCAGCGCCAGCGCGTCGGCGTCGATGGGGGTCTTGGACCACCCCGGATCCGCGCCGCCGGCGCCGCCGCCCGACCCGCCGCCGCCCAGCGCCGAGAAATCCAGCGCCTGCGCCGCCAGTTCGGCGACCACCCGCGGTTTGCCCGCCAGGTCGATGTCGGCCGCCCCGCTCAGGCGGTTCCGATCCAGGGCCAGCACCATGTCGCGCAGCGACAGCCGCCCGTCGGCGGTATAGGTGGTCATGGCCGTTACCTCGACGCCGCGGCCGGTGCCCTCGGGCAGTTCCACCGCGCCCAGTCCCAGCGCCGCCAGCAGCGCCGACGTGTCGGGGATCTTGGCGGCGACCTGCCCGGCGGCCTCGCCTGCGGTGCTGGCGCGGCCGTCGAACTCCAGCCGGGCTTTGCCCACCGAGGCCACCGCCGTCACCGGGACCACCCGGCCAGCGATGAAATCGCCCATCGCGGCGATCCGTGCGGCCAGGTCGATGGCGGCCGCGCCATGGCTGAGCCGCGCCTTGATATCGGCACCGGCCTGGCTCTGCGGCCAGTCCAGCACCAGGTCGAGCGGCCCCAGGGCCACCGGCGTGGCGCCGGAGTCGGAATAGCGCAGCTGCGCCCCGGTCAGTTCCAGCCGCTCCAGCGTGACCGGCGGTGCCGCTTCTGTCCCACTGGTGCCACCGCTACCTGCGGCGGGGGCCGCGTCGGAGAACACCCAGTTGCCGCGCCCGTCGGCGCGGGTGGTCAGGTTGAGCACCGGCTGTTGCGCCACGATGCGGGTCACCCGCACGGTGCCGGATAGCAGCGCCGGCGCATCGATCCCGATCGACAACCCCGCGGCACGCAGCATCGGCTCCTGCCCGGCCCAATCGGCATTGGCCACCGTCACCGGGCCGGTTTCGGCCCCCAGCACCGGCCAGAGCGACACCCGGACGCCGCCGTCGAAGCGGACCGCGCGCCCGGTGCGGGCCTCGATCTGGTCGGCGGCGATCTGCGCGATGCGCTCGGACGGCAGCAGCAGAATGCCGACCACCGCCACGGCCGCCGCCGCCAGCACGACCCCGATGATGCGAAAAATCCATCTCATTGGTTTGCCCCCTGCCCGGTCCCGCAACCAGATTACCGTCTGCGCGGCGCGGTGCAATCGCCGCAACCGTGTCGCGCCCCCTTTGCAGCGGGCGCGCGCGGCTTTATATGCGCGCAATGACCAGCAATCCGCCCGACCTGCGCCCCGACCTCGCCCCGAAACCCCGCATGGCCGACCGCCCGCGCGCGGGCCAGCCCACCATCGGCATGGTGTCGCTGGGCTGTCCCAAGGCGCTGGTCGACAGCGAACGTATCCTGACCCGGCTGCGCGCCGAGGGCTATGGCGTGTCGCCCGATTACGCCGGCGCCGACGCGGTGATCGTCAATACCTGCGGCTTTCTCGACAGCGCCAAGGCGGAATCGCTGGAGGCGATTGGCGAGGCGCTGCAGGAAAACGGCAAGGTGATCGTGACCGGCTGCCTCGGCGCCGAACCGGAGTATATCCGCGAGCACCATCCGCGCATCCTGGCGGTGACCGGCCCGCATCAATACGAACAGGTACTGGACGCGGTGCACAGCGCGGTGCCGCCGGACCCGGACCCCTTCGTCGACCTGCTGCCGGCGGCCGGCGTCAAGCTGACGCCGCGCCACTTCAGCTATCTGAAGATTTCCGAGGGCTGCAATCACAAGTGCAAGTTCTGCATCATCCCCGACATGCGCGGGCGGCTGGCCTCGCGCCCGGTGCACGCGGTTCTGCGCGAGGCCGAGAAACTGGTCGAGGCCGGGGTGCGCGAGCTGTTGGTTATTTCACAGGATACAAGTGCTTACGGGCTGGATCGGAAGTATGATGCCCACCTGTGGAAAACCCACGAGGTCCGCAGCCACATCATTGATTTGGCGCGCGAGCTGGGCCAGCTGGGGGCCTGGGTGCGGCTGCATTACGTCTATCCCTATCCGCATGTGCGCGAGCTGATCCCGCTGATGGCGGACCCGGAAAACGGCGTGCTGCCCTATCTCGACATTCCGTTCCAGCATGCCCATCCCGACACCTTGAAGCGGATGGCGCGGCCGGCTGCGGCGGCCAGGACCCTGGACGAGATCGCCGCCTGGCGCGAGATCTGTCCCGATATCACCCTGCGGTCGACCTTCATCGTCGGCTATCCCGGCGAGACCGAAGCGGAATTCCAGACCCTGCTGGATTGGCTGGACGAGGCGCAGCTGGACCGAGTGGGGTGTTTTCAATACGAAAACGTCGAAGGCGCACGATCGAACGCCCTGCCGGACCACGTTCCGGAGGAGGTCAAGCAGGAGCGCTGGGACCGCTTCATGGAAAAGGCACAGGCGATTTCGGCGGCAAAGCTGGCGGCCAAGGTCGGCACCACCTGCGAGGTGATCGTCGACGAGGTGGATGGCGAGGCCGCCACCTGCCGCAGCAAGGCGGATGCCCCGGAAATTGACGGCAACCTGTTCATCGACCAGGGGTTCGAGGATCTGAAGCCCGGCGA
>NPIG01000834.1_pt1 | contig 19419 bp, 13 predicted proteins | sample 8637441 | NCBI WGS metagenome assembly NPIG01 (sample SAMN07420675, study PRJNA396082) | bioreactor metagenome | isolation source: sample BR6 brine-fed electro-methanogenic bioreactor BR | place: Japan: Kochi | collected 2016-06-14 | reverse complement strand
ACGTCACGCCGCTCTCGCTCGGCGTCGAGGTCCGTGCGGGCGGCTTCGTCAAGATGATCGAGCGCGGCGCTACCGTGCCGTGCCGCCGGACCCGGATCTTCACGACGACCGCCGACAACCAGAGCAAGGTCGAGGTGCACGTCCTGCAGGGTGAGCGTGAGCTCGCCAGCGCGAACAAGAGCCTCGCGCGCTTCGAGCTCATCGGGATCCCGCCGGCACCGAAAGGGACCCCTCAGGTCGAGGTGGCCTTCGACATCGACTCGAACGGGATCGCCTCCGTCTCGGCGAAGGACCTCGCGACCGGCCTCGAGCAGCAGATCGTCGTCACCCCGACCTCGGGGCTGACGCCGGACGAGATCGAGCGCGCGATCTTCGAGTCCGAGACCTACCGGGACGAGGACCGTCAGCGGATCGCGGCGCGTCGCGCGAAGTCCAAGCTCGACCGCCTGCTCGACAACAGCCAGAAGACCTTCAAGGAGTTCCACCAGCTCCTCTCGCCGGAGCTCCAGGCCGAGGTCCAGTCCGTCTTCGGCGAGTGCCGGAGCGCATCGGGCGGCGAGAGCCTCGAGGAGATCGACGCGGCGCTCGAGAAGCTCGAGGAGGTCTCGAAGAAGCTCACGGAGGTCGCGCTCTACGATCCGAGCTGAGCGGACACTCGCGACCTCACGCGGGGGAGAGAGGCTTCGGGTGGACCGCGCGAGCCAGCGCGGGTAGCCTGAAGCCTTCTCCGCGGGGCGCTCCGTCCCGCCCATCCCCGGCCGTCCAGGGTCCACGCCTCTCGAGAGAGGCCGGTGGGCCCGAGGGGCGTCCGAGCCGTTTGTGAGAGCCGTGAGCAAGAGCCACTACGAGATCCTGGGCGTCTCGCGGGACGCCTCGCCGGACGAGATCAAGAAGGCCTACCGCAAGCTCGCCTTGGCCAATCACCCGGATCGCAACCCCGACGATCCCGGCGCCGAGGAGCGTTTCAAACAAGCCGCCGCGGCCTACGCGGTGCTCGGCGATCCCGAAAAGCGTGCCCGCTACGACCGCTTCGGCGACGAAGGCGTCGGCGGCGGTGCGCAGAACGTCGACATGTCGATGTTCGACGAGATCTTCGGCTCGATGGGATTCGGTGGCGGGCTCGAGGATCTGTTCTCGCAGATGTTCGGTGGTGGGGGCAGCCGCGGCCGCGCGGGCGGGCCCGCCCGCGGACGCGACCTGCGCTATCAGCTCGAGGTCAGCTTCGAGGACGCCGCGGCGGGCACCGAGGTGAAGATCCGCGTGCCGCGCAGCGAGGGGTGCCCGAGCTGCCGCGGGAGCGGGGCGAAGGCCGGAGGCGTCGCCGGGTGTCAGACCTGCCAGGGCAGCGGGCGCGTTGCCTACCGGCACGGATTCGTGCAGGTCGCGCGCGCATGCCCCGACTGCGGGGGGAGCGGGCGCGTCGTCCGCGACCCGTGTGACGAGTGCGGCGGCCAGGGGCGGATCCGCACCGAGCGCACCGTCAAGGTACGCGTGCCCTCCGGCGTCGACGACGGCATGCGCCTCCGCGTGTCGGGTGAGGGGGAGGGCGGCCACATGGGTGGGCCCTCGGGCGACCTCTACGTCGACGTCGCCGTCGCTCCGCACGAGAGCTTCGTACGTGACGGTGTCGACGTTCACGCCCAGCTCGCGCTCGGCTTCCCCGACCTCGTCCTCGGTGGGCACTTCACCGTCGAGACGCTGCACGGCCCACGAGAGCTCGAGGTGCCGGCGGCGACTGCGCCGGGCTCGGTGATCCGCCTGCGGGGCGATGGCATCCCGCGCATCGGCCGGAACGGACGCGGTGACCACCTCGTTCACCTCGTCGCCCTCCCGCCGAAGCGGATCGGCGACGCCGAGCGTGGCCACTGGGAGGAGCTGCGCCGGCATCAGACCGAGGGTGGCGGTGTCGAGGGGCACCTCGCCAACCCGGACAAGCGTTCGTTCTTCGACCGGGTGCGGGAGTTCCTCGGTGGATAGGACGCGATGGCCCGGGCGCTGGTACCGCATCGCGGTCACGCTCGACGCCGCGGCCGAGGATCTCGCGCTCGGCCTCCTCGCGCTCGCAGAGAGCCGGGGCTCGACGAGCGGGCCCGCCGGTCCAGGCCGGATCGAGCTCCAGGGCTGGTTCGACGGCCTCGAGGCCGCCACGGCGGCCGCGGAGCGCCTCGGCGCCCTCGCGGAGCACTCGCCGAAGGTGCGCGGTCCCGAGGAGGAAGAGGACCCGGGCTGGCTCGAGGCGTCGCTCGCCACGCGTGAGCCGCTGACCGAGGGGCGTTTCGCCGTCGTCACCGAGCCGGGAGAGGCCGCGGGCGAGGGGACGCTCGAGATCGTCATCCCGCTCGGCCGCGCCTTCGGGACCGGCGGNNCGCGGCTCTGCCTCGCGCTCCTCGACGCGCACGCGGGCGAGGGCGGGGAGGTGCTCGATCTCGGGACCGGCAGCGCGATCCTCGCGATCGCCGCGGCGCGCCGGGGCGCTGACAAGGTCCTCGCGCTCGACAACGACCCGGCCGTGCTCGACGTCGCGTCCGAGAACGCCGCCCTGAACGGTGTCGCCGAGATCGTCGAGGTCGGGGAAGGCTCGTGGGGCGCGCTCGCCAAGAACGCTTGCTTTCGCGCCATTCTCGCGAACATTCATCGCAGCGCGCTCGAGCGGGGCGCGGCGGCTCTCGCCGCACGCCTCGAGCCGGGTGGCGTCGCCGTGCTCTCCGGCTTCGGGCACGAGGACGCCGAGCGCGTCGCGGCCGCGTGGGTGGCCGCGGGTGCCGAACGGATCGAGATGCGCACGTCGGGAGAGTGGGCCGCGTTGGCCATGCGGCGTGGAGGGTAGATGAACCGGGTCATCGGGGGTGTCCGCTTCCTGGGACTGCTCGGGGTGCTCGCTGGGGTGCTCCTCGGGGCGCTCGCTTGTGGCGCGCCCAGCGGCGACGCCGCGCTCCCGGCGGCACGCGCCGCGCTCGCGGAGGGACGCGCGGGGGACGCGGTGCGTATCCTCGAGAGCGCCCGCCCGGCTTCGCGCGAGGGCTGGGAGCTGCTCGCCCAGGCTCTCGAGGCGGCGCCCGGCGCTGCCAGCCCCGAGATCGCGACGCTCTTCGAGCCCGCCGCCGCGAGTGACGATCCGTCGCTCGTCGTGCTTGCCGTGCGGGCTGCCACGCGTGCCGATCGCCTCGGCGAAGCGCAGGAGTGGCTCGAGGCGGCGCGCGAGCGGCAGCCGAAGCAGCGCGAGCTCGCGATCGAACACGCGAAGCTGCTCGGCCGGCTCGGGCTGCACGCCGAGTCCGCGGAAGTCCTCCGGCCCTTCGTCGGACCGGACCCGCGCGTGCTCAACCTGATCGGATACGAGGAGCTCCTCGCCGGCCACGACGCGAAGGCGCTCGCTTACCTCGAGCGCTCGGTCGCCGAGGCGCGGAAGCACGGGCGGGAGTACTCCCCGGCGCTCTATCACCTCGCGAGGTACCACTCTGGGAACGGTGCGTGGCGCGAGGCGCTGGACTACGCCCGGAAGGCCGTCGAAGCGAACCCCAGTCACCGCGAGGCGCACTACGTCGGTCTCGGTGCCGCGGAGCGGCTCGGGGACGAGGCGGGGGCGGCTGCGATGCGGGCCGGACTCGAGCGCTTGCAGAGCGAGCGCCCCGGCGAAGCCGGCCCGAACGACGAGCCAGGGCCCGCTCCGGTCCCGCGCGACGACGACATCGAGCGGCGACCGCTCGTCGACAAGGCGCGCTTCAAGCGCCGCGTCGCCGGAGGCGGGAGCCTCGAGCTCGCCGCCCACGTGCCGAAGGGCTCCGCGGCGCTCTTCACCGTGACCTTGACCGCGGGGCCCGGCGCGCCGGAGACCCTGCTCGAGGTTCTGCACGACGCGCCGCCCTACGTCGGCGCCTACGTGCCCCACGAGCTCGCGCTGCCCGGCACGCCGACGGACGAGCTCGTCGTCGAACTCGCCGTCGAGCCCGCGGGCGCGATCGCGCGGCTCTTCGGCCGGGCGCCGCCCGAGGGGGCCGCTTTCAGCGAGCCCTTCGTGATGCCGGCCGTCGCCGGGCGCAGCCTGGACCGGCGGCCGAACCTGCTCCTGATCTCGCTCGACACGTTGCGCGCGGACGCGTGCTCCGCCTACGGCGCACCGCGTGAGACGACGCCTGCCCTCGATCGCCTCGCCGCCGAGGGTGTGCTCTTCGAGCAGGCCGAGGCTCCGAACAACTGGACGCTGCCGAGCCACTACTCGATGCTCTCGGGCCTGACGCCGCTCGCGCACGGGGTGCTGCCCGACATGCGCCAGGTGCGCGGCGCGCTCTTCCCCGACCGCCAGCTCCGCGTGCGCGGCTCGGGCAAGGAGATCATGCTCGCCGAGGCGCTCGCGGAGGCGGGCTACCGCACCGCGGCGGTCACGGAGAACGGCTGGGTCTCGGGCCGCTTCGGCTTCGACCAGGGCTTCTCGCTCTACCGCTCGGACCTGCGCGGCTCGTTGCCGCGCACTCTGTCGGCTTCGCTCGCCGAGCTCGAGGCCGCCGGAACCCGTGGGCCGTGGTTCCTCTTCGTGCACACCTACACGCCGCACCAGCCCTACCACGCGCCGGAGCGGCACCGCCTCGCCTGGGCGGAGCGCGCTCACGTCGGCCTCTCCTGGCCGAGGGGGCTCGTGCCGATCGAGGACTACTTCCTGTACCGCACGCGGCACTTCCCGGTCTCACCCTCGGATGCCCGCGTGTTCCGCGACCTCTACGACGGTCAGGTCGCGTGGGCCGACACTCTCGTCGCCGAGCTCGTCGCCCGGCTCGAGGAGCAGGGCTTGATGGAGCAGACCGTCATCGCGGTCACCTCCGACCACGGTGAGGAGATCTTCGAGCGGGGCGCCTTCGATCACGGCGACACGCTCTACGAGGAAGTCACTCACGTCCCGCTCGTGCTCCACGCGCGCGGCCGCGTGCCCGGCGGCAAGCGGGTACCCGGCGCGGTCTCGTTGATCGACCTGCCGGCGACGCTGCTCGACCTCTGCCTCGCCCAGGACGCGCTCGGACAGGGCAAGAGCCTGCGCCCGCTCTGGGAAGGGAGCGAGGAGCCTGGGCAGCGTGTCGCCTTCGCGCACGCCCTCGACCTCGAGAGCCGTCCGCTGCGCGCCGCGTGGCAGGGGCGCATGAAATACCTGCGCCGCGGCGAGGGAGACACCGCGCTCGAAGAGCTCTACGACCTCGCGCTCGATCGCGGTGAGCGCCGCAACCTCGCGGCGGCGAGGCCGGAGACGCTCGCGCGGCTGCGTCAGCTCCTCGCCGAACACGACGCGCGCGCCATCGAGATTCAAGCGGCGCTCGGCGAGGGCAGCGAGGAGCTCGACGAGGAGACGATCCGCCGGCTCAAGAGCTTGGGCTACGCGGGGCAGTAGCCCGGGCACGCCGCGCTCACGTCGCGCGCGTTGCGCTGAACGCGGTTTCACGGTACCTGCCTCCCATCGGGGAGGTTGTGATGCGAGTCTTCGTCGTCGCAGCGATCGCGCTGCTCACCTGGGGTTTGTCTTTCGCGGCGACGCCGCCCGAAGTCACGGGGCTCACCTGGCTCGAAGATGGCGAGACCCTCGTCTGGGACGCGGCGCCGGGCGCGACTCACTACGACGTCTATCGCGGCACGAGCGGGCGCAACCTCGGTTGCTTCGCTTTCCGCCAGCCCAACCTCTCGCTCGTCGACGCCGAGCGCCCGGCGCTCCTCTTCACCTACCTCGCCGCGGGGTGGAACGCGGATGGGGAGGGCCCGCTGGGGAACGCGAGCGACGGCGCGGCGCGCACGGCGAGTGCGGCGTGTGTGGACGACGACGGCGACGGCCTCTGGAACGGGGCCGACAACTGCGCGGGCGCGCCGAATCCGGGTCAGGAGGACCAGGATGGCGACGGCCGCGGCGACGCGTGTGATCCGCGGACCTACGATTTCGAGGCGGATGTCGCGGGCGCGCGTCCCGCCGAGGTCGATGCGATGGGCGGGCTCGAGCCGAGTTTCCTCGTGCGCGCTCACGACGGCGACCAGGGCGTCTCTTTCGACGGTGGGCTCGAGGGCGTCCACGAGCGCTTCCGGCGTCTCGGAGCCGACGCGTCGCGCCAGGAGGCGGTGCTCTACGTCGACACGAGCGAGGCGGGCGGCGAGGCGCTCAGCCTCGCGCTCGAAGACGAGGGGAGCTGGCAGGAGAACGCGGGCAGCGGGCTCGAGCTGCGCTTCGAGGCGGACGGGCAGGTCGTGTTGCGCGAGAGGCGGGGGCGCGAATGGACCGAGCACGGTCGCGCGCACCCGGCGTCGGCTGCGCGCTGGCGCGTGCGGATCACACGGCCCGAGACTGGACGCCGCGAGCTCGCGCTCGACCGCTTCGCTTCGGGTGCGTGGGTCGAGGACGAGGCACACTTCGTCGTCGGGGACGACCAGCGTCTTTGGGGTACGGGCCTCGCCGTCACGCAGCAGGCGAGCGGGCGCCGGCCACTTCTCCGCGTGACGCGGGTGCCGGCCTTCGAGGAGTCCGCGCTCGTCGTGCGTGAGAGCGCCGAGACGCTCGCAGCGTGGAAGCTCTTCCAGCGCGATGCGGCCGACCAGGCGACGCTCCCGCTTCCGGTGCGCTACCGGAGCGAGGCCGAGGCGCGTCTCGAAGCGCGTCTCGTCGAGTCCGGCTCGGGTCTCGTTCTCGCGGGACACGACTGGAGCGACCACACCTGGACCCTCCCGGCGGCACTCGAGCCGCGCTCGCTCGAGCGCTCGCTCGTCGCGGTCCCCGCAGGGGGCAACTACGACGTCGAAGTCCGACTGATCGGCGCGGACGAGGCGCTGCTCGGCGAAGCGGTGGTGCGGGACATCGCCGTCGGTGACGTGTTCCTTGCGATCGGCCAGTCGAACATGGCGGGCTACTCGGGCTCGCTCGAGCCGCGCGAGCCGAGCGTCGACACCGTGCACGCCTTCGGCAACGACTACGTCTGGAAGCGTGCGAGCGAGCCGCTCGACGACGGCACGAATCAGGTCGACCGCGTCAGCGAAGAGGCGCCGGCGCACTCCCTGATGCTCGCCTTCGCGAAGCGCGTGTCGGAAGAGACCGGCGTGCCCGTCGCGATCATCCCCGCGCCTCTCGGCGGGACGAACCTTCACACGCAGTGGCAGCGCCGCGCCGACGACCCGGAGTTCCGCGGCACGCTCTACGGCTCGGCGATCCACCGCGTGCTGCGGCAGGGCTACGAGCAGCCGATTCGCGGCGCGCTGTGGTACCAAGGCGAGTCGGACCTCGGCCGCTCGACGACTCAGTACTTGGACGACTTGCGTGCGCTGGTGGGACACCTGCGCACGGATCTCTCGGCTCCCGAGCTCTTCTTCGGCAACTGTCAGCTCGCCACGCACGCCTGGGTGCCGAACATCCGCGAGTGGCTCTCGATCCAGGAGGCTCAGCGCCGTCTCGCCGACGAGGATCCACTCTCCTCGCTGACGGGACTCGTCGACCTCCCGCGCTCCGATGTCGTCCACCTGACGACGCTCGGGTACCGCGAAGCGGGACGGCGTCTCGCGCGTTCCGTGCTCGCGGCAGAGTACGGCGCGAGCGTCCCGGTCGGTCCTCGGCTCGTCGGCGTCACCGTCGCGAGCCCAGGGCGGGATCGCGTCTTCCTCGACTACGACAAACCCGTCGAGGGCGGCGACACATCGCTCTACCGTGTCGAGTATGGGGGGCTCGGGCGGGCGTTGAGTGCGGTGAGCGCCGAAGGCTCCCGTATCGTCCTCCAACTCGCGGAGGCGCTGCCCGCGGGGCCGGTCACCGTCACCTACGGCTACTCCCGCGTCCCCGAGGCGGCCTGGGTGCGCGCGGTCGACGGTAGCGGTGTCGCGCTGGCCTTCATGGACGTCGCAGAAACGCCCTGACGCCTCTTCGAGGCAGACAGGGCGTCTCTGGCCCGGAGAATCAGTCTCCTGACCAGGCGAGGCTGACCATGCCGACGAAGCCCGCGTCGTCGGGGTAGATCATCGGGGCGTAGTCGCTGATGGTGCCGTCCCAGAGCCAGGTGTAGGTGCCCGAGACGCCCAGGGTGAAGCCGCGGGGGAGCGTGAAGCCGAAGCTCGCCGCGAGACTCCCGTCGCTCAGCGCGCTGCCGCCACCGCCGAAGTAGCCGGCGTGGTAGTCCTCGTTGCCCCAGCCGGTCGAGGCCGACAAGTCGAAGCTGCTCTTCTCGCCGAGCTCGAAGGAACGGCTGACACCGAAGCTCGCGTAGAGTCCTTCGATCTCGCCGATGTCGTAGTAGAGCGACACGCTCGGCGAGAGCGGGAGATCCGAGAAGGTCGTGGTCAGGTAGAGCTCCTCGGTCTCCTCGATGTCGGAGCCCGGGAAACGGTACTGGACGGCGCCGAGCTCGAAGTCGACCTTGCCGGCGCTGAAGCCGTACGCGACGCTGAGGTCGATCTCGGTGAACTCGCCGCTGCGGTCGACGAAGTCCGTCAGGTCGAGATTGCCCCAGACACCGAAGGTGAAACTCCCCGCGTCGAGCGTCACGCCGGGCTGGAGCACCGCTTCGTCGTTGACGATCATCCCGCGCCAATGGTAGGCGCTCGCGAGATCGGCGGTGGCGCCGAAGCTGACGCCGTCTTCGGCGAAGGAGCCGGGCAGGGCGAGTAGAAGGAGGATGGCGAGAGCGGTCAGGCGGTGCGTTCTCATCAGGGGTTCTTCCTCGAAGGCGCGGGAGCGCTCCCCCGCGCTCGATCGTTCAGACCTGGAATCGCGAGACGAGGGATTGGAGTTCGACGGCCATCGTCGAGACGGAGTCGGCAGCGGTCTTCGTCTCGCCCGCGCCACTCGCCGCCTCGGCGGCGGCTCGCGCCACGCCGGAGACGTTGGTCGCGATCTCGGCGATCCCGGTGGCCGCCTCGGCGACGTTGCGCGTGGTCTCCTCCGAGGTCGCGGACTGTTCTTCGACCGTCGAGGCAATCGTCGACTGCAGGCTACTGATGCGCTGGATGATCTCGTCGATCTTCGCGATCGCCTGCACGGTCTCGTCCGTGTGCTGCTGCATCCCCGCGATCCTCTGCGTGATCTCTTCCGTGGCGCGGGAGGTCTCGTTGGCGAGGTCCTTGACCTCGTTCGCGACCACGGCGAATCCCTTGCCCGCCGATCCGGCGCGCGCGGCCTCGATCGTCGCGTTCAGCGCGAGCAGGTTGGTTTGTTCGGCGATCGAGTTGATCACCTTGATCACCTGGCCGATCTCCGAGCTCTGGGTCCCGAGACGGTTGACGATGCCGCTCGTGCTCTGCGCGAGGTTGACGGCCTCGTCGGCGACGCCGGAAGCCTCGGAAGCCGCGCGTGCGATCTCACGGATCGAGGCGCTCATCTCCTCCGTCGCGGTCGCGACCGTGTTGACGTTCTGGCTGACCTGCTCCGCGGCGGCCGAGACCACGCTGGCTTGCGAGGAGGTCGTGTCCGCCGTGCTCGTCATCGAGCCCGAGATCGCGGTCATCTCCTCCGAGGTTGCCGCGAGGTGCTGCGCCGTCTCGAAGATGCCGCTGATGCTCGCGCGCAGATCGACGAGCAGCCGTGTCAGGCCCTCGCCGAGCTTGCCGATGGCGTCCCGACCGCTGACACCGGCCTCCCGGCGCAGGTCGCCCTGCGCGGCCGCGGCGACGGCCTCGAGGATCGTGTCGACCTTGCCCTGGAGCGCGAGAGCCGCCTGACGCTCCTTCTCGGCCTGCTCGCGCTCGAGGCGCGCCTTCTCCTCGGCGGCGCGTTGCTCCTTCTCGGCTTGTTGACGCTCGAGGCGCGCTTTCTCCTCGGCAGCGAGGCGCTCCTCCTCGGCGCGCTCGCGCTCGAGACGTGCCTTCTCTTCGGCGGCCTCCTTCTCGAGCTGAACGCGCTCACGCTCCATTCGCGCGAGCTCTTCCTGTTGTTCCTGTTCCTTCGCGCGGGCGAGCTCCTGCTCCTTCGCGAGGCGCTCCATCTCGATCGCGTTGTCCTTGAAGACCTGAAGCGCTGCGGCCATGCCTCCGATCTCGTCGTTGCGCTCCTTCGCGGGGATCTCGATCGCGTGGTTCCCGTCGACGAGTTCCTTCATCGCGGCGGTCATCGCCACGATCGGTCTCGCCATGCCGCGCGCGACCATCCCGAGCAGGAGAAGGGCGATGGCGGACAACACGGCGCTGATCGCGACCATCTTCCACATCGCGTGGCTCGCGGCCCGTGCCTGCGCATCGGCGGCGGCGGTGATCACCGAGGTCGGGATGCTGATCGCGACCGCCCACGGAGTCGTCGTCTCGCCGATCGACATCGGCACGAAGACGTCGAGCATCTCCTCGTCGAGCTCCGTCAGTTCCTCGCCGGCCTGGAGGCGCGGGAGCTGCGCCGCGAAGCCTTCGTCGAGCTCGGCGAGCGGCTGGCCGGCGAGCTCCGGCCTGCTCGTCACCGCGGCAAGCGTACCGTTGTGGCTGACCAGAGCGACGCGGGCCGTGCCCTCGTAGATGTCCTCCACGTCGTCGACGAGGCCCTGCAGGAAGGAGAGGCGAAGGTCGACACCCGCGATGCCGTGGAAGCGCCCGCCTTGGACGATCGGCACGACGAGCGATGTCATGAGGGTCTCTTTGCCCTGGACCGTGTAGAGGAACGGGTCGATCAGACTCTCGCGCTTCGTGCGTTTCGGAATCAGGTAATAGTCGCCGGCTCCATCGGTCTCGTAGCCGACGAGCGCCTCGACGGCGAGCTTGCCGCTCTCGTCGCGGTTCCAGTAGGGGATGAAGCGGCCGCTGGCGTCGTGGCCCGCGCTGTTGCCGTACTGCGCGTCTTTGGCATCGAACGCGTTCGGCTCCCAGCACGTGTAGGTGCCGACGAGCTGCGGGTTCGAGGCGAGGAGGATCTTGAGGACGCCATTGGCGTCGCGGCGCGAGAGCTTGACCGGGTTGGCGTCGTCCTTGATGCCGGAGAAGGTCTGCGCCATCGAGCGCGAGATGCCGAAGGCCTCTTCGATCTCGCGGCGGATCTTGAAGGAGAGATTCTCGGCCACGTCGGTCGCCCGGACCTTGGCCGTCTCCATGGCCTGCTCGCGGGCCGCGCGAGCCTGGGAGCGCAGCGTCACCGCCGCGAAGGCGATGATGACGAGGGCCGTACCGAGGAGGCAGATCCCGGACCACGCCATGATCTTCGTCTGAACGCTGTTGAGTCTCATCGGGCATCTCCACTGCGGTGCCGTTCGGGGCTCGGCCACCCGCTTGGCACGGGTTGCGTCGAGCGAGCGCGATGACATAGGCGCCCTTCCTCGGCTGCAGCGAAGGCATCCCTCGAGACGGCTCACTCCGGCGCCGTTCCTCTAGGAACCCCCTGGCGGCAGAGTGAGCTGGAGCGTGTTGCAAGCTTCGTATCGGAAAGCGAGGCGGAAACTTGACCCGAAGGTGAATGAGTTCACGAAAAAGTGAAGCCGCAGGCGGTGGAGTCCACCCGCGGCCACGTTCCAGGCAACTTCTTCTCTAGCGCGCGTCGAGCAGCGTCTCGATCCGGTCCATCACGCCGTTCATGATGCGCACGGTGGCGCGGATCGGCTCCGGCGAGGTCATGTCGACTCCCGCATCCCGGAGAAGCTCGACCGGCGCCTTGGTCGATCCGGCGCCGAGGAAGGCGAGGAAGCGGTCGCGCGCCTCGGCGTCTCCCGCGCGCACCCGCTCGGCGAGCGCGGTGGCCGCGACGAAGCTCGTCGCGTACTGGTAGACGTAGAAGTTGTAGTGGAAGTGGGGGACGTAGCTCCACTCGTGCGCGTAGCGCTCGTCGATCGTACAGATGCCCTCTTCACTCCCGTGATACTGGCGCTGGAGCGCGCGATAGTCCGCAGCGAGCCGGTCGGCCGNNGCGAACATCGTCTGGCGGAACACCGTGCCGCGGATGTTCTCGAGCAGGTGACCGAGCAGCGCGAGCTCTTGCTCCTTGGAGCTGGCTCTCCCGAGCTCGTGGTGGACGAAGAGCTCCTCGTTGAAGGTCGAAGCGACCTCGGCCACGAAGATCAGGTAGCGACCGTTGGGATAGCTCTGCTTCTCCTGGGAGTACCAGGAGTGCATGAGATGCCCGGCCTCGTGCGCGATCGTCGACGCGCTGTGGAAGTCGTCGACGTGGTTGAGGAGCATGTACGGATGCACGCCGTAGGCGCCGTCGTTCATGTAGGCGCCGGAGCGCTTCCCGCGGCGTGGCATCACGTCGGTCCAGCGCTCCGTGAACGCCCGGCGGAGCCGGGTGACGTACTCCTCGCCGAGGGGAGCGAGCGACTCGAGGACGAGCTCGCTCGCGCGCGGCCACGTGTAGTCCGCGCCGTGTTCGCTCGCGAGCGGCGGGTAGAGATCGTGGAAGGCGAGCTCGTCCAGGCCGAGGATTCGTGCGCGGAGGCGCAGGTAGCGGTGCAGTGACGGCAGGGCGCGTTCGACCTCGCCGATCAGCATGTGATAGACGGCGGGGTCGACCTCCGACGTGAAGAGCGCGGACTCGAGGCAGCTCGGGTGGCGCCTGACGCGCATCTCGAAGAGGTGCTCCTTGACGGTGCCGTAGAGCGCACTCGCCATGGTCTCGCGGTAATCGGCGAGGGCACCGTGGAACCCTTCGAAGACGAGCTCGCGATCCTTGCGCTCGGGGAGGACGCGTCCGCGCGAATACCCCGAGCTGTCGAGCAGGAGCGAGTCGCCGTTCGAGAGCTCGACCGTGGGCCAGGGGATCTCGGCGTTGTGGAGGAGACCCATCACGCTCGGGCCGGTGCCGCGGATCAGACCGGTGTGGCCAATGACCTCTTCGGCTTCGTGCCCGAGGGTGTGCGGCCGCCGGCGGAGCACGAGCTCGATCATGCGCCGGAAACGCTCGAGGCGGGGTTCTTCGTCGACGTAGCGAAGCAAGGTCTCGGGGTCGGCCTCGAGCAGCTCGGGGTCGATCCAGGCGCACCCTGCGCTCATCTCGGCGTAGTAGGCCTCGATCGCCTGCAGCATGCCGCGCGGCTCGCCCTTGCGGACGTCCTCGTCGCTGAGCAGCGAGGCCCAGGTGTGGAGGCGTTCGACGCGGACGAACATGTCGGCGAAGAGCTCGAAGGCCTCCGCGAGCGTGGTCGCGGACTCGGCGAGGCGCCCGCGAAAGGCCAGCAGGGCGGGGAACTCCGCCTCGAGACTCTTGCGCTCCTGTTGCCAGGCGTCGGCGTCGGCGAAGATGTGATCGAGGTTCCAGCGCAGCGGATCCTGGCGCGAGTCGGTCTGGGACATCGGGGAGAGCCTCCAGAAAGCGAAGCGAGAGCCTAACCCAGATCGGGCTCCCAGTCTGCACCATGCTGGGAAGCCCCTGACCGCGGGTTAGTCGGGACACGAGAAAACGCGAGCGGCGGGGCCGCTCGCGTCATCGTGTCGGATCGGTCCTTACGGCTTCTTCTTCGCGGCACCGGCGCGCTGGAGAGCGCGGCGAGCGCTGTTGCGCACGCGCTTGGTCTTGTCGCGCTTGAGCGCCTCGAGCGCCTTGACCGCCTTCGGGCCACCGATGCGACCGTACGCCTCGGCCGCGCCCTGGCGCACGCCCGGATCCGGGTCGGCTGCGAGCGTGTTCAGGGCGTCGAGCGCCTTGGCGCCTCCGATGTTGCCGAGTGCATGCGCGACCGCGACACGCACCTGCTTGTTGCGCCGCGACTGATCCTCCGCCGCCTTGGCCAGCAGCGGGATCTGCTCTGCGTCGCCGGTCTGGCCGAGGCCTTCGATGGCCAGCATGCGCACGCCGGGGTCGGAGTCTCCGACGAGGCGCGCGAGCGTCTTGGATCCGGTCGAACCCAACCCTGCCAACGCGCCTGCCACCTCGAGACGCACGCTGGCATCGACGTCGTCCGCGGCCTTCTCGAGGTCCTTCGCGGCGTCCTTGCCCGTGATGTCGGTCAGGGAGGCCACCGCAGTCGCGCGCACCGTGGCGTTGGCGTCACCGTGCAGGACCTTGCGGATCGCCGGGGCGGCCCGCTCGTCGCCAATGACGCGAAGCGCGCGGAGCGCGTACTGCCGCAGGCGCGTCTCCTTCGAGTCGAGCTGCTTCGCGATCGCGGGCACCGACTCGTCGTCCTTCATCTCGAGCATGGCCTGCATCGCGCCGATACGGATCGGAGTGTTCGTGTCGGAGAGCAATTTGCGCAGCTCGGGGAGCGCGCTCTTGTCCTTGATGCGGGCGAGCGCACGCGCCGCGGCGGCTCGCACCGGGTCGGTCGGACGGGCGGGCTTCCCGGGCGCGCCGGCGCGGCGCGGGAGCAGCTTGATCAGTTCCTGGACGGCCTCTTCCGTCGCGATCGTCGCGAGCGCTTCGTCGACGGCCGGAACCGCCACCATCTCGGAGGACTCGAGCGCCACCTTGGCGAGCAGCGGCACGGCCTTGGGGTCGCGCGCGGCTTGCGCGCCGTAGACGGCGGAACGCTGCACGGTCTCGTTCTTGTCCTCGAGGCCGCGGCGGAACAGGGGCGCCGCGTCCGGATGACGGGGGTGGTGCTCCTTGAGCGTCGAGAGGACCTCGACGCGCGCCGAGTAATCGGCGTCCTCTGCGGCGACCTTGCAGAGCGCGCGCGGCTCCTTGGAGTCGAACATCTGGCACGCGGCGCGGATCGCGCCGTCACGCACGAGACGATCGGGGTCGTTGAAGAGGCGCTCGAGAAGATCGGTCCCCGCAGGGCCGAGCAGCTCGGGAACCGCCCACACGATCTCGTTGCGCACGTTGGAGTCGGGGTCAGCGAGCATCTGCTCGAGGATCGGGCGCGCCTTCTTGGCCTCGGGCGCGAGCCGCATGAGATCCCGCATGGCGTTGACGCGCGTCGTCGTGCTCGAGGAGCCGAGGCGCTCGACGATCGGGTCGAGCTTCTCGTCAGCCGACGCGACCGGGATCGCTGCGCACACCATGACCAACACGGCGAGGAGTCCCGCGACCGTGCGTCCAGAACGGTTCTTCATCATCCACCTGCCTCCCTCGACGCGCCTTCGACGCCGGGTCCCCCGAGGCCGAGAACGCCCACACGAAAGCGTAGTCGGCGCGCGGGGCGTTCGCCACCCGGGGCGCGCGCCGGTGAGGAGCCGCTCACCACGACACCCCCGCGCTCGCGTTCAGCGAGCGAGGGGCCGGTGGGCGTTCCCACGTCAGTGATGTGTCTGCGGTGCGGAGTTGTGCCTCAGGCCCGCGGGGGCTCCGGGGACTTGGCCCTCGCCGGACTCCTCGAGTTGCCGCATGAAGCCGGTCGGAGAGGTGCCCGCGATCTTGAGGAAACTCCGATAGAAGTGACGGTAGTTCTGATAGCCCACCGCGGTCGCGACTTCCGCGAGGCTCCCGCTGCCCGCTCGCAGCATGCGGCGGGCGCGTTCGATACGGACGGTGTGGATGTACTCCGTCAGCGTGATCGAGCACTCCTTGCGGAACAGGGACGAGAGGTAGTTCCTCGCGACTCCGACCGCTTCGGCCACCCGGGAGAGACTGATGCGTTCGTCGGCGTGTTCCTCGATGAAGCGACGCGCGCGAATGACGATCGGGTTGATGCGGGTGCGGGAGTTGCGGAACGGCTCGAGCAGGCGCGCGAGCTCCCGCTGGAACAGCTCCACCGCTTCACGCGAGGTGCGCGTCGCCGCGAGCGCATTCATCCAGATCAGCCGTTGCGACTCGTCGACGCCGACGCCGCGCAGGCTCAGACGCTCCGCGACCGTACGCAACAGGTCGTACAGATAGAGCACCGCGAGCCGCGGCGTCTCGTGGGCCATCGAGCCGACGAGCTCGGAGAACTCCCGAGCGCTCTCGGCGACGCCGGCCAGGTCCATGCGGTCGAGTTGGGAGTGCACCGATTCGGTCGAGAGCCACACCAGCTCGTCGCCCGGCGGAGGCGAAGAGGACAGATGCGCGCTCGCGCGGCCGGCCCCCACCGCATGTCCGCGTGACTCCTCGCGCGTCGCCGCGTTCGTCCGCTCTTCCATGATCTCCACCCAGCCCCCGTCGAAGAACGGCGCGGAGCGCCGCCGTGACCCAAGGAGACTCCGCGAGCCCCCTCGCGGCGTCGATGCCCACCCTTGCTGTTACCGCGAAGGTCTCCAGCTTGCAACGACTTCGTTGACCCTTCCTCGAACGGCGTGCTAGCCTTCCGCCCGCTCGTCGGCCCCCGCGCCCTGCGCGGCGCGCCGGGGGAGAGCGCGGAGGAAACCGGTCTTGGTACGCGCTGCCCGGGGTCAGGTCGTCGTCGTGGGAAGCGAGTTGGTCGGTGCCTCCCGTCCCGATCTCAATGGACCGGTCCTCACGCGTGCGCTGCGAAGCCTCGGCTGTGAGGCGCTCTCCGTGCACACCGTCGGCGACGACGGCTCCGAGATCGCCCGGCTCGTTGCGAACGCTCGCGCAGCCGATATCGACGTGGTCCTGCTCAGCGGCGGGCTCGGCCCGACCTCGGACGACGTGACGCGCGAAGGCGTGGCGGAGGGCCTCGAGCGGCCGCTCGAACTCGACCCCGAGGCGATGGCAAGGATCGAGGCGCGCTACGCGGAGCGTGGCCGGGAGATTCCCGACGCGGCGCGCCGGCAGGCCTACCGGCCCGCCGGCGCGGAACTGATTCCGAACGCCTGCGGAACAGCGCCTGGATTCCTCGTGCAGAGCGGAAGAACGACCGTCGTCGCGTTGCCCGGCGTGCCGCGCGAGCTCGCGTCGATGCTTCGGCGGACGGTCCTCCCGAAGCTGCGCGCGCTGTGTGGCGAGCCGGTCGAGGCCGTCCGCGGGCGCGTTCTCGTCGTCGGGCTCTGTGAGACGGACGTGGAGTCGCGGGTGCGCGAGGCCCTCGGCGAGCGGGACACCGCCGTGAGCACGCTCGCGGCCGGCGGTGAGGTCGAACTCGGCTGGCGTTCGACTGCCGAGACCGCGGAGAGGGCGCGCGAAGCGGCGGAGGAGATCGCGGAGCGGCTCCGCGCGGCGCTCGCCGAGCACGTCGTCGACCTCGAGCTGAGCGTCCCGTCCCCCGGAGAGGCCGATGTGGAGGAGGCCGGAGGGAGCCGGGACGCGCTCGCTGCCTCCATCCTGCGCCGGATGGCTGCGCGGGGGTGGATGTTGGGCACGGCGGAGTCCTGCACCGGCGGGCTCGTCGCGCGAAGGCTGACGGAGCGGCCTGGGGCGAGTACGTGTTTCCGCGGCGCGATCGTCGCTTACGCGAACGAAGTGAAGCACGGTCAACTCGGCGTGCCCGAGGCCTTGCTCGAGAGCTACGCGGCCAGCGGGCCCGAAGTGGCGGTCGCGATGGTGCGCGGTGTCCGCGCGCGGCTCGATCTCGATGCGGCGATCGCGATCACGGGCATCGCGGGGCCCGGCGGTGGCGCGCCGGACAAGCCCGTCGGGCTCGTCTACATCGCGGTCGAGACGCCGGAGGCGAGCCGCGTCGTGCGCCACGTGCTGACGGGCGATCGGGCCTCGATCCGGGCCTGGGCGAGCGCGCTGGCCCTCGACGAGCTGCGGCGCGCCGTCGACGGCGTCCCCGCGGGCGGAGCCCTCTGTGGGCTCTCGGGCTCGTTGCTGTGACGCGGCAGGCTTGGCGCCTGTTTCTCGCGTTCCCGCTGCCCGATTCGTTGCGGCGCGAGCTCGGGACGTGGTGGCAGGGGCTCGGGCTCCCCGAGAGCGCCTGGCGGTGCGTGCCGGCTCCGCAGATTCACCTGACGATGCGCTTCCTCGGCGATACCGCGCCGGAGCGTGTGCCCGCGCTCGTCGAAGCCGTCGGCGGGCTCACGGCCGGGGCCGCCGGCTTCGAACTCGCGCTCGGAGAGCCCGGCGCCTTCCCGGCGCGTGGCAAGCCCCGGGTGCTTCACGTCGGACTGGCCGGGGAGCTCGATGCGCTCGCGAGCTTCGCGGGCGAGCTCGAGGCGGTCGCGAGGCAGCTCGGCTACCCTCCCGAGACGCGGGCGTTCCGGCCGCACCTGACCCTCGCGCGCGCGCGCCGGGGTGGGGGCGGCCGGCTCGATGTCGCGGATCTGCCCGGCCCGCCCGCGCTCTCCTGGACGGCGCGGCACCTCGTTCTCTACCGCAGTGAACTGCTCCCCTCGGGAGCGCGGCACGATAGCCTCGAGACCTTCGAGCTGGAGCCTCCGCGATGATCACCCTCTCCTTGGCACTCGTCGGCGCCTATCTGATCGGGAGCGTGCCGTTCGGGATGATCCTGACCCGGCTCTTCGGCGGACAGGACCTCCGTAGCGTCGGCTCCGGGAACATCGGCGCGACGAACGCCCTCCGCGCCGGCGGGAAGGCGATCGGCATCACGACTCTCCTCCTCGACGCGCTCAAGGGCACGGTCGGCGCTCTCGTCGCGCTCGCGCTCATCGGCGACGCGGCGCCCGCGTGGGCCGAGCCCGCGGCGCTCGCGGCGCCCGTGCTCGGTCACGTCTTTCCGGTCTGGCTCCTCTTCCGCGGAGGCAAGGGGGTCGCGACGGCGCTCGGCGTGCTCGCCGTGGCGGACTGGCGCCTGCTCGTTCTCGGAGCGCTCGTGTTCCTCGTCTTCGCCGTGCCGACCCGCTACGTGTCGCTCGGCTCCGTTCTCGCCGCGCTCGCGGTCGGGGTGGGCGCGTTCTTCTGGCACGGCGCTGCACCGATCGCGTGGGGGATCCTCGTCGTGGCCTTGCTCGTCATCGGGCGGCACCACGAGAACATCGCTCGCCTGATCAAGGGTGAAGAGCACAAGATAGGAGCAGGGAAGGAGGGCCGTTCACGGTGATCGATACGCACTGCCACATCCTGCCGGGCCTCGACGACGGGGCTGCCGACGAGGCTGTCACGCTCGAGATGGCGCGGGTCGCGCTCTCGGACGGAGTGCAGACCATCATCGCGACGCCGCACATGCGCGAGGGCGACTACCTGAACGAACGGCCGCGTGTGCTCGAGGCGGTCGACAAGGTGCGGGCGCTCCTCGCCCGCGAACGCCTGCCGCTCACCATCGTGCCGGGCTCCGAGGTCCACCTCGCGCCGCGCCTCGCCGAGCGCGTCGAGGAAGGCCGGCTCCTCACTTACGCGGACGGCAAGCGCTATCTCCTGCTCGAGTGTCCGTATCGCACCCGCCCCGTGCGGCTCGAGGAGACGATCTTCGACCTGACCGTGCGAGGCGTCACTCCCGTCATCGCCCACCCAGAGCGGATCAAGTTCTTCCAGGACGAGATCGCGCGCTACGAGGAGGTCGTCCGCCTCGGAGCGCTCGGGCAGATGACCTCGTCGAGCTTGACCGGACTGTTCGGCAAACGGATCAAGGCGCTGTCGGAGACGATGGTGCGCCGCGGACTCGTGCACGTCCTCGGGAGCGACGCGCACGATCCGGAGTACCGCGCGCCGGTGCTCCGCGCAGCGCGCGAGCGCTGGGCCGAGCTCGACGGTGAGGAGTCCGCCCGCCTCGCCACCGAGACCTGGCCGCAGGCGATCCTCCACCGCGCGCCGAACGACGGCCCGGCCCCGGTGGCGGACGACGAGCCGCGAGGCGT
>NPIG01000853.1_pt1 | contig 19474 bp, 22 predicted proteins | sample 8637441 | NCBI WGS metagenome assembly NPIG01 (sample SAMN07420675, study PRJNA396082) | bioreactor metagenome | isolation source: sample BR6 brine-fed electro-methanogenic bioreactor BR | place: Japan: Kochi | collected 2016-06-14 | reverse complement strand
TGATGAAGGTGGTCAGCAGCACGAACAGAACGCTGATGCCGTCAACGCCCATCTTGTACTTCAGGCCCAGTAGCCATTCGCCCTCTTCCACCATCTGGAAGCCGGTGTTGGAGGGATCGAAGTCCGAATAGATCGCCAGCGACACCAGGAAGGTGACCGTGGTGGCGAACATCGCCACCCATTTCGCGTTGCGCTGCGCGGCGGCATCCTCGCCCCGCAGGAACAGCGCCAGGATCAGCGCGGCCAGCGCCGGGATGAAGGTGACAATCGAAAGAAGGTTGTCCATCAGTGCGCTCCTCCGCCGATCGACATCCAGGTGACAAGGGCGGCGATCCCCAGCACCATCCAGAAGGCATAGGTGAAGATGAAGCCCGACTGCGCCCGGCCGGCAAGGCGGGTGAAGAAGGGGATGATGCCCAGGGCGACCCCGTTGAGGAACCCGTCGATGGCGCTGCCGTCGCCGCGTTTCCACAGCAGGCGGCCCAGCATCACGACCGGCTTGACCAGAAGGGCGTCATAGATCTCGTCGAAGTACCATTTGTTCTTGAGGAACAGGTACAGCGGCCGCTGGCTCTCGGCCAGGCGCTTGGGCATCTCCGGGTTGACCAGGTAGAACCAGATCGCCACCAGCAGGCCCAGGACCATCGCGATAAAGGGCGAAATCTTGACCCATTTCGGCGCGGCGTGCGCGTCATCCAGAACGGTGTTGTCCGCCCCGAAATAAAGCGCGCCCTGCCCCGGCTCCCCGGCGAAGGCATAGTGGTGTTCGCCCGCGGCGGCAGCGTGACCGGCGCCCTCGCCATGCGTGGCCGCTTCGCCATGCGCTGCGGTCTCGCCATGGCCGTCGCTTGCGGCGGCGCCGTCATGCGCGCCGGCCTCGGCAACCGGGATGCCATAGAACTTGCCGACCTGATCGGCGTGGCCGAAGAAGTTGCCGTACCACAGCATCCCCGCGAACACCGCGCCCAGGCTCAGCACGCCCAGCGGAACCAGCATGACCATCGGGCTTTCATGCGCGTGGTCGTGGGTATGCTTGTCGCCGCGCGCCTCGCCGAAGAAGGTCAGGAAGATCAGCCGCCAGGAATAGAAGCTGGTGAAGGCGGCCGCTACGACCAGCAGCCAGAAGCCATAGGACGTGCCGCCGGCATAGGCGCTTTCGATGATGGCGTCCTTCGACAGGAACCCGGCGAACCCGATCTGGGTCAACGGAATGCCGACGCCGGTGATCGCCAGCGTGCCGGTCATCATCGCCCAATAGGTGAAGGGGATCTTTTTGCGCAGACCGCCGTAATTGGTCATGTCCTGCTCATGGTGCATCGCGTGGATGACCGAGCCGGCGCCGAGGAACAGCAGCGCCTTGAAGAAGGCGTGCGTCAGCAGGTGGAACATCGCCGCCGAATACATGCCGACGCCCGCGGCCACGAACATGTAGCCCAGCTGCGAACAGGTCGAATAGGCGATCACCCGCTTGATGTCGGTCTGCACCAGGCCCACGGTCGCGGCGAAGAAGGCCGTCGTGGCGCCCAGCACGGTGATGAAGGCGGCGGCCGAGGGCGCGAATTCAATCAGCGGCGACATCCGGCAGACCAGGAACACGCCCGCGGTCACCATGGTGGCGGCGTGGATCAGGGCCGAAACCGGGGTCGGACCCTCCATCGCGTCGGGCAGCCAGGTGTGCAGGATCAGCTGCGCCGACTTGCCCATCGCGCCGATGAACAGCAGAACCGCGATCACCTCGGTGGCGGTCCATTCGCCCCAGAGGAAGGTCAGCTTGGTTTCCGCCAGGGTCGGCATATAGGCGAAGATGTCGTTGAAATTGATGCTGTCGGACAGGAAGAACAGCCCGAAGATCCCCAGCGCGAAGCCGAAGTCGCCGACCCGGTTGACGATGAAGGCCTTCATCGCCGCCGCATTGGCACTCGGCTTGCGGAAGTAGAAGCCGATCAGCAGGTAAGAGGCGACGCCGACCCCTTCCCAGCCGAAGAACATCTGCACCAGGTTGTCGGCGGTCACCAGCATCAGCATCGCGAAGGTGAAGAACGACAGATAGGCGAAGAAGCGTGGCTTGTAGCTTTCGCCGTCGCGGAAATTGTCGTCATGCGCCATGTAGCCGAAGCTGTAGAGGTGCACGAGCGCCGAGACACTGGTCACAACGATCAGCATGATCGCGGTCAGCCGGTCCAGCCGGATCGCCCAGGAGGTCGAGAGCGAGCCGCTCTCGATATACTTCAGGATCTCGATCTGCTGGGTGACCCCGTCAAAGCTCAGGAACACGACCCAGCTCAGCACGCAGGACAGGAACAAAAGGCCCGTCGCCACCCACATCGCGGCGGTTTCGCCGATCACCTTCCAGCCGAAACCGGAAAGGATGGCGCCCACCAGAGGGGCAAAGAGGATGATGGTTTCCATGATCTCTTACCCCTTCATCACGTTGATGTCTTCGACGGCGATGGTGCCGCGGTTGCGGAAGAAGCAGACCAGGATCGCCAGGCCGATGGCGGCCTCTGCGGCGGCCACGGTCAGCACGAAGAGCGTGAAGACCTGCCCGACCATGTCGCCCAGGAAACTGGAGAACGCCACCAGGTTGATGTTCACCGCCAACAGCATCAGCTCGATGCTCATCAGCAGGATGATCACGTTCTTGCGGTTCAGGAACAGCCCGAAAATGCCAATGACGAACAGCGTCGCCGCGACTGTCAAATAATGTTCAAGTCCGATCATGTCGTCCCTCTGGGCCCGCGCCCGTTCGTTCCTTGTCACTCGGTCCCGGGTCTCCGGGGCCTGCCGGATCGTTCGCCCGGCCTAGTCTTTGATCACCGCCATGGCGGCGCGTTTGAACTTCCACCAGCGATAAAGCGTCCAGCTCACCGCCGCCTTCATTCCCCAGAGCAACACGACCCCGAATATCCCCACCTTGCTGAACAGCACGTGGGCGAGGCCGATCAGCTCCGTCACGTCACAGCCCCTGTCCCGGCTTCACGTCCTTCAGCTCCATCGCCTTGGCCGGATCGCGATAGATCTGCGCCAGGATGTCCTGCCGCTTGATGTCCTGACGATGGCGCAGGGTCAGCACGATCGCCCCGATCATCGCCACCAGCAGGATCAGCCCCGCCAGCTGGAACAGGATGAAATACTGGTCGTAGATGATCGCGCCCAGGGCCTGGGTGTTGTGCAGGTCCGCCGGCGTCGGCTGGGCGCGCAGCGCCTCGGCCGCCGCGTTCGATTCCCAGGCGCCGAAGGCCATCACGAACTGCATCAGGATGATCAGCCCGACCAAGAGCGCCAGCGGCATGTATTGCGCCATCTCCGCCTTCAGCTCGGCAAAGTCGACGTCCAGCATCATCACCACGAAGAGGAACAGCACCGCCACCGCGCCGACATAGACGATCACCAAGAGCATGGCGACGAATTCCGCCCCCAGCAGAACGAACAGCCCCGCCGAGGAGATGAACGCCAGGATCAGCCACAGCACCGAATGCACCGGCTGCCGGCTGATCACGGTGAACAGCCCGCCTGCGATGGCGCTGATCGCAAAGAGGTAAAAGGCAAACACACTCATGCTTCGTCATCCTCGTTCTCGCCGCCCATGACCTCCTGCGCCAGCTCCAGCGCCCGGGTCATGGCCGGTATGCCGGCAAAGACCGACATCTGACCGATCGTTTCCACGATCTCCTGTTTCTTCGCGCCCGCCGCGATGGCGTGACGCACCGTCTGACGCACCGCCGTGTCGGCCTGCGCCCCCTGGCACGTCAGCCCCGCCAAGGTCAGCAGCAGCCGCGTCTTGGCATCCAGCCCGCCGGTGTTCACCGCATTGCCGAACATCAGCTCCATCACGTCCTTGGGCATCGTCGGCCACAACGCCTCGAACCCCTTCGGGCTGAAGCTTTCCAGGGCCGGGTTGAAGGCCCGGGCCATGTCGTGGGCCTGACGCATCATGGCCTCGAACGGATTTTTGGCCGTCTCGCTCATCTGTAGGGCGCGTCCAGTTCCAGGTTGCGGGCGATCTCGGCTTCCCAGCGTTCGCCGTTCTCCAAGAGCTTTGCCTTGTCGTAGAACAGTTCTTCGCGGGTCTCGGTGGCAAATTCGAAATTCGGCCCCTCGACGATGGCATCGACCGGGCAGGCCTCCTGGCAGAAGCCGCAGTAGATGCACTTGGTCATGTCGATGTCGTACCGCGTGGTGCGGCGGCTGCCGTCCGCGCGCGGTTCGGCGTCGATGGTGATCGCCTGGGCCGGGCAGACCGCCTCGCACAGCTTGCAGGCGATGCAGCGTTCCTCGCCGTTGGGATAGCGGCGCAGCGCGTGTTCGCCGCGGAAGCGCGGGGAAAGCGGGCCCTTTTCATGCGGGTAGTTCAGCGTCGCCTTGGGCGCGAAGAAATATTTCAGCCCCAGCTTCATGCCGACGAGGAAGTCGTTCAGCAGGAAGTATTTGGCGGCGCGGGTATAGTCGATCTGCGTCATTGTCAGCCCCCCGTGGTCCAGCGCGCGAAGGCGCCCCAGAACCAGTCGAATTTCGCGGCGAAGGATACGAAGACCACCCAGACCAGGCTGAACGGCAGGAACACCTTCCAGCCCAGCCGCATCAGCTGGTCATAGCGGTAGCGCGGCGTGATCGCCTTCACCATCGCGAAGAGGAAGAAGAAGAAGGCCATCTTGCCCACCATCCACAGCACGCCGTCGGGGATGCCCGGGATCGGCGACAGCCAGCCGCCGAAGAACAGCAGCGAGGTCAGCGCGCACATCAGAAAGATGGCGATATATTCGCCGGCCATGAACAGCAGGAAGGGCGTGGCGGAATATTCCACCTGGTAGCCCGCCACCAGTTCGGATTCCGCCTCGGGCAGGTCGAAGGGCGGGCGGTTGGTCTCGGCCAGCGCCGAGATGAAGAACAGGAACACCATCGGCAGGTGCGGCAGCCAGTACCAGCTGAACAGGCCGGCCGACCCGTCCTGCGCCCGCACGATGTCCCCGAAGTTCATCGAGCCGGTCGAGATGATCACGCCGATGATGATCAGACCGATCGACACCTCGTAGGAAATCATCTGCGCAGCCGAGCGGAGCGAGCCAAGGAAGGGGTATTTCGAGTTCGACGCCCAGCCGCCCATGATCACGCCGTAGACCTCCAGCGAGGAGACCGCGAAAATGTACAGAATGGCCACGTTAATGTCCGAAAGCACCCAGCCGTCGTTGAACGGGATCACCGCCCAGGCGATCATCGCCAGCACGAAGGAGGTCAGCGGCGCCAGGATGAACACCGCGCGGTCGGCCCCGGCGGGGATGACCACCTCTTTCACCACGTATTTCAACGCATCGGCCACCGATTGCAGCAGGCCATAGACGCCCACGACGTTGGGCCCGCGCCGCATCTGCACGGCGGCCCAGATCTTGCGGTCGCCATAGACCAGGAACAAGAGCGAGATCATGACGAAGGCAACGACAGCAAGCACCTGCGCCAGGATCAGGATGGCGATGCCGCCCGGGGTGGAAAAGAAGTCAGCCATAGGTCCTCACACCGTGGGTATTCCGTTCTCCGCGCAATGCGCAACCACGACTTCGGCGTCGAGTTTGCGCAGCCCGCGGGGCAGCGATGGCGAGATGGTGTAAACAGCATCTGCACGCCACACGCCACCCTCTTCGTAAACATTTGTCCGCAGATGCCGGGCGAAACCGTAACCGCGGATCAGCGCATATTGCGCCGCCGCGCATTCCGCGTAGGCATCCACATCCGTGTTGTCGCGCGCGCCGGTCATCGCCACGGTGAACTGCACCAGATCACCGTCCAGAAGACGGGTCTCGACCCCCCGGTAATCGGGGGCAAAGCGCGTCACCTCGTCGGCCGGCTGCGTATCGCAGGCGGCCAGCAACAAGGGCGATATGAGCGCGGCCCGGATCATTCCGCCGCCAGTTTCCCGGACTTGCGCGCCGTCGCACCGGCGCTGAGCTCGGCCATCAGGGCCGAGGCGCGGGCGATCGGGTTGGTCAGGTAGAAATCGCGAACCGCCGGGATGAACTTGCCCTGCTTGAGCTCGGTGGTCTCCAGCGGTTGCCAGTCGTTCTCGATCACCTCGTCGACGCGGGCCAGATGCGGCACCTCGGCGACGAGCGCCTGGCGCAGCTGCGCCAGAGAGTCGTAAGGCAGCACGCTGCCCAGCTCGCCCGACAGTGCCCGCAGGATCGCCCAGTTCTCTTTCGCCTCGCCCGGCGCGAACCCGGCGCGCAGCGCCAGTTGCGGGCGGCCCTCGGTGTTGACGAACAGGCCCGGCTCCTCGGTATAGGCCGCGGCGGGCAGGATCACATCGGCGCGGTGCGCACCGCGGTCGCCATGGCTGCCCTGATAAATCACAAAGGGGCCTTCCGCGATCTCGACCTCGTCGGCGCCCAGGTTGAAGACCACGTCGGCGCCCTCCAGCGCCTTGGTCATGCCGCCTTCGGTCACCGCGCCCAGGTCCATCGCCCCGACGCGCGCCGCGGCGGTGTGCAGCACAAGCATCTTGCCGCCCAGTTTCTCGGTCAGCGCCATCGCCTGGCCCAGCACCGCGATACCGTCACCCTCGGTCAGGGCGCCCTGACCGACGATGACCACGGCGCCCTCCGCCGGCTTCGCCTCGGCGGCCAGTTTGTTCAGCGGCGCGCGGCCGGGACCGACCCATTCGTAGTCATAGGTCAGGTCCATGCCCTTGGGGCCCAGCACATGGACATTGGCGCCCTTGCTCCAGGCCTTGCGGATCCGTGCGTTCAGCACCGGCGCCTCGTCGCGCGGGTTGGTGCCGAGCAGGTAAATCTCCTTGGCGGTGTCGATATCCTCGATGGCCGCGGTCCCGACATAGGCCGATCGGTTACCTGCGGGCAGAACCGCACCGTCGGTGCGCGCCTCGATGGCGCCCCCCTGCCCCTCGACCAGTTGCTTGAGCGCGAAGATCGCCTCGACCGGCGCCAGATCGCCCACCAGCGCGGCGAGCTTCTCGGCGCCCTTGATCGCGGTGGCGGCCTTGTCCAGTGCCTCGGGCCAGGTGGCCGGGCGCAGCTTGCCGTTCTCGCGGATATAGGGCTTGTCCAGGCGCTGACGGCGCAGACCGTCCCAGATGAACCGGGTCTTGTCGGAAATCCATTCCTCGTTCACGCCGTCATGGTTGCGCGGCAGGATGCGCATCACTTCGCGGCCCTTGGTATCGACGCGGATGTTGGACCCCAGCGCGTCCATCACATCGATGGTCTCGGTCTTGGTCAGCTCCCACGGCCGCGCGGTGAAGGCGTAAGGCTTGGACGTCAGCGCGCCGACCGGGCACAGGTCGATGATATTGCCCTGCATGTTGCTGTCGAGGGTCTCGCCCAGGTACGAGGTGATCTCGGCATCCTCGCCGCGGCCGGTCTGGCCCATCTGGGTGATCCCCGCCACCTCGGTGGTGAAGCGCACGCAGCGGGTGCAGGAGATGCAGCGCGTCATGTTGGTTGCCACCAGCGGACCCAGGTCCAGGTCGTCGACCGCGCGCTTGGCTTCGCGGAAACGACTGAAATCGACGCCATAGGCCATCGCCTGGTCCTGCAGGTCGCATTCGCCGCCCTGGTCGCAGATCGGACAATCCAGCGGGTGGTTGATCAGCAGGAACTCCATCACGCCTTCGCGGGCCTTCTTGACCATGGGCGAATTGGTCTTGACCACCGGCGGCTGACCTTCCGGCCCCGGACGCAGGTCGCGCACCTGCATCGCGCAGGAGGCGGCGGGCTTGGGCGGACCGCCCACGACCTCGACCAGGCACATCCGGCAGTTGCCGGCGATCGACAGCCGCTCGTGATAGCAAAAGCGCGGGATCTCGACCCCGGCCAGCTCACAGGCCTGGATCAGGGTCATCGCCCCGTCCACTTCGATCTCGGTTCCGTCGATGATGACTTTGCGGAGGTCAGACATGGTCTATTTCGCCCTCAGTAGCGCGCCGATTGCGCTGTTGTTCTGTATTTCCAGACGGCCCAGCCGGCACAGATCGCCCGGTGTGTCGTAGTCCAGCCCGAGGCTGGCCATGTAGGTTTTGCCGCGCGCGATCATCCGGGCCTTCTCGGCCTTGGAGTCGAGCACCGCGCGGATCTCCTTGTCGGAATATCCCAAATCGTTGGCCCGGCCCTTCAGCCGGCGGATTGCGAAAATCCCCTTGATCAGGCGGGCATCGATATCGTCGCATTTGCGGCGGATCTCGTTGGCGACCACGATGGTGAAAATCCCATCTGCGATCTCGGGCACCTCGCGCAGCGGCGGCTTGGCCACCGCGGCCCCCGCGGGCAAGGCGATGAGCAAAGCGGCAACGCTCAGAACAGCATAGAAAAACGGCATCACAAAACCCTCCATCATGGAGCGTTCAGCACAGGCCGCGCGCGCGCCGTTATGCAATAACGACCGCCCGGGCAGGCGGGGATATGCCGCCCGCATGCTCATGGTTTCAAGCAGGTCCCGCGGAAGGTCAGCGTATCGCCCTCGATCACCAGGTTCTCGGCCTCGGTGTCGGGGCCGACGGCCCAGTTGATCCGGGACGAGCCGTAGTTGGTCACGCAATAGCGCGTGCCGGCGTATTTCCCGGCCTCCCGCGCGCCATCCAGCGACTGCGCGACATCCTTGATCTCGACCGTGAAATCCGCCACCGAAACCTTTTTCTCGACCGCCTTGGCCTTGGTCCGGAAGTAAAATCCCTCGAACCGGATCTGTTTGTCCCGGTTGACGTTGCAGGCGGCAAGGGTCAGCCCGCACAGCGCGGCCAGACCCGCCGCGCGCGCCATTGCCGGATATGTCACCTGAGCCCCCATCATCCCGATCATTCGGCCGCCATGGCGCCCATGCGCCCGGTTTTCTTGGCCTTGATGCGGTCCACGATCTCTTCGCGGAAATGCCGGATCAGGCCCTGGATCGGCCAGGCCGCCGCATCGCCGAGCGCGCAGATGGTGTGCCCTTCGACCTGTTTCGTGACCGAGAGAAGCATGTCGATTTCCTCGACTTCCGCGTCACCGGTGACCAGGCGGTCCATCACCCGCATCATCCAGCCGGTGCCTTCGCGGCAGGGCGTGCACTGACCGCAGCTTTCGTGCTTGAAGAATTTCGACAGCCGCCAGACCGCCTTCACCACATCGGTGTTCTGATCCATCACGATCATGCAGCCGGTGCCGAACGAGCTTTTGTTCTCGCGCATCCAGTCGAAATCCATGATCGCGTCTTCCAGCGCGTCGCGGGGCAGCACCGGGCAGGAGGCGCCGCCGGGGATGATCGCCTTGAGGTTATCCCAACCGCCGCGGATGCCGCCGCCGTGGCGCTCGATGATCTCGCGCACCGGCATCGACATCGCCTCTTCGAAGACGCAGGGATTGTTCACATGGCCGGTCAGCGCGAACAGCTTGGTGCCGTGGTTGTTCGGCCGCCCGAAGGAGCTGAACCAATCCGGGCCACGGCGCAGGATGGTCGGGCAGACGGCGATGGATTCGACGTTGTTCACCGTGGTCGGGCAGCCATAGAGGCCGGCACCGGCGGGGAACGGCGGTTTCATCCGCGGCATGCCCTTCTTGCCCTCGAGGCTTTCCAGCAGCGCGGTTTCCTCGCCGCAGATATAGGCCCCCGCGCCGTGGTGCAGGTAGAGATCGAAGTCCCAGCCGGATTTGGCCGCGTTCTTGCCCAGCAGGCCGGCGTCATAGCATTCGTCGATCGCCGCCTGCAGCGCCTCGCGCTCGCGGATGTATTCACCACGGATGTAAATATAGGAGGCATGCGCGCCCATCGCGAAACTGGCGATCAGCGCGCCTTCGATCAGCGTGTGCGGATCGTGGCGCATGATCTCGCGGTCCTTGCAGGTCGCGGGTTCGGATTCATCGGCGTTGATCACCAGGTAGGCCGGGCGCCCGTCGCTTTCCTTGGGCATGAAGGACCATTTCAAGCCGGTGGGAAAGCCCGCGCCGCCGCGGCCGCGCAGCCCGCTGTCCTTCATCTGCTGGATGATCCAGTCGCGCCCCTTCTCGATGATGCCGGCGGTGCCGTCCCAATGGCCGCGGGCCATCGCGCCTTTCAGCGTGCGGTCATGCATCCCGTAGAGGTTGGTAAAGATCCGGTCCTGGTCCTTGAGCATGAGAGCTACCCTTGGCTGTCCTGGCGCATGCGCCAGAGTTGATAGATGTTGACGAGCGCCCAGATGAAGGCCGCGATGGCACCGAGATAGATCAGCATCTCGTAACGGATCGGCAGGCCAAGCTGGTGCACGATCCAGGGCGCCAGCAGCGACAACAAGGCCGCCACGGCGATCACCACACCGGTGATCCGCCCCTTTCGGGCCATGGCATTGTCACGCTCGTCGCTCATCGTTTCCCATTCGTCTGCCCCGCGGCCCACGCGGCGGCGGTCAATCGTAAATCTTGTCTTTCTTCGCGCGTTTGGCGAATTCGGTTTCCTCGCCCGAGGCAAGCTGGCGGGCCTGCTCGACCCAGCCGTCACGTTCGATCCGGCCCTTGAACTTCAGCCGATTGTCGACCCAGGCAATTTCCGCCGGGCCCCAGGCGGCGACCTGGTCGAAGTGATAGAAGCCCAGCTCGTTCAGGGTCTGCTCCAGCTTCGGCCCGACGCCTTTCAGCAGCTTCAGGTCATCTGCCCCACCCTCGCGCGCGGCGCTCAGGGTTTCCGGCTCGGCCTCGCCCACCTCGACCGACGGGGCGGGTTTGGCGGCGGCTTTGGCCGGCGCGGCCTGTTTCGAAACGCCGGTGTCGTCGGCCGGACGCCCCTCGGCGCGGTCGGCAGTATCGGTGGCCGGCTCCACCTTCGGCGCGGCGGGCGCAGCAGGCTTCGACTGGCCCAGCCAAGGCGTCAGGATCGGCACTTCGGTGCCATCAATGCGCTTGACGGTATCGCCCAGCTCGACCGCACGGGCGGCGCTGGCGTTGTATTGGGTGCGGCCGCTGTCGAACTCGGTCAGTGTCACCAGCCCGGATTTCGGCTCCGAGGCATAACGCCCGTTCTGCGGCCCCGGCACCGGCACCTTGCCGGCGGCCAGTTCGTCGAGGATCTCGGCAAAGCGTTCGGCGGTCAGGTCCTCGTAGTAATCCTTGCCGATCTGGGCCATCGGCGCATTGGCGCAGGCGCCCAGGCATTCCACCTCTTCCCAGGTGAACTTGCCGTCCGCGCTCAGCATATGCGGCTTCGGCGCGATCTTTTCGCGGCAAACGCCGATCAGGTCTTCGGCGCCGCAGATCATGCACGACGTGGTGCCGCAAATCTGAATATTGGCGACCGAACCCACCGGCTGCAGTTGGAACATGAAGTAGAACGAGGCGACCTCGAGCGCGCGGATATGCGCCATGCCCAGCATGTCGGCGACGTATTCGATCGCCGGCCGGGTCAGCCAGCCCTCCTGCTCCTGCGCGCGCCACAGCAGCGGGATCACCGCGCTGGCCTGGCGGCCTTCGGGATACTTGCTGATCTGCCCCTGCGCCCACTCAAGGTTGGCCGGGGTGAATTCGAAGCTTTCAGGCTGTTCGTGGTGCAGGCGGCGGAGCATTATTCTGTCCCCTTGTGCGGGCCGCACCGGAGGGAGCCTCCGGCGGGAGTATTTTTGCAGAGAAGAAGCGGGGTGGTCGCGCGGGTCATTACCGGTCGATCTCCCCGAACACGACGTCCATGGTGCCGATGATCGCGGCGACGTCGGCCAGTTGGTGCCCCTTGGCGACATGGTCCATCGCCTGCAGGTGCAGATAGCCCGGCGCGCGCAGCTTGGCGCGGTAGGGTTTGTTGGTGCCGTCGGCCACCAGATAGACGCCGAATTCGCCCTTGGGCGCCTCGACGGCGGCGTAAACCTCGCCCGCGGGCACGTGGAAGCCCTCGGTATAAAGCTTGAAGTGATGGATCAGGCTTTCCATCGAGGTCTTCATGTCGCCGCGCTTCGGAGGGGTCAACTTGCCGCGAGCCAATACATCGCCTTGCCCTTCGGGCGCGCGCAGCTTGTCGATGGCCTGCTGGATGATCTTGATCGACTGGCGCATCTCTTCCATGCGGACGAGATAGCGGTCGTAGCAGTCGCCGTTCTTGCCGACCGGGATCTGGAACTCGAACTCGTCATAGCATTCATAGGGCTGCGCGCGGCGCAGGTCCCAGGCCAGGCCCGAGCCGCGCACCATTACGCCGGAGAAGCCGTATTCCTGGATATCCTCCTCGGTCACCACACCGATATCGGCGTTGCGCTGCTTGAAGATGCGGTTCTCGGTCAGCAGCCCGTCAATGTCCGCGAGCACCTTGGGGAACTCGTGGCTCCAGGCTTCGATATCGTCCAGCAACTCGGGCGGTAGGTCCTGGTGCACGCCGCCGGGCCGGAAATAGGCCGCGTGCAGCCGCGCGCCACAGGCCCGCTCGTAGAAGATCATCAGCTTCTCGCGCTCTTCGAACCCCCAGAGCGGCGGGGTCAGCGCGCCCACGTCCATCGCCTGGGTGGTCACGTTGAGCAGGTGGTTCAGGATGCGGCCGATCTCGGAATAGAGCACCCGGATCAACGAGGCGCGGCGCGGCACCTCGACCCCGGTCAGCTTTTCGATGGCCAGGCACCAGGCATGTTCCTGGTTCATCGGCGCCACGTAATCGAGGCGGTCGAAATAGGGCAGGTTCTGCAGGTAGGTGCGGCTTTCCATCAACTTCTCGGTGCCGCGGTGCAGCAGGCCGATATGCGGGTCGCACCGCTCGACGATCTCGCCGTCCAGCTCAAGCACCAGACGCAGCACGCCGTGGGCGGCCGGGTGCTGGGGCCCGAAGTTGATGTTGAAATTGCGGATTTTCTGTTCGCCGGTCAGGGCGTCTTCGAAGCCTTTGGAGCCGTCCATCAGAGTTTCTCCAGCTCTTGCAGTTTCACCGCCATGACCCAGGCCAGGATCGGCACGGCAATCGGGATGACACAGGCCAGCGCCCAGTATTTGTTGATGCCGAAATGCGGCAGCAGCTTGAGCATCGGGATCGCGGTGATCGCGAAGATCGCCCAGAACAGGAATTCCATCACTTGGCCTCCTGCTTTTCGTCCCCCGGCAGGATGTATTCGGCACCTTCCCACGGGCTCATGAAATCGAACTGGCGGTACTCCTGGACCAGCGACACCGGCTCATAGACCACCCGCTTCTCGGCCTCGTCGTAGCGCACCTCGGTATAGCCGGTGGTCGGGAAATCCTTGCGCAGCGGATAGCCGCGGAAGCCGTAATCGGTCAGGATCCGGCGCAGGTCCGGATGGCCCGAGAACAGGATGCCGAACATGTCGAACACCTCGCGCTCGAACCAGTTGGCGCTGGGATGGATGCCGGTGATCGAGGGCACCATGTCCTCTTCCCGGATCGACACCCGCAGGCGGATGCGCTGGTTCTGGTACATCGACAGCAGGTGATAGACCACGTCGAACCGTTTCGCCCGGTCGGGATAATCCACCGCGGTGATGTCCACCAGGGTCGAGAACTTGCAGGTCGCATCGGCCTTCAAAAACTCGACAAAGCCCAGGATGTTGGCCGGGGCCACGTCCACGTTCAGCTCGCCATGGCTGACATCCCAGCTCAGGACACAGTCGGGGCGTTTGGCCTCGATATGCGCGCCCAGCTCGTTCAGTGCTTCGCTCATCGTGCTCTCTCCATCCTCGCGCGGGTCAGCGCACGATCGTTCCGGTGCGGCGGATCTTGCGCTGCAGCTGCATCAGCCCGTACAGCAGCGCCTCGGCGGTCGGCGGACAGCCCGGCACATAGACGTCGACCGGCACGATGCGGTCACAGCCGCGCACCACCGAATAGCTGTAGTGGTAATAGCCGCCACCGTTGGCGCAGGACCCCATCGAGAGCACATAGCGCGGCTCGGGCATCTGGTCGTAGACCTTGCGCAGCGCCGGCGCCATCTTGTTGGTCAGCGTGCCGGCGACGATCATCAGGTCGGACTGGCGCGGCGAGGCGCGCGGCGCGATGCCGAAGCGTTCGGCGTCATAGCGCGGCATCGAGGTGTGCATCATCTCGACCGCGCAGCAGGCCAGGCCGAAGGTCATCCAGTGCAGGCTGCCGGTGCGGGCCCAGTTGATGATGTCCTCGGTCGAGGTCAGCAGGAAGCCCTTGTCCTGCAACTCGCGGTTCAGCGCCTGGGTGGCGACCTCCTTGTCGGCCCCGGCGGTGTTGGCCCCTGCCATCACTCCCATTCCAGCGCCCCCTTCTTCCATTCGTAGGCAAAGCCGATGGTCAAGACGGCAAGGAACACCATCATCGACCAGAACGACACATCGCTCAGATCCTTGAAGCCCACGGCCCAGGGAAACAGCATCGCGATTTCAAGGTCGAAGATGATGAACAGGATCGAGACCAGGTAGAACCGCACGTCGAACTTCATCCGCGCGTCGTCGAAAGCGTTGAAGCCGCATTCATAGGCGCTGACCTTCTCCGGGTCGGGATTGCGGACCGCGAGGATGACGGCGGCGAGGATCAGGACCACCCCGAGCCCGACGGCGACGACAAGAAACACCAGAATCGGGAGGTATTCCCGCAACAGCTCTTCCACGAGTGGCTCCTTTCCCGCGCGCAGCTCAGGGCGCGCCGTCAATTGGCATGTTGACTTGCCGCTTCTCTACTCCCGCCTGTCCGGAGCGTCAACCAAGCGAGGCGCTTTCCCGGCGGTTGTTTCGCCGCGGCCTCACCCCTTCAATTTATTGAATATGTTCAGGATTTCGTCGCCAATACGCCGGCACCTGCCGCATCATGCAAACAAGCGCAAGCAATTGGTATACATAGGTATTCCGAAAATATCGCCACGCCGCGCAGGTTTTCGCCCCGACGAAGGCGGGCGCAGTTTGCCCTGAACGCGAGGGGGCGCCGCCACCGCCGTCGCGGCGCAGTGCCGCTCCCCCGGGGGCTTTCCGGCCGGAAAAAGGCCGTGCCGCACGGAACACGCGCGGCCCAAGGCCGCCTTGCCCCGCGCGGCCACCGCTCAGACGTCCTTGGCCCAGACCGGTTTGCGCTTGTCGAAAAAGGCGGCGATTCCCTCGCGCGCCTCGTCGCCTTCCCAGCGCGCCACAAGGGCGCCGATGGTGTGGTCGATCACCTCGGCGTCGATGCGCGGCCCCAGCTCCCGCGTCAGCCGCTTGGCCGCCGCCACCGCGCCGGGCGCACAGCTCAGATAGGGGGCGGCCTCGGCCTCGGCCGCCGCCATCAGATCGTCGGCGGGCACCGCGCGCGCCAGCAGCCCCAGTTCCACCGCCTCGGCCGCGTCGAAGATCCGCGCCGACATGAACACCCGGCGCGCCCGCGCCTCGCCCATCCGCGCGATGACATAGGGCCCGATGGTGGCCGGGATCAACCCCAGCCGGGTCTCGGTCAGCCCCATCTTCAGGTGATCGGCCCCCAGCGTCACGTCGCAGACCGCGGCCAGCCCCACCCCGCCGCCAAAGGCGTTGCCCTGCAAGGCGCCGATCAGCGGCTTGGGCAGGGTGTTGAGCGCCTGCAGCGCCAGCGCCAGCTTGCGCGCCTCGACGAACCGGGTCTCGGGATCGGCTTCCATCTGCGCCTGCATCCAGGCCAGGTCGCCGCCGGCGCAGAATGTCTTTCCCGCGCCGGTCAGGATCACCGCGCGCACCGCGTCATCCGCGCCCAGCTGCTCGGCCGCCTGTGCCAGTTCGGCAATCATGGTGGCCGACATCGCATTGTGTTTCTCGACCCGGTTCAGGGTCAGCGTGGCCACGCCGCGCGTGTCGGTCTCAATGGTGATGGTCTCATACATGTCAGCTCTCCCCGTCCGTGCCGGCGCGCATCGCCCGCGCCATATCGGCCGCCTCGGCGATCACCGCCGCGTCCAGCCCCGTTTCATAGCCCGACCGCTCCAGATGCGCCTGCACCGCCTCGGTCGCCACATTGCCCGCCGCCCCCGGCGCATAGGGACAGCCGCCCAGCCCCCCCACCGCGGCATCGAACACGCGAACCCCCAGCTCCAGCGAAGCGTCGATATTGGCCAGCGCGCGTCCGGCGGTGTCATGATAGTGCCCCGCCAGCATGCCCGCCGGAACCTCTGCTATCACCGCCCGGAGCATTGCCGCGATGCTCTCCGGCGTGCCCTGCCCGATGGTGTCGCCGAGCGAGATCTCGTAACAGCCCATCTTGAACAGCGTTTCGGCCACCTCGGCCACCTTCTCCGGCGGCGTCGGCCCGTCATAGGGGCAATCGGTCACGCAGGAGATATAACCGCGCACCGGCATGCCGATCTCGCGCGCGGCCTCCATGATCGGAGAAAAGCGCGCGATGCTCTCTTCGATCGTGGCGTTGATATTGGCCTTGGAAAACCCCTCCGAGGCGGCGGCAAAGATCGCCACCTCGTCGGCCCTGGCCGCAACCGCATCCTCAAACCCGCGCAGGTTGGGCGTCAGCGCGGCATAGCGCACCCCGGGTGCGCGGGTGATACCCGCAAGGACCTCGGCGCTGCCGGCCATCTGCGGCACCCACTTGGGGCTGACGAAGCTGGCGCATTCGATGCGCGAGAACCCTGCGCGGCTGAGGCAATCGACCAAAGCCACCTTTTCCGCAACCGGGATCGGGCGCTTCTCGTTCTGCAGCCCGTCGCGCGGCCCCACCTCGAAGATCTCGACCCGTTCCGCCATCTCGTCGTCCCCTGCTTCTTCTCGTTTCAAATACTCACGGCTCTGCCGCCCGCCGCACGCGGGCTGTTCAGTCCTCTTCGTCCTCCAGCCGCACCAGCGCCGCGCCGGCCTCGACCTGGGCTCCGGCCGCGGCCAGGACCTCGGCCACCGTCCCGTCACGCGCCGCGGTCAGCGTATGCTCCATCTTCATCGCCTCCAGCACGGCCAGCTTCTGCCCCTCGTGCACCGCCTGACCGGGTTCGACGAAGACCGCCTTGACCAGCCCCGGCATCGGCGCCTCGATCAGGTTGCCGCCGCCGGTGGCCTCCTGCACGCGCTCCAGCGCGTTGAGAATGGTAAAGGCGAAACCCGGCCCGTCGAACACGGTGATGGTGCTGCCGCTGCGCGCCATCGGCGCCGCGCGGGTGCCGTCGAAGGTCCAGCCGCGCGCCTCGCGGCGGGCCGCGACGGTGGTCTCGCCGATTTCGATCTCGGCCCACCCAGTCCCGTGCAGCCGGATCACCGCACGGATTTCCTCGCCGTCGCGCACCAGGTAGACGCTGCGCGCCAAGGGCGCCCAGAGGGTGAAGCCCGACAGCTCACCGGCCTCATCCAGACCGGCAGCGGCGAAGGTGGCCTGGGCGATAACGCGGGCCGCGGGCGCCTCGGTCCCCACCAGCGCGTCGAGATCGCGTTCGATCAGCCCGGTATCCACGTCGCCGGCGGCGAATCCCGCGTGCCGGGTCAGCGCCGCGAGGAAGGACAGGTTGGTGACAGACCCGGCCACCTGGGAGCCCTCCAGCGCCCGGGTCATCCTGGCCAGCGCGATTTCGCGCGTGGGGCCGTGGGTAATCACCTTGGCGATCATCGGGTCGTAGAACGGGCTGATGGTGTCGCCCGCGCGCACGCCGCTGTCGATCCGCGCGCTCTCAGGGAACTCCAGATGCGACAGCGTGCCGGTGGCGGGCAGGAACCCCTTGGGCACGTCCTCGGCGTAGAGCCGCGCCTCGAAGGCATGACCGGTGAGCGTGATGTCCTCCTGCGTCAGCGGCAGCGGCTCGCCGGCGGCGACGCGCAGTTGCCACTGCACCAGGTCGATACCGGTGATCGCCTCGGTCACCGGATGTTCCACCTGCAGCCGCGTGTTCATCTCCATGAACCAGAACCGGTCCGGGCGCAGCCCGGCGGAGCCGTCGACGATGAATTCGATGGTGCCCGCCCCCTTGTAGCCGATGGCGCGGGCGGCGCGCACCGCGGCCTCGCCCATCGCCTCGCGCATCTCCGCCGTCATGCCAGGCGCCGGGGCCTCCTCGATCACCTTCTGATGGCGGCGCTGGAGCGAGCAGTCGCGCTCGAACAGATGCACGGCGTCGGTGCCGTCGCCGAAGACCTGAACCTCGATATGGCGCGGTTTTTCAACGAATTTCTCGATCAGCACTGCGTCGTTACCGAAGGCGGTGCGCGCCTCGCCCCGCGCGCTTTCCAGCGCGGCGGCGAAGTCTTCCGGTGCGGCGACCTTGCGCATGCCCTTGCCGCCGCCGCCTGCGACGGCCTTGATCAGCACCGGGTACCCGATGGCATCGGCCGCGCCCGACAGGTGCTCGGGGTCCTGGTTTTGCCCATGATAGCCGGGCACCACGGGAACGCCGGCCTCCTCCATCAGCTTCTTGGCGGCGTCCTTCAACCCCATGGCGCGGATCGCCTGAGCCGAGGGTCCGATGAAGGTGAGGCCCGCGGCCTCGACCGCCTCGACGAAATCGGGGTTCTCGGACAGAAAGCCGTAGCCGGGATGGATCGCCTGTGCGCCGGTCGCCTGCGCGGCGGCGATGATGGCCTCGCCGCGCAGATAGCTGTCGGCCGGGGCCGAGCCGCCGATATGTACACTTTGGTCGGCCAATTGTACATGTTTGGCGCCCGCGTCCGCATCGGAGTAGACGGCCACGGTTCTTACCCCCATGGCCCGGGCGCTTTCGATCACCCGACAAGCGATTTCGCCCCGGTTGGCGATCAGGATTTTCGTGAACATGTCAGGTCCTTTCATCTGCCGCGGAGCGGGGGCTCTGCCCCCGGGCCCCCGGGATATTGGGAGTGAGAGGAACGGAAGAGGCGATGCGCATCGTCATACCCCCGTCTTCCAGCCGCCGCCGAGCAGCGCCTCGGCCTGCGCGATCATGGCGGCGAGGATCTCGCCTGCGGGCGGGCGGTTGTGGATCAGGCCGGCGGCCTCGCCCACGAAGGCATTGGCGCGCGCGGGGTCGCCGGCGGCCCAGCCCTCTTTCCAGCTTGCCGCGACCGCCTCGGCATTGGCGGAGAGCCCCTTTGGGTCGTCGTGCCAGCGCTCGGTCACCGGGTTCTTCAGCACCCGCGCCGTGAAGCGGGCGGGCCAGGACAGCCCGCGCGCCACGTCCATCACCGAGCTGCGGATGGTGTCGTCGCCGGTGGCGGCGATCGCGGCCTCGGTCATGCCCGGCGCGGCCAGCGATTCCGCGCTGGCCCAGAAGCGCGAGCCGACCAGCGCGCCGTCGGCGCCCAGCATCAGGACGGCGGCCAGCCCGCGCCCGTCGGCGATGCCGCCGGCGGCGACCAGCAGGGTGTCCGGCGCATGGGCGGCCAGCCAATCGGCCACCTCGGGCACCAGGGTGAGGGTAGCGCGCTTCTCTCCGTGCCCACCGGCCTCGGCGCCCTGGGCCACGATCACGTCGGCCCCTGCCCGGGCGGCCTGTTTTGCATCGTTGAGCGTCTGCACCTGGCAGATCAGCGGAATGCCTGCGGCGCGGATCGCCGGCGCGAAGGGCGCGGGATCGCCGAAGGAGAGGAAGATCGCCGCCGGATCGCGGGCCAGAACCTCATCGAGCAGCCTCGGCGCTTCCGCCAGTTTCCAGGTGATGAAGCCGCAGC
>NPIG01000850.1_pt1 | contig 19513 bp, 13 predicted proteins | sample 8637441 | NCBI WGS metagenome assembly NPIG01 (sample SAMN07420675, study PRJNA396082) | bioreactor metagenome | isolation source: sample BR6 brine-fed electro-methanogenic bioreactor BR | place: Japan: Kochi | collected 2016-06-14 | reverse complement strand
GGCCATGGCATCAATAAGCTCATGAGTTCCAAACCTGATGGATAAACCATAGGAGCAATGACATGTGACAGTATTGTCATTGCCCCCGACTTCCGGCAGTTGGGAAATTGCTCGATGGATCGCCTGGACTTTCTTTTCACTGTAACGGAACATCCGATAGTCATCGATGTCCATCAGGACGCGGAGTATGAAGATATTGAAGATCTGGTCAAAGCAGGGATCGTCGAAAAATAGACAAATTTGCTCACATTATAAGTAGGTCTCTCTGCAGAGAGACCTACTTTTTTGATTGTCACTGGAAGGTACGCTATGGGTCGGACGAATGCACCGCTATTTCTCAGTTCATTCTTCGTGAAAGGGGTGCAGGTAATCATTTACAAGTCCTGATGTAGTTGTCGCCGCCACAGGGCTTGTCGGCCTTTTAGCCACCCGTTCCCTGCTTTTGGAATAGCTTAACTTCCCGTAACCATTTACGATGCGAAATACCCAGGCTCTGGAACTTCCTGTTCGAGCGAGAGCGGAATTCCTCTTCAGGTCAAGGCCGAAAAACTTGCTGACCTTGACCCGGGAAAGCCTGAAACTCTATGAAGAAATCAGCCCCTCTCTTCAGCCCGATGTTAAATTTCGAAAAAATGGGAGATTGCTAGTTGCGCCAAACGAAGCTGAAATCGGCTTCGTGGAAACCAGGGCCCGTTTTCTTGCAAAACTGGGTATCAGGGCTCGATATTTCGAGGGTAGCCAACTGTGGACGCTGGAACCCTACCTGGAGCGGGATGCTATAGGCGCTTCCTGGTCTCCTGAAGATGCTTAGGCCAACCCTCTCCGACTGACGGTGGTTTTATATGAAGAGATCAGGAGTCTTGGAGGCAGGATCCTTAAGAAACACCCGGTTCAGAGTGTCTTTCGTAGAAGAGGATAGAACCTTCAGGTGGACTCCCGACTAGAGACGACCTTCCTGGATTTTCATCAATGAGCGCGGCTCAATGGTCGGGTTCCTGGCTGCAAGGATGGGAGGCCATGGCCCTGTTTCCCCACAGATCGGCCAAATCCTTTTGACAGAACCAGTCGAACACCTGTTAAAGACCATGGTTATATCTTCTTCGTATCTTTTTCTAAACATACGAGGCAAGGGGAACCCGGCAGGATAAGGTCTGGAACTGGCCTCGACCAAACGTATTCCGGGTCAAACCTTGTTGGAAGCAGCGAGTAAATCAAAGGGCATTGGCCGGGGGTATCCGAGAGCGTATCGGTACAAATTGCCGGTGAGGCTCTGCGTCGCGTCAAGCGAGTTTTTTTATCGGTTTTCCGGCCGGTTTGAAGACCGGTTACCCAATCGTGGAAGTAATGGAAAGATTTGACAACATCATACTCGCAACCGGTCACGGATGCGACGGTGTTGCTTTTGCCCTGATAACAGGAAAACAGGTACGGAACTTGTGCTGCGAAAGCGCTACGAACAATAACTCGGAAGCATGAACAGGTTCTGGAAAACCCCTCCAGTTTCTAAAGGGTAATGTTTTTTTCCCGGAGCAATTTTTCAAGAGTCCTCAGCTTTGATACGGCTGTCTTCTTGTAATGCCTTCCTAGAACAACGATGAGCGCGTCGAGAACGTTCATGACAGAGACGGTGGAGTAATGTCCCGAGGCGGGTTCAACGGGAAGGATCACGGATGCGAAGTTTGCCGCCGGACATGAAATATCTGTTGTAATCAGGACGACCGGGACACCGCGTGAGTGGACAAATTCCGCTCCTTCTATCGTTCTGGCGGCATAATGAGGGCCACCGACTGACAGTACCAGCAGTACATCTTCCTGCGACAGGTCGACGAGGTGTGAGTACATATCGTCGGATCCGGAATGACCAGGAAGTGAAACGTGAGGGAGAAACTGGCAAAAAAGGGTGTACGCATAAAGGGCTATGCCCTGGGTGGACCGGAGCGCGAGTATCGAAATCTTCCTGGCGTTTTTCAGAACTTCCCCGGCGCGTTGGAAATTTTCCAACAAGATTGGTGTCAGGGAATTCTGAAGGCTTTCCACATTCCTCAGTGTTGTTTCGGCCAGGATGCGGCGGTCGAATTTTTCGGCCGGGCGCTTGCCTTTCCACGATTCTTCCACCTGCCACCAGAGGGAAATCTTGGTTGGCAGGATGACACGCTTGAGAGCGTCGAGGAATTCATGGAAAGATTCGTAGCCGAGATGTGATGTCGTGCGGACGACCGTTGCTGGTGAAACTCCGCTTGCTTTTGCAAGTTCCTCGACTTTCATGAAAGCTACCTGCTGGTAATTTTCAAGTATAAAGCTGCACAAGCGTCGTTGACGTGCGGGAAAATCTGAAACACCCTCTCTGAGTTTTTTAAAAAGATCATGTTCTTTTTCTGTCTCTGAAATTGACATTGCAGTGCCTCCGAGGTTCAGGGTTCAAAAAAGAAAAAAATGTTTCAATAAACATATTACTTGACTTTATGCGTTTCATCAAGTACGATCTATTTATTGAAATGAATATTTCTTGCTAGGATGAAAATGAAATATATTTTTTGCCAACGATAATTACTTCTCGGGAGGCACTTTGAAATGGGAAAAGCATGGGAGATTCTCTATCTGAGCCAGGAAGATTGTATCCAGGCAGGCGGCACGAATATGAGGGGAGCGATGAAGGCGACGGAAAGGTCTTTCTTTCTCCATGGTGTAGGCGATTTCATCCAGCCAGGCAAGCCTGTTATACGTTGGGGTGGACCCGAAACGGAAGAAACGACGGGGCGGATAATGTCCATGCCTTCCTTCCTAGGCGGTGAAAAATATGCAGAAGAGCTGCGTAAGCGCGATCTTCTCGGTCCAGTCAATACCGCGGGGATCAAGTTCATCCCAAGTCGTCCATGGAATCCAAAGAGATTTGGTCTTCCCAGGGCAAGCGCCCTGATCATCATTGTTGAACCCGAAACGCTCATACCACAATGTGTCATGGACGGCGCCATTGTAAGCGCCATGAGAACGGGCGCTGCTTCCGGGGTGGCGGCTAAATACCTGGCGAGGCAGGATTCGGAAACTATGGGGCTTGTCGGAGCCAGCGTACAGGGACGTACCCAGCTGGCTGCGATGAAATGTGGGGTTCCTTCGCTGAAACGTTGCAAGGTTTTTGATATCCGACAAGAAGCGGCGCTGGAATTTGCTGCGGTTATGTCGAAAAAAGTGGACATGGAGATTATTCCGGTCAAGACTCCTGAAGAAGCCTTTCAGGGTGCGGATGTAATCAGCACTGCCACAATCGCAAGCGCCCCCTACATATCGGCCGAATGGTACCATGAGGGAGTTTTTCACGCCGAAATTTCATTCTGGGACACTCCTCCCGAGGCGTTGAGAGTTTTCGATAAAATCTATGTGGACGACTGGACTCAGGTGAAACATCATGGTGTTGACGTTTCATGGCGGGCCGTAAGGGATGGTGTGATATCAGAAGAAAAGATTAAAGGTAATTTCGGTGAGGTTGTCGCAGACAAGTTGCAAGGCAGAGAATCCGATGCGGAGAAGATTTTTTTCAATCCTATCGGCCTTGGTATTCACGACTTGTCTGAAGCGTTCAGGGTTTTCGAGTCGGCCAAAACTCTAGGGGTTGGCAAAAAGTTGACCTTATGGGAAAATCCATCGGGTTGGCTTGACGAAATCCACGTTTGATAGAGTCCCGACAGAGTCAGAGCGGCGGTATTCTTGGGCACAACAGGGAAGCTCCGGATCAACGTAAGAGAAACGACAAAACAAAAGAAGAAGGGGGAAAATAACGTGAAAAAGAGACTGGTAGTATTGGGCCTTTCAGTTCTCCTGGTAGCTGGAATGGCGCTTTCAGCAGGAGCTGTTGAGTTCGTGACGATTGTTACCGGTTCTACAGGCGGAACGTATTACCCCGTGGGTACCATCCTGGCGAATCACTTTAACCAGAAGCTTTTGAAAGACGGCATCAAGTTTTCTGCGCAGAGTTCAGGTGGGACAACGGAGAACTTGGACATGCTGAAAAATAGTGAAGCCCAGATGGGCATTGCCATGTGCAATCTGACTGGCTTTGCCTACACTGGTACGAACCGGTACGAGGGCAAACCCAATCCGAACCTTCGGTATGCCATTGCCCTGTGGCCGGAAGTTTCGCAATTTGTCTATGCAAAAAGTTCAGGTATCGAGGGATGGGACGATCTGAAAGGCAAGAAAATCGCCGTAGGGCCGCCCGCGTCCGGGACGGAATTTAGCACTAGGACGATCCTGCGGGCTGTTGCAGGATTGACCTTCGATGACATTGTGCCGGAATACCTTGGATACAGCGAGGCTTCGCAGGCTATCCAGAACGGCCGTATTGATGCAGCGCTTCTTGAGGCCGGCTATCCCACCTCGGCGGTGACCGAACTTTATGCCGGAAGAACAGAAGTGGACATGTTGCCATTTGAAGGTGACGTCAAAGACAAGCTGATCGCGGAAGCTCCTTGGTATGCCCCGGTCACTATTCCTGCAGGGACGTATCCGAAACAGGACAAGGATATCCCGGTGGTTGGTGTCATGTGTTCTCTGATCGTGCATCCTGAAGTCAGTGACGACATCGTCTACAAAGCCCTGCAGATCATTTACGAGGACAGGGAAGACCTGTTGAAGGAGCATGCTGTTTTCTACAAGGTCGACTTTGACAATCCGCTCAATGGTCTCTACGGTGCTCCGCTGCATTCCGGCGCCGTCAAGTTTTACCGCGAGAAGGGGCTGGAGATTCCCGAAAATCTTCTTCCCCCGGAGATGAAATAAGGACTCGACAGGATAACGTGTAAACGACATAAAAGTACCGACTACCGGCCGGCATGCACGTACGGCAACGCAGTACGAGTAATGCCGGCTAGTTTACATCTTTCGGATGGAGAGATTCTCTATGGAATTCATCAAGAAGCTTATTCCCAAGGGAGAGCTCGTCCCGACAAGAAAACTGGCAGGCAAGATAGGATTGATAGCACTTGTGCTGACGGTGGGAACGTCAATTGTCCATGCCTGGATGAACAGCTTCGGCCTACTGATGGCGATCAAGATGAATGCGGTACACCTTGGAACTGTCATGGCAATCGTGTTTCTGTATTACCCGGCGTCCAAGAACTCGCCACGGGAAGCCCCCAGTGTTCTTGACTGGGTCTTAGCCGGCTTGTCCCTTCTTGGGACGCTCTACATATTGACACAATATGACAGGATTCTCGCCGCTCATTTGAATGTCCTGATGCCGGATCTCATCATGGCTTGCATTACTATGTTTCTGCTCATAGAGGCGAGCCGAAGGGCGGTTGGTCTCCCCCTGACGGTGCTGAGCATTCTTTTCGTCATATATACGAGATATGGACCTCATTTCCCGGGACTTTTCGCCCACCAAGGGTTCAGTTGGCAGCGGGTTATTATCAGGATGGCGCTGACCGATGAAGGTATTTATGGCGTTTCCTTGATGGTGTCTTCCACGTATGTCTTCATGTTCATCCTTTTCGGGGCATTCCTGGCCGCGACCAAGACAAGCGATTTCTTTAACGATTTCTCGCTGGCACTTGCGGGGAGGTACAGGGGAGGCCCGGCCAAGGTGGCGGTTTTGGCCTCGGCACTGATGGGAAGTATCTCTGGGAGTGCTCAGGCAAACGTTGCAACCACGGGAGCGATCACGATTCCCCTGATGAAGCGTGTCGGGTATTCCCCGCATTTCGCCGGAGCGGTCGAAGCCGCGGCCAGTACGGGCGGTATCCTTATGCCTCCCATTATGGGCGCAGCGGCGTTTATCATGAGCACTTTTTTGGGAATCCCCTATGCAAAGATCATGATCGCCGGTGCCACACCTGCAGTGCTGTACTACATGGCTATCATGTTCATGGTTGATCTCAGGGCCAAGCGCAAGGGACTGCAGGGCCTCTCAGCGAAGGAGATACCCCGTCTTGGGAAAACCCTTCTGGAGCGGGGCCATATGATAATCCCGCTGGGGCTGATTATTTATTTTCTGCTTGCAGGCTATACTCCGCTTTTTTCAGCTTTTCTGGGGCTCGTTTCGGTTATTGTGCTTTCTTCTTTCAGAAAATCGACCCGAATGAGCATCATGGATTTTATAAGAGCCCTTGACATTGGAGCCCGTAATGCGGCCCCGGTGGGGATAGCTTGTGGCGTGGTGGGATTCATCGTAGGATCTGTGGGGATGACCGGAGTGGGGCAGATCGTTGCCCTCAACATCATCATGTTCTCAGGAGGCAAGCTTTGGGCGGCCTTGATTCTCTGCATGCTTGCCGCCATTGTCCTCGGTATGGGGCTTCCCGCGACGGCGTGCTACATTATCACGGCCACCATTGCAGCGCCTGCCCTGCAGCAGATGGGTGTGGAGCCTATTGCAGCCCATTTTTTTGCTTTCTACTACGGGACCATGTCAGCGGTCGTTCCGCCTGTAGCGCTGACTAGCTACACTGCCGCAGGACTCGCGGGAGCAAAACCCATGAGGGTCGCAGTTATGGGTTTTGGTCTTGCCCTCTCGGGACTGCTCTTGCCGTATCTATTTGTCTACAACAACTCACTTCTTTTCGTGAATACAACTTGGCAGGAGTACTTATTTGTGCTCGGAATGGCCATAGTAGGTGTTTTCTCCCTGTCAGCGGGGATAATCGGGACATTCAAGGGAAACATGCCACTCTGGGAAAGGGTTCTTTTTATCGTTACGGGTATCTCCATGGTGGCTCCTCTTGGAAGCTACAAGCTGGTGAGCCTGGGGATCTTTGCAGTTCTGGTACTGCAGCACTTCATGCGCAATCGCCAAAAAGTGTTTGCGCCACAAGTTGAATAGAACCTGCTTTTGGAAAAAGGTTTTTTGTTGGGACGAGGGATCGGTTCTAAGTGCCGCTCCCTCGTTTTATGAATTGACAGTGTCGAACAGCCTGGGTCTCAGGAAAGAGATGAGCCCTGTTGCCGCAAGATGGGATGTAACACCTGTAGGGTCCAGCGGCGGGGCTACCTCCACGAGGTCGAGTCCTCCGATACATTCAGTCTTGCCCAACACGTCCATCAGTTCAAGAAACTGCGCGGATGTTATTCCCCCGAAGACATAGGACCCTGTTCCCGGCGCGAAGGAATGATCCACCACGTCAATGTCAATGGTTACGTAGATAGTTTCGGTCTTTTCGGAAGCCCTTTCGATGGCTTCTCGAGTCACTTTAGCGATTCCCTGGTCAGAAATATCCCGGGAAGTAAATACCTTGCACCCGTTCTTCTGGACGAACTCCCATCTCTCGGCGGTCTGAAAGCTCCCTCCGATGCCGATCCAGACCATGCTTTGCAAGTCGATGCATTCCAGTTCGCTTATACGGCGGGCGGTGGAGCCGTGGTAATCCTTCCCCCAGGCTTCGGTGTCATCGGTCAGGTCAAGGTGAGAGTCGATATGAACATAACCGATCTTGCCCCGGTCTGCGCGGGCTGCGGCGAAACCGGCGAAAGCCGGCCATGTGACGTAATGGTCGCCGCCGAGGATGACGGGAGTAGCGCCTGTTTCGGTAATGGTCTTTACGTTTGACCGGATAGATTCAGCCGTTTTCTGGATGTCAGCCGGGTAGACGGGGCTGTCGCCGACATCCTTGAGGATATCCTTCGGAGGAAACCGGAACCGCTCACCAGTACGAATATCCACCATTTCCTTTTTGGACGTGGTCAGTGCCCCTAGCTGGTACATGAAGTGCAACGAGCTCTCCCGTATCGCCCTCGGGCCGAACCTTGCCCCTTGTCTCGACCCGCAGGTTGTATCAAAGGGGATGCCCAAAATCGCGATGTCTCCTTCACGCAGGTCTGACAATTCGGTCACTGGGGCCCTCATGAATGTTGCGATCCCCGCATATGCGGGTGCGGTTCGTTTGTTCATGCTCATGCAAAAATCTCCTTTCAAAGAAAACCACTCTCTGATGTACCGGAAGTTGGAGACAATATCAAAAGAAGTTCTAGCCGGTCAGCCTGAATTCTACCAAATCCGGTGGATGAACGGGTTGAGTTAAGGCAGACAGCTATCATGTGTCTTTCCTCAAAATAAATCTCTTAGAAATGAGGGTTGGATCAAACATATTTTAACCTCCTGAGTTTTCTTTCGTTCAGCCTGGGTAATTCTTCAGAGGCGTTCTCTATTAAAAGCTTGACTATGTCGATGNNNNGGAACCCATGGCTACAAGGCCTCTCGTCTTCACCGGAAAAGGCTACAACTATTATTACTATTATGCTTTCAAAGAGCCCGTAACGATCCGGTCCGGGAGAAGTCGGCTATGGCAGGAAACCCCGCAATAAACTGAAACAACCTAGAACCACTCAAGGCCGCCGACCCCACCGGGTCGGTGGCCTTTTTTTATGTTACGGGAGGTGTCGAAAGATGGGAAGCATGGATGTTTGGGTAATGTCGGCTTTATCGTCGCTGATTCTGGGTGCCGCCTGGTCCTTGTGGCGTCTGGTTCATGAAAGGAGGCGGCAGTCATGACCGTCTTTTTAGTATGGTTTTTTTACGGAGCCGCACTTATAGGTTTGGCAAAGTGGTCCAGAGGAAAAGACGTGCTATTACCAGGGAAAGTTGGTGTTCTCGTCCAGGCCCTGGCATATGTGGCGACCTACGTATCGGCCGTGGCCCTGGTTGGCTTTGCCGGGCTCTGCCACAAGTGGGGACTCCAGATGACCTTAATAGCCGCCGGCAACATGTGGCTGGGTACGTGGTTCGTATACCGCTTCCTCGCCTGGCCCACCAGGCTCTGGCAGCGGAAACTGGGTGCCAGGACCCCGGCGGAGATGCTCGGCAAGGCTGCCGGGTCGTCCGCGCTCAAGACCTATCTTGGCCTTTTATCGGGCGTGCTCCTGATTGTCTACGCATCCGCAGTATTCAAGGGTGCCGCCATAATGCTTTCCGGCGCGACCTTCCTGCCGCAGAACGTCTGTCTTTGGATCCTGGTGGCTGTTGTGGCGGCCAGTGTCTCCTGGGGTGGACTCAGGGGCGTGCTTTTCACCGAAGCCTTGCAGGGAGGGATAATGTTTCTGGGCGTTTTGGCCCTTCTTTTCGCCGTCTTGAAGGCCGTAGGAGGTCCGCTAGAGGGTATCTCGGCCCTCGCCGCCCTGGAGCCGACAGCCCAGGCGGACAGGGGCTTTACGGCACTCAGCTCGGGCCAGGGAGGTCTGTTCATATTCTCGCTGGTGGCCGTGACTTCCATCGGCGTCTGGGCCCAGCCTCAGCTTGTCCAGAGGCACTTTGCCCTTAAAAGCCCCGGGGAAGCCCGCAGGGTAATACCTTTTGCCATGCTCGCCATAGCCATCGTAGTAGGGGGAGCGTACTTCGCCGGGGCCATGTCGAGGCTTGTGATCGGTCCCGAAGTCGAATCCGTCGATTCGGTTTTGCCCATTCTGATCCGGCGACTTCTTCCCGAGGCCGGGACGCAGCTTTTCGCCCTGGCGGTTATCTCCGCCTCCTTGTCTACGGCGTCGGCCCTCCTGCATATCGTCGCGGCTTCGGTCGCTAACGACGTGTTTGGTCGTAGCCCCGGCAGAAAAGTCTGGATGATAATCGTGCCCTTATGCGCGGCCGCGTCGGGCCTTTTCGCCATGAAAAATTCCCAGATAATAGCCATGATCTGTACCACGAGCTGGACCCTCCTGTCCGCTGCGATACTGGTCCCCTACCTGGCGCTTTTGACAGCAGGCGACAGGTTCGGCAAGGCGACCTTCTGGGTCTCGTCAGTGTCGGGTCTTGTAACGGCCCTGGCGTGGTTCGTGGCGGGTTATGCCCCGACTTCCATGGGCATCCTTCACATGTCTGCGCCGGGGCTCATGGGAGCAATACACCCGTTTTTCGTCTCCATACCGGTCTCTTTTGGGGGATTCTTGGTATCCGCGGCGGGTGCCGCGTTATTCAGCCCCCAGGTTTCGACTGCCGTGGAGGACGAGTAATATTTGGTTATTTGCCCCAAGAGTCTTGACAACTTTTTTGACCTGGCATAGGATACCTCGAAACGGAGGTTGACATGATCAAAAACTGTGAATGCACCTTTTTGAGAAGTAACTGCACCGACATGATAATGTGCACTGGCGCCCCTGGAGGATCACCGGGCGTATAGTTGCGCATGGGGTTTCTCCTTTGGGGGCGTTTCCGTTTATGGAAACGCCCCCTTTTTTTATGCCTTCACGTCAAAACCATGTGAAAGAAAGAGGTAGTACGCAGATGACGAGTCTTTACGTGCCAGGGAAAAACGAATGCATGCCGAAAAAAAACATACTCTTCGCCAGGGTGGGCGTTCGCTACTCGAAGGGGGTGGAAGACGCCGAACTGCTCAAAAAAGCCAACGCCATTTTCCTGGAGGGAATCAAGGTAATAACTCCCGAGGTCTGCCATGAAACGTTCGACAAGGCAAAACTTCCGGTGGAACTGATGCCGGAGTCGTTTTCGCAGGCTAAAAAGATTTCGGTTTTTCTTTCCACCCTTGGGCCGGACATCGTGAAACTCGTGGACGAATACACCAAGGCAGGCAAGGTGTTTGACGCCTTTTTGCTGGATTCATGGGCCTCGGAGTCGCTGGAGGCACTGAACGACAGTTTCGACCGGAAACTGAGAGAGGAGTTCGGGGAAGGAACGAGGCGCTTTTCCCCGGGCTACGGAAAGGTGGATGTGCGTATGAACCGGTACATCGTAGAGGAACTTCTGGAGGTCGACTCGGTGAAGGTACTCGAAAGCGGCTTTCTAGTACCCAGAAAGACAACGACGTGCATGATCGGGTGGCTGTCATGAGAAGGGAAGAATTCAAAAAAGCCCTGCAGGAGAGAGTGTTATTTCTCGACGGCGGTTACGGCACGGAGTTTTTCAAGCGCGGCTTCGGAGGAGTGATCGAGCTTTTGAACCTCACAGACCCCCATGAGGTGGAAAAGCTGCAGGAAGAGTACGCCCTTTGCGGGGTAGACATATTGTTGGCGAACACCTTCAGCGCGAACCGGGCGAAGCTCGAATCCCACGGACTCGGCGAACGCTGTGAAGCCATGAACCGCCGCGCCGTTGAGATAGCGAAGAAAGCGGCCAGGGGACGGCTCGTTTTCGGCGATATTTCATCCACAGGTCGTCTCATGGAGCCCCTGGGAGACCTCTCTTTCGAAGAGGCGGTGCGCGTTTTCCGCGAACAGGCGACCTTTCTGGTCGACGCGGGAGTGGATGGAATCATCGTCGAGACCATGTCGGACATTAAGGAGCTCAAGGCTTCGATAGTCGCCGTGCGCGAGCTTTCGGCGGACATTCCCCTAGTCGCCCAAATGACCTTCGAGGCCGACGGAAATTCCGTAACGGGGACGTCGGTGGAAATCTTCGCGACCCTGGTAAACGACCTGGATGTGGATGCGGCAGGCATAAACTGTTCTCTCACCCCCGAGGAGATGCTTCCGCTTTTCAGGCGCCTTGCCAAAGCATGCACGAAGCCCCTCAGCGTGGAGCCCAACGCGGGCCGGCCTTTTTACGACCGAGGCAGGTTGCGCTACGGGACCACTCCCGAAGAGTTTGCGGTAAACATGGCGGATTTCGTGGAAACGGGCGCGAACATCGTCGGGGGTTGTTGCGGAACGGGGCCTGAACACATCAAGTTGCTCACCGGCTACGTGGGCCGCAGGAAACCTGTAAAGCGGGAGGTTTCGGTGGCGCAGTTTCTCTCGTCCCGGACGGTATTGAAACCCGTGAAGCCCTTCCTGGTGATCGGCGAAAGGATCAACGCGAGCGGTAAAAAGGACCTCCAGCGGCAGATCTGCGAGAAAGATTTCTCCCGAATCATCAGCCTCGCCCAGGACCAGGAGCAGGAAGGCGCCGCCGTTATAGACATCAACCTGGGCATAGAGAAGCTCCTGGAAAAGGAGCACTTTATTGCCGTTGTCAACGAGCTGGACCGGCGTTCGGCCCTTCCCCTTTCCTTTGACATTCAGAACCTGGAATTCCTGGAGGCCGCCATGAGGGAGTACCCGGGAAGAGGGCTCATAAACTCGGCCACCGCAAGAGAGGACCATCTGATCCAAAGGCTCGATCTCCTGAAAAAGTACGGCGGAATGCTCATAGTGCTGGCCATGGAAAAGGACATACCCGAAACGGCGGAGGAACGATTCGGCGTCGTCCAAAAGGCCGTAAAGATCATAAAAGGGCACGGCACAGGGCTTGAACGCATATTCTTTGACCCCCTCGTGCTTCCTGTAGGGGCGAAACAGGACTATCGCGTAACCCTGGAGACAGTGAAGCTGATAACCGCGGCCGGGCTTCAAAGCAGCATCGGACTTTCAAACCTCAGCTTTGGCTTGCCCGGAAGAGACGAGGTCAACGCCGCTTTCTTGTCCCTGTGCGTAGAGGCCGGTCTCAAGGGGGCCATAATGAACACCGCCGAAAACACGACCATGGGCGTACTTCAGGGGGCCCTCGCCCTGAATGGCGTGGAGGTGACCCAACCCGGGGAGACCGCCGCAGACCCGTTGGTCAAAAACATAATCAGGGGACGGAACGAAGAAGTCATGAATGCCGTCAAAAAAGAACTCGAAAAAAACGACCCCCTGCACGTGAGCCAGTGCGTCCTCGCTGAAGCCATGGAGGAAGTGGGCAGGCTCTATGCCCTGGGAAAGATATTCCTGCCCCATCTCATCCTGGCTGCCGAGACGGTACAGCCCGTCTTCGAGTATCTGAACGGACTCATCGGTGAGACGGGTGCACAAAAGGCCGGGAAGGTGCTTCTTGCCACTGTAGAGGGCGACATTCACGACATCGGAAAGAACATAGTGGCCACCGTTCTCAGAAGCGGAAGGTTCGAGGTAACAGACATCGGAAAAGACGTCACGGCGGAAATGATCCTGGAGGCCGTGAAAAAAGAGAACCCCGACGTGGTGGGCCTCTCGGCGATGATGACCACTACCGTGGGGAAGGTAAAGGAAGTGGCGGACCTTTTGAAGGCAGAGGGGCTTGATGTGCCCGTCATAGCCGGGGGTGCTTCCATGAGCGAAAGTCTCGCGGAACAATTCGGCGTCCGAAGGGGAAAAGACGCAATGGAAGCTCTCGCGCTGTGTCGTGAGATAGCCGGCACCGGTTCCGTACTGAAAGAAAAAAAGGGACATTAGCGCCTGGCGCTGCCGGAATAAAACTGGAGGTGAGGCAAATGAAAACAGTGGAGCAGATCAACGAAAGGATAAGGCGAAAGGAAGCCGTCGTGCTGACGGCGGAGGAAGTGGTGGAACTTGCCAGAAAGAAGTCGCCTGGCGAGATCGCCCGAGAGGTAGACGTGGTTACCACAGGGACTTTCTCTCCCATGTGTTCCAGCGGCGCCTTTATTAATTTTGGTCATACCGACCCACCAATGAGGATGGAGGAAGTAACCCTTGGCGGCGTCGAGCTTTACGCGGGGCTTGCCGCAGTCGACGCCTATATCGGCGCCACGCAGGAGTCGAAGGAAGACAAGACCTTTGGCGGCGCCCATGTCATCGAGGCCCTGATCAGGGGAGACCGGCTCCCTTTAAAGGCCAGGGGCAAGGGTACCGATTGTTACCCGAGGAAGGAGTATGAAGGGTATGTCCAGAAGAAGACCCTCAGGGATTTCTTTCTCTTCAATCCTAGAAACGCCTACCAAAACTACGCTGTCGCGGTGAACGGTTCAAACAGGACCATATACACCTATATGGGCAAGATCCTGCCGGGTTTTGCCTGTGCGACCTACTCTACGTCGGGGGAAATAAGCCCGCTTCTGAAGGACCCGGAATTGAGGACCATCGGCCTCGGCACGAGGATTTTCCTTTGCGGCAACGAGGGATACGTGGCATGGCGCGGTACCCAGTTCAGGCCCCCGACGCGGACAAACGCTTCGGGCGTACCTGTTGATGCCGCCGCGACCCTGTCTGTAGTTGGCGACGCAAAGCATATGAACCCCCGGTACATCAGGGCGGCTTATTTCAAAAATTACGGGGTGACGCTTTTTGTGGGGATCGGTATCCCCATCCCCATAATCGACGAGGATGTGGCATACCGGGTTTCACGCCCCAACGAGGAGATCGAAACGGAAATAAAGGACTACAGCAAGCCGGAAAAGCCAGTCATCGGGTATGCCAACTACGCCCAACTCCAGTCCGGATGGATCGATATCAACGGGAAGAGGGTCCGGACAGCCCCGCTCTCGAGCCTCTCCATGGCCCGCGAAATAGCGAATGTCCTGAAAAGCCGGGTGCTCGGCGGAACCTTCGAACTCACCAATCCTGTGAGACGACTCGGCGATGATCCTCCTGAAGGTGTTTCAAAGGGGTTGTATGAAAGGCCCTACGGCCTGGGCGACGAGAAATGCATACAGTGCGGCGCCTGCGTCGGGCTCTGCGCGGAACGGGCCTTGACCATCGAAGACGGGCAGGTGTCCTTCTACCGCGCCAGATGCAACGATTGCGGCGAATGTTTCGATGCCTGTCCCGTGGGGGTAAAGGTACCTCCAAAATGAAACGCTTTTACAGGGATTCGCACAGGGGACGATTCAAGGGATTTAACGTGGCGGTGAAGGAAACGGACCTTTGGGTTGGTGTCCGGCATCCCGAATTGGCCATGGCAGGCGAGGTCCGGAAATTTGTGGAGAACCTGAGAGGGGAACTCGAAGAATACATTAGGGAAAATCCGGAATTTTCGACCTCCCTCGATCCTTTGCCTTTTTCGAAAGGTCCTGAAGTAGTCCGGAAGATGGTCGAAGCGTCGCAAAAAGCGGGAGTCGGGCCCATGGCCGCCGTGGCCGGGGCCTTCTCCCAGATGGCGGGCGAATTCCTGCAGGGCGAATTCGGGTGCGGCGAAGTTGCCGTGGAAAACGGAGGCGACATCTACCTGGTTAACGAAGCTCCCGTTACGGTATCGGTCTTTGCCGGAAAATCCCCCCTTTCCAACAGGGTGGGACTAAAGATTCCCCCTGGCAAATGGGGGATATGCACTTCCTCGGCGACGGTGGGACACTCGCTGAGCTTCGGTAAGGCCGACGCCGTAACGATTGTTGCCGCTGACGCCGCGGTGGCCGATGCCTTTGCCACGGCCTGGTGCAACCGCGTCCAGGGGCCCGGAGACCTGGAACAGGTGGTAACGCAGGCCGTAAAGGGCGAAGTCAAAACAGCTCTGGCGATTCTTGGGGACAGGATGGCTCTTGCCGGCGAACATGAGCTGGTAGTACTAAAACCGAAAGCGGGTGAAACAAATGAAAGTCACTGAAAAGACAAGACAGAAGCAAATCCTTTCCATAGAAGTACTCCCGCCGAGCCGGGGTCAGAACATAGACGAGATCTTCGAGGTCATCGACAACCTCGCTGATTTTCCCATCGACTTCATCAACGTCACCAGGCACCCCGCCGAGATCGACTACCTGGAGCTTCCCGGCGGCATAGTCAAGGCGCCAAGAGTAAGGCGCCCCGGGACGGTAGGAGTTACGGCGGCCCTCATGAAACGCTACGACATCGACGTGGTCCCCCATGTTCTGTGCTACGGTATGGACAAATACCAGGTGGAGGACATGCTTATCGACCTTAACCTGCTTGGGGTGAAAAACCTCTTCGTCCTGCGGGGGGAGTATGAAAACCCCAAAAAGGCCAAAGCGGCAAGCGCCTACGAAAACGCCTCGAGCCTGGTGCAGCAGGTGGCCGCCATGAAAAGGGGAGAATATGTCTACCCCTGCGAAAACGCCAGGCCCATGGATTTTTGCATCGGTGTCGCGGCCTATCCCGAGAAACATTTCGAGGCCCCGAACATCGAGGAGGACGTCAAACACTTTATAGAGAAAGTCCAGAGAGGCGCGGAGTACGCCATCACGCAGATGTTCTTCGATGCCGGGTATTACTGGAGTTTCCTGGAGAGGGTAAAAGCAGCCGGTGTGGACATACCGATAATCCCGGGCATCAAGCCCATCGCCAACCTGAGGTCTCTCTACAATATCCCAAGGAAATTCTTTGTGAATATTCCACATTCCTTTGTGGAAAAGATGCAGCAGGCGCGTACCGTCGAAGAGGAATTCGAGACGGGAGCGGAATACATGGCCAAGCTGGCCCAGGATCTGATCGACGCCGGGGCCCCTGGTATCCATGTCTTTACCATGGGCAGGGGCAAATCCACCAGGGCCTTGCTTGAACGGCTTTTCCGCTGAAAAAAAGGGGGGACTGCGAAAAACGCAGCCCCCCTGATTTCAGAACAGGCTGTCAGCCCCTTAGGCAAAGACCTCGCGGATGATCTTGAGGGCCTGGTCGATTTCTTCTTTTGTGATGACCAAAGGCGGGGCGAAGCGGATGATCCAGTCGTGGGTCTCCTTGCAGAGAAGCCCCTTCTCTTTAAGAGCCGTGGTGTATTTCCGGGCCTTTCCAGCGGATTCTTTGATGACCACGCCGATCAAAAGACCCTTGCCACGGACCTTTTCGATCTTGGGTGAGTTGATGGCCTTGATGCCGTCCATGAAGTACTTGCCGAGTTCCGCCGCTCTCTCGGTCATGTTCTCCTCCATGAGGACGTCGATCGCGGCCGTGGCTACGGCACAAGCGAGGGGGTTTCCGCCGAAGGTCGATCCGTGCGTCCCGGGTTCGAATACGCCGAGGACGTCCTTGTTTGCGGAGATCCCTGAAACAGGCATTACGCCGCCGCCCAGGGCCTTGCCCATTACGATGATGTCCGGGTCGATGTCCTCGTGTTGGAAGGCGAAGACCTTTCCGGTGCGGCAGAAGCCGGTCTGGATTTCGTCAATGGCGAGGAGTATGTTGTTTTCTCTGGCGATCCTTTCGAGACCTTTCAGGAAACCGTCGCTTGGGACCACAACGCCGGCCTCGCCCTGGATGGGCTCGACAAGGATGCCTACGGTGTTTTCGTTAACGGCTTTCTCGACGGCTTCGAGATCGTCATAGGGGACGACCCTGAAACCCGGAGTGAAGGGGCCGTAGTTGTCTTTAGCGACAGGGTCCACCGAGAAGCTGACGACGGTGATGGTTCTGCCGTGGAAATTCTCTTCGAAGACGATGATCTCGGCCTTGTCTTTCTCGACTCCCTTTTTGAGGTAGCCCCACTTGCGCATCGTCTTGAGAGCTACTTCAACGGCTTCCACACCGGTGTTAGCGGGCATGAACATTTCCTTGCCCGTCACTTCCCTCATCTTCCTTGCGAACTGGGGCAGTTTGTCGTTGTAAAAGGCGCGTGACGTGAGAGTGAGGACGTCGGCCTGGTCTTTCAAGGCCTTGATGATCTTGGGGTGCCTGTGCCCCTGGTTGACCGCCGAATAAGCGGAGAGCATGTCCATGTAGCGACGCCCCTCGGGGTCTTCCACCCAGATGCCCTCAGCCTTTGAAATGACCACTTCGATGGGATGGTAGTTGTGAGCCACATACTCGTATTCCATATCCATGAGTTCCTGCGACGTGTACTTTGCCATGTTTCCACCTCTTTCAATGATATTAAACTCCATGTTTGCAGAAGTTTATCTAACGTGAGGGTGTGTATAAAAGTTTAAATATTTTGCACCATGTTTACATTCGCCAATAATACACGCAACAAAAGGCAAAGTAAAGCCCCGGGAGGAAAATATAGTGCTTTTCCCGGGGTGTGCTGGTGTTTTGAAAACTGAAAGCTTATGTACTGGAATGCCCTGCGGGTTTATTTATTCTGCCTTTTACGCTATTGTCACTTCCTTGCAAAGGTAGACATCCTGGATCGCGTTGAGGATTTCGACACCCTCTTCCATGGGCCGCTGGAAAGCCTTTCGCCCCGAGATTAGGCCCATGCCTCCGGCCCTTTTGTTTATAACGGCCGTCGCCACTGCTTCGGTCAGGTCGGTTTGCCCTGACGAGGCCCCGCCCGAGTTTATGAGGCCGGCGCGGCCCATGTAGCAATTGAGGACCTGGTAGCGGGTAAGGTCTATCGGGTGGTTCGACGAGAGCTCCGTGTAAACCTTTTCGTGTGTCTTGCCGAACTTGAGTGCCTTGTATCCTCCGTTGTTTTCGGGCTGTTTCTGTTTCACGATGTCCGCTTCTATAGTCGCGGCCAGGTGGTTTGCCTGACCTGTAAGGTCCGCCGCCAGGTGATAGTCGGCTTCTTCGGTTTTGAAGGCGGGATTGCGCAGGTAAGCCCACAGCACCGTCACCAGCCCCAGCTCGTGGGCGTAGTGGAAGGCCTCGGAAATCTCCTGTATCTGGCGCGAACTCTCCTCTGAACCATAATAGATGGTGGCGCCCACGGCGACGGCTCCCATTTCAAAGGCCTGGTCCACGTCGGCGAACAGTATCTGGTCGTGCGTGTTCGGATAGGACAAAAGCTCATTGTGGTTGAGCTTTACGATAAAGGGGATCCTGTGGGCGTATTTTCGGGCCACCGAACCCAGCACGCCGAGCGTCGAAGCTACGGCGTTGCAGCCTCCCTCCAAGGCCAGCTTAACGATGTTCTCGGGGTCGAAATAGACCGGGTTGGGCGCGAAGGACGCCCCGGCACTGTGCTCTATTCCCTGGTCCACGGGAAGGATGGACAGGTATCCCGTCCCCGCAAGACGGCCCGTGTTAAAAAGAAGCTGTAGATTCCTCAACACCGCTGGAGAACGGTCCGAGAGGGCCAATACGCGGTCCACGAAATCCGGCCCGGGAAGATGCAATTGGTCCGCAGGAAACTTTGCCTTGTAGCGCAGCAGGTTTTCCGCCTCGCTGCCTAGAATTTTTTCGATCTTTTCGATCATCTGTCATACCTCCTTTTTGTATTAACAGAAATCCGGCTTGTTTAAAATGCCTGCGTGAAGTCACGAGATTCACTAAAAATGCTCTTACAACATGATACATGATTGATATGATTCCCGGCGTCAACGTGTACAAACGGGGTGAATTTATGCCCTTGCCGGTAAAATCCGGCATAAACAATGTTCTCTTTTGAGCTGTTACAGGCGGAAGTCGGGTAAAATAGGCGTAAACGACTTGAATGCTTTAGCAAAATATTTGAAGCTCCAGACAACCCAGGAGCGCGTTTTTGCCGCGCCGAAGGAGATGTCACTGCCATGACCAGAAAAAAAGTGGTTTTTTTACTGTTTGACGACATGGAGCTTCTCGATTTCGCTGGTCCGTGCGAGGTCTTCACCGTGACCAACGAATTGAGAGGTCCGGGGCTTTTGGAGGTAGAAACGGTTTCTTCCACGGGCGGGAGGGTACGCACGAGAAACGGCATCGTCATCCAGCCCGACGGAGCCCTTCCCTGGGCTGCCAGGGCAGACATTCTCGTAATCCCCGGCGGCCGCGGCACCAGGGCCCTGGTGAAGGACTCGCAAATCATAGAATGGGTCCGGTCCGTGGCGGAAGGAGCCGAACTTGTACTTTCGGTCTGCACGGGGTCCATGGTGCTGGCGAAAGCGGGCCTCCTCGACGGCCTCAAGGCCACCACCCATCACACCGTCTTCGACGAATTCGAGGCCATGGCCCCGAATACAAGGCTCCTCCGGGGCGCGCGTTTCGTGGACAACGGCAAGGTCATCACATCCGCGGGGATCAGCGCCGGCATCGACATGAGCCTCCA
>NPIG01000848.1_pt1 | contig 19530 bp, 15 predicted proteins | sample 8637441 | NCBI WGS metagenome assembly NPIG01 (sample SAMN07420675, study PRJNA396082) | bioreactor metagenome | isolation source: sample BR6 brine-fed electro-methanogenic bioreactor BR | place: Japan: Kochi | collected 2016-06-14 | reverse complement strand
AGTCGGTTCCCCGTGTCTTCTTCGTCAAACTTGTTACCAAGGCCACCTGACGCCAATAGTCGCGGGCCGTCAGGGCCGGAGAACCCGCCATGACGGCTCCCGGCTCGACATCCCGCATAACGCCGCTCTGCGCCGCGATCCGGGCCCCGGAACCGATGGTGAGATGACCGGTCAGCCCGGCCTGGCCGCCTATCATCACGAAATCACCGACCTTGGTGCTTCCCGAGATCCCGACCTGCGACACGACGATGCAACCCCGTCCGAGTTGGACGTTATGGGCGATTTGCACAAGATTATCAATCTTGGTTCCGTCGCCGATCACCGTGTCCGGCCCGGCGCCCCGGTCGATCGTCGTGTTGGCGCCGATTTCGACGTCGTTCCCGATAACCACCCGTCCGAGCTGCGGCACCTTCTCATGCCCCCCCGGCCCCAGGGCGAAGCCGAACCCGTCCTGTCCGATGCGGACGCCGGAATGAAGGATCGCCCGGTCACCGACGACGCAGTAGGTCAGCGAAGCACAGGGTCCGATAACGCAGCCCTCGCCCAGCACGACACCGGCTCCGATGACCGCATTGGCGCCGATGCGGCAGCCCCGGCCGATCTCGGCCCGCGGTCCGATCACGACACCGGCTTCGATGTCACAGCCCTCACCGACGACCGCGGTCGCGTCGACGGTCGCCGCGGCGGAAACCTCCCCGGCCGGTGCCGCCACCGGGTAGAACGCCGAAGCGACGCGGGCGTAGGCCCGGTACGGATCGGAGGTCACCAGAAGCGCCATCCCCGCAGGGGCGCGGCTTTTCAGTTCCGGCCGGATCAGGCAGGCTCCCGCCCGGCTCTCGCTGAACACTCCGGTATACTTCTTGTTGTCGAGAAAACTGACGTCTGACGGCCCCGCGGTTTCCAGAGGCGCGACATCCGTGAAGCCGGCAGCAGGATCGGCATCACCAGCGATCTCGGCAGCCGCGATCTCGGCCAGTTCAATGAGAGTGAACGGCCCCGAGACCTCGAAAAAGCGGGCGTCCGCCATCGGTTATTCTTTCAATTCGGGAACTTTTATCGTCGATTGGGTGGCGTTCAGCTTTTCAAGGACGTAGTCCGTGATGTCCATTTCCTTGGCATAGGTGACCACCATATCGGACCGGAAAATGAAGGTGATCTTGTTTTCCGCGGCGATATCGTTCACTACCTTGCGCACGATATTGCGGGCCTCGACCAAGGCCTGTTCGCGCGCCGCCTCAAGATCCTGCTTCCGCTTCTGGCCTCGCCGCTGGAAGTCGACGATCCGCTTCTCGAACTTCTGCCGCTCGGCGGAATAGGCTTCCGGCGCCAGAATCGTGCGCTGGCGCGCCAGCTCACGGTCCGCCTTGCGGAGTTCGTCTTCCTCTGCCTGAATCAGGGACTGGAACGACTGCCGATACGTCTCGATCTGGGAACGGATGCTCGCGAAAATGGTCGCTTCGCGATCGATCTTCTGCAGATTGATAACGGCCATCCGCAGAACACCGTTTTCAGCTTTCACTTCCTGAGCGATCGCTTCTCCGCCCGTCAGCGACAACAAGACGATCAACCCCGCCGCTACCAGCGTGGTCAGCCTGGCAAATAACATACGCTAGAACCTCGTGCCAAAATTGACCCGGAGCATTTCGTCGCGATCGTAATCTTCCTTGAGCCATGGGAAGGCGACATCGAAGCCGATCGGTCCGAATGCGGAACGCCATGTGAAGCCAACCCCACTGGACGCCCGCAGGCTACCGGAATCCGCAACCTCCGTACCGCTCGGATTGACCTCCCAAAGGGTCCCGAGATCGGTGAACACACGACCGGTCACGGGAATTTCAGGCGGCAAACCCAGCGGGAAAGTCATCTGGAGGGTGCTCGAATAAAAAAATTCGCCGCCGAGCGCATCATCCGTCGTGGTATCGCGCGGTCCGACGCCGGCCGTTTCGAATCCCCGCAGCGAATCGCCACCGAGGAAGAAACGGTCGGTCAGACCGACCTCCTCTCCGATGCCGACGATGGCGCCGACGCGGCCGCTGACCTGCAACACGAGGTCGTCCGACAGCGGGAAGAACTTGGCCAGCGTCGCCTTGTTGCGAATGAACCGCTTCGAACCGCCCAGACCGGCCAGCTCGTTGGCGATGCTGGCATACCAGCCTTCCGTCGGGTCGAATCGGTTGTCGCGTGTGTCATAGGCCAGCGTGTGCCCGATCTGAGACAGAGTTTCCTTGCCTTCGGATTCCTTGATGTAACGCGACGCATCGTCGTCGACGTCGGTCACCTCGTTGATCAGGAAGGTGTACTTGAACCCTTGCGACAGGTTTTCCGTGATCGGGTAGTTGGTGCGCAGCGCAAATCCCTTGCGGTCGAGATCGTAGGACGACTCGTCCTGCAGGTCCTGGGTCGCCCAGAACAGATCGAAGCCGCCGGCAACCTCACGGCCCATGAAATACGGGTCGGTGAACGAGAAATCGAACTCGCTGCCGCTTCCCGCCAGGGTGAAGCTGAGTTTGGTGTCATATCCCTTGCCGAGCAGGTTGCGCTCGCGGATGGTGATGTCACCCAGGGGGCCCTGAGCGGTCGAGAAGCCGGCACCGAAGGTCAAGGCCCCCGTCGACTTCTCCTCGACTTCCACTTCGACCACCGTCTTGTCCGGGGAGCTTCCGGGCACCTGATCGACCCGGACCTTGTTGAAGAAGCCGAGGTTCTGAATCCGCTGCCGCGACCGGCTGAGCTTGGCTGCATTGAAGGCATCGCCTTCGACGAGGCGGAATTCGCGGCGGATCACCTCGTCGACGGTACGCGTGTTTCCGATGATGTCGATGCGCTCGACGAACACCCGCGGCCCTTCGTTGACCTCGAAGGTGACGTCGATCTTGAGGTTTTCCCGGTCACGATTGACCCGCGGCCGCACGTCGATGAACGCAAAGCCGAGGGTGCCGACCTCGAGTGAGATGTCGTCCACCGTCTTCTCGACGGCGTCGGCGTCGTACCAGTCCCCGCTGTCAATCTCGACGACGTCCTTCACGACCTCGGGATCGAGATCGCGCAGGGTCACTTCGACATCGACCTTGCCGAACTCGTAGCGCGGCCCTTCGTCGACGGTGAAGGTAATGAAGAAGTCCTTGCGGTCGGGAGTCAGCTCGGCGACCGCCGAGATCACCCGGAAATCGGCGAATCCCTCGCTCAGATAGAAGCGACGCAGCAATTCGCGGTCCAGGGTCAGCCGGTCCGGATCGTAGCGGTCGTCGGAAGAGAAGAACCGGTACCAGCGGCTTTCCCGCGTCCGGACGACGTCCCGCAGGTCGCCATCGTCGAATTCCCGGTTGCCGACGAAGCGAATCTTGCGAATCTCAGTCTGCGCCCCCTCGTTGATCTCGAACACGAGATCGATGCGGTTCTGCGGCAGTTGAATGACCTTGGGATCCACCGTGGCGGCGAACAGGCCTTTCAGCCGATAGAGAGTGAGAAGGCGTTTGACGTCGGACTGGACCTTCGAGCGCGTATAGATCACGCGTGGCCGCAAGGTCACCTCGGCCTGCAGATCCTCGTCCGAAAGCTCCCGGTTTCCCTCGAAGGCGATCCGGTTGATGACCGGATTCTCGATGACGTTGACCACCAGGGCCGCGCCCCGGCGTTGGATGGTCACGTCGGCGAACAGGCCGGTCGCAAAAAGGCTCTTCAGCGAACGGTTGATTCGCAGGGCGTCGAAGGAGTCTCCCTCGCGGATCAGCAGATAGGAACGCACCGTATCCGGCTCGATCCGCTGGACGCCTTCGACGATGATCTCCTGGACGATCCCGTCTCCCTGAACCTGCGCCTGTGAATGGCGCGCCGGCGCAACGGCCAGGGCCACACAAAAAACGACCAAAGATAAAACGCTCAGATAGCGGCGCAAAGGTTTCCCCCCGGGGCCGGTTTGTTCTGTTTCAGGTGATCAGCCCCTTTAGGAACTCGAACACCTTCAGGTGGTGCACCAGATCGTTCCAAGTGACGAAAATCATTAGGAGAAATACCAAAATCAATCCGAAACGGAAACCGTATTCTTGGAAACGCTGAGTCAACGGTCGGCCCCGCAGCGCTTCAGCCATGAAAAATACGAGATGCCCTCCGTCCAGCATGGGTACCGGAAAAAGGTTAATCAAACCCAAATTGATGGACAGAACGGCCATAAAATTGAGCAGATTCACGAATCCGCCCTGGGCGACTTCGCCGGACATCTGAGCGATTCGGATCGGCCCGCCCATTTCCGTCGCCGGCCTGTCTCCGGTGATCACCTGCCCCAGGTATTCGAGAATCCGGGCGCTCATGGACACCGTCGCCTCGACGGCTTTCACGGCGGCCGTTCCGGGGCCGTACCGGACCCGCTCCACCTTGGCGGCATCTGCCGACACGCCGAGCAGCCCGATCCTCTGGACGGAACCGTCCGCCGCCGTGATCTCATGAACACGCGGCGTCGCCGGCAGGACAAGCTCCTCCGCGTCGCGGCGGACAAGGATCTCCACGCGCTCGCCCGGGCTTTCCGCGACCACGCGGCGCAGATCGTCGAACCACGCGATCGGCTCGCCGTCGACGCTCAGAATCCGGTCACCGGGCAGGAAGCCGGCCTGTTCGGCCGCGCTGTCCGCCTGCACCGTGGCGACGAACGGCAGCAGCCGCGGGCTTCCGACCGCCCCGAATAGGAACGCGAACAGGATGATCGCCAGAAGGAAGTTGGCCAGCGGCCCGGCGGCGACGATCGCGGCCCGTTTGGCCACCGACTTGTGGGCAAAGGACACGGCCTTTTCGGCCTTGGTCAACGGCCTTTCGTCGCCTTTCTCGTCGACGGTCGACGTCTCCTCGCCGAACATCTTCACGTACCCGCCGAGAGGAACGAGGCTGATCTTCCAGCGGGTTCCCCGGCGGTCGTTCCAGCCGTAGATCTCGCGGCCGAATCCGACCGAGAACACCTCGACCCTCACGCCGGCCCGCCGGGCAACCCAGTAGTGTCCGAGTTCGTGAACGAACACCAGAACGGTAAGCACGAACAGGAACGGGACGACATAGTCCCAAATCAGCGTAAAAAGCTCCATCAAACGGGGTCCGTCCTTCGTTTAGCCGTTTCCATGCGCGCCCTATACGGGCACGCGACGGGCTATGAGTTCCCTGGCGATCTCGCGGCCCATGCCGTCGGCACCGTGAACGTCGTCCAGGGAATCCAGGGGTCCGACATCTGCCCGGCCCATCGTATCCTCGACGATTCGGGCGATATCCAGGAACCCGATCTTCCGCCCGAGGAAGCAGTGAACGGCTTCCTCGTTTGCAGCGTTTAAAATGGTGGTGGCGGAGCCGCCGGTTTGCAATGCCTCGCGTGCAAGACGCAGACTGGGGAACCTTTCGGTATCCGGCCGCTCGAAGGTCAAAGTTCCGATATCGGCCAGGGAAAGCCGGGGTGCCGGCGTGGTCATCCGTGCCGGCCACGCCAGGGTATAGGCGATGGGCGTGCGCATGTCGGGCGTTCCCAACTGCGCCAGGACAGAGCCGTCGACATAGGCGACCAGACTGTGGATCACCGACTGCGGATGGACGAGAACCTCGATCCGTTCCGCGGTGACGGGAAACAGGTGGAACGCCTCGATCAGCTCCAGCCCCTTGTTCATCAGGGTCGCCGAATCGACCGAAATCTTGGCACCCATGTTCCAGTTCGGGTGGGCGACCGCCTGCTCGCAGGTGACGTCGGCCATTTCCACCGAGGAGCGCCGAAGGAACGGCCCGCCGGAAGCCGTGAGGATAATCTTTTCAATGCGATCCGCCTGGGCGCCGTCCAGGACCTGGAAAATCGCGTTGTGCTCGGAATCCACGGGCAGCAGGGTCGCCCCGCTGCGGGCCACCTCGCGCATCATTACGTCGCCGGCCGAAACCAGGCATTCCTTGTTGGCCAGCGCCAGAACGCAGCCGCGCCGTACGGCCGCGAGGGTCGGCCTGAGGCCGGCCGCCCCGACGATCGCCGACATCACCCAGTCGGCAGGCCGGCCCGCCGCCTCGACGACCGCCTCCGGTCCCGCGGCGGCTTCGACACCGGTTCCCGACAACGCCTCCTTGAGATCGCCGTAGCGGGCCGGATCGGCGACAACCGCAAGGCGAGGCTTGAGCGCCCGCGCCTGATCGGCCAGCAGTTTGACGTTGGTATTGCCGGTCAGGGCCTCGACGGTGAAGGCATCGGGATTGCGCCGCAACAGGTCGACCGTATTGCGCCCGATCGAGCCCGTCGCACCGAGGACGGTGACCCGCCTCGGTTGTCCCGTCGATGCCGTGCTGTCTACATCCATAAGAGGCCTTCTTGCCCGCCGATATACCCGATCGCCGCCACAATGGCAGCGGCCGCCAGTAAGCCGTCAACCCGGTCGAGCAACCCGCCGTGCCCAGGCATAATGCTCCCCGCATCCTTGACGTGGAACCGCCTTTTTACCCAGGACTCGAACAAATCGCCACTTTGCGCGGTCACCGCCAGCACGGCGCTCAGCGCCATCATCATCCAAACCGCCTGATTGCCCGTGTATTGCGCGACCCCGGCACCCACAGCGGCGGCGCAGATCATGCCGCCGATCAGCCCCGCCCAGGTCTTGTTGGGACTGATCCGCGGCGCCAGCTTGGCACCGCCGATGAGGCGGCCGAACGCATAGGCTCCGGTGTCGGTGGCCCAGACCAGGGCGAACAGCCACAACGCCACCCACAAGCCCAGATCGTCGCGGATCCAGACCAGCAGCATCGCCGGCATGCCGATATAGACGATCCCCATCGCGGCCCAAAGGGTCCGCGTCCCCTGCCCGCCCGCGGCCGTCACCCGGCCCCCGCCCATCGACAGAAGGCCGGTCGCCGCCAGGCCGACTGCGAGAACGATGAACCCCAGATCCACGCGGTGAAGCGTCGCCGCGAGGACTGCGCCGAGAACGGACACTTGTGAAACGAAAACGGCCCCCGTAGAGGAGGCCAATCCGCACAATCGCATCCATTCCCAAACCAGGAGGCCACAGCAGAGGAGAACCAGCCCGCCGAACCACGGCGAACCGAAATAGATCGCGGCGATTACCGGCGGCAATGCGACAACAGCCGAAATGACACGCGTCAGGATGGCTTCGCTCCCCGTGCCCTTGGATTAACTGCCGGCCGTGCCGAAGCGTCGTTCCCGCCCCTGGAATTCGCGCACTGCGAACTCGAAGTCCTTCCGTGAGAAATCCGGCCACAGGGTGTCGACGAACACGAACTCGGTATAGGCCAACTGCCAGAGAAGGAAATTGCTGACCCGCAGTTCGCCGCTGGTCCGGATGAGAAGATCGGGGTCCGGAATGCCTGCGGTGAAAAGGTGATCGGAAAACTGGTCCTCGTCGATGGCCTCCGGATCGAGGGCCCCGGCCCGCACCTTCTCCGCCAGCCGCCGGGCGGTGGCGACGATTTCCTGGCGTCCGCCGTAGTTCAGGGCGATGACCAGGGTCAGCCGGCGGTTGTCGGCCGTCTTGGCTTCGGCACCCTCGATCAGCGTGACGATATCGGGCGCCAGCCGCGACCGCTCGCCGACGACTCGCAGCCGCACGCCGTTGCGATGCAGATTCCCGACCTCGTTTCGCAGGTAGAGGCGCAGCAGCCCCATGAGATCCCGAACTTCGGTCTCCGGGCGGCTCCAGTTTTCGGCCGAGAACCCGAACAGGGTCAGATAGGATACCCCCATATCGGCGGCGGCCTCGACGATCTCGCGCGCCGCCTCGGCACCCCGCCGATGGCCGGCGGTCCGGGGAAGCCCCCGCGCCCGCGCCCACCGCCCGTTGCCGTCCATGATGACGGCAACATGCAGCGGTACGGGCGGAAGATCACGTGTACGGGTAACAAGCTCCATGGGTTAGACCTGCATAATCTCGCTTTCCTTGGCCGCCAGCGTCTCGTCGATCTGCTTGATGTGATCGTCGGTCAGTTCCTGGACCTGGTGGCCGTAATCGTGGTGCTCGTCCTGCGAGATATCGCCATCCTTCTCGAGTTTCTTGAGATCGTCCATGGCATGGCGGCGAACGTTACGCACCGCGACCCGGGCCTCCTCGGCATATTTGCCGGCCACCTTGGTCAGCTCGACGCGCCGTTCCTCGGTCAACGCTGGAATCGGCACCCGGACGAGTTGTCCGTCGCTGGCCGGATTGAGCCCGAGGCCGGATTCGAGAATCGCCTTCTCGACCGCCTTCACCAAAGACTTGTCCCAGACCTGGACCGTCAGCATCCGCGGTTCCGGAACACCAATGGTCCCGACCTGGTTCATCGGCATCTGGCTTCCGTAGGCGTCGACGGTGATCGGTTCCAGCAGGCTCACCGAGGCCCGCCCGGTACGCAATCCGCCGAATTCCTTGGTCAGCGCCTCGACGGCACCGGCCATCCGCCGCGTTACGTCCTTCTTGATGCTTTCAAAATTGGCTTCGGCCACGTCCACCTCCCATTAGCAGATTTCCGTGAAAACACCGCCCCCCCGGACGACGTCAGCAAAACTACCCGGATTGTGAAGCGAAAAGACCAGGATGGGAACCTTGTTGTCCCGCGCCAGAATGATCGCGGCCCCGTCCATCACCTTGAGTTCCTTGGTCAGCACTTCCCGGTAACTCAGACGGTCATAACGTTCGGCATCGGGGTGTTTCTTAGGATCGGCGGAATAGACCCCGTCCACCTGGGTCGCCTTCAGCAGGGCGTCGCATCCCATCTCGACGGCCCGGAGCGCGGCCGCCGTGTCGGTCGTGAAGAACGGATTGCCGGTGCCTGCCGCGAAGATGACGACCCGTCCCTTCTCCATATGCCGGATGGCCCGCCGGCGAATATAGGATTCGCAGACCGAGGCGATCGGAATCGCCGACTGGACCCGGGTTTCCACGCCCTTGCGCTCCAGCACGTTCTGGACGGCGAGCGCGTTGATCACCGTCGCCAACATGCCCATGTAGTCGGCGGCGGCGCGTTCCAATCCGGACTGGCTGGCCATGTTGCCACGGAAGATGTTCCCGGCGCCGATCACGATGGACACCTGAACGCCCATTTCGGTGACGACGCGGACTTCGTCGGCGATGCGATTGACGACGTCGAAATCGAAACCGTACTCACGCTGTCCCATGAGGCCTTCGCCCGACAACTTCAACAGGACACGCCGGAATCTCGGATTCGATTGCATCAGAACGGGCCGCCGATCAGTTCGAATTAAGAAAACAGCCGCGGAGAGTGCCGCGGCCCTGCCGGAGCGACGCAAACGCTATGCGCTCTCGCCTGCCTCCTCCGGAACCGGCGGCGATCTTACACCATTCGCCGCCGATGGGTCTTGGAGATTTTGGGGAAAAGACGGCCCGCCGGGCTGACCCGCGGGCCGTCCCCGAAAATCAGCTGCCCGCGGCAGCCGCGACTTCGGCCGCGAAGTCGTCTTCCCGCTTCTCCAGCCCCTCGCCGAGGCCGTAGCGTACGAAACCGCCGATGGAAGCGGCACCGCCGGCATCCTTGCCGGCCTGCTCGACCACCGCGCCGACCTTGCTTTCGCCGTCGATGACGAAGATCTGGTCGACCAGGCAAACCTCTTCGAAGAACTTGCGCAGCCGGCCTTCGACCATCTTCTCGATGATGTTCTCCGGCTTGCCGCTGGCCCGCGCCTGATCCGACAGGACGGCCTTCTCGCGTTCGAGGGCGGCCGGATCGAGATCGTCACGCGAAAGCGACTGCGGATTGGCCGCGGCGACATGCATGGCGACCTGCTTCGCGGTCGGCGCCAGCTTGGCGGCGTCGGCGTCCGAGTTGATGCTGACCAGAACCGCGATCTTGCCCAGACCGTCGGCGACCGAATTGTGCAGGTAGACGCCCAGTGCGCCCTTCTCGACCTTGAGGGCGTCGGCGCGGCGCAGCGACATGTTCTCGCCGATGGTGGCGATCAAATGGGTCAGCTGATCGGCGACATTGCGATCGGTACCCGGGAACGGCGCGACCTTCACGGCTTCCAGGTCGCCGTCCTTCTCCAGCGCGATGCCGGCGACGGTGCGGACGAAATCCTGGAAGGTCTCGTTGCGCGACACGAAGTCGGTCTCGGCGTTGACCTCGACCATGGCGCCGGCATTGCCGTCGACCGCGATGCCGACAAGGCCTTCGGAAGCGATCCGGCCCGCCTTCTTCGCAGCGGCGGCCAGGCCCTTCTTGCGCAGCCAGTCAACAGCAGCTTCGATGTCGCCGTCGTTCTCGGTCAGCGCTTTCTTGCAGTCCATCATGCCCGCGCCGGTACGCTCGCGCAGGTCCTTTACCAGTGAGGCGGTGATCTGTGCCATCTCGGTCCTCGTCTACTCTTTCTTGATGTTTCGCGGATAGTGCCGCCGCCCGGTCCGGCCGGGCGGCGATCCCGATTGCTTGGAGCCGCGGTTCAGGCCTCGGCCTTCGCTTCCTCGCCACCCTCGTCAGCCTGTGCTTCAGCGGGTGCCGCGGCCGCGGCGGCGGGCTCCTCTTCCGTCTCTTCCACTTCCGGCAGGTTCTCGACCGGCGCCTCTTCGCTCTCGCCGATGTCCCCGCCGTCCGCCGACATCTCTTCCTGAATGCCCGAAAGCACGCTGCCGCCGATCAGTTCGCAGTACATGTTGATCGCGCGGATCGCGTCGTCATTACCCGGGATCGGATAGTCGATGCCTTCCGGATCGCTGTTGCTGTCGAGAACCGCAACCACCGGGATACCCAGCTTCCGCGCCTCGGCAATGGCGATCGCTTCCTTGTTGGTGTCGATGACGAACAGGATGTCCGGCAGGCCACCCATTTCCTTGATGCCGCCCAGCGCCCGTTCAAGCTTCTCGCGCTCGCGGGTCAGCCGCAGAAGTTCCTTCTTGGTCAGGCCCTGGACCTCGCCGTCGAGTTGCTCCTCGAGGGTGCGCAGACGCTTGATCGAATTGGAGATGGTCCGCCAGTTGGTCATCATGCCGCCGAGCCAGCGGTGGTTGACGAAATACTGGCCGCATTTCTGCGCCGACTCGGAAACGATCCCGCTGGCCTGGCGCTTGGTGCCGACGAACAGCACGCGCCCGCCCGACGACACCACATCCTCCACCGCCTTCATGGCGCGGTAGAGCATGGGCACGGTCTGCTGCAGGTCGATGATGTGAATGCCGCTACGCACCCCGAACAGAAACTGTTCCATCTTGGGGTTCCAACGGCGGGTGTTGTGACCGAAGTGAACGCCAGCCTCGAGAAGCTGACGCATGGTGAATGTGGGAAGCGCCATATCCTATGCTCCTTCTCCGGTTGATCCTCCGCAGGCAAGGTCCGGATTTCCGGACACCGGAGCGACTTGTCCGGCGAATTTGCGCCGGGGCCGCGTACCTGCGTGTGATTTAGTGGGCGGGTTTTACCCTTGCCCCCCACGCTATGCAAGGAAAATCGGGCGTTTGCGGCCGATTCCCGCCGGCCGGCAACGAGAGGAACCTAGCGGACCGCTCTCAGTGCGTCCTGATCGGCTTCCATCATGTGCCGGACCAGGCGGTTTTCCACCCAGTCCTCGAGGGTCGCTCCCATGTCGCCGCCGTTGCCGGAGGATTGCAGCGTCCACATCTTCCGCACCTCGTTGGCAAGGCGCCGATGTTGCTGGCGATGCTGCTGCCACAGCGACGAGCCGATCGAGACGAAATATCGCTCCTCGTCGTCGAAATGCTCATGCGTGTAGAGCATAAGCGCATCGAAGGCCTGCTTGACCACAGCCGAGTCCCTGCCTTTCTCGACGGCGTCAATCAGCAGGTTGGCCAGCGCCAGCAACTGCTTGTGCTGGGCATCTATGGTGGCGTTACCGGTCTCGTAGGCCCGCTTCCATTCGAATTGCGGCATGTTCTGTCCTTGGCGGTCGGCAGGGCGGTCGCCGGCGGGCTCCGCAGGGCGCGAAAATAATCCGCCTCTGCAATGACGGCAAGCGGTGTCGGGTGACAACGCGGAGGATGCCGCCTTACATCTCCTCGGCGGCCAGGACGCCGGGAATCTGCTGCACCGACCAGATGACCGAGGGCGAAACCGAAAACCTGCCCGGCAGGCCGATATCGACCTCGCTGCCGTCGTCCAGGCTGCAGATCAGCTTGATGCGGCCGCGCCCCTTTCCCTCGCGTTGCAGGGCCTCGCGCAGGCCGTTCAGCGGCTCAGGCGAACTCAGGCGGATCTTGAGACCGGGACTGGTGCCGGCGGTGGCCTCGGCCAGCGACTGCACGGAATGCGTCGTGAAACGCACCCCCTCGCCTTCGAACTGGGCGCTCGCCTTGATCAGCAGCGACTGGCCGACATCCATCTTGTCGCCGGCCGACGACAGCACTTCCGAGAACACCGTGATCTCGAACACGCCGGTCGTATCGGAACAGGTGACGAAGGCGTAGCGGCTGCCCTTGGCCGAGGTCCGTTCGCGCTTGGCGATCACCGTCCCGGCCAGGGTCACCGGCGCCGAGCGGCCGTCGGCCATGACCTCGGCGATGGGCCGGGCGCCCACCCGTTCCAGGCTCTTGCCGTAGGAATCGAGCGGGTGTGCCGAAAGATAGAAGCCGATAGCGTCGAACTCCTCGCGTAGCCGGTCCATCATCGGCCAGTCCGGAACATTGGGAAGCGCCGCCACCGGTGCCGGCATGGCCGCCTCGCCGAACAGCCCCATCTGGTTGCTGCTGCGCTCCTCGGCCGCCGCCACGGCATGGCGGAGCAAGCCTTCGAGCCCCTCGAACAGCCGCCGCCGGTTGGGCTCGATGCACTCCAGCGCCCCGGCCCGCACTAGGTTCTCCAGTTGCCGCTTGTTGACCGCATGGGCGTCCAGGCGCTTGGCGAAATCGGCCATGTCGGCGAACCGGCCATCCTTCTCGCGCTGCTCGACCAGGCCCGCCATGGCGGCGCCGCCGACGTTCTTGATGGCGGCCAGGGCATAGCGGATGGCCCCGCCCCCCTCGGCGTTCTCGCCGTCGCGTTCGACGGTGAATTCGACGCCCGAACGGTTGACGTCCGGCGGCAGCAGCGGCACGCCGAGGCGGCTCAGTTCCTGTCGGTAGTTGGCCAGTTTGTCGGTGTTGTGCATGTCCAGCGTCATCGACGCGGCCATGAACTCGACCGGATAGTTGGCCTTGAGATAGGCGGTCTGATAGGCGACCAGGGCATAGGCCGCCGCGTGCGACTTGTTGAAGCCGTAGCCGGCGAACTTGGCGACCAGATCGAAGATCTCCGAGGCCTTGTTCTTGGGCACGTTGCGGGCCACCGCGCCGTCGACGAAGATGATCCGCTGCTTGTCCATCTCCGCCTTGATCTTCTTGCCCATGGCGCGCCGCAGCAGGTCGGCGCCGCCCAGCGTATAACCCGACAGCTCCTGGGCGATCTGCATCACCTGTTCCTGGTAGATGATGATGCCGAAGGTTTCGGTCAAAATCCCTTCCAGGGTCGGATACAGGTAGTCGGGCTTCTCATCGCCGTGCTTGCGGGCGATATAGCTGGGGATGTTGTCCATCGGCCCCGGCCGGTACAGAGCGACGATGGCGATGATGTCCTCGAAGGTGTCCGGCTTCATCTTGCACAGAATGTCGCGCATGCCGGCGCTTTCCAGCTGGAACACCCCGGTCGTCTCACCGCGGGCCAGAAGGTTGAAGGTCGGAGCGTCGTCGAAGGGCAGGTGCGTCAGGTCGATCTCGATCCCCCGCTGCGCGATCAGTTCGACCGCCTTGGCCAGCACCGTCAGCGTCTTCAGGCCGAGGAAGTCGAACTTCACCAGACCTGCCGACTCCACCCACTTCATGTTGAAGCCGGTGACCGGCATGTCGGAGCGCGGATCGCGGTAGAGCGGGACCAGTTGCTCGAGCGGCCGATCGCCGATCACCACGCCGGCGGCGTGGGTCGAGGCGTGGCGGTACAGCCCCTCGAGACGCCGCGCGATGTTGAACAGCCGCGAGACCGACTCGTCCTCCTCGATCATCTGGCGCAGCTGCGGTTCGGCGGCGCGTGCCTGATCCAGGGTCATCGGATTGGCCGGGTTGTTCGGCACCAGCTTGCAGATGCGGTCGACCTGCGAATAGGGCATCTGCAGCACCCGGCCGACGTCACGGAGCACGGCCCGGGCCTGCAGCTTTCCGAAGGTGATGATCTGGGCGACCTTGTCGCGGCCGTACTTCTCCTGGACGTGGCGGATCACCTTGTCCCGCTGGTCCTGGCAGAAGTCGATGTCGAAGTCGGGCATCGACACGCGTTCAGGGTTGAGGAACCGCTCGAACAGCAGGTTGAACCGCAGCGGGTCGAGGTCGGTAATGGTCAGCGCCCAGGCGACCACCGAGCCGGCGCCGGAACCGCGCCCCGGCCCCACCGGAATGTTGTGCGCCTTGGCCCATTGGATGAACTCGGAAACGATCAGGAAGTAGCCGGTGAAGCCCATTTCCATGATGACGCCGAGTTCGTAGCCCATGCGCTCGCGGTAGGGCCGCGCGGCGTGCTCGCGCTCCTCGTCCGTCATGTCCGGCTCGTAGACCTGGGCTTGCAGGCGCCTCTCCAGGCCTTCCTTGACCTTCTCGCGCAGTTCGTCCTTCTCGCTGCGCCCCGGCCCGCAGTCGTAGGGCGGCAGGATCGGCGCGATCTTCTCGACCATGAAGGCGCAGCGCCTGGCGATGACGATCGTGTTGTCGACCGCCTCCGGGAGGTCGGCGAACAGGACGCGCATCTCCTCGGCGCTCTTGAAATAGTGGTCGGGCGTCAGCCGCCGCCGCTCGTCCTCGGAAACATAGGTGCCCTCGGCGATGCAGATCAGCGCGTCGTGCGCCTCGTACATGTCGGGACCGGAGAAGAAGGCCTCGTTGGTCGCCACCAGCGGCAGGTTGTGGGCATAGGCGAGATCGATCAGCCCCGGCTCGACGGCCGCCTCCGCCGGCAGCCCGTGGCGCATCAGTTCGACGTAGAGCCGCCCCGGAAAGGCCGCCTTGAGCCGCAGCAGCACCGCCTCGGCCGCCTCGGTACGGTGCTCGGCCAGCAGACGGCCGACCGGACCGGCCGGACCGCCGGTCAGCGCGATGATCCCCTCTCCATAGGTTTCCAGGGCCTCCAGCGACACCTTGGGTTCGTGATCGTCGCCGGACTCGAGGTAGGCGATCTTGAGCAGATTGAGCAGGTTGCGGTAGCCGGCCTCGTTCTGGGCCAGCAGCACCATGCTGTCGAGCGCCGAGGCCGCCGAATGACGGCCGCCGCCCCCCCCGCCGCCGTTGCGGCCGGTCGGCTCCTCCTCCTCGCGGGCGATCGAGAACTGGCAGCCGAGAATCGGCTGAACCCCCGCCCCCGAACAGTAGGACGAGAACTCCATGGCCCCGAACATGTTGTTGGTATCGGTCATCGCCACCGCCGGCATGCGCTTCTCGGCGGCGAGCTTGACCAGGTCCGGAACGCGGATCGCGCCTTCCAGCAGCGAATAGGCGGTATGGACCCGCAGATGAACGAAATCGGCGTGCGACATGGCCTTAGGATTCCACAGGCGGCCCATGCTGTCAGCCAGATATGGACCGCCCCGTCACGTTATCCACAAGAAATTGCGGTTCCGGAAGGTTGGCCAACTCCACTCCCCACCGCTGCACGCTCTCGTCTGCGATTGGCGGCCGATTCCCGCATTGCGGGATGTTCATGTTTCGTTTACTTTTGGGAACCTGTCCTTCCTGCCCGGGAGACGTTCCCCATGCTGACGCTCTACCACGCCCCCCAATCCCGCTCGTCGCGCATCATCTGGCTTCTGGAGGAGCTCGGGGCCGACTACCGGATCGAGACCGTCTCCATCCGCCGCCGCGACCCCGCGGCGGAAGGCCCGGACGCGCCCATGTTCGGCTCCCGCGATCCCGCGAATCCGCATCCGCACGGCAAGGTTCCGGCCATCGATCACCACGGCGTCCTTATTTACGAATCGTCGGCCGTCGTCCTCTACCTGACCGATGCCTTCCCGCAAAACGGGATCGGTCCGGGAATCGGCGACCCGTTGCGCGGCCCCTACCTGTCCTGGCTGTCCTACTATGCCGGGGTGCTGGAACCGGCGTTCGTCACCGCCCTCTTCGGTTTCACGGCGACCAACAGCACCACGGCCTGGGTTCCGGTCGAGGACATCCTCGAGCGGATCAACGCCCGGCTTACCGAAGGTCCCTATCTGCTGGGGGAAGACTTTTCCGGCGCCGACGTGCTTTACGGCAGTCTGTTCGCCTTGTTCATGGGCAGCCCGCTGGTGCCGCGCACCGACGTCCTCGCCGCCTATGTCAAGCGCCTGACCTCGCGCCCCGCCTTCCGGCGCGCGGCGGAGAAGGACGGGACGGTAGCCGCCTAGATCAGGAAATCACTGCTCGACCAGCACCCCGTGCTCGAGCCGCACGATGCGGTCCATGCGGGCCGCCAGGTCGGCGTTGTGGGTGGCGATCAGCAGGGCCAGACCGGCGCCGCGGGCCAGCTTGAGCAGCACCGAGAAGACCTCCTCGGCGGTGTCCGGATCGAGGTTGCCGGTCGGTTCGTCGGCCAGCACGAGGCGCGGCGCGTTGGCCAGGGCGCGGGCGATGGCGACCCGCTGCTGCTCGCCGCCCGAAAGCTTGCCCGGCCGGTGGGTGGCGCGCTCGGCCAGCCCGAGCATGGCCAGCAGTTCCTGCGCCCGCTTCTGGGCCTCGCGCTTGTCCAGCCCGGTGATGATCTGCGGCACCACGATGTTCTCCTGCGCCGAAAATTCGGGCAGCAGGTGGTGGTACTGGTAGACGAAGCCGATGTTGTGGCGGCGCATCTTGGTCCGCCCGTCGTCGTTGAGGCCGTTGCAGGACTGGCCGGCGATGATCACCTCGCCGTCGCACGGCTTCTCGAGCAGCCCGGCGATGTGCAGCAGGGTCGACTTGCCGGCCCCCGACGGTCCGACCAGGGCCACCACCTCGCCTTCCTTGATTTCCAGGTCGACGCCCTTGAGCACCTCCAGGGTGGCCCCGGCCTGTTCGAAGACCCGCGTGATCTTGTTCAGCGAAAGAACCGTCTCACTCATAGCGCAGGGCCTCCGCCGGATCGATGCGCGACGCCCGCCAGGCGGGATACAGCGTCGCCAGGAAGGAAAGCCCCAGCCCCATGCAGACCACCGCCACGACCTCGGCCGGATCGACCTTGGCCGGGAGCTGCGACAGGAAATAGATGGTCGGATCGAACAGCTCGGTCCCGGTCAGCCCCTGGATCCACTGGCGGATGGTTTCGATGTTCTCGCAGAACAGGATGCCGAGCAGGAAACCGGCGATGGTGCCGATGACCCCGACACTGGCGCCGGACAGGAAGAAGATGCGCATCACCATGCCGCTGGTCGCGCCCATGGTGCGCAGGATCGCGATGTCGCGCCCCTTGTCCTTCACCAGCATGATCATGCTGGAGATGATGTTGAAGGCGGCGACCACGATGATCAGGGTCAGGATCAGGAACATCACGTTCCGTTCCACCTGGATGGCGTTGAAGAAGCTGGAATTCACCTGCTGCCAGTCGTGGATGCGTCCGGCCCGGCCGACGGCGCGGGCGACCTCGGGGCCGAGCTGCCGCGCCCGGTCGGGATCGTCGAGGTAGACCTCCAGGTTGCTCACCGCCTCGGGCAGCTTGAAGTAGACCTGCGCCGCCTCCAGCGGCATGAACACGAACCCTGAGTCGTATTCGTACATGCCGATGTTGAAGGTCGCCGCCACCGTATAGGCCCGCATGCGCGGCACCGTGCCGAAGGCGGTCACCGTGCCCTGCGACGAGATCAGGGTGATCTTGTCGCCGACGTTCAGGCCCATCTGGTTGGCCAGACGGGTGCCGATCAGCACGGTGTCGACCCCCTTCACGTCGTCCAGCGAGCCGGTGATGATGTTGTCGGCGATGATCTTGCGCTTGGCGAGGTCCTCGTTGCGCATGCCGCGGACCACCGCGCCGCGTGCCACGCCGTTGGCCGAGGCCATAACCTGGCCCTCGATCATCGGCGACACCATCACCACCCCGTGCACCTTGCGGATCCGCTCGGCCGTGTCGTCGAAGTCGGCGAGCTGGTTGCCCGGCCCGGAAACCATCAGATGGCCGTTGATGCCGAGGATGCGGGTCAGCAGTTCCTGCCGGAAACCGTTCATCACCGACATCACGATGATCAGGGTGGCCACCCCCAGCGCGATGCCGAGCAGCGAAAACCACGCGATGACCGAGATGAACCCTTCCCGCCGGCGCGCCCGAAGGTAGCGCATCGCAACCATTCGTTCGAAAAACGAAAACAAGGCGAACGTCCCTCCCCGGCCTGGATCAGCCGGTCAATTTGGCCAGAGCGGCCTCGATCGACAATTCCTCGCGTTCGCCGGTCTTGCGGTTCTTCAGTTCCACGGTCCCGGTCTTGACGCCGCGCGGCCCGACGACGAGTTGCCAGGGCAGGCCGATCAGGTCCATATCGGCGAACTTGACCCCGGCCCGGCCCGGCCGGTCGTCGTAGAGAACCTCGACCCCGGTGTTCCTCAGCTTGCCGTAAAGATCGTCGCAGGCCGCCGTACAGTCGGCGTCCTCGACCTTCAGATTGACCAGCCCGACCCTGAACGGTGCGACCTCCTCGGGCCAGACGATTCCGTTGTCGTCGTGCGAGGCCTCGATGATGCCGGCGACCAGCCGCGACACCCCGATGCCGTACGACCCGCACTCGAGCTTGATGTTCTCGCCGTCCGGCCCGGCGACCACCGCACCCATGGGATCGGAATACTTGGTGCCGAAATAGAAGATGTGGCCGACCTCGATGCCGCGCTGCACCGCCAGCTTGTCGCCGAGCGATTTCTCGACGTCCGCGTCGCGCTGCTCGTCCACCGCCGCATAGAGAGAGGTGAAATGGTCGAAGGTTCCCTGCAGGGCTTTCGCATCGCCGTAGTCGACGTCCAGCTCCTGGCCGCCGATATTCAGGAAGTCGGCGTGGCAGGCGATCTCGGACTCGCCGGTATCGGCAAGCACCAGGAACTCGTGGCTGAGGTCGCCGCCGATCGGCCCGGTATCGGCGCGCACCGGCACCGCCTTGAGGCCGAGCCGGTCGAAGGTCCGCAGGTAGCAGACGAAGAACCGGTTGTAGGAGTTACGCGCGCCCTCGGCGGTCAGGTCGAAGGAATAGGCGTCCTTCATCAGGAACTCGCGCCCGCGCATGACGCCGAAACGGGGCCGCACCTCGTCGCGGAACTTCCACTGGATGTGATACAGCCACTTCGGCATGTCCTTGTAGCTGCGCAGGTTGTCGCGGACGATCTGGGTGATCTGCTCCTCGTTGGTCGGTCCGTACAGCATGTCGCGCTCGTGCCGGTCGCGGATTCGCAGCATCTCGGGGCCGTAGTCGTCGTAACGGCCGCTCTCGCGCCACAGGTCGGCCGACTGGACGGTCGGCATCAGCATTTCCTGGACACCGGCCCGGTCCTGCTCCTCGCGCACGATCTGCTCGATCTTGCGCAACACCTTGAGACCCAGCGGCAGCCAGGAATAGATGCCGGCGCTGGCCTGGCGGATCATGCCGGCCCGCAGCATGAGACGGTGCGAGACGATCTGCGCCTCGGCGGGGTT
>NPIG01000252.1_pt3 | contig 19538 bp, 16 predicted proteins | sample 8637441 | NCBI WGS metagenome assembly NPIG01 (sample SAMN07420675, study PRJNA396082) | bioreactor metagenome | isolation source: sample BR6 brine-fed electro-methanogenic bioreactor BR | place: Japan: Kochi | collected 2016-06-14 | reverse complement strand
GTTGCAGAAGGTCTCGGCCGGGCCGTCCTCGCGGATCAGGATGCTTTCGGTGATCTCAAGGCCCCAGTCGAACATCCAAAGCCCCGGCATGAAATGGAACGTCATGCCCGGCTCCAGCACGGTCTCGTCCTCCGCGCGCAGCGAGATCGTCCGCTCGCCCCAGTCCGGCGGATAGCTCAGCCCGATCGGATAGCCGCAGCGCGCGCCGCGCTCGATCCCCGCCCGTTCCAGCGGTTCGGCCAGCGCGTTGGCGATGTCACAGGCGCGGTTGCCCGGCCGCGCCGCCTCCAGCCCGGCCTCCAGCCCCTCGACCAGCGCCGCCTCGGCCCGCAGCAGGAAATCCGGCGGCGTGCCCAGGAAGATCGTGCGCGAAAACGGCGCGTGATACCGCCGGCAGCAGCCCGACACCTCGAAAAAGGTGGCATGGCCGGTCTCGAACGGCCGCCCGTCCCAGGTCAGGTGCGGCGCCGCGGCATCCGGCCCCGACGGCAGCAGCGGCACGATCGCCGGGTAATCGCCCCAGGCCCCGTCGACGCCGCGAATCGCGTCGCGGAAGATCTCGGCCACGATCTCGTTCTTGGGCTCGCCGGGCTCGACCCGCTCCAGCAACCCGTCGATGATCTTCTCCGAGATCGACGCCGCCTTGCGCATGAAGGCGATCTCGGGGGCCGACTTGATCGCGCGCTGCCAGTTCACCAGCCCGGTCGCATCCACCCAGAACACCTGCGCCAGCGTGGTCGACAGGGTCTCAAAGGCCTTGGCCGAGAAATAGTAATTGTCCATCTCGACGCCGATCCGGCCCTGTTCCAGCCCCAGCCCGGCCAGCCGCGCCGACAGATCCTGCATCGGGTGCCGCTCGGTCGACTGCACGTAATTGTCCGCGTAGCCCCAGACGCGTTCTTCCTCCATCCAGACCGTGCGCAGCGCGCCGTTGGCATCCTGGTTGCGGCCCCACCAGATCGGATCCTGGTCCGGCAGGACGATCACCCCCTGGTGCACGTAAAACGACCAGCCGTCATATCCGGTCAGCCACGCCTGATTCGAAGGATCGGTGACAAACAGCGCGTCCAGGCCCCGTTCGGCCATCTCGCGGCGGGTCAAATCCAGGCGGCGCCGGTACTCGGCAAGGGTAAATGGCAAATCGATCGCACTCATTTTGCGCCCCATCAGAATGTGAAGAAGTTGGCCCATATGGACACAAGGCGCCGCGCCTACAAATATTTTTTTCACCCAAGCCAGAGCGCGCGAAACGCAATTCGAGCCGCTGAAATTTTACGCAACCCATCATGTTGTGGCGTGGTTTCCGGCGGCTACTATAGAGGCCGTTTTTGTCCCTCCATGTCGTTTTTGGACCAGGTAATTTGTCGTAAACGGGTTGCACAGAGGGCGCTAACAGGTTTTATTTCATGACAGAAAGCGGCGCAGACCGCCGGATAACGATTACACGGGGAGCCACTCTTGGCCGATACATCAAGCAACGATGCGTTCGTTGAATTCGAGCGCGTGCAGAAAAGCTATGATGGCGAAACTCTAGTCGTCAAAGACCTCAACCTGAAAATGCCCAAGGGCGAGTTTCTGACGATGCTCGGACCCTCGGGCTCCGGCAAGACCACCTGCCTGATGATGCTGGCGGGGTTCGAAACCGCGACACACGGCGAAATCAAGCTGGCCGGCAAGCCGATCAACAACATCCCGCCGCACAAGCGCGGCATCGGCATGGTGTTCCAGAACTACGCGCTGTTCCCGCACATGACGATCAACGAGAACCTCAGCTTCCCGCTCGAGGTGCGCAAGGTCGGCAAGTCCGAGCGCGAGGCCAAGGTCAAACGCGCCCTCGACATGGTCGAGATGGGCGCCTTCGGCGGCCGCCGCCCGGCGCAGCTTTCGGGCGGTCAGCAACAGCGGATCGCCCTGGCCCGCGCGCTGGTGTTCGAACCGGAACTCGTGCTGATGGACGAACCGCTCGGCGCGCTCGACAAACAGCTGCGCGAGAAGATGCAGTTCGAGATCACCGATCTGGCGCACCGCCTGGGCATCACCGTGGTCTATGTGACCCACGACCAGACCGAGGCGCTGACCATGTCGGACCGCGTCGCCGTGTTCGACGACGGCCGCATCCAGCAGATCGCGCCGCCCGATGAGCTTTATGAGAGCCCGCAGAACAGCTTCGTCGCCCAGTTCATCGGCGAGAACAACACGCTCGAAGGCGTGGTGAAAGAGATCAACGACGGCCTCGCCCTGGTGCAGCTCGACGATGGCGAACTGATCGACTGCATGCCGGTCAACGTCAGCCGGGTCGGCGAACGCACCAAGGTGTCGATCCGCCCCGAACGGGTGGAGTTCAACAAGGACCGGCTGAAAGAGGGGGCCCACCTGCTCAAGGCCGAGGTCAAGGAATTCATCTATATGGGCGACGTGTTCCGCACCCGCCTGAGCGTCGCCGGCAACGATGATTTCATCATCAAGTCGCGCAACGCGCCGGACCAGGTCCGGCTGAAACCGGGTCAGCAGGTCGAAATCGGCTGGCTGCCCGAGGATTGCCGCGCGCTGGATGCGTGACATGGCGCGGCGCGCGACAACCCCGGCGTGCAGATCGGGGAGCAACAAGGAAACGCGAACCAAACACCGCGAGAAAACCACAAGGAGAGTCTAAATATGAAACTTAAATCCCTTGCCGCTCTGGCGGCCAGCACGGCCCTTCTCGCCCCGATGGCGATGGCCGAGGACATGGCCGACAGCATGACCCTGGTCAGCTGGGGCGGCGCCTACCAGAAATCCCAGGTCGAGGCCTATGCCAAGCCGTACATGGCCAACAACCCCGACGTCAAAGTCGTCTGGGACGAAAGCTCGGCCGAAGCCGTGGCCAAGCTGCGCGCCATGAACGAAGCCGGCAACGTCACCTGGGACCTGGTCGACGTGGTCGCCGCCGACGCCATCCGCCTCTGCGATGAGGGCCTGGCGATGGAATACGATCCCGAAGACCTGCTGGCCGCCGCGCCCGACGGCACCTCGGCCGAGGACGACTTCGGCGACCTGATCGTGTCCGACTGCTTCATCCCGCAGATCGTTTACTCGACCACCTTCGGCTATCGCACCGACATGGTCGGCGACACGCCGCCGAGCTCGGTTTGTGACGTCTTCGACCTCGAGGCCTACCCGGGCAAGCGCGCCCTGGAGAAGCGCCCGATCAACAACATGGAATGGGCCCTGCTCTGCGACGGCGTCGCCAAGGACGAGGTCTATGACGTGCTGGCGACCCCCGAGGGCCAGGAAAAGGCGCTCGCCAAGCTGGAAACCATCAAGGACAGCGTGATCTGGTGGTCCGCCGGCGCCGACACCCCGCAGCTGCTGGCCGATGGCGAGATCGTGATGGGCTCGACCTACAACGGCCGCCTGTACTCGGTGATCGAAGAGCAGAACCAGCCCGTCGGCATGCTGTGGGACGCCCAGGTGTTCGACCTCGACGGCTGGATCATTCCCGCCGGTCTGCCGGCCGACCGTCTGGCCCGGGTCAAGGACTTCGTCATGTTCGCCACCGACACCCAGCGTCTGGCGGATCAGGCCAAGTACATCTCCTACGGCCCGGCCCGTGCCTCCTCGGCGCCGCTGGTTCCGGACAACATGAAGCAGCACATGCCGACCGATCCGGCCAACGCCACGAACACGTTCCTCTATAACTACGAGTTCTGGGCCGACTACCGCGACGACATCGACGCCAAGTTCCAGGCGTGGCTGGCCAAGTAAGGCCAGGTCGTAACGACTGACCGGCGGGCCCGGACGGGCCCGCCGACCCCGGCCTGACAAGACCCGGCGCCGCGGCGCTGCGCACCAAGGTCTCTCTCAGGACAATCGCCCCGGCACCGCCAGGGCACGGAACAAACACGCCGCGCGGACCAAGGCGTCAGGATCGTGGCGGAGGGCACAGACATGAGCGATCTCAAGAGCACCGGCCAACAGACGGCCGACGCACCCACCCCGGAAGACGCGCTGCACGAGGCCGCGTCGCTGAACGCCCGCGAGGAAACCCACGCCCCCGGCGCCAAGGCAAACGGCCCGGTGCTGTCCGCCGACGGCACCCCGCTCAAACGCAGCCTGGCCCGCGCGCTGAGGATGCAGAAGATGCGCGCGCTGGCGCTGATCGCGCCGCTGCTGATCTTCGTGCTGCTGACCTTCATCGCGCCGATCGCCGACATGCTGTTCCGCTCGGTCGAGAACGAGATCGTCGCCAACACCCTGCCCGAAACCGTCGTGGCGCTGGCCGATTGGGATTCCGAAAGCGGCGACGCCCCGGGCGAACCGGTCTACGAGGCGCTCTATGTCGATCTCTTCATCGCCGAAGCGCAGAAACTGCACACCCGCCTCGGCACCCGCCTGAACTATGAAAAAACCGGCCTTTCGTCGCTGTTCCGCAAGTCCGGCCGCCGCGTCGGCCGCTTCGACACCGACACCTATACCGACCAATTCACCGCCCTGGATCCCAGCTGGGAAGACCCCGCCACCTGGGTCGCGATGATGGAAAGCGACGCCAACCGCGCCGCGCTGCCCTTCACCGCGCGCAGCTGGGACCGCTGGACCGCCTACCTGGCCACCGAGGGCGACGATCCCGCCAAGGAGGATATCGAGGATGTCCTCTTCACCACGCTCTACCTCGACCTGCGCGCCACCGGCGGCAACGGCGCGGCCGATCCGCGCATCGCCCCGGCCGCCCAGGCGGTCGACGGCTTCGACACCGTTTCCCTGTCCAAGGAATTCGCCGGCGCCGACAAGGACTGGATGGATCCGGAGGTCTGGGGCACCATCAAGGCGTTCTCGCCCAAGTATACCGGCGGCTATTTCCTGAACGCCGTCGACATGCAGAAAACCCCGCACGGGGTCGAGGCGCGCCCCGAGAACCAGCAGATTTACCTGATGCTGTTCAAGCGCACCCTGTTCATGTCGCTGGTGATCACCTTCTCCTGCATCCTGCTGGGCTACCCGGTCGCCTGGATCCTGGCCAACCTGCCGATGCGCACCGCCAACCTGCTGATGATCCTGGTGCTGCTGCCGTTCTGGACCTCGCTGCTGGTGCGCACCTCGGCCTGGAAGGTGATGCTGCAACAACAGGGCGTGATCAACGACACCCTGGTCTGGCTCGGCCTCGTCGCCGACGACGCCCGGCTGGTGATGATCAACAACCAGTTCGGCACCATCGTGGCGATGACCCACATCCTGCTGCCGTTCATGATCCTGCCGCTCTACTCGGTGATGCAGACCATCCCGCCCAGCTACCTGCGCGCGGCCAAATCGCTCGGCGCCACCAACTGGACGGCATTCTGGCGGGTCTACTTCCCGCAAAGCGTGCCGGGCATCGGCGCAGGCAGTATCCTCGTCTTCATCCTGGCGATCGGCTACTACATCACGCCCGAGATCGTCGGCGGCACCACCGGGACCTTCATCTCGAACCGGATCGCCTATCACATCTCCTCGTCGCTCAACTGGGGCCTCGCCGCGGCCCTCGGCTCGATCCTGCTGGCGGCGGTGATGATGCTGTACTGGGTCTATGACAAGATCGTCGGCATCGACAACGTCAAGCTGGGGTAACGCGATGAGAACCGAACCTAACACCCGTCATCGCCCCGCTGTCGCGGCCGGCGCAACTCGCAAGGGAGGCTGAAACGTGGCTGCACTGACCCCGATTTCCCGCACACCCGTCAGTTTCTACGTTCCGGTCGTCGCCGCCGCCGGCGCCTTTGCCGGGCTGTTCGTGGGCACCGCACAGGGCAGCGGCCTGCTGGGCATCGTCGTCGGTGCCGCGCTGATGGCGGTCCTGGCCCTCGCCGTGACCCGGATGGTGGACAGCGAAAAGGCGATGCGCTGGGCGATCGTCGGCCTGTTCGTGATCGGCGGCGGTTTGCTGGGCGGCTTGCCCGGCCTCATTCTGGGCGCCGCCTTCGGCTGGTTCTTCGGCTGGTTCACCTTCTGGCTCTACGAAGGCCGCTACCGGGCCAAGCTGGCGCCCTACCTGACCCCGGGCCAGGTGCTCTGGCACTATACCTTCCGGGTGATCTGCGGCGCCATCCTGGTGTTCCTGATCACCCCGATCCTGGTGGTGATGCCGCTCAGCTTCAACGCCGAGGACTTCTTCACCTTCACGCCGGAAATGCTGCGGCTCGATCCCGAAGGCTACTCGCTCAAGCATTACCGCGACTTCTTCACCAACAACGACTGGCAGCAGGCGCTGCGCAACTCGGTGATGATCGCGCCGGTGGCGACGCTGCTGTCGGTCAGCTTCGGCACACTTGCCGCCATCGGCCTCAGCTCGGAACACGTGCCGTTCCGCCGCCCGATCATGGCGATCCTGATCTCGCCGATGATCGTGCCGCTGATCATCTCGGCGGCGGGGATGTATTTCTTCTATTCCCGCATCGGCCTGCAGGGCACCTATCTCGGCGTGGTCCTGGCCCACGCCGCGCTGGGGATTCCCTTCGTGATCATCACCGTGACCGCGACGCTGGTGGGCTTCGACCGCTCGCTGACCCGCGCCGCGGCGAACATGGGCGCCGACCCGGTCACCACCTTCTTCCGGGTGCAGATGCCGCTGATCCTGCCCGGGGTGATCTCCGGCGGGCTGTTCGCCTTCATCACCTCCTTTGACGAGGTGGTGGTGGTGCTCTTCGTCGGCTCCGCCGGGCAGAAGACGCTGCCGTGGCAGATGTTCACCGGGCTGCGCGAACAGATCAGCCCGACCATCCTCGCCGTGGCGACGATCCTGGTGGCGATCTCGATCTGTCTGCTCACCGCCGTGGAACTGCTGCGCCGCCGCTCCGAGCGCCTGCGCGGCATGAGCCCGGGCTGACGGGGACGTCCCGATTTTTGAAACAGATGCAGGGGCGCCGATCCGACCGGACCGGCGCCCCACGCGTTTCTCCGGTCCGATTGGCGCAGATCCCGACCGGTTTTCCCCCAACGCGGACGCGCGCGGGGGCGGCCTGGGCGCGACGGCCATCGTTCGAGATGAAACGTCCGCGCGCCAAGGGCATGGCACAGCCAGCTTTGGCCAGGCTGCGCTGACGAAACCACGGCACCGCCGCAGGGCGTCCCGGTCGACAGCATCCAGTGCCGAAGCGGACGTCGCTTTCCCATCTGCTTGACTTAAGTCAATGGCCGTCAACGCCGGACCCGATACGGGTGAGCATAACCAGGTCGGGAACAGGGTGCCGCCACCGTAGTCCTGAACGAAACGACGCAATTTCCACAGAGCCAGAGGAAACCATGACCGAGCCAAGCGCCCATCCCGATGATCCTCACTACATAACGCGCAGCGGGTGGCTCCGTGCAGCTGTTCTGGGGGCAAACGACGGCATTGTTTCGGTCTCGTCGCTTGTTGTTGGTGTCGCCGCGGCGGACCCTTCGCCTCGCGCGGTCATGATCGCCGGTGTCGCGGGGTTGGTCGCCGGCGCCATGTCCATGGCCGCCGGCGAATATGTTTCCGTTTCTTCGCAGTCCGATACCGAGCGCGCCGACATCCAGCGCGAGCGAACGGCATTGGCCGAGATGCCGGAAGAAGAATTCCTGGAACTTGTCGCCATCTACGAAGAACGCGGGCTGAGCCGGCAGACGGCCGAAGCCGTGGCCCGCGAACTCACCGAAAAGGATGCGCTGGACGCCCACGTCCGCGATGAACTTGGCCTTTCGGAGGTTCACGCGGCAAATCCTCTACAGGCGGCCATCGCGTCAGGAGCGACCTTCACCATCGCTGCGGCCGTTCCGCTCCTTGCGGCGTTCTTTTCCCCGGCGTTCGCAATCATACCAACAGTTCTGATTGTCACCGTTTTCGCCTTGGCTGCCTTGGGGGTGTTGGGGGCCAAAGCAGGGGCAGCCCCGCTATTGCCAGCAACCTTGCGTGTGGTCGGCTGGGGCATCTTCGCAATGGCGGTTACGGCCGCTGTTGGGTGGCTGTTCGGAGTAAGCGTCTGACAAGACATTCGGCCTGGGCGGACCTTCAAAGGTGGCGAGCGTGCTTTTCTACGCTGGCCACCCGCTTGTCGTGCCGTTTGGCATTCAGGGTCGCCACAGACCTTGGTCGCGCCAAGACCAGGGTGCGCGCCGAGCCGTCCGCACCTTTCAACCAAAGATGCTTCACGGAACTCAGCAAACGCGTTCCCTCCGCTGTCTTCCGCGCCGCCCTAGGCGGTTTTCCCGTCGTCACTTGGCAGCCGCGCGGCCTGTTGCCGGCCGCTCCACATCCGGGTGCGATCGGTCTTGCGGAAGGGCGCAGGAGACAGGACGACCCGCGCTTTTGGTTCCACGAAAAGTGCGGCGGAGCCCGATCACAATCGCGCGTGCATTAACCCTTTGGCGCGGGGAAAACCGTCCGCCGGGCGCGTTACGTACAAAATCTGCCGAAAACTCCCCAAATCCCCGACAACAGGCCGGGGCCGGGCGGAGGAGACTGTACAAAACCGCCCCGAAACTCCCCAATCCGGACCCCGCGACGACCGCAAACCGCCCCCCGACTCAGGAAAGATCCCGAATGAACGCCCCGCGCGCCCTCAACGCAACCGCTTCAGCAGCTCCAGCGAGGCATAGCCGTCCGGCATCAGCCCATTGGCCAGTTGATAGGCCCGCACCGCCGCCAAGGTGTTCGGCCCGATCCGCCCGTCGACCCCCGAGGTGGGAAAACCCTTTTCCGTCAGACGCTTCTGCATTTCCTTGCGTTCGCTGAAGGTCAACCCGCGGTCGTCGCGCGGCCAGCTTGCCTGGATCGGCGTGCCGCCCATGATCCGGTCGGACAGATGCCCCACCCCGATCACATAGGCATCCGCCGGGTTATACCGCTCTATCACCTTGAAATTGTTGAAAATCATGAAGGCCGCCCCATGCCCGCCCGCAGGCAGCAGGATCGCCGCCTGGCCGTGGTTCGGAACCGCCCGCCCATCCAGGCCGGTGACCCCCAGCCGCGCCCAGTCGCCGGGCGATTTCGTGATCGATCTCTGCGCCAGCCGATAGTCGAAATCTTGTGGCAGGCGCACCTCGACCCCCCAGGGCTGGCCCTTGGTCCAGCCGAACCTCTTCAGATAGGCCGCGGTCGAGGCCAGCGCGTCGGTGGGGTCGTCCGACCAGATGTCGCGCCGCCCGTCGCCGGTAAAATCCACCGCGTAATCCAGGTAAGAGGTCGGCATGAACTGGGTATGCCCCATCGCCCCCGCCCAGCTTCCGGTCATGTTCTCGGGCGTGACATCGCCGCTTTGCAGGATGCGCAGCGCCGCGATCAGCTGGGTCTCGAAGAACTTGGCCCGCCGCCCGTCGAAGGACAGCGTCGCCAGCGATTGCACCAGGTTGTCCTTGCCGCGGAACGTGCCATAGGCGGTCTCCATCCCCCAGATCGCCAGGACCACCTGCTTGTCCACGCCATAGTGCCGCTCGATCCGGTCCAGGGTTCTGCGGTGCTCCTGCAACGCCTTGCGCCCGTTGGAAATTCTGGTCTCGGACGCGGCGCTGTCCAGATAGTCCCAGATCGGCTTGACGAACTCGGTCTGGTTGCGGTCACGCCGGATCACCTCGGCGTCGTAGTGCACGCCGCGAAAGGCCCGGTCCAGAACGTCCCGGCGCAGGCCCTGATCCGCCGCGCGCGACTTGAACGCGCCGATCCAGTTCTGAAACCGGGCATTCGCCTCATGGGGTTCGCTCGGGTCCATGCCGGCCTCCTTGGTGTCCGGGCGCAGGCTCGGGCGCAGCGATACCAGCACCGAGGCGGTGGCCCGCTGCACCGTTTCCGGCGCGGCCAGCGGCCGGGTTTCGGGGCGGGGGGATGTTATAATGGCCTCTGCTGAAACGGAATTCGCCGCGATCAAGGCAAGGCCCGCGGCGCATAGGCAAACACGCATTTTTCTTGTCCTGTTAGACTGCTCGGCCCCCAGTCTACCGCGCTTGCGGCGATGCTCAAAGGGGTCATGGCGGCGAAGGGCGGTCCTTTGCCGGTGGCAGGGGCCCGGCCTGCAGCGCCGCAAGCGCCGCGCGCAGGCGCGGCACACGTCCGGGTCGAAAGCTGTGCTCCGTCACCTCCAGGTCGCGCATCCGGTCCAGGCGGAAGGGGCGGTAGTCCCGGCGCAGATGGCACCAGCCGACCAGGATCGTCGAGCGGTCGAAGAACACCAGGCCCAGCGGATCGACTTTGCGCCGGGTCTCGGCCCCCTGCGCGTCGCGATAGGCAAAGCGCACCGTCAATTCGTCCCAGGTGGCGCGGCGCAGCACCTCGACCGGGATGCCGGGCGGATCGGGGCGGTGGAACCGGTGCACCGAGAGCACCGCGTGCCTGAGCCGGTGCGCCTGGCTGGGCGGCAGCCGGCCCTGAAGCTTGCGCAGCGCCTGGCTGGCCGCCGCGGACAGCTCCGGATCGCCGATCTGTTCGGCCTCGCGCAGGCCCAGCACCAGCGCCTCCAACTCGGTATCGGTGAAACCCAGCGGCGGCAGGGTGGCGTCCTCGACCAGGGTAAAGCCATAGCCCGCCGCGCCGTCGATCACCGCGCCAAGGCCGCGCAGCGCGTCGATATCGCGGTGGATCGTGCGGGCCGACACGCCCATCTCTTGCGCCAGCGCCTCGGCGGTGTGGGGCGGGGCGCCCAGGCGCAGCGCCTGCATCAGGCGGAACAGGCGTTCGGTTCGAGTCATGCGGTCATCCTGTCAGCGGCTGATGACAGAAACTGTCATGAGCCCCCTGTACCACGGGATCTGTTACATCCCAAAGGAGTTCCCCCATGTTGACCCTGCTCACCCATCCCGGCGGTTTCGGCCTGTTCAGCCTCAGCCCGTTCTGCGTCAAGGCCGCCTATCTTCTGGAGCTGTCCGGAGAGCCCTGGCAGCGCGAGGATTTCGCGGATTTACAGGCGATGCCCTATGGCAAGCTGCCGGCGCTGCGCGACGGTGGCCGGATCATCGCCGACAGCGATATCATCCGCCGCCACCTGGAGGCGCGCGGCGCAGATTTCGATGCGGGCCTGAGCGATACCGACAAGGCGCTGTCCCGGGTGCTGATCCGCTTTGCCGAGGAAGACCTCTATTTCCACCTGGTCGCGGGCCGTTGGGCCAGCGACGTCGCCTGGCCGATGATGCGCAGCCTGTATTTCGCAGCGCTTCCGGACCCGGTCGCAGAACAGGTTCGCGACATGGTCCTGGGCAACCTGCGCGGGCAGGGGCTGGGCCGGTTCCCGGACAAGGAACGGCTGCTGCGGCTGGATCAGGACCTGGCGGCGCTGGAGGGTCTGCTGGGCGACCGGCGGTTCCTGTTCGGCGACCGGGCGAGCGCCGCCGATTGCAGCGTGGCGCCGGTGCTGGCGGCGATGACCTGCGGGCCGGTGGATCCGCAGGTGACCGGGCATGTCACGGCCCGTCCGGCGTTGACCGGCTATGCGGCGCGGGTCGCGGCAGCGATACCGCTGGCGATCCCCGCCGGACCTAGTGACGCCGCCGCAGCTTCCGCTTGAGCTTGTCGGATTTCTTCTTGGTGTGCACCGATTTGCGTTTCGGTGCGCGCCCCCGGCCCGGCGCCGGGCCGCGCGGCAGGGTCTTGTCCTCGAGCGACAAAAGCTCCAGCTCCAGCCCGCCGGTGACCGGCGCGGCCTCGACCAGGCGCACGGTCACCCGCTGGCCGATGGCGATGGTCAGCCCGCTGTCGGCGCCCATCAGCGTGCCCGCCTCGCGGTCGAAATGGAAATACTCCCGCCCCAGCGTGCGGATCGGGATCAGCCCGTCGGCGCCGGTTTCGTCCAGCTTCACGAAGGCGCCGAAGCGGGCGATGCCGCTGATCCGTCCGGTGAATTCATTGCCCACCCGTTCCGACAGATAGGCGGCGAGATAGCGGTCGGTGGTGTCGCGCTCGGCCATCATCGAGCGGCGCTCGGTCTCCGAGATATGCTCGGCGGTCTGCGGCAGGCGCTCGATCTCGTCCGCGGTCAGCCCGTCGTCGCCCCAGCGGTGCGCGGCAATCAGCGCCCGGTGCACGATCAGGTCGGCATAGCGCCGGATCGGCGAGGTGAAATGCGCGTAATTGGCCAGCGCCAACCCGAAGTGGCCGAAGTTCTCGGGGCTGTAATAGGCCTGGGTCATCGACCGCAGGGTCGAGAGGTTGATCAGTTCCGCGTCGTCGGTCCCGGCCGCCTGGTCCAAGAGCGCGTTCAGGTGCCGGGTCTGCAACACCTGCCCCTTGGCCAGCGTGTAGCCGGCGGCCTGGGCGGTTTCGCGCAGCGCCTCGAGCTTTTCCGGCGCGGGTTCCTCGTGCACCCGGAACAGGAGCGGCGAGCGCTTGGCGTTGAGCGTCTGCGCGGCGGCCACGTTGGCGAGGATCATGAATTCCTCGATCAGCCGGTGCGCATCCAGCCGCTCGCGGAAATTGACCGATGCGACCTTGCCGTCCTCGGACAGAATGATGCGCCGTTCCGGCAGGTCCAGGTCGAGCGGCTGGCGGTGTTCGCGCGCCCGCTGCAGCGCGCGATAGGCGCCGTAAAGCGGTTTCAGGACCGGCTCCAGCAGCGGTTCGGTCTTCTCGTTCGGGGTGCCGTCCACCGCCTCCTGCACCTCGGCATAGGTCAGCGCGGCGGCGGAGCGCATCAGCCCGCGCACGAATTCATGGCCGATCTCGCGCCCGTCGGCGGTGATCCTCATGCGCACGGCGACACAGGCGCGCGGGACATTTTCATGCAGCGAGCACAGATCGCCCGACAGCCGGTCGGGCAGCATCGGCACCACCCGGTCGGGGAAATAGGTGGAGTTGCCGCGTTTCCGCGCCTCGCGGTCCAGCGCGGAGGCGGGGCGCACATAGGCGGCGACATCGGCGATGGCAACCCAGATGACGAAGCCGCCGGGGTTCTTGGGGTCGTCGTCGGGCTGGGCCAGCACGGCGTCGTCGCGGTCACGCGCGTCGGCCGGGTCGATGGTGATCAGCGGCAGCTCGCGCAGATCCTCGCGCCCGGTCATCCCCATCGGCTTGCAGGCGTCGGCCTCGGCGATCACGGCGTCGGGGAAATCGTCGGGAATGCCGTGCTGGTGAATCGCGATCAGCGACACCGCCCTGGGCGCGCTGGGGTCGCCCAGCCGCTCGACGATGCGGGCGCGCGGCAGGCCCATGCGGCCCTTGGGCCCCGATTGCTCGGCCTCGACCAGCTCGCCGTCCTTGGCGCCGTGGCGGGCGTCCTCGGGCACGCTCCATTCGGTGCTGGTGCCCTTGTCGATGGGGACGATGCGGCCGCCCTCGGCGCCCTTGCGGAAGACGCCCAGAATACGTTTCGGGTTGGTGCCGATGCGGCGGATCAGCCGCGCCTCGTAGTTGTGATCCTCTTCGTGCACATGGGTCAGGCGGGCCAGGATGCGGTCGCCCTCGCCCAGCGCCGGGTCGGAGGCGCGGGGGATCACCAGGACGGCGGGTTCGACCCCCTCGCCGTGCCATTCCAGCGGGCGGGCGAACAGGTCGCCGTCATCGTTGGGGGCCTTGACCTGCAGCACGGTGACCGGCGGCAGGCTGTCGGGGTCGCGGTAGGTCTTCTTGCGCTTCTCCAGGTGACCCTCGGCCTCAAGCTCTTTCAACACCCGTTTGAGGTCGATCCGGTCGGCCCCCTTGATCCCGAACGCCTTGGCGATGTCGCGTTTCGAGGACTGGGTGGGGTGGGCGGAGATCCACTCGAGGATTTCCTGTTTGGAGGGAATGCGGGTCATGATTCCCCCTAGCACGGTGGACGGGGAACGTCATGGCGAAAAGCGACCGGGGCAGCCGGGCGTCACCGGAATTCGGCGCAAATTCCGTTTCGAATTCCGACGCGGAATTCCGGGTGGAGAGGGCCGGATGATGCCGGCGGAAAAGGCGTCATTCTGCGTCCCGTAATCCGCGCCGGAAATCGGTGTTCCGGCAGAGATCGGCGGCGGTATCGACGTCCTGCAGCCTGTCGCCCAGCGCGATACGGTATCCGGGCAGGGTGGCCAGGCAATCGGCCAGCGTATGGGCGCTGGACCAGCGCGCGCCCCTGAACAGACCGCGCGGCAGCCGGGCAGGATGCTTCGCGCCCACCAGCCAGAAGCCGCCGTCGGCGGCCGGGGCGAAGACCGCGTCGTGATCGCCCAGCAGCGCGAAGGCGCGGGCGATGTGGGAGGCCGTGACGCCGGGGATGTCCGAGCCGATCAGGCACACCGGTCCGCGCCCGGCCGGCGCCTTCAGCAGCCGCGCCATCCGCTGCCCCAGATCGCCGCCGCCCTGCGCGACGCGCGCAACATCCCCCGGCCAAAGCCGCGCGCGCATCGCCCCGTCCGGAGCCACGGCCAGCAGGAGGTCCCAGCGCGGGTCGCGCAGCCGCCGCAGCACCCGCGCGCATTGATGCCGGTACCACCAGGCGGCGGGCACCGCGCCGATCTCGCGCCCCAGCCGGGTCTTGACCCGGCCCGGGCGCGGCTCTTTCACCATCACGATCAGGGTGCGGCGCATGCCGCGCTCACGCGAAATAATCGTGCAGGATCCGGGCATAGATCGCCTTGAGCTGGTGGATCTGCGCGACCGGCACGTTCTCGTCGACCTGGTGCATGGTCTTGCCCACCAGGCCGAATTCGACCACCGGGCAATGCGATTTGACGAAGCGCGCGTCCGAGGTGCCGCCGGTGGTCGACAGCTCGGGCGTTACCCCGGTTTCGGCCGCCACCGCCGCGGAGACCAGNNGACAGCGGCCCCGGCGGCGTCAGGAAGCTTTCGCCGGAGATCTTCACCGTCATCTCCACCGCCACGCCGAATTCCTCGGCCACGCGGTCGGCCTCGGTCCGCAGCCAGTCGGTCAGCGCGGCGCCGCTGTGGCTGTCGTTGAAGCGGATGTTGACCGTGCCCGTGCATTGCGCCGGGATCACATTGGTCGCCGGGTTGCCGGTGTCGATGGTCACCACCGCCAGCGTCGAGGGATCGAAATGTTCGGTGCCCCGGTCCAGCTCGTGGCTGGCCAGCCGGTCCATCAGCCGCGCCATCGCCGGCAGCGGGTTTTTCGCCCGGTGCGGATAGGCCGAATGCCCCTGCACCCCCACCACCGTGAACCAGGCGGTCATCGACCCGCGCCGGCCGATCTTGATCATCTCGCCCATGGTGTTGGGGCAGGTGGGTTCGCCCACCAGGCAGACCGACATTGCCTCGCCCGCCTTGTCCATGTGCTCCAGCAGCGCGACGGTGCCGTCGACCGCGTCGCCCTCCTCGTCGCCGGTGATCGCCAGGATCACCGCGCCGTCCGGGGGCGTTTCGGTGACGAAATCCACCGCCGCGGCGGCAAAGGCGGCGACGCCCGACTTCATGTCCGTCGCGCCGCGCCCGTAGAGCACCCCGTCCTTTTCCACCGCGCCGAAGGGCGGCACGGTCCAGGCCGCCGCATCGCCCACCGGGACGACATCGGTGTGGCCGTTGAAGCCGAAGGTCTTCGCGTGCCGCTTTTCGCCCCAGCGCGCGAACAGGTTGGACACGCCGCCGCGATCCACCCGGGTGCAGTCGAAGCCGGCATCGCCCAACAGGGTTTCCAGCAGCACCAGCGCGCCGCCCTCGTCGGGGGTGACCGACGGGCAGCGGATCAGGTCGGCGGTCAGGTGGGCGGGGTCGGTGGGCATGGCGGCATGGTCCTTCGGCTGGGTCAATCGGAGGCGCCAACTTGGGCCGAAACGGACGCGATGCCAACCCCGGCGGGGGCTGCTATCGCTTGCCCCATCACCGGTTTCTGCTTAATCAACTGTCAAAATGCATCGGGACAGATGAAAAGATTCAGATTTGCCTTAGCCATGGCTCTGGCCTTGGTGGCGCACTGCGCCGCGGCCCAGACCCTGACGGTGGCCACGGTCACCAGGCCCCCGTTCTCAATGGTCGAGGCGGGCAAGGACAGCGGATTCTCAATGGATCTTCTGGCCGCGCTGGCCGAGTCGCTGGGCTGGAAGTATCGCATCGAGCGGGTCGAGCAATTTTCCGAGATGTTTGACGCGGTGATGGGCGGGCAGGCCGATCTGGCCATCGCCAATATCTCGATCACCGCGGCGCGCGAAAGCACGATGGATTTCAGCCAGCCGATTTTCGAGGCCGGGCTGCAGATCATGATTCCCGCCGGCGAGGCGGCCGGGTCGTCTTTGTGGCGCGCGGTGCTGTCGCCGGATCTGCTGTTGGCGATCGGCGCCGCCTTTCTGCTGCTGATCGGGGGCGGCATGTTGATGTGGCTGTTCGAACGCCGCGCGCAGCCCTATTTCGATCGGCCCGTGCACGAGGCCTGGTTCCCGTCGTTCTGGTGGGCGCTGAACCTGGTGGTCAACGGCGGCTTCGAAGAGCGGGTGCCGCGCACGCTGCTGGGGCGGCTGTTCGGGGTGATCCTTGTGGTGTCGTCGCTGTTCATCGTGTCGGTCTTCGTGGCCAAGATCACCTCGGTCATGACGGTCGAGGCGATCAGCGGATCGGTGAATTCGGTCAACGACCTCTATGGCAAGCGGGTTGGGACCATCCAGGGGTCCACCGCCGCCGGGTTCCTGGACCGGCGCGAGATCGGCTATGCCGCCTATGACGGGCTGCAGCCGTTGCTGCGTGCGTTCGAGGCCGGCGATACCGACGCCGTGGTCTTCGACGCGCCGATCCTGTCCTATTACGCCGCCCGCGAGGGGCGCGATGTGGCCAGCCTGGCCGGCCCGATCTTCCTGCGCGAGAATTACGGCATTGTCTTTCCCACCGGCAGCCCGCTGGTGGAGGATGCCAACCGGGCGCTGTTGGCCCTGCGCGAGGATGGGACCTATGACCAGATTTATCGCAGGTGGTTCGGAAACCGCCGCTAGGCCGGGTGATGAAGGGCCCTGAGCGCCGGAGCGCCGGGTCCCGCCCTGCGGCATGATCAGTGCAGGGTGTCTTCCGGCTCGTCGCCGAAGAAGGGCGTCATCTGCGCCACGATGACGGAATTCTCGTCCAGCGCCCGCTGCATCAGGGCGCGCTCCTCGGCGTCGATCTCGTGGTCCTGCGCCTCGCGCTCGGCCAGGGTGCCGTAGCCGGTCACATCCAGCGGCGCGGTATCGGCCTGTTTCAGGATCGCCACGGTCTCGCGCACCGCCTCGGCTTCGTCGATGCCGCTGGCATAGCACAGCAGCGCCGCGCCGGTGGCGCCCTCGGGCAGACCGTCGCCGGCCTTGCGGCCGATCTGGACCAGCAGGGTATAGACCTGTTGACGGGAGGGTTTGGCTTTCTGTGTCATTGCGCGGGCCTTAGCCGCATTGGCGGGGCCGGGTCAAGCGTGTCGCGGACCCCTCAGTTTTTCGAAAAAAAACCGAAAATGCAGAAATAACTGCATATTTCTGCCTAATTCATTATTCATACCGTGAGCATAAGAACAGGTGGCGAAAAGCTGCCAGATACATATTGAGGCACAGTTATGGTTACGGCTTCCGAGCTTCCTATCGACACGTCCGCATCCGCGATGGACATGGCCGAGGCCATGTTCGGCAGCGGCATCACGATTGTTTCTGCCAGCTATACCGGGGATTCCGATGCATCGGGCATCTATTCCGATGGCGACACGGTGGCACCGAACCTGACGCCATCCGATACCGGCGTGATCCTGTCGACCGGCGAGGCCGAGGATATCACCCACAGTTGGGGTGATCCGAACCAGGTGGCCTATACCACCACCAACAACTATGAGGCCGGGGATTCCGACCTGAGCGCGCTGGCCGGGCAGCAGACCTATGATGCGGCGGTGTTCGAGGCCACCTTCGTGCCCGAGGGCGATACCCTGACGATGCAGGTGACGTTTTCGTCCGAGGAGTATCTGGAATACGTCGATTCCGGCTTCAACGACGCGGTCGGGATCTGGGTCAACGGGGTGCAGGCGGAACTGACCGTCGGCACCGGCGACATCACCATCGACAACATCAACGATGAGAGCAACGAGAACCTCTATATCGACAACCCGCACAACGTTGATCTCTATAACACCGAGATGGACGGGTTCACCGTGACGCTGACGCTCAAGGCGCCGGTCAATGTGGGTGTGGAAAACACCATCAAGATCGGCATCGCCGATGCCGGCGACGCCTATTACGACAGTAACCTGCTGATCGCCGGGGATTCGATCCAGACCGCGCTGATCGCGGGGGATGACGTGATCGAGGTGCAGGGCGACGAGGGCACCTTCGACCTGCTGGCCAATGACGTCAGCCATACCGGCGGAACCCTGACCATCACCCAGATCAACGGACAGCCGGTGGTCGCCGGCGACACCATCACCCTGCCGTCGGGCGAAATGCTGACGCTGAACGCCGACGGAACCGTGACGGTGGACACCGACGGCGATTACGAGACCAACAACTTCACCTACCAGGTCTCGGACGAGGACGGGAACACCGACACCGCCTTTGTGAAGATGACGACGGTGCCCTGTCTGGTGGCGGGCACGCTGGTGAACACGCCGGACGGCCCGGTCCCGGTCGAGGATCTGAAGCCCGGCGATCTGGTGATGACCCGCGACGACGGCCCGCAGCCGGTGCGCTGGTGCGGCCGCGCCACCCGCCGCGCCAAAGGCCCCGATGCCCCGGTGGTGATCGCCGCCGGCTCGCTGGGCGATCACGGCGCCGCCGAGCTGTCGCAGAACCACCGGGTTCTGATGCGTTCGGCCCGGGCCGAGCTGCTGTTCGGCGAGGGCGAGGTTCTGGTCAAGGCCAAGGATCTGGTGAACGGGACCAGCATCCGCCTGCGCAACGACGGCGCGCCGGTGACCTATGTGCATGTGATGTTCGACCGTCACCAGATCATCTGCGGCAACGGGCTGGACAGCGAAAGCTATCACCCCGGTCGCGAGACCCTGGGCAGCTTCGACGCCGAGACCCGCGACGAGATCCTGCGCCTGATGCCCGATGCCGCCGATCCGGAGGATTTCGGCTATGGCCCGGCGGCCCGCCCGTCGCTGCGCAGCCACGAAAGCCGTGCGCTGCTGGAGGCGTGATCTCGGTCCCATGGGGAACGAAAAAGGGCGGCCCGGGGGCCGCCCTTTTGTCTGGTCCGGTGCGCGCGCTCAGTCGCGCAGCAACTCGTTGATGCCGGTCTTGGAGCGGGTCTGCGCATCGACGCGCTTCACGATCACGGCACAATAGAGATTGATGCCGTTCTTCGACGGCATCGAGCCTGCGACCACCACCGAATAGGGCGGCACCTCGCCATACATCACCTCGCCGGTCTCGCGGTCGACGATCTTGGTGGACTTGCCGATGAAGACGCCCATGCCCAGGACCGAGCCCTCGCGCACGATGCAGCCCTCGACCACCTCGGAGCGCGCCCCGATGAAGCAGTTGTCCTCGATGATCACCGGGCCGGCCTGCAACGGCTCCAGCACGCCGCCGATGCCGACGCCGCCCGAGAGGTGCACGTTCTTGCCGATCTGCGCGCAGGAGCCGACGGTGGCCCAGGTATCGACCATGGTGCCCTCGTCGACATAGGCGCCGAGGTTGACGAAGGAGGGCATCAGCACCACGCCGGGCGCGATAAAGGCCGATTTGCGCACCACGCAATTGGGCACCGCGCGGAAGCCGGCGGCCTT
>NPIG01000847.1_pt1 | contig 19547 bp, 17 predicted proteins | sample 8637441 | NCBI WGS metagenome assembly NPIG01 (sample SAMN07420675, study PRJNA396082) | bioreactor metagenome | isolation source: sample BR6 brine-fed electro-methanogenic bioreactor BR | place: Japan: Kochi | collected 2016-06-14 | reverse complement strand
GTGATATCCTCAAGGCCGGCAACCATCCGCAGAAGCGTCGATTTACCGCATCCCGAAGGGCCGACCAGGATAACGAACTCCTGATCCTGGATGGATAGGTCAATGTCGTGAAGAACCTCCGTTGCTCCGTAGGACTTGCTGACATTGCGGATATCAACTGTTGCCATCGCTTACCCTCTCCCTGGGTCGTTCTTTGGTTTATCGAAGATGAAGGCTGGGGTCGTCCCGTGCCATGTTCCGGATATCGCCCAAGTTTTCGGTCCCTTCGGCGTCTCGAAGCGGAATCCCCAGCGGCCATCGCCGAGTTCGGCGACGGAATCGAGGTTTTTCACCGCATAGGGGGAGCCGTCGGAGACCAGCACGCGGCTGGCGCAGGCGGCCCATTCGGGAGCCACACCGACCTTCTCATTGCGTGCAGCGAAGCTCAGCCGCGCCGCCCCCAGCGGCTTCCCGGCCGCCGAGACCACGACCAGGCGGGTCTCGATGACCGACCCGACGCCTGGCTGGGTCTGAAACACCTCATAGGCCAGGAACATGGGCCCGTCAGAAGCCGGCCGCGCCAGCAGCAGATCGCCGCACTGGCCGGGGGGACAGGTGAAGGCATCGACGCTGCCCCGGGCGAGGTCGTAGAAGCGGATGTCCCAGGTCATGTTCTCGCAGCAGCCGGCCCGTTCCGGCGCGACAAGGATTCCGGGGGCTCCGGCCAGCCGGTGGGTCGGCAGGCTATCGAAGACGGCGCCCGCGGTTCCCTGCGGGTCGCGGACGGCGACCCGGTAGCGGGTCTCCTTGCTGCGGAACAGGTGGAAGGGCTGCACGACCAGGACCGAGCGGCTCTTGGGATCGCCCAGCAGGAACGGCGCGGCCGGCGTCGCCACGTCGGGGAAGGACGCCGTACTCAGGCCGATCCGTTTGCCGGAGAGCGGGAACAGGACGGTCCCGTCCTCGATGCGGGCGGTCGCCGCATCCGGGCGGCCGAGCGGCTCGAGGAACCGCCATTCCGGCGCCCGGCCGGTGGTCTGGAAATGGTGGTCGTAGGCCTGTTCGCCCAGCCGTTCCGCGCCGGCGGCGACCTGGCCCGCCGCCACCCGCTCCGCATTCGGGCTGTGCCACAGCAGCTTGGCGCCATGGACGGTCACCGTCCCGGCGGCGGACGGAGCGGTCGCGGCCAGAACCGCTCCGAAGACCACCGCCAGGATGCGGAGGACGGACCTGAAGGACGGCTCAGCCATCGAAGAACTCCCGTTTCTTGAGTTCCTCGAACTCCCTGAAAGTCGGCGAATCGGCGCGAACCCGATCAATGATCGCACGGTCCTCGTCCGACATCTCCACATCGTCGATGACCGCCAGGTTCCTGCGTAGATGATCGGGATTGCCGGTTCCGATGGTCAGTGACGTGACCTCGTCGTGCGAAAGGCTCCAGCGCAGCGCAGCCCGCGCCAGGCCCCGGCGGTCGTCGATGCCGGCTTCCGAGCCCATCTTGAACAGGGGGCCCTTCATGAAGGCTTCGCGTACGAAGATGGCCATGCCGGCCTCCTTGGCCGCAGGGATGACCTTCTCCGTGCTGCCCCAGTCGCCGAAATTGAAGTTGAGGTTGACGGCGTCAAAGGCGCCGCTGCCGATCATGGCCAGGAATGTGGCCTCGCCGGAGAAGGTGTCGGCGCTGGCCCAGCGGATCAGCCCCTCCTGCTTGAGGCGCGCGATGTTGTCGCCGAGCTTGGCGAGATAGTCGGGGTCGTGGTCGAGGGCCCAGCGCAGAATCCCGAAATTGAGGAAGTCGATATGGTCGCGCTGGAGGAGCTTGAGGGCGCGCTCGACCTCGGGCCTGAGCTTCGAATAGTCGGCCAGGCTGCGGTTGAACTCGTCGTAGGCGTAGCACATGCCCTCCGGCCGCGTCTGGATAAAGATGTCGTACGGGGCCGGCAGGTCGCGCAGATTGCGTCCCAGGGCCTCCTTCTCGCTGTCCTGGGTGACGTCGAAGAAGTTGATACGGTTCTCGTAGGCGATCCTCAGGATGTCGAGGCGTCGGTCGCCGCCGAAACCGTCGAAGATATAGCCGGGCTTTACCGTCGCCTTCTCGAAATCCTCGTTGAAGCCCCGCGAACGGCCGTCCGGCAGGTATTCATGGCCGCCCATCGAGCACAGCGAGATGTCGACGCCGAGGCGAGGCGCAGTACGGTAGATCATCCTTTCCTCCTCTTTTTATTCCTTGACGGCCGCCTCGGCGAAACCCTGAACCAGGTAGCGCTGGAGCAGCAGGTAGAGCGTTGCCGGGATGACGCTGGCGATCACGGTTGCCGCCATGATTTCCGACCACTGGACACGGAACTGGCCGACCAGCTGGGTGATGCCCAGGGTCATGGTCTGTTTCGACTGGTCGCTGATCAGGCACAGGGCCCACAGAAGGTCGCCCCAGGACAGCAGGAAGGCGAAGATCGTCGTGGCCACCAGTCCCGGCAGCACCAGCGGGACGATGCACAGGAACATCGTCTGAAGGCGGCCGGCACCGTCGACCTCGGCCGCCTGGTCGATTTCTATGGGCACCGTATCCATGTAGCCCTTCATCATCCAGACGCTGAACGGAAGCGTGATCGAGGTCTGCGCCAGGATGAGCCCGGTCAGCGAGTTGTAGAGCCCGGTGAGGGCCAGCATCTTGAAATAGGGCCCGACCAGCAGAACGCCGGGGATCATCTGCGTCGCCAGGAAAGCGGTCATGATCACCAGCCGGCCGCGGAAGCGGAAACGCGAGAATCCGTATCCCGCGAAGATCCCCACCAGCGACGACAACGTCGCCGTCGACAGCGAGACGATCAGGCTGTTCTTGAAGTAGACGATGAAACCCTCCTGGACCCACATCTTCTCGTAGGCCTCGGTGGTGAACTTTTCGGGCAACAGGGTCGCCGGATAGGAGANNACTCGAGCTCGCTCTTGAACGACGAGATCAGCATCCAGAAGAAGGGCAACAGGTTGTATACGAACATCATCGCCAGGGCGGCGTAGATGAAAATCCAGAATTGGGTGCTCTTTCGCATGGCTCCGGTCCCTCTACAGCTGCTGACGCATGCTCAAGCGGAGATACGGCAGACTGATGAAGAACAGGACGGTCGCCAGAACGACGGCCATCGCAGCGCCGTAGGACACGTTGAAGAATTGGAAGTACTGCTTGTAGCTGAGCAGGGTGAGGATCTGGCTCGAATAACCGGGACCGCCGCCGGTCATGCTGTAGACCATGCCGAACAGCCGGCTTTCCCAGATCACGTCCAGCACCAGCGCGATGATGAACATGTGTTTGAGGTTCGGGATGGTGACGTAGATGAACTTCTGGATCGCCGAGCAGCCGTCCAGCTCGGCGGCCTCGTATTGCTGGCGCGGAATGGCCTGCAATCCGGCCAGGAGAATCAGCATCGGATAGGCGTATCCCCGCCAGCTTTCGGCCAGCATCACCGAGAAGAAGGCCAGTCCCGGGCTGCCGAGCCAGTCGATGGGCTCGGCCGTCAGACCGGTACGCACCAGCACCGAGTTCACGATCCCCGGCAGGGTGTCGAACATGAACCGCCACACCAGGCCACCGATGACATCGGGCATGGTCCAGGGCAGGATCGCAATCACCCGCCACAGCCNNTTTCAGCCGGATCTCCATATTGAGGATCAGCGCGATACCCAGGCCGATCCCCAGATGGGAACAAACGACGACGCTCACGAAGACGATGGTGTTGATCAGCGACCGCTTGAATTCGGGGTCGTAGAACAGCGCCTTGTAGGAGCCAAGGGTGAAATACGGCTTGGCCACCCACATCAGGTTGAAGCTCTGCAGGAAGGCGGCGACAGCGGGGAAGCCGAGGATGACCACCAGCATCAGCAGAGCCGGCAGAATGAACAGGTAGCCCTTGTAATTGTCTCTCATGGCATGCGCAGCTTTCGGCGGCGGGACGGAACTCGCGGGGGAGCCGGCCTTGCGGAGCACTCCCGGAATTCATGTCGTTTCGGCTGAAGGACGCCCGGGGCGGCAACCGCCCCGGGGTCTTCAGTTTGGTACGTCGGCCGTCTTACGGGCGAGCAAGAATGGCCTTGAACTGGCTGTCGGCATCGGCCAGGGCCTCGTCAGGCGTCTTGGACTTGGCCACGGCGTCCTGCAGGTTCTGACGGAAGCTTTCCAGCATTTCCGGCCACTTCGGGATCAGCGGCAGGAAGGCCGCCCGCTCGATCTCCTTGGTCACCGTGGCGGCGAACGGGCTCGACGTGATCGGGCCGTAGGTGTCGTTCACGCTGCGGCGCGCCGAGAGCATGTTGTTGTCGTCGAACCACTTCTCCATCTGCTTCTTCTCGGTCAGGAACTTGATGAGTTTCCAGGCCGCTTCCTTGTTCTTGCTGTTCGGGTTCATGAACAGGGACTTTTGATAGAGCGTGGAGCGGATGGTCTTGTCGTCGACCGTCTTCTGCGGGACGTGGGCCATCTTCAGCACTTCCCAGGCCTTGAGATCAGGGTTCATGCCGTTGACTTCGGGCAGCGTCCACATGGTACCGAAGATCATCGCGACCTTGCGGTTGGCCAGCAGCCGGCGGGCGCCGTTGCAGTCGACCTGCGAGACCCCCGGAGGCATGGTCTTGTCCTCGAGGATCATGTCGGTGACGAAGTTGAAGGCTTCCTTGGCGATCGGCTCGTCGAGCCGCGACTTGGTCCACGACTCGTCCATAAAATCGCCGCCGAAACCACGCAGGACTACCGAGAACCGCAGGTCGAAGCAGGCCTTGGCGAGAACCAGGGTCGCGCCCCACTGGTCGACGGGGCCGCCGGCTTTGGTGGCCTTGGTCAGCTTTTTCGAGGCTTCGCGGAAATCGGCCCAGGTTTCCGGCGCCTTGTCGATGCCCGCTTCCTTGAACATCTGCTCGTTGTAGATGAGGACCATCGCGACGACGTTCTTGGGAATGCCGTAGATCTTGCCGTCCTCGGAAACCGGCTGCAGCGTGTTGGGATAGAAGTCGGCGAGGTACTTGTCGCCGCCCTCCTTCTCGATGAAGGGGGTGAGATCCTCGACCCAGCCGTTGGCGATGTACTGCTTCACGGGGTTGACGTCGAGGGCGAAGACGTCGGGGCCTTTGCCGGCCCGGATGGCGGTCGTGAACTTGACGTCGCGCTGGCCGAGGGCGGTCGGGTCGATGGTGACCTTGACGCCGGGGTTTGCCTTCTCGAAGTCGGTGATAGCTTCCTTCAGGGACCGGCCCCAGATGTCCTGGGCCAACTGCCAGTCGGCGTACCCGATGGTGATATCCTCGGCCGCCGCCGGGGTCACGCCCGCGGCCAGGATGCAGCCGAAGGTGGCCGCGGCCACCGACAAAGTGAGTTTTCTGAGTAATTTGTCAGACATGTTTACACCTCCTTGTGGGCCACACCTCAAAAGTGGGCCGCTTTTTTGACTTAATCTCCCCTGAACAGACACGGTTCATGCGTAGTCAGCGCCTTTTGGTAAGACATCTCTGCGTCACCGAAAAACGCGAGGCTCGCGCGCAAGACGCCCTTGCGCGGACGAGTTTTCTGTTACGAAGCAACCTATTAGCGGAAGACTCCTCATTCCTCCCTCATTTTTTTATCGCCGGATTATTGGAAACCGATTGTCGATCCGGTATATCTAGTAAGACAACTTAACCAAAATGCGATACCCGTTGTCAATGCCATTGATCGAGAGACCGCTCGCGACCGTGCTGGGGCCGGTGAAACGGCCCGGTTCCGGCGAAATCCGGGACTATCCCGCGGGGATGGCGTCGGCGCCAAGATCAACGGCGGCGGTCGGGAAGCGACGAACAAGAAAAGGAAACGCCATGGGCAATTCGAATTCAGGCGACTCGGGCAACCCCTTCAAGGACGCCCTGAAGAGCGACAGACGGCAAATCGGGCTCTGGAGCTCGCTTGCCAGCAACCTGGTCGCCGAGATTCTCAATCCGGTCGGTTTCGACTGGATTCTTATCGACGTCGAGCACGCGCCGAACGATATCCCGGGACTGCTGAGCCAGCTTCAGGCCATGCGCGGCAGCTCGACCGAACCCGTCGTCCGGCCCGAGTGGAACGACCCGGTGGGAATCAAGCGGCTGCTCGACATCGGATTCCGCTCCTTCCTGATTCCCATGGTCCAGAGCGCCGACGAGGCCCGTGCCGCCGTTGCCGCGACCCGCTATCCGCCGGAGGGTATCCGTGGGGTGGCGACCATCAACCGGGCCGCGGCCTACGGCGCCGACCCGACCTATGCCGGCACCGCGAACTCGCGGATGTGCGTGACCGTCCAGATCGAGACCGGCCGGTCGCTGGACCAACTCGAGGCGATCTGCGATGTCGAGGGAGTCGATGGTATATTCGTCGGTCCCAGCGACCTCGCGGCCAGCCTGGGCTATCTGGGCAATCCGTCGGCTGAGCCGGTCCAGGAGGCGATCCACCATGCCGTCTCGACGGCGAAGCGGCTCGGCAAACCGGCGGGGACGCTGGCGCCGGCGCGCGACGATGCCGAACGCTATCTCGAATGGGGTTTTTCGTTCGTCGCCGTGGGCAGCGACATCGGATTGCTCAGGCAGGGCGCGAACCGGTTGCTGCAGGACTTTCGAATCTAGCTTGCGGCTGCCGCTCCGGCCCTTGGCGGTCATCGGAATTTGCGCTTGCTGTAAAGGCAATTCCGACAACCCGGAGCTCTCCGGTCATGCCAGGTAGTGGCGGGGAATCGATGCGCCGACCGTGTAGTTCGGATCGACGACGTTGCCGACCCGGACCCTGCCGCACTGCGTCAGCAGCATGTAGGCCTCCAGCTGATCGAAACCGTACTGCTCCGCCATCCAGTAGATCAGGTCGCGGTAGGCGATGCGGACCGCGTCCTCGAGCGGTCGCACGCTGCCGACAGACATGATCCAGTCCTTCGATTCGACACGCGGCCACTGGATCGGCCAGTCGCGGATAAGGTCGACGACGAGGGTCACTTCGGCCGCCATCTCGATGGCGACGCCGCAGATCTCTCCGTCGCCCTGGGTCGCATGGCAATCGCCGAGGTAGAGGTAGCCGTCATCGGCGCGGACCGGCAGATAGATGACGTTACCCTCGGAAACGTCCGGAAGATCCATGTTGCCGCCGTGCTTCCCGGGCCACAGCGAACTGATCGAATCGATCTCCGGCGCAACGCCGATGGTCCCGATGAACGGGGTATAGGGCAGGGTGATGCGTTCGCTCCAGCCGATCCCGTCCTCGTCGACCCTCACCTTGCGAACCGTCTCGGGCAGCGGTTCGTTCAGCGTCGCGGTGTAGTCGGTTCCGACCAGGAGGCCGAATTCGGGCAGGAAACACGTCGTTCCCCGGGGCTGCGGGCCGCGTGGCCGGATGGATTCGATGTAGACGGCCAGGACATCGCCCTTGCGGGCGCCGTCGACCAGGATGGGGCCGTTCTGCGGATTGGTGAACGGCATCTCGATCAATTCCGAAGGCATATGCCGTTCGGTCTCGATCTTTCCCTCGAAGGCATCCTTGGTCTCGACAACGATTCGCGTGCCCGGATTCACCCGCAGAACCGGCTCGGCATAGCGGCCGATGGTGTAGTGGTAGGTGCCCTGATCGCTTTCGGAAATCCGCCGTTCGTCCTTGATGACGCCCCCGGCCTCTCCTCGCGCCGCCATCACGGATCGCGAAAGCCATTTGGCCTCTTCGAGAGGTTTTTTCATGCCGGTGTCCTCCCCTTTGATCCTCTAAAACCATGTGTTTTGGAAGTCGTACATCGACCGGTACAGCCCGGCCTCCGCCATCTTCTCGTAGGCCTCGCGGTAGACGTGGAAAAGCGCGTCATAGACGCCGCGGACCGACTGCGTCGGTTCGACCACGCGCTTCACCCCGACCATCGCCGAGACCGCGGTCTCCACGTCGGGGAAGGCCCCCACCGCGGTCGCGCCCAGGATGGCCGCGCCGAGCACGGTGCATTCGGGATTGCGGGTCTCGACGACCGGGCGGCCGAGGACATCGGCGATCAGTTGAACGTAGGCCGCGCTGCGGGTTCCGCCGCCGGTTAGGCGCAGTTCCGACAGGCCGCCCTTCAGGTCCCGGTCGAAGGCCTCGACCATCAGGCGCATCTCGCAGGCGCACCCCTCCAGGACCGCGCGGATCATGCAGGACCGGTCATGGTGCAGGCCGAGCCCCAGGAACCCGCCCCGCGCCTGGGCGTCGTAGTAGGGCGTCACCTGCCCGGCCAGGAAAGGATGGAAGATCAGGCCGCGCGCACCGGCCTCGACTTGACCGGCCTCGGCGATCATCAGGTCGTAGGCGTTGAGGCCCTTCTCCCTGGCCGACGCAACCTCGGCACCGGCGAGGTTGTCACGCCACCATTTCAGACAGGCGCCGCTGGTGAAGGCGCCTCCTTCGAGGTCCCATTTGCCGGGAACCGCGTGGCCTCCGATATAGGGTGCCGGCCCGGTCACCAGGTCGGGGTCGTCGAGATGGGCGACCATCATCGCCGCGGTGCCGATGGTAATCTCGGCCATTCCCTGATGGATGACGCCGGCTCCGGTGGCGGCGCATTGCTGGTCGCCGCCTCCGATGGCCAGGGGAATGCCGGCCGGGAGCCCGGTTTCCTCTGCCGCCCGGTCGGAAAGCCGGCCGACGATCGAGGCCGACCGGCCAACCGGCGGCAGGATGTCGCGCGTGATGCCGATCGCCGTCAGGACCTCGTCGCTCCAGTCGAGGCGGCGGATGTCCATCATGCCGTTGAGGGTCAGGCTTGCCGGATCCGTGGTGAACCCGTCGGCACCGAGGCGACGCAGGAAATACTCCTGGCCGTTGCAGATCCACCGGGCCTTGTCCATCAGGCCGGGACGGTGGCGCTTAAGCCATGCGATCCTGGCCGCGGCCCAGGATGCCGACAGCGGGGTTCCGGTGATTTCCCGATAGCGCTGCGGGGAGAGGCGTTCGCCGATGACCGCCTCCATTTCGCTGGCCCGGCTGTCGTTCCAGACGATCGCCGGCCCGAGGGGGGTCTCTTCCCGGTCGAGCAGAACAAAGGTCCCGCGTTGGCTGGAGAAGGCCAGCGACCTGAATCTTTCCGGCGATGCATCACAGGCCTGCAGCGCCATCCGGCAGGCCGCGACGATGCCCCGCCAAACCTCGTCCATGTCCTGTTCGACCCATCCCGGATGGGGATACAGGCAACGATACTCCTGATACCCGCTGGCGACCGCCTCGCCATTGGCGTCGAAGAAAGAGACCGTGACGCCGGTGGTGCCGGCGTCGACGCCGATGAACAGATCGTCACGCCCCTTTGTCATTGTGACCCTCACCCGACCCGAGACCCGATATCCATTCCGTCACCAACTGGAAGAAACGGGCCCGCCGATCCCGCTCGTCCGCGGGCAGCGAAAGGACCAGTTCCTCCTTGCGCGTAATCAGGTCTTCGATATTGGGATACTCCTCGATGGCGGTGGCCGCCAGTATGGTGTCGCCGTCACCGGCCCAAGCGTGGTTGACCGGAAAGCCGTAGGGGATCAGACAGTCATGCCAGGTCGCGTCGAGGCGCAGCCATTCGCCATTCACGTGAACCCGTACGTAGTGGTGAAAGTCCGGCACGTCCGTTTTCCGGCACAGCCGCTTCAGTTCCTCGGGATAGCTTTCGTGAATGGGCATGTCGCGATTGAAGTAGGTGAACATGGTAATGATCTCGACCTCATACCCCTCTTCACGCAGCAGGTCGCGCAGCAGGAGATGCTTTCCCGAGCAGGACCCGTAGTTGTTCTCGATGACCTCTAGGGGCGCCCGCACGCCGGTCGATCCATAGGGAATGTTGCGCACGGCATGATAAATGCGGACGAGGGGGAGGCGCGGATCGCGCCGAGCTACGGCGTCGAGAAAATCTCGGTAGTTTCGGTGAGCCATTTTTACCTCCCTCAGACGGATAGGTGGCGGACCATGACACTGCGATCGTGCAGATCCGGCTGGGACAACGTTGTAGTGATGCGGCCTTTGTCGAGCACATAGCCACGATGGGCCACGGCGTCGATCAGGCCGAGGTTTTGTTCGACAATGACGATGGTGACGCCGATCTCGCGGTTGAGCCGCGCCAGGACCTCGCCGATTTCGATGATGATACTGGGCTGGATGCTTTCCGAGGGCTCGTCGAGCAGAAGGATCTCCGGCTGCCCGACCAAGGCCCGCGCGATCGCCAACGCCTGCTGCTCGCCGCCGCTCAGGGTCCCGCCCTTCTGGGAGAGCCGATCCTTCAATTTAGGGAAGTACTGGAACACGAGGTCCCGGTCCTTGCTCTTCTTCTCGTTGATCCTTTCGCCCATTCGCAGGTTCTCGTCGACCGTCAGATGCGAGAAAATCATCTTGCCTTGCGGGACGTATCCCAGACCGAGGCGGGCCCGATCCTCGGGCCGCCGCTGCGAGATGTCGGCGTCGGCGAAACGGATCTCGCCGGTACGCGTCGCCACCAGTCCCATGATGGTTTTCATGAGGGTCGTCTTGCCGACCCCGTTGCGTCCCACCACGGCAACGATCTCGCCCGGCTGAACCTTCAGGTCGATGCCCTGCAGGATGTCGCCGGCGCCGTAACCGCTGTGCAACGCGTTGATCGTAAGAACGGAGTCAGTCATGGCTTTCTCCCAAGTAGATGCGCTGCACCTGGGAATCCCGCTCGATATCGCCGAGAGTCCCCTGCCGGAAGATGCGTCCCTGGTGGAGAACGGTGACCTGGCGCGCGATCTCCCGCACGAAGTTCATGTCGTGCTCGATCACGATGATGCCCATGCCGCGAGCGTTGAGTTCCTTGAGGAAATCCGCGGTCACATGGGTCTCCTCCGGCGTCATGCCGGCAGTCGGCTCGTCCATCAGGACAAGGCGCGGGCAGTTGCCGAGGACCATGCACATTTCCAGCCAGTGCTGTTGTCCGTAGCTCAGCGTCGAGGCGGCCGCCCCCAGATGCTGTGAAAGCCCCAAACGATCGAGAGCCCAGGCCATGTCGTCACCGTTCCTGCGCCGTGAACTGCGTGCGATATGGATGTTCTGTTCGACCGAAAGATTGGGGAATATGCGCGTCGCCTGGTACTTCATGCTGAGGCCAAGCGCGGCCCGCCGATAGGGTTGCATCCTGGTGATGGCGTGGCCGTCGAAGACGATCTGCCCCGATTGCGGCCGGAGAAGGCCCATGACCAGTTTGAAAACCGTCGACTTCCCCGCTCCGTTCGGACCGATGAGGCAGTGGAACTCGCCTGCCTCCAGGCAGAAGTTGATGTCGTTGGCCGCCGAGATGCCGCCGAAAAAACGGGTCAGATTCTTGAGGACGAGAAGACTCATGACCGGCCTCCACGACGCAGGAGCTTTCGCAGGAAAGCCGCCAGGGTGATGATGATGCCGTCGGGCGCGAACATCATGCCGAACAGCAGGAGCGCGCCGAGCAGCACGAAGGCGAACTCGCCGCTGTAGACGGCCAGGGAGTCCGAAATGAACCCGAGCATGACCGTCGACAGCAGGACGGCCGTGAAACTGGTCTTGCCGCCCACGGCCACCCACAGCACCGGCATGGTGGCGGCCAGCAGGCCGACCGACGACGGCGTAATGTAATTGCCCCAGGAAACGTAGAGGATGCCGCTCGCCCCGGCCAGGACCGCGGCGATCACGAAGACGGCAAGCTGATAGCGCCGGATGTCGTAGCCCAGAAGTTCGGTCCGTTCGGGGTCCTCACGCACCGCGACGACGACATGGCCGAAATGGCTGTTGGCGAGGATCCGCAACCCGAGAATGAGGACGCCGGCCAGAATCACCACCACGTAATAGAGGGGGAAGGTGAAGCCGTTGAATTCGAAACCGCCGACGGCGAGCGAGGGGATGCCGGTCATTCCGTTATAGCCGCCGAGCAAGGCTTTACCGATTTTCCACTCGTATCCCGCCGTCTGCCCGAGGAAGGTTTCGAACACCAGGGTGAAGACCAGGGTGAGGACCGGAACGATCCAGCCGCTGACGCGTCCGTAGAACATGAAGTATCCGAACGCCAGGGCCGCCAGGGCCGCAGCGGCCAATGCCGCGAGCGCGGCCACCATGGTCAGCGAGCCGCCGCCGAAGTTGATGGCGAGGATGCCGTACAGATAACCGCTGATCCCGAAAAAGGCCATCTGGCCGAAACTCAGGACCCCGCAATGCCCCCACAACAGGGCCAGCCCGAGGGCCAGGGGAACGTTGAGCAGGAAACTGGTGAGGTTCGATGCAAGGAAGGCCGAGCCGAATGCCGGATAGATCAGCAGAAAGGCCCAGACGGCCGCGGCGACGAACCAGAAGACGGGACCGTTGAAGAAGCTCTGCGGACCGTCGATACGAAGCCGCTGGAAAACCGTACCGGCATTCCCCTGCCAGAGGTTGCTCTCGACCGGAGATGCGGTCATTTCGGTTGGCGCTGTATTGGACGAGTTCATGGGTTACGTGCCTTCTTGAAGAAGCGGGCCCAACCGAACAGGCTGATATCCTGCAGATAGAACGACAAACCCTGGGGCAGGAACCGGATGATGATCAGAGCGGCCAGCATCAGCCCGATGCGGCCGGCGAAGGTTCCGATTTCCGACGACAGGGGCGTCGAGATCGTCGACAGGAAGCCGGCGCTGCTCAGGGCTCCGATCAGCGGGTTGACGCCGCCGCCGATGACCACGGTGATGAAGGCCGGTGCGATGAAGGTCTGGCCGAACAGGGGGACGACCGTAGTGGTCGGTGCGTACAGGGCGCCGGTCAATCCGGCCAGGGCGGCGCCCAGGCCGAAGGTCAGCGTATCCATGTGATCGCCGCGCACGCCGAGCGCCCGCGCCATGTCCTTGTTCTGAATGGTCGCGCGCATCTCCATGCCGAGACGGGAGCGATAGAAGAACAGCCACCCCGCGATCAGCAGGGCGAAGGCCCCGCCGGCCAGCACGACGAAATAGGTGGAATAGGAGTAGCTGCCGTATTCGAAGCCTCCGAACGGCATGGGAATGGCGTTGAGGTAGGGGCCGAAGACCAGAAGAATGCCCTGGCTGAGAATGAGGCTGATCCCGAAGGTGGCGACCAGGGCGTTCAGCTTGTTGTTGTAGAAACGTCTGATCACCACACGTTCCAGGACCATTCCGAACAGGCCGACCGCAACGGCGGCGACGGGAATGGCGAGCAGAAACGGGATGCCCGCATGGTAGCTGAGCGTCGCAACATAGGCGCCGAGCATGATGAACTCGCCATGCGCCAGGTTGATGATGTTGAGCATGCCAAGGACGACGATCAGGCCCATGGCGGCGAACAGCAGAAACGCGAAGTTCACCAGGAACTGATAGAGAATGTTGAAGGCTTCCGGTCCCATGGACGGCCCTCCGGGTAGGGTATGTCGAAGAAGGAGACCGGGACGCTTACGGCGAGTAGGGGAAGACAGGCTCGCGGTAACGCGCCCCGGTCCGATACGGCTTAGGCCTTGTTGAGGTTCTTTTTGAAGTAGGGATCCTCTTCCGGCGTGTACTGCTTGAACTCGGGGTTCTTAACCAGGTTCACGCCCAGTCGCCGTGTCCACCACGGCTCGATGCTCGGCCACTCCTGCACGAAGTTGATCGTGTGGTCTTCCTCGCACCGCGCCATCCGGATGTAGTGGCTCAGATGGTGGGACGCCGGATCCATGAACACCCAGCCTTCCGGGGCTTCGATGCCGATACCCGACTCAAGGGCCTCGAGAACGGCGGCCTGCTCGGTCGTTTTGGCCATCCGTGCCGCTGCGGCATAGAGATGGGTGGCGACGTAGGCGTTCTGGGCCTGCTGCGAGATATACGGCTCATCCGGGAACATGGCCCGCCAGCGCTTGACGAAGGCCTGGTTCCGCTTGGTCGGGATCTCCTCCATGTAGTTGACGGCCACATGCATCCCGGCCAGGGCCGGTGCCGCGAACCGCCGATGCTCGTACCCCTGGGCCATGTTGATGCTGGAGCCCATGGGGAAGCGGTTTCCGGCGGCGTTTGCCTGCGGGTAGTAGTTCGAGTGGTTCTGGCCGGTGATGTACATCATCAGCCAATCCGGCTTCGCCTTCTGGATGCGCGAGATCGTCGACGTGAAGTCGGAGACGCTGAGCGGAATGAACTCTTCGCCCACGACCTCGGCGCCGAGGACCGGTGCGAAAGCCCGCGTCCACATGGCCGAGAGCTGGCCGAAGTTGTAGTCGGCGGCCGGCGTGTAGATGCGTTTGCCGAATTTCTCCACGCAGTACTGCATCGCCGGGATGATCTGCTGCTCGGCCACGGCGCCGGTGCAGAAGGTGTATTTGTCGGCGACGCCGCCTTCGTACTGGTTGTTGTAGAAGTAGAGCTGCTTGGTCTGGTCCATGATCGGGCGTAGCGCCTCACGTTCGGCACTGGCGAAACCGCCCATCACGACATCGACCTTCTCCTCCAGGATCAAACGCCGGGCCAACTGCTGGAACATGCGGTTGTCGGACTGGGGATCGGGAGCGATCAGTTCGACCTGCTTGCCGAGGATGCCCTTGTCACCAGAAGGAACGAGAATGTCGTCGACATCGTCGTAGCCCGCAGATTTGCCCAGTCCCCCCGGGCCGGTCGGCCCGTTCAGCAGCATGAAACCGTCGTTGATTTCCTTAATCGCCAGCTGGGTGCCATGGTATTTCGGCGTCCCGAACAGGGCGAAGTTGCCCGACCTGTCCTCGAGCAGGCCGAATTTGACGCTGCCGTCTGCCGCAGCCGCGGTTTTGATATACGGAAATCCCGTGACCCCGGCCGTCAATCCGATGGCGGCCGCCCCCTTCACGAAATCACGCCTGTTGAAGTTTCCGATGGCGCTCTCGGACCCGGTACTCTTCTCCGATGCGGTCTTCGCGCCGCCTTTCCTGTTGAGTTCTCGTTTGTCGTTCATATCATGTCTCCCTGTTTGAGAGTTGGGTTGAACATCGCTGTAGAGAGCAGTTTGTCCCAACCGATCGAACAGGAGGCGCGGAGGTCAGCTCGTCACGGGGTTGCCTCCGCGTTCTTCTGCCGATCTGTTCGGACGGTTCCCTTGGCCTCGGTTTCCTCGAGAATGGCCTCGGCCAAGACGGAATCGACGATCAATGTATTGACGAATCCACCACGTGCGGCTGCGACGATGGCCTTCGCCTTGACGGCGCCCGTCGCAATTCCGATCGAGGTCGGCACGCGCCGCAAGTGGTCGATCCCGATCGTAACGAGGCGGTCGTAGAGTTCGGTCCGGACCACCTCGCCTTGTGCGTCGATGAAATAGGAGAAGACGTCGCCGACGGCCCCCGCCTGAACCAACGCATCGATCTCGTCGGCTCCGATGTATCCGCTGGCAACAAGGGTCGAAGACCGGGTCGGAACGAGTGAACCGATGCCGACGACGGCGGTGTCTATGGAATCGAAATGCCGGAACGTCTCCGCGATCGCGCTTTCCCGCAGCAGGATCTCGCGCGTGGCCGGATCGTCGACGATACCGGGGGCGTGCAGCAGAATAGGCTCGACCCCGAGCTTCGCCGCCAACCGGCGCGTCACCTCCTGGCAATCGAACTGCGTCGACAACCACTTGTTGCCGCCGGTGATCTGAACCACCGTGACTCCGGAAACCGGCGTGTCCTGAATCTGATTGACCAGTTCAAAGGTCGTGCTGCCCCAGCCGATCCCGATGGTGTCGCCTTCCTGCAGCAATTGCGGCAGCAGTTCAGCGCCTGCAAGGCAGGTGCGTTTCTTGATCTCGTCGGCATCGTTCAGGTCGTGGACATCCACGACCACCGAAGTCTTGAGACTCAAGGCCGCCTCGAGGCGTCGCTCAAGCTCGGTCTCCTGGGCATACGGGGTACGGATTTCGATGCGGACCACTCCGCTGTCCTGCGCCTCGCGCAGCAATCGTCCGACACGATGACGCGACATTCCTAGCCGTTTGCCGATGTCCGCCATCGTCAACTCGTCTCGGTAGTAGTAGTGGCAGACCTTGGCCAGGATCTTGACGGGCGTGGCCATGAATTGAATATTCCATATGAGCGATCTATGCTCATATGGTATCAACAGCCGAACAGGCTTGTCAACGCGTCATGTTGCCGACAGAGGTCAAGGCAGGCTTACCGCCCCTGCGAAGATTCATAAACGAGCCTCAGGAACTCTCGACAGCCGACAAGAAGTGGACGGAAATGGGAGAGAGCCGTTCTGAAGGGTGAATACCCGTTGGCAATTCCGATGGTGGCTCTTTCGGGAAGAATATCCCCTACTCAGCGGCGTCCGCTTACGGGGTTCGTATCGAACAGCATCCGCGACCGCGATCGGCACGGAGCAGACGCGATGGGCCGAAAGAGGAATGTCGGCTCTCGGACGCGGAACGGGTAAAGCGGACGTAACTGCGGAAAGCGACTTCGGCGGCGAATGACCAAGGCGGACATTCCGCCGCTCAACAGGCTTTTGCTATTTTTTCCGGCTCCAAGCTTCAGGCTCCGGCCGCCCGACTTCCAAAGACGAAAAAACCCGGGTGCTGGAACGGACGTGATCCCACCGCGACTCCGCTCGGATAGGGGCTGACTACTCGGCCGCGGTGCGTTCCTGCTCTTCGATACCCTTGGCCGCGACCTCGCAGGTTTTCATGTCGTGTACGAACAGCAGTTCGCCGGCCAGCTTGGCATCACGGGCCTCGAATGCAGCCATGATTCCGCGGTGCTCCTCGATCGCCTCCGACCACCGCTCTTTGGAAAGGATGGCCATGAACCGGGCTCGCCGCACCCGCGCCATGAGGTTCGAATGCGTGTTCAGCAGAACCGCGTTTTCCGAAAGCTCGACGATGGCATTGTGGATCTCGTGATTGAGGCGGAAATACTCGCGCCGCCGACGCTCTTCGTAGAGAGCCTCCAGACGCTCATGCCGCTTGCCCAGCCAATCGAGGTCACTTCCCGACATGCGTTTTGCAGCCAATTCTGCGGCCAAACGCTCGATCCCGGCAACCGTTTCGAACAGGTCCCTAACTTCGGTTGGGGTTAGGGCCAACACCCGCGTGCCGCGGTTGGGCCGCAATTCGACGAGCCCTTCTGAGGCCAGCACCTTGAGAGCTTCGCGCAGCGGGGTACGTGAAACACTGAACTCCTCGCACAGTGCGCCTTCGTCGATGCGTTCGCCGGGAGCCAGGTCCCCTTCGACGATCATATTGCGCAAACGATCAACGACGACGCGATGCAGTGAGTGCCGCCGAATCGAACGGCTTTTACCCTCATTCAGCGAATTCCGTGAACGCAGTTTCGCAGGTGTCCTCGGCATGGATAACGTCCGTTTATCTTACGTCTACCGGCAATCCGTTTGATTCAGCATTGACCGGTTTAACGGGTAGGGTCATTCGCCTGGGCCTTCACGTCGTAAGCGGGGAGACCGGAGACGCTCCCTTATACCCATGTTCAGCGGATTCTCAAAATTGTTGCCGCCACCGGGAAGCGCTCCGGGAGCGAGCAGCATTTCCAAAAAAAGGCTATTTATAAATACCAAAAAAACCACTGAAAAACAATTGATTAAAGCCATTTTAGATTTTTAATTAAAAATTAATTGTTCGAGTTCCGTTGTTCCGTATAATGGGTCCACGCTCGGGCTGAACGGCTCCGTCAAAGCGAGGGGCTCCCCGGGCCGGTTGAGAAGGGAGGTAAGACGGAATGAGCAAGCGTGTTCTCTTGGGGATGCTGACCCCGTCGTCCAACACTGTCCTGGAGCCCGTGACCAGTGCGATCCTGGCCGGAGTTCCGGATGTCACGGCCCACTTCGGACGATTCAGGGTGACCGAGATCTCCATGAGCGAGCGCGCGCTCGGCCAGTTCGATGACCAGCCCTTCATGGAAGCGGCCGAACTTCTCGCCGACGCCAAGGTCGACGTCATTTCCTGGAACGGCACTTCCTCGGGATGGCTCGGATTCGACGCCGACGAGAAGCTGTGTGACGAAATCAAGAAACGCACCGGTATCCCCGCAAACACGTCGGTACTTGCCCTGAACGAGATTTTCGAGACCACCGGCGTAAAACGGTTCGGTCTCGTCACCCCCTATCTCGATGAGATCCAGGAAAAGATCATCGCGAACTACGGCAAGAGCGGTTTCGAGTGCGTCGGCGAGCAGCATCTGCGCGACCGCGGCAACTTCTCCTTCTCCGAATATACGGAAGAGCGGATCGCCGGCATGATCCGCGAGGTCGCCAAGGCCAAGCCGGAAGCCATCACCGTGTTCTGCACCAACATGCGCGGCGCGCCGGTGGCCGATGCGCTCGAAAAGGAGCTCGGCATTCCCATCTACGACACGGTTTCAACCAGTGTTTGGAAATCGATGCGGATGGCGGGGGCCGATCCCAAACGCATCAAGGGATGGGGGCGTCTGTTTACCGAAGTCGGTTGAGCACTGCCGTTGGGGAGGCAAGCCTATGTCCGAGTTCGATCTGGTTATCCGCAATGCACATGCCGCGACGGCGGCCGACGTCTTCGACTGCGATATCGCGATCTCGAACGGCAGGATCGTGGCCCTGGGAAAAAGCCTCGGTTCCGGCCGCCAGGAGATGGATGCCACGGGCAAACTGGTTCTTCCCGGTGGGGTCGATGCCCATTGCCATTTCGATCAGGAAACCGGTGATGACTCGGTGGTGGCCGACGACTTCCGGTCGGGGTCGATATCGGCGGCCTGCGGCGGCACGACGACGGTGATCCCCTTTGCCTGCCAGACCAAGGGACATTCGCTCCGCGAAGCCGTGGAGGAATACCACCGCCGGGCCACCGGCAAGGCGGTGATCGACTACGCGTTCCACCTGATCGTCACCGATCCCAGCGAACAGGTTCTCGGGCAGGAACTCCCTGCCCTGATCCGCGACGGCTACACGTCGTTCAAGATCTATATGACCTACGACGCGCTCAAGCTGAACGACCGGGAGATCCTCGACGTGCTGTCCCTGGCCCGCCGCGATGGCGCCATGGCCATGATCCATGCCGAGAATTCCGACTGTATCGCCTGGCTGACCGAGAAGCTGGAACTGGCCGGCAAGACCGCGCCGCACTATCACGCGGATTCCCGCCCCGCCGTCGTCGAACGTGAGGCAACCCATCGGGTGATTTCGCTGGCCGAACTGGTCGACGTCCCGATCCTGATCGTCCATGTTTCCGGCGCCGACGCCATCGAGCAGATCCGTTGGGCCCAGGCCCGTGGATTACGCGTCTATGGCGAGACCTGTCCGCAGTACCTGTTCCTGACGGCCGAGGACCTCAAGCTGAACGGGTTCGAGGGTGCCAAGTGCATCTGCAGCCCGCCGCCCCGCGACAAGGCCAGCCAGGCCGCGGTCTGGGAAGGCCTGCAAAGCGGGGTCTTCCAGGTCTTCTCGTCGGATCACGCGCCGTTCCGCTTCAACGACCCCAAGGGCAAGATGGTCAACGGGACGGATGCCACCTTCCGCAACATCCCCAACGGCATCCCGGGCGTCGAGACCCGGCTGCCGCTGCTGTTCTCCGAGGGTGTCGGCAAGGGCCGCATCGAACTGACCAAGTTCGTCGAATTGACGGCCGCCAACCCGGCCCGCATCTACGGCCTCTATCCGCGCAAGGGCACCATCGC
>NPIG01000846.1_pt1 | contig 19562 bp, 12 predicted proteins | sample 8637441 | NCBI WGS metagenome assembly NPIG01 (sample SAMN07420675, study PRJNA396082) | bioreactor metagenome | isolation source: sample BR6 brine-fed electro-methanogenic bioreactor BR | place: Japan: Kochi | collected 2016-06-14 | reverse complement strand
GGATACGTCTCCCTTCTTGGAGCTTCTGGTGGGTCGTTCCACGTTATAGTGTGTCCTTGGATGGGAGCCTCCGCTTGCGTGTCCCCTCTGCTCCCCCGAGTGGTCGAACCGCTCTAATAGCAGAGAACCCCCGGGACCTTCCAAGGTTCCGGGGGTTCTCTGCTGATTTTTCCGGTGATCTTTCTTCCGGATAATCCGGAGTCCTTTAGCTTTCCTTGGGGGGAAAGGCCCCCACGATATGCCGGATCCGCTCTCCCTGAATTACTTCTTCTTCCTGAAGGGTTCGAGCGATCTCCCGAAGAGCCTCTTCGTGGTTCTGGAGCAGGGAGAAGGCTTTTTGGTGAGCCTCCTGCACCAGGCGGCGGATCTCATTATCAATGAGGGCTGCGGTCTCCGGGGAGAGATCCTGCCGGTTCCCCTGCTGTATTCCCAGATATCCGGATCCTGCGGGGAGGGCGAAGCGCAGGGGGCCCAGCTTTTCGCTCATGCCGAACTCCGTCACCATCCGCCGGGCCAGATCCGTCACCCGCTCCAGATCGTTAGAAGCTCCCGTGGAGGCCTCCTGGAAGATGAGCAGCTCCGATGCCCGGCCCCCCAGCATCACCGCCATCCGGGAGAGAAGTTCCTTTTCTCCGATGAGGTACTGGTCCTCCTCGGGCATCTGCATGGTGTATCCCAGAGCCCCCTTGGCGGTGGGGATGATACTCACCTTATGCACCGGATCCGTACAGGGAAGAAGCTGTGCTACCAGGGCGTGTCCTCCCTCGTGAAAGGCCACCTTCTCCCGAAGCTCCTTCCGGAGGGGTACCTTTCGCTGAAGCCCTGCAATGACCCGTTCAATAGCCAGATCGAAATCCTCCATGGTGAGATTATCCCTGTTTTTTCGCACTGCCAGAAGGGATGCCTCGTTGGCTATATTTGCCAGATCCGCCCCGGAAAATCCCGGGGTTATCCGGGCGATGCGCTCCAGATCCGCATCCTCTCCCAGGGGCATCTCCCGGGTATGGATCTTCAGAATCTCCCGGCGCCCTCCCTCGGTGGGGAGGGTTACCTGAACCTGCCGATCGAAACGCCCGGGGCGCAGCAGCGCCGCATCCAGAATTTCCGGCCGGTTGGTGGCGGCCATGATCACCACCCCCTGGTTGGAGTCGAAGCCGTCCATCTCTCCCAGAAGCTGGTTAAGGGTATTCTCTCGCTCGCTGTTCCCCCCCATGGCGGCCATGGTGCTTCTCGCCTGGCCGATGGCGTCAATCTCGTCGATGAAGATAATGCAGGGAGCCTTCTTCTTGGCCTGGAGAAAGAGATCCCGTACCCGGGCTGCCCCCACCCCCACGAACATCTCCACGAAGCTTGACCCCGTGAGAAAGAAGAAAGGGACCTTCGCCTCCCCCGCGGTGGCCTTGGCGAGCATGGTTTTTCCCGTTCCCGGAGGCCCCACCAGGAGCACCCCCTTGGGGAGCTTGGCTCCCATCCGGTTAAATTGCTTGGGCTCCGTGATGTAGTTGATAATCTCCTTCAGCTCCACCTCCGCCTCGTCCAGCCCTCCCAGATCCTTAAAGGTTACTCCGGTCATCTCGCCGTGAATCTCCCGGGCCTTGCTCTTGCCCACAGACATAACCCCGGCTCCTCCCTGGGAGATACGCTGAAAGACAAAGTACCAGATCAGGAGAAGAGGGAGAAAGGGGAGAATCCACCCCAGAAGAGAGCCCAGGGCCCCCTGGGTCTGATCCCTGGCCTTGAAGGGGATCTTTGCCTCCACAAGACGGTGTACCAGCTCCGGATCCTCCACCCGTACGGTGTTGCGCAGAGTGGGGCGGGTGGCCAGTCCTTCCCGGAGGGTAAAGTAGATTCGGTCATCCGTAAGGGAAACTTCCTCCACCCTTCCCTCGGCAAGATCGTCGAGGAATTTGCTGTAGGTTGTCTCGGTCTCCCCCACGAGCATGGGCCGGAGAACGAGATCGTTGAAAAGCCACACCACCAGCAGGGCCATGAGCATATAGCCGAGAGAAAATTTCATCTGTTTTTTCTTGCGATCCATTCGATAAGCTCCTTTGTTGTGGAATAGTTGGAAAAAAGATCTCGTGAAAAAGAAAGAGTTTCCTCCATGCATTCCATCATACGATAGAAATGCTAGAATAGGAACGGAGTCAGGTGGATTTTCCTGTATCATACAATCCACGTGAGTAAAAAATGTTCTAAGGAGGGAGTGCAGATGGGAGTTCGCAGCGGTGAGGATACCCGGTATTTCCGGGGGAGTAGAGAAAAGGTGTGGAAAGAGCTTCGGGGGTAGGTAGCTTCGACGGTAGCCCTGTATAGCTCTGGAGGGAGAAAGTATGATTGTCAGGGTAAGCGTAAAGAACTTCAAAATAATGAATGAAATTACAGGCCTTCCTCTGTCGCGTTTTCACGTGCTTGTGGGACCTAATGGAGTGGGGAAGTCCACATTTCTTGATGCCATAGATTTTGTTCGTGACTGCCTCGTTCATGGCCCGGAGGGTGCTGTGGCATTACGTCATGCCGCGGATTTTCATGATCTTACCTGGATGCGGCGGGGGGGCTCTGTGGCAATACATCTCTGGCTTGATCTTTCCGATCATGCGCCAAGTTCGCAAGGCAGCCTGATGAGCTATCGTCTTGCTATCAGGCAGGATGAAAAACGTGGTCTTCGTGTGGAGGATGAACAGCTCCACCAATACCCGAAAAACAGCCTTTCCAAAGCCAAGCCTCGGCGCTTACTGGGAAAGACCGCAAAGGGAACCGATTTTTATGTTCGGGAAAAAGGTGCCTACCAGGATTCTTTCAATTTCGGCTTGGATAAATTAACCCTTGCTCTTACCCCCCCAGATGAAGAGCGCTATCCCACGGCGAACGCTGTGCGTCGATTTCTTATGCAGGGTGTACGGTACATGCGGCTCAACAGCGCTGCCATGCGTCTCCCCTGTCCTCCTACTCGCTCTGCAAATCTTGAGCTGGATGGAGCCAATTTGCCCCGTGTGGTGGGGAGGTTCCTCGGCAGTAACGGTGTTTCTGAACCTCGCTGGGCAGAACCCGGCACTCCCGCATTCCGCTGGGTGGAACATCTGCGCTATGCTCTTCCTGATCTTGTTACTATCGGATGGGCTCGGCGGCAGGCAGACAATGCAGAGTATCTCCTGCTTCGTTATGAAAATGGACTTGAGGCGCCGAGCTGGATCCTTTCTGACGGCACCCTGCGGATGCTCGCATTGACCCTGCCCGCCTTCCTCCCCCCGGAGCCGGCTCTCTACATGGTGGAAGAGCCTGAAAATGGAGTGCACCCTAAGGGATTAGAGATTATTCTGCGATCCCTCGCCACGGTGCCAGGTTCCCAGATGATTCTGGCAACCCACTCGCCCTTCGTGGTGCAGCAGTGCGGCGTTGCGCCCCTCCTCTGTTTTTCCAGCTCCAAAGATGGAGCCCAGATTACCCCGGGAAACTCCCATCCTGCTCTGGCAGGGTGGGATGGCTCTCCCGATCTGGGAATGGTTTTCGCCGCAGGAGTGCTTGAATGAAAGATTTGTTGCTTTACGTGGCAGATGCGGATGCTCTCGGTTTTATGAAATCCATGCTTTGCAGAGACCGTGCTCTCGGTATCCGGCGGGTCTCCTTCGATATTGAGCGTCATCCTCTCGGCGATTCCGGAATGGTGCAGAGTGGGGCTGAGCTGGCGAGAATGAAGAAAGGAGCCTATTCAAAGGCACTTCTCATGTGGGATCATCATGGATCCGGACGGGATCATAGACATTCCTCCCGGGAAGTTGCTGCTGACATGCAGGAAAAGCTGGACAGATTTACCTGGAAAGAACAGAGTGCCGTGGTTATTTTTGTTCCGGAACTCGAACAGTGGCTTTGGTTCTGTGAAAAGGCCCTGCATGGTCACTATGGCGTAACGGAAACAGAGCTTCAGGGCTGGGTTGAGGAGTTTTCCCGCAAGTCAGCAACCCCCGTGGAGAGCCTCAAGAGAGAACAGCCCAAGGAGCTTTTTGAATTTGTGGTACGGGACCGCCTGAGAAGAACCATCTCCCCTCGTGATTTTGAGGATATCGGTTTTCGTGCAGGGGTGAAAGGATTGATGCTTTGTGACACCTTTCTTGCGGTGGTAACAATTCTGCAAGAGTGGTTTCCTCAATGACTCAGAGGTGATCAAAGGTGCCGCATCCTTACCCCCTGCCGCTTTCCAGAGGAAGCCGGATCTCTACCCCCAGCCCTGAGGGGGTTTCGTTCCACGCCGTGATGGTGCCCCCATGAAGATGCACCGCCCGCTCTGCTATGGCCAATCCCAGACCGGCGCCGCCGCTCTCCCTGGTTCGGGCGGAATCCACCCGGTAGAAGGGGGTGAAGAGCCGGAGAAGCTCCTCCTCGGGAACCCCCGCTCCCTGATCTTTTACGAAAATCACCGCCCCGGGGGTCTCTCCGGGATAAGCTTTTTCTTCCCTTCGAAGCTCCAGAAAGATCTCCCCCCCCTCGGGACTGTGCCGCAGGGCGTTGCGCACCACGTTTTCCACGGCGCTCGCGAGGAGTCGGGGAAAGCCCGAAAGGTAAAACTCCTTTTCCGGCATTTGCAGGTTTACCCGTATCCCCCGGCCATGGGCTTCGAAGGAGGCATCCTCTTCCAGATTCAGGAGCATCTCCGAAAGGGAGAACATTTCCTTAAAGCCCTCCGCCGCCTCCGCCTCCATCCGTGAAAGAGCCAGGAGTTCCCCTACCATCTGATCCATCCGAAGAGATTCCTTCTCTATTCTGTCGAGAATCCGGGTCATCTCCGGAGAGGCCTCCTTACGGCCGATCTCCAGGGCCACCGAGAGCCTCGCCAGAGGAGAGCGCAGCTCGTGGGAGATATCCCGAAGAAGCCGCCGCTGGTTGGAGAGAAGATGATCCAGCCGCAGGGCCATGGTGTTGAAGGTATGCCCCAGGCTGCCGATCTCATCGTGCCGCTTTTCCACCGAAAGAGGAGCCCGGGCGGTGAGATCTCCCGAGCCCAGGCGAAGAGCCGCTCTCTGCAGCTCCCGGATGGGCCGGGTGAGATGCCGGGTGAGCCAGTAGCAGAAGAAGAGTCCTCCCCCCAGAAGAAGCAGCGTCCGAAAGAGGGCGTTTTTGCTCTGGCTTGCATCCAGAAGGGTGCGCACCCGGGTGATCCCTAAAAAGTAGTAGACTCTCCCCCCGGAACTCACAACTTTCCGGGCCATCATGGCGGAACGGTCATCGAAGAGGATCTTTCCCTCCTCCCTCAGGGCTTCCCGCACTCGGGGATCCGGCGGAGGCGGGGGAGTGTGGGGGGAACCCATGCCGGAACGTCCCCGTTCGTAAAGCGGCCTTCCGGTGCTGTCGAAAAGAAGCCCCATAAAGCGAGGATCCTGCCGGAAGATCTCGTGGAGAAAGCGCCGCACTTCTCCGGGGCTCTCCCTCTCGAAAAGATCCGCCACCTTGGAGCCGTAGGTCTCTGTGTAAAGTTCCAGCTCCTCCTGGGCCTGGTTCTGTACCACCGTGCGGTTGAGAAGATAGGCGGAGCCCATGGCCACGAGAAAGATGCCTCCCACGGCGAAGAGAAACCAGAGAAAGATGGTGGTGAAGAGGCCTTTGGGAAAGAGCCCCTTCGGAAAGAGAGCGTATCTCATGATTCCCCCTCCTCCCGAAGTACGTAAAGATACCCCTCGCCTCGAATGGTCTTAATCCGTTCTTCCCCCTCCGGCAGAGGCCCCAGCTTTTTGCGGATGTTGCTGATATGCACATCCACGCTTCGGTCGAAGGGGGAGTAGGAGCGCTCCAGCACCTTCCGGGCGAGATCCTGTCGGGAGACGATATGCCCCGCATGCTCCAGAAGCATCTGCAGAAACCGGAACTCCACCCCGGTGGTGCGGATCTCTTCCCCTTCCCGAAGCACCGAGCGGCTCCCGGTGTAGAGCTTTACATCCCCCACGGCGAGCACCCCCTCCTCGCCCTCTGCGGGGGTATTCCGGGAGCGCCGCAGAATGGAGCGGATCCGGGCGGTGAGCTCCCGGGGGTTGAAGGGTTTGGGAAGGTAGTCGTCCGCCCCCATCTCAAGCCCCACGATGCGATCCACATCCTCCCCCCGGGCGGTGAGCATGATCACCGGCACCTCCGAGCTGTTCCGCAGTTGCCGCAGCACCTCAAAGCCGTTCTGCCCCGGAAGCATGATGTCCAGCACCAGCAGATCAAAACTCTCTGAAAGAGCCTTTTCAAGCCCCTTTTTGCCGTCGTGAACCGTCTGAATCTCGAACCCCTCGGGCTCCAGATACTCCTGCAGAAGATCGCAGAGTTCGTGATCGTCGTCGATCACAAGAATCCGTTCCATGAAGATCGCCTCGCTTTACGGGTAGTTCCGGTCTCTCCCCGGAGTCTGGGGGAGTTCTCCCGGATAGTTTTCTCGGATAGTTCTCTCCTTTTGAAAAAACTGCTCTGTCATAAGCATACTCCATGGGGGGGCAAAAATCTCGGATTTTCGTATTTCTTTGCATTTCTTTACATCCCGCAAAAGGCACCTTTACGGAAAAGGGTGTATTCTTACGCCGTCCCCGAGAGAGGGGCGAATCGGACCATAAGGATCACGATATAAAAGGAGGAGTTCACGATGATGAAAAACACAAAAACCATGTTTTCGGTGGCGGCTCTCTGTGCGGCGGGGGTTCTCGCTCTGGGTACCATGAGTGCCGAGGCCTGGCCCGGACAGGGCTCGATGAAAGGCATGGGGTGTTCCGGCAGAGGCATGTTCAGCTGGAGCCAGCAGGAGGAGATGCGCAAAGGGCATGAAACCATGATGCAGCAGCGGGAGGCTCATATGCAGGCTCTGGGAAAGGTTCTCTTCGCCCCCGAGGCAGCTCCCGCAGAGGGGCAGATCTTTGCTCCCGAGGCCATCAAAAAGGCCCAGCCCGTGATGGAGCAGATGTTCATGGAAAAGCACAAGGCCTTTCAGGAGAGGCGTAACCTTCTCACCCGGGATCAGAAGGATATGATGATGCAGGGGATGAGGCAAGGCATGAGGCGCATGGGGGAGACGGGAGCCCGCTCCGGAAGATGTCCCGGCGGCATGTCTTCGGAAGCTCGGGGTATGGGGATGTTTGGAGGATACGTGGAAAACGCCCTGGGGCTCACCCCCACCCAGAGAGAGGCCTTTCAAAAGAGCCTGGAAGTTGACGGAGCGACCCTCAAAAAGCATCATGAGGCCCGGGAGACCTTCTTCCAGGGGATGCGGGAAGGAACGCTTACAGAAGAGCAGATTCAAGGCATGGCCAAGGATGGAGCTGCCTTCTGGGGCGAGTGCATGGAGCGGATGAACGGGGCGGTGGCAAAGCTCTACCCCACCTTCTCGGAGAACCAGAAGAAAGCCTTTACGGAGATGCGGGAACGCATGGCAGAAAATATGGAAGCGGGAGTCTTCATGACTCCCCACAGAGGGGGATCCGGAATGAAAGGATCTTCAGGAAGGGGAGACCTCTGTGACGAAAATCAGAGAGGCTGCGCTCGAAAGAGAGATCAGGGCAATCAGCAAAAGTGTCAGTCCTCCAACTTGTCGAAGCCTTCCTGCGGGCAGTCCTGCCCCGGAATGTAGCAGAAAAGGCTTTTGCGCAGCAGCTGCAATAACAGTTCGAGAGCATATTTCTTGCACGAGTTTCTTCGAAAGGATCCCTTGGGGGGTCCTTTTTTTGTGTTTTTTGGGAAGAAATGAGCAATCTTTGGTATAGTTAGGAGAGGTGTGTAGGATCTTCGGAAAAATTCCCCAAAGGAGCGGATAACGTGCATCTCCAAAATGCTCACCATGCCCAAAGCCCAAGAATGGGAACGGAGCCCCTGGGAAAGCTGCTCCTGCAGCAGAGTCTCCCCGCCATGGTGGGTATGGCGGTGCTTTCCCTCTACAATGTGGTGGATGCCATCTTTGTAGGGCATGGGGTGGGGCTCTCCGGGCTTGCGGGAATTACCCTGGTCTTTCCTCTGCAGATCTTTCTCGGCGCTGTGGCGCTGGCTCTGGGGGTGGGGGCGGCCTCTCTCATCTCCCGAAGTCTCGGAGGGGAAGATATTCTTACTGCCCGCCAGGGATTGGGAACCGCTCTGGGAGGGGCTCTCTCTCTCGGGGTTTTTCTTCTGCTTCTGGGGCGTCTCTATGCGGAGCCCTTGCTGCATCTTTTCGGAGCTTCTCCGGATATTTTCCCCCAGGCCCTGGCCTACTTTCGGATCATCCTCTGGGGGGCTCCTTTTCTGGGCATTGCCATGGTGGGGGTTTACGCCCTTCGGGGGGAGGGGCGTCCCCTGGGGGCCATGGGAATTCTCCTTCTTATGGGAGGGCTCAATCTTCTGCTGGATCCCCTCTTTATCTTTGTCTATTCTCTGGGGCTTCCGGGAGTCGCCTGGGCCACGGTGATCTCCCAGGCCGGGGCAGCTCTCATGGCGCTGATCCTGCTCCAGCGGGGAGACCTCAAGATTACGCTTCCCTTTTTGATCCCCCGGCTCTCTCTCTTTCGTGACATGGGCGGGGTGGGGCTCTCCTCTTTTCTGCGTTCCGCCTCGGGAAGCTTCCTGGTGGTGCTCCTTAACCAGGCCCTTCTGCATCACGGAGGGAACGACTATGTGGCGGTGGCGGGGGTACTTCTGCGGCTTTCCAGCCTGGGGATCACCCCGGTGCTCGGTATTGCCCAGGGGATGCAGCCCATTTTGGGATATAATTACGGTGCCCGGCTCTATTCCCGAGCCCGGAGAATCATCTGGCTTGCCTTTGGGGGAGCCACTTTTTTGTGCTTTCTCTTTCTTCTGGGGGTGCTTCTTTTTCCTCACCAGGTTTTCTGGCTTTTCTCCCCGGAACCTTTTCTTTTGGAGAAGGCCCTGGGGGCTTCACGGATTATCTATCTGGGGCACCTTTTCGTGGGGTTTCAGGTGGTGGGAACCACAGTGTTTCAAGCTCTCGGGGAGGGGTTCGCCGCCTCGGTGCTCTCTCTGGGGAGGCAGATCCTCTTTTTTCTCCCTCTGCTCCTTTTCTTTCCCCGACTCTGGGGAATTGCGGGGATCTGGGGAATTTTTCCTGCGGTGGATCTTTTAAGTACTCTCCTCACCGCAGGGCTTCTCTATCGATATCGCCACATCCTCCCGGGAGGCGCCCGGGAGTCGTCAGGAAAGGGGAACGATGATGGAAGCATCTGAACGGGTGGAAGCTTTAGCGGGGGAACTCCGACGAAGGAAGCTGGAGGCGGTCTTTTTTGGCACCGGCCCGGAACTTCGGTATCTCACGGGAATTCATACGGGGAGCTGCGAGCGGTTGAAAGGGGTCTTTGTGCTTCCCGATGCCCGGATGTTCGGCATTACCCCCCCCATCTACTACGAGGAGTTCCGGGCTCAGCTGCCCCGGGATTGCCCTCTCTACGTCTGGGAGGATACCACCTGGTTCTATCCTGTGGTGCGGGATCTTCTGCGTACCTATCGGCTTGAGGGAAAACGGGTGGGCATCAATGGGGACGTGCCGGGGGTGGATATTTTGGAGATGCGGGAAGAGGTCCCTCTGGAGCTGGTGAGCGCCCGGGGGATTCTCGATTTTCTTCGTCTTCGCAAGAGCCCCCAGGAGCTGAAACTCCTTCGAAAGGCTCTGAAGATCACCGAAGAGGCCCTTGAAGCCGCCCTGGAACGGGTACACCCGGAGGTTACCGAAGGCGAGCTTAGGCGGTTTCTTCTCGGGCACTTCGAGGAGGCCGGGGCGGAAGGCCCCTCCTTCGATCCCAACGTCTCTCGGGGGGAGCATACCGCCACGCCGCACTACTTCGGCACCTCCGGGGTGGTGGCTTCCGGAGATGTTCTCCGCTTCGATATCGGCTGCCGCTATCAGGGGTACTGTGCGGATCTGGGGCGAACCTTCTTCATGGGCCCCCCGGAGGAGGAGCAGCAGCGCATCTATCATGCGGTACGTCAGGCTCTGGAGGCGGCCCAGGAGGTCATCCGACCGGGGATCTCCGCCCACAAGGTGGATCGGGCGGCCCGAAAGGTTCTCGAAGATGCGGGGTACGGAAACTTCTTCAACCATCGTCTCGGGCATGGCCTGGGGATGGCAGTGCACGAGGCTCCGGATGTGAAGGAGGGCAACGAGCAGCTCCTGGAAGAGGGGATGGTCTTCACCGTGGAACCCAGCGTTCTTCTGCCGGGGATATTCTGCGTACATCTTGAAAATACCGTGGCAGTCACCTCGGGAGGATGTGAGGTGCTGAACTCCCTGGGGCTGGATCTGCGGGAGCTGTAGCCCGGTTCCGCCCTTTACGAGGCAGCCGTGTGCCCAGAATGGACGGATCCGGTTATTTTCGCCGAAAGGAGAGGAACACCATGCATTATGAACATCCTCGCTTTGGCCTCGCCCAGATGAGCCCCCGTTTTTTGGATGTCCAGAGCAACACCGCCCGCATCTGCACCATTCTGGAGGAGGCTGCCCGGGAGGAAACCGCCTGTGTGCTCTTTCCGGAGCTTTGCCTCACCGGGTACGGCCTCTCCCGGGAGGCCCTTCCCGAGCATGAACGCCCCGCCCTTGCCCGGGAGGTGGAGCAGGGATTACGGCAGATAGCCCTCGCCACGGAACGTACCGGAGTGGGGGCCCTGGTGAGCTATCCTGTGGTGGAGGAAGACCGCCTCTTCATCGCCGCCGCCTGCTTTTACGGAGGAAAGCTTCTCGGAGAGCATCGCAAGCTCAATCTCTGTAACTACGGACACTACCGGGAGCACCAAATCTTTACCGCAGGTGACGCCATCACCGTTATCGAGACCCCCTTCGGAAGATGCGGTATCTTGATCTGTGAAGATCTCTGGCATCCCGAGAACGCCATTCTGGCGGTGCAGCGGGGGGCGGAGTATATCCTTGCTCCTTCCGCCCCCTGTGTTCTCTCCCCGGAAGATGCTCCCGAAGCGATTCTCCCCTGGCATCGTATCGGCGGGGGTATCAGCGTGGCCCAGGTCTGCTGGGTGCTCTGCTGCTGCCGCACCGGCCGGGAGGGGGAGGCCTTCTTTCTCGGAGGCTCGCACGTTCTCTCCCCCCAGGGGGAGATCCAGGGGGAACTTCCCCTTCTGGAGGAGGGGTATCTCTCTCTGCAGATCTCCCGCAGTACTCTGGAACAGCTCCGCAAACAACGCCCCCTTGCTGCAAATCTGCGCCGGGATCTCTGCGCCCGCTCCTTTGGGGAGCTCCTCGAACTGCCTGAAAGAGGTTGAAAGATAATTTTCAGAGCAATGCGAAGAAAAGTGAAGAAAAACTGCTTGAAATACCTTTTTACGCCTGAAAACACTTCTTACCCCTTCTAAGCAGAGAAAATTCCTCTCGGAAACGCTTGTCTGATCTTATTTGACCTTTATAATGGTGGGGCATGAACAGTATATTCAGGTTGGAAGGGCCTTGCCTCAAGGGGCCTTTCTAAGGAGGGAAATCCCATGGATCTCAATAGAATGACCCAGAAATCTCAGGAGGCATTAAACCAGGCCCAGAGCCTCGCCGTATCCTACGGCCATCAGGAGGTGGACGGGGAGCATCTGCTTCTGGCGCTGCTCCAACAGGAGGGGGGGCTCATCCCCCGGCTCCTGGAGCGGATGGAGGTACCCGTAGAGAATCTTCGTGAGGCGGTGGAGCGAGATCTCGCCAGACGCCCCAAGATCTCCGGAGGCTCCACGGAGCAGGGAAAAATCTACATTACCCAGAGGTTGCAGAAGCTCTTTGTGCAGGCGGAGGGGCAGGCTAGGCGCCTGAAAGACGAATACATTTCGGTGGAGCACCTCTTTGCGGCCCTTCTGGAGGAGGGGGATGCCACCCCGGGGGGGAAGATCCTCCGAAGCTTCGGCATTGATGAAGCCCGGTTTCTCAAAGTGCTCTCGGAGGTTCGCGGCCGGCTTCGGGTGCAGAGCGACAACCCTGAAGAGACCTACGAGGCCCTGGAGAAATACGGCCGGGATCTCGTGAAGATGGCCCGCACGGGCAAGCTGGACCCCGTTATCGGCCGGGATGAGGAGATCCGCCGGGTGATCCGTATTCTCAGCCGAAAGACCAAGAACAACCCCGTACTCATCGGAGAGCCCGGAGTGGGAAAAACCGCCATCGTGGAGGGGCTGGCCCACCGCATCGTTCGGGGGGACGTTCCCGAGGGATTGAAGGATCGCACCCTGGTGGCTCTTGATATGGGGGCCCTCATCGCGGGGGCCAAGTTCCGGGGAGAGTTCGAAGAGCGCCTTCGGGCGGTGCTGAACGAGGTGAAGGAACAGAACGGCAAGGTGCTTCTCTTCATCGACGAGCTGCATACCATCGTGGGGGCGGGAAAGGCCGAGGGCTCTCTGGATGCGGGAAACATGCTCAAACCCATGCTTGCCCGGGGAGAGCTGCACTGCATCGGCGCCACCACTCTGGACGAATACCGGGAGCATATCGAAAAGGATGCCGCTCTGGAGCGACGCTTTCAGCCCGTACTGGTGGATCAGCCCACGGTGGAGGATACCATCTCCATTCTTCGGGGGCTCAAGGAGCGTTACGAGGTGCATCACGGGGTGCGGATTCAGGATAATGCCCTGGTGGGAGCCGCCACCCTCTCGAACCGCTACATTACGGATCGTTTCCTGCCGGATAAGGCCATTGATCTGGTGGATGAAGCCTGCGCCATGGTGCGCACCGAGATCGATTCCATGCCCGCGGAGCTGGATGCGGCGTCCAGGCGGGTGATGCAGCTCGAAATCGAGGAGGCCGCCCTCTCGAAAGAGACGGACAAGGCCAGCAAAGAACGCCTCTCTGCCCTTCGGAAGGAGCTTCAGGAAGTGCGCTCTCAGGCGGAGGTACTCCGTGCCCAGTACGAGAAGGAAAAAGAGGCCATCCGGGAGGTACAGGAGCTTCGGGAGAAGCTGGAATCCCTGCGTCTGGAGGTGGAGCGGGCAGAGCGGCAGTATGATCTCAACCGGGCGGCCCAGATCCGGCATGGGGAATTGCCCCAGGTGGAAAAGGCCCTGGAGGAGGCCCAGGACAGAATGGAGGCAAAGAGCGCCCAGAGCCTTCTGCGGGAGGAGGTTACCGAAGAGGAGATCGCCCAGATCGTGAGCCGCTGGACGGGAATCCCCGTCACCCGGCTGGTGGAGGGGGAGCGGCAGAAGCTCCTTCGGCTGGATCACGTGCTGCACGAGCGGGTGGTGGGGCAGGATGAGGCGGTGCAGGCGGTGGCGGATGCGGTGCTCCGGGCCCGGGCAGGGATCAAAGACCCCCGGCGCCCCATCGGCTCCTTTATCTTCCTGGGCCCCACGGGGGTGGGAAAGACGGAGCTTGCCCGCACCCTGGCGGCATCTCTCTTCGACAGCGAGGAGAACATGATCCGCCTCGACATGTCGGAGTACATGGAAAAACATGCGGTCTCCCGGCTGGTGGGAGCCCCTCCGGGATACGTGGGATACGAAGAGGGGGGGCAGCTTACCGAGGCGGTGCGGCGCAAGCCTTACAGCGTGGTGCTCTTCGACGAGATTGAAAAGGCTCATCCGGACCTCTTCAACATGCTGCTCCAGATTCTGGATGAGGGGCATCTCACGGACAGTCACGGCCGAAGGGTGAACTTCAAAAACACCGTGCTCATCCTCACCAGCAACATCGGGGCCCCCTACCTGATGGAGGGGATCACCCCCGAGGGAGATATCACGGAAAATGCCCGCAATGCGGTGATGCAGGCCCTTCGGGGAGCCTTCCGGCCGGAATTTCTGAACCGGGTGGATGATGTGGTGCTCTTCAAACCCTTGCGGATGGGGGAGGTGGCCCGTATCGCCGGGCTTCTTCTGGAAGATCTCGGCCGCCGGCTGGAGCAGATGGGCATGTCCTTCAAGGTGACCCCGGATGCTCTGGACTACATCGCCCGGGAGGCCTACGACCCCGCCTACGGAGCCCGGCCCCTGAAGCGCTACCTCTCCCGCAACGTGGAGACCCGGCTCGCCCGGGAGCTTGTGGGGGGAGAGATTCCTCCGGGAGCGGCGATTACCCTGGAAACTTCGGGAAACGCTCTCGAAATCTCCTGGAAGGAACCCCCCGCTTCGGAGGGGGCCAACGGAGATGTGGTGGAGGGGGAGATCGTGGAGTAATATTCCCAATCTTAAAAAATGTATGCGGCATATGAAGTGACAGGGATATGAAGCGACAGCGAGAGCCCCCACATTCTTCGTGGGGGCTCTCGCTGATTCTCGATTTTTTCGGGTTCGGATCTTTCCCGGGTTTTGGTATTTTCCGCCCCCTCCATACATGTGGTATGGTGGTGTTGGAAGATCTCTTTGAAGATCTTCGGCGACATGATACGTTCTATGATATGAGGAGGTCTATTATTTTATGAATCCCGTAGTGCTTGTTACAGGAGCTTCCCGGGGGATCGGCGCCGCCCTGGTGCGGCACTTTGCCCTTCGGGGGTGTTCGGTGGTGCTCAACTACCGAAGCTCTCTTCAAGAAGCCCAGGAGGTATGCGAAAAGGTGCGGCAGGAGCATCCGGAAGCCCGCATTCTTCCCCTTCAGGGTGATGTGGGAACCCAGGCGGGAGTACAAGGGCTTTTCGACGCTGCGGAGGAGGCCTTCGGCACCGTGGAGGTGCTCATCAACAACGCGGGGCGCAACATGGACGGCCCCTTTCGGGAGATGTCCGAAGAGCAGTGGGATGCGGTGCATCAGGCGGTGCTGAAAAGCGTCTTTCTCTGCTCCCGGGAGTATGCCCGGCGGTATGCCGGGGATCTGGGGTGCATCCTCTCCATGGTCTCCGGCACCGCCTTCGAGGGGCGCAAAAACGGAGCCAACTACTGCAGCGCCAAGGCGGGGGTGGTGAACCTCACCAAAGATATGGCTCTGGAGCTGGCCCCGAAGATTCGGGTAAACGCCATCGGCCTGGGGATCATCAATACTAAAGAAGTAATGACCCGCTACCGTCTCACGGAGGAGGGGCCCCTGGGGAAGATGCTGGAATCCATCCCGCTCGATCGCCTGGGCACCCCGGAAGACGTGGCGGACTGTGCGGATTTTCTCGTCTTTCGAGGAAACTACATCACCGGACAGACCATCTTCGTGAACGGCGGGTGGTATATGCATTAGACAAAGACCTTCGGGGAAATTCCGGACAAGGAATTTCCCCGAAGGTTTGAACTGTCTTTTTCCCGTGATGAAAGCTTCCCATGGGGGCCTTCTATACCGGGCCCTAAGGTGATCTGTCTCCTGGAGCTTATTTTTTCAGCAGCCCCAGGGGCAGTGCCAGGAGGAGCAACCCCAGGGGGATAATGCCCAGGGAGCAGCCACCTCCGCCGCCGGTTCCTGCGGAGGGTTCCGGATCCGGCTCGGGGTTTTCTTTCCGTTTCGCCTCAATTACGAAGGCGGGATCCACCACGCTGCCATTCACCGTACCGTCGAGGTCGAAGGAGCCTCCGTCCGCAATGCTCAGAGCCATGAGGCAATCCGAGGTGATCACATCCTTCGAGGCGAGAATCCCCGTTGCAACGGTATCCCCGGAGATTTGCTCTGTGGCGGTCACCATGGAGTAGTTCCCCTTGCGTTTGCCTTCGATTTCACGTTCGATTTCTTCCTGAGAAAAGATCTGCGTAAAGAGAAGCACCTCACTCGCAGAGAGTACCTTTGCTATATGCAGCTCCTCAGCGGTTTTCCCGATAAAGCCCTTGGGAACTTTAAAGAAGAAAAAGACAATCTTTTCGTCCTCTTCGAGTTTCCTGCCGGAAAAGTATTTTTTCTCCGAAAGAACAGCCCTGAAGATGAGAAAAGAGTATTTTTCCGCCCCCGGAGGAATCTCCAGATCCTTCAGAAGCTTGGCCAGTTGATCCATGCCTTGTGGGGGAAGGTAGGCGTATCCGTTGCTGTCAATGTCAAGCATCCCCTTGTGGAGCAGCTCCACCATGGCCTGAATGGATTCTTCCGGAACCAGAATCTTCCGCAGGCCTTCCTCCAAAGCCTTCTGGAGAGCGGTGATCTCCTGTTGCGGAGACTCCTCGGAATCTGGAATTTTTAATCCAGAGTTTGGATGAGTGAACACAACTTCCTCGAGGGTCCTGCCGCCCACTACTCCGCCTACGACAACGTTCGGACAAATTGCAGGCTCTACGTAGGAGGTGCCGGTCGGTTCAGGCGTAACAGTAGGAACCGGCCTGGCTGTGGGCGCTAGTGTTGGTGTCAGCGTGGGTCCAGCAGTAGGATCAGGCCCGGGAGGCACCGGCGTTGGCACCGGCATGGTTTCCATCTCCACAGCTCCTATGTCCACCCCACCGAGCTGGGGACGGATAACCCCCCGTTGATCATCCACCGGAATAACAACGGTTGTCCCTGCAACGGTTGTCCCTGCGATGACATACGTTCCCAGGGCAAGTCCGGTGTTCAGCGCAGAGCTGCCGTAGAGTAGCGCATGGGTTTGGGTGGGGCCGCCGTTATCCGCCAGGAGGCCGAGCCGGGGATCGGCATTCGTGTTCCCCGTACCGGGAAAATCAGTGATGGAGTAGCTGATGATAGCCGGGCCTGTAACCTGTCCGGTGGTGGAATCTTCTCCCCAGAAGATGCAGTTGGTGGCCACCAGAGAAGAAGAGATGTTGTGCATCCCTCTCCCAGATTGCTCCGCACTATTTCCAGAGAAGGTGCAGTTGGTGATGGTGGTGGTGTTGCTCTCAACGTTTAAGACTCCCCCGCCTTGGCCAGAGTAGTCGTAATAATTGGAGTAATCGAAGGTTTGATTTTGTGAGAAGGTGCAGTTGGTGATAGTGAGGCTGCTCTCTAAGTTGTACATCCCGCCGCCGCATATGCCGATGTTTTGTGAGAAGGCGGAGTTGCTTATTGTAGCAGTGGAGACTATGTTGCAGATTCCCCCGCCATGTGTGGCCATGTTGTCCGAGAAGGTGCAGTCCATGATGGTAGAGCTGTCTTCTGCTTCTGCGATTCCGCCGCCGAAGCTCATATCTCCCTCTTTGAAATCGAAAGGTAGGGCAGAGTTCTTCGAGAAGGTGCAGCCAATGATGGTGGGGCTGGCAGGGCTGTCCTTCGTCAAGTTAATCATCCCGTCGCCAGCGATTTCGGCGGTGTTCTCTGAGAAGGTGCAGTTTCTCACCGTAGGACTGCTGCCTACGTTTGCCATCCCCCCGCCGGAGGTGCCTGCAAAGTTGTTCGAAAAGATGCAGTTTGTCACCGTAGGTCGGGCGTTGTTGGTGTTATACATCCCTCCGCCACTCGTGAACTCATCATCCCCCCCATTTGCACGTCCCTGGGTGATGGTAAAGCCGTCCAGCACCGCCGTGCTGTCTACCCCGTATGAGGTGACTACATGGTAGCTGTTGTCTGTGGGGTTTTGGAGGTCTCCGATATTCCCGCTGAGAGTGGTGACGTTTGCCGCAGGATTACGATCTTCTCGATTTGCTTCATTTCCCGCAAACCCCCCGTAGAGGGCTACACCGCTTTGCAGTTCGAAGGATTTTGTGCGGTCTGTATCTGCTGTGGGCTTATACGTTCCCGCCGCCACCCATATCTGGTCACCCGCCACAGCGGCGGCCAGGGCATCCCGCAGCTCTCTGTAGGCATCGTTCCAGGAAGTGCCGTCGTTTGCACCGGATGCGGCGGCATTTACGTAGCGTATGGGGTCCGACGGCGGCACCTGGGTATACTGCACCTCCAGCTCCGTCAACTGCCCATGGCTTACGTTGACATTCTGATCCGCCGGTTTTGTCCAGTCGTTCACCTGGTTGAAGAATACCTGGTGAGAGCCTGTCGCAAGACCTGTCACTACGGTTCCCGAGCTTCGCCACGTGGCGTTATCCAGACTCCAGCGAGCTTCCGCAGGGCCTGGGGTGATGTCCACCCGCAGACTCCCCGCACCTCCGGCGAACACGTAGGTTCCGGTCGTCTCGGCGGTTTCATCCTTCGCCACGGTCACTGTCTCGTTCTCCGGTTTCGTCCAGCCGGGTATCTCTTTGAAAGAGAGCACCACATCCCCTACATTGGCGGCCACGGTCTCCCCGGAGTTGTGCCATGCACCCCCGGCGATGTTCCACTGTGCCCCCGCAGTTCGGGCATCTTGGGGCTCCACAGTAACCTTCACGAAGCCTCTATCAACGTTCTGATCCTGGTACGCCCCTATGTCTGCGGTTCCAGAACCAGTTGATCGGGGCTCCCCCCGCTGGTCTTTGTCCGGAACCACCACTTCTTTTGTGTTTATGGTGTGTGTGCCGGCGCCGAGGCCGGCGTTGAGCGCAGAGCTGTCTGCAAGCAGTGCGCAGGTGAGGGTGGGGCCCCCGTTGTCTGCAAGAGGGCCGAGTTTGGGATCGGTATTTGTGTTGCCCGTATCGTTATACACGCCGGTATCCACAACCGAGTAGGTTATCTTGGGAGCGGTTTCGGCTTGTTCATCCTCGGTAGCTTGGGCGGTAACACCCCCGGCTCCCCAGAATATGCAGTTCGTTACCACGGGGGAGGCATCGTTGTAGTTGTACATCCCGTGGCCTGTGCTGGTAGCGGTGTTTTCCGAGAATGTGCAGTTCGTCACCACCGGAGAAGCCACACCGTTGGCCATACCCCCACCCTGGGGTGCGCTGTTTTCCCGGAAGGTGCAGTTTTTCACTACCCCCGGGGAATTGCCGCCGTTGAACATCCCCCCGCCGTAGAGGGTTGCGCTGTTTTTGAAAAAGGTGCTGTCCGTCACGGTGGGAGTGCTGCCGGTATTGAGCATCCCTCCGCCGGAACTCGCACTGTTTTCGGAGAAGGTGCAGTTCGTCACCACCGGAGAGGACAGGTAGTTGGCCATGCCGCCGCCGCCGGTTCCTGTTGCGCTGTTTCCGGAGAAGACACAGTTGCTCACCTCCGGGTTTGAGTCGTAGTTGTACATCCCACCGCCGTAGCCATTCTCCCCTTCGCCCTCATCATTTGCATGGCCCCCGGTGCTGATGAAGCCGTCGAGGATGGGGGCGGTTCCCGTTACGCTGATTGCGGTAACCACGTGGTAGCTGTTGTTTCCATTGATTACGGTGGTGATTCCATCCGCGTCCTTCGTGTCGTTATTGTCGATATCGCCGGTGAGAATTGTCTTATGCGCGGGGGGATCACGATCCTCTCGATTTACTTCATCCCCCGCAAATCCCCCGTAGAGGGCTATCCCCGTTTTCAGGGTAAAGGAGGCGGTGCGATCCGCTCCATCGGTGGGGGTATATCTCCCCGCCTTCAGCCAGTATTCTCCGGCGGTTCCATCCGTCAGAGCCTGTCGGAATTCGGCTACGCTCATGGCATGATCCCAATCGCTGCCGTTCTTACCCCCAGCCCCCTCCGGGGTAACACGAAGGGCGCTCTCCGCCGCAAGGGGAAGAAGAACAAAAAAGAGCGCCCCAAGCAGAATGGCAAGTCCCCCATGGCGCCGTTTCAAAAGTAACGCTCCTTTTCTCCACATTTTGTCATCCCCTTCGCAGTCTCTCTGGTTCTTTTTTGGAAATTTTTCTCTGTGGTCTTTTGCGCCATGAAAATTTTTTCGCAAAAGTCTTTTGCGTTGCCATGGTGATATGCCAATTCTATTTTTGAAAGTAAAAATAAGCATACCCTGAAAAGGTATTTTCTG
>NPIG01000842.1_pt1 | contig 19586 bp, 14 predicted proteins | sample 8637441 | NCBI WGS metagenome assembly NPIG01 (sample SAMN07420675, study PRJNA396082) | bioreactor metagenome | isolation source: sample BR6 brine-fed electro-methanogenic bioreactor BR | place: Japan: Kochi | collected 2016-06-14 | reverse complement strand
CCGTCGGCTCCGGTGTCGGCGTAGGAGGATAGATCTCTCTATAGAAAGACTCATACTCCCCGAACTTCCCAGGGTTCAGGTAATAGAGCATGGCTTTGGAGTGATCGTGATCCTTTTCACTCCCCAACCTGAACCAGAGGGCCGCCTTGCCGAGGTTCACCGCTACCCCCTTGCCTTCTATGAAGGCCTTACCGAGATAGAACGCCGCCTCTCCATTTCCTCTTTCGTAGGCTTTTTCGAAAATCGCCAGGCTTCGCTCATACTCCCCCGCTTCAAAGAGGCTCTTTCCCCGAAAGACAAGATCTTCCGGGGTAGGTGTGGGGGTAGGTCCCTGGGTGGGCACCACCGTGGGACTGGGGCTTGGGGAAGGGCTCTCCGGAAGAGGCGAGGGCTTACTCTCTTGAGGATCCCCGGAAGAAACTTCCGGCACCGAAGGAGTTCCCGGAGAGGGCTCCCCTCCATCCTCTGTCATCTCCTCTTCCGGAATCTCCAGAGGGATATCCCGCTTATGCAAAAATTCCTCCGCCTGATCGAGCTTCTGCCCCGCAGCGGTGCGGATCCATCGTATTCCCAGATCCTTATCCTCCGAGACTCCCCGGCCGTAGTAGAGGAGCACCCCATAGTTGAACTGCGATGCGGGATAGCCGAGATCTGCCGCCTGGGCGTAGAGCTTCGCCGCCTCGGCATAGTCCCGGGAGATTCCGCCTCGGCCATAGTAGTAATCCCCCCCCCGCTCGTTGAGCACCACAGGATCCACCTGCTCCACTCCGTTCCGTACAAAGCGGTCAATAAGGTGGCGGAGCACATCCTGCTTGGAGATCATAATCCCCAGGCCCCCAAGGAAGAGAAGCACCGCCATACCCAGAGAGAGCCCGATAAGCCAATAGGGATGCCCCTCCTGAGGATCCTCATAGATCTCCTCTTCCTCTTCAGGAGAGACCCCTTCAAAGAGAGGCTTCTCCCCCGTCTCCCCGGAGTCTTCCGAAACATCCCCAGAGGTCGCCTCGAATCCTTTTCCGGAAACTTCCAGATCTTCCGGGGGAGGCGGAGTTTTTTCCGGCTTTTCCTCGGAAGTCTCCTTTAAAGTTTCTTTCCCCGTTTCCTGAGTTTTTTTCTCGGGCTCCCGGGAAACCCCTGCTCCAAGCTCCTCCCCCTCGGAACGCAAGGGCACCTCCTCCAGAGATTCCCGGGGAAGCAGGGAGTAGCCATCTTCGGAAAGGGGTTCCTCTCCTAGAGAAGCCAGGGGGAGGGCTCCGAAGGGGTCCTCCTCTCCCAGAGTCTTCCCGAGAAGAGACCAGAACTCCCGAATCCCGGAGTAGCGATCTTCCGGCCGGAAGGCGAGCCCCCGGAGAAGCACCTCTCGCAGGGTGGGGGGAATGCGCTCCAGGTCCTCTCGGGGGAGGACCATCTCCGAATCGATCCATTCCACAGGATCCGTGAGAAACTCTCCGGTGCTCATCCGGAAGAGCAGCGCCCCCAGGGTGAAGAGGGTGCTTCTCTCGGAAGCTTCCTTGCCGCGATAGAATTCGAAGGGGCTGTATCCCCCCAGAGGAAAGGGAAGAGATTTTTCCTGTTTTTCGTCCCACTCCCGGCGAACCATGCCGAAATCCCCCAGGAGAAGAGCCCGATCCTGGGAACGCACCCGGAGAGACCAGGGGCCAAGGTTGCAGGGAAGATCATACTTTTCGAAGGCCTGATGCAGAAGCAACACCGCGGGAGAGAGAAGCCGGTAGGCCTGCTCCCAGGGAAGAGGGGCCTGAATGTTCTGAAAAAACTCTCCCAGAGAACGTCCCTCTCCATACCCCGTCACACGCCAGATGCTTCCGCCGAAATCGAAGAAGTTCCACAGAGGGATCAGAGAGGGTTCTTCATCGAAGGAGGCGAGAATCTCCGACTCCCTCCGGAAAAGTTCTCTCCCTTCGGAGAAGGCCTCGGCTTTGGAGGGGGTTACGGGAAGAACAAGCTTCCTTTCGGGAACCCGGCGCACCAGACTCTGGGGATGGTACTCCACAAGGGTGCAGCGCTCGGAGTGCAGGGAATCCCACCCCATGTAGGCGATGAGAAAGGAGCTGTTCCAAAGGGGATTCCCGAGGAAGTACCGTCCCTCAAGAACCGCACTGTGGGGGAGATACAGGGTGCCCTTGGGGAGATCTCCCCGCAGGGTGCCGCAGTAGGGGCAGGGCTCGTCTCCCCGGTGAATACGCATACATCCTGGACAATGATCTTCGGGCCTCAAGAGACGACTCCTCCTTGTTCCGTGTTAAGCATGACGAGGCGGGAGAGCAGAGGCTCCCCCGCCGTAAGACGCTGCACATTGGCGGCCACATAGGACGCAATTCCCCGGTTGGAGATATCGGTTACCCCCGCCACATGGGGAGAGACAATCACGTTGGGAAGCTGAAGAAGGGGATGCTCGGGATCCGCCGGCTCATTCCAGAAAACATCCGTGGCGTATCCTCCGATACACTTATGGTAAAGAGCTCTTTCCAGGTCCCCGGGATGCACCACATCTCCCCGAGCCACGTTCACCAGAAAAGCGTGGGGATCCATGGCCTCCAGAATTCTGGCATTGATCAGATGCCGGGTTTCAGGATGGGAAGGCAGGGCGGGAAGCACAAAGGAACACCCTGAAACCGCCTCTTCCAGGCGATCCAGAGAGTAAAAATCCTCCATACCCCAGGAGGCATAGGAATCCCTAGGGGTTCGGTTTACCCCCCGCACCGCCATCCCCATGCCCCGAAGACGCTCCACCAGACAGTGCCCGAGATCTCCCAATCCTATCACACAGGCCCGCTTCTGCCACAGCCCCATCCCCCGGGGGGCGTAGAGACGCTGATCCCGGAGATTTTCCTGGCACCGGGGCCATCGCCGGGCAAGAAGCATCATAAGCAGAAGGGCAAACTCCGCCACGCTCTCGGCGTTTCCCGTTCCCCGGGAGGGAACATTGCAAACCGGTATATCTCTGGCGGCACAGGCTTGGAGGTCGATGCCCTCCACCCCGGTGCCCCACTGATGAATAAGCCGAAGATTCGGAGCCATATCCAGCAGGGCCCCATCAATTTTCATGGGCCGGGCCACCAACACCTCCGCCCAGGGAAGCACCTCGGAAAAGGCCTCTTCATCCTCCGCCAGGAGCTCATGCCCCGAAAAAACCGACTCTATGTATTCCCATAACCGTTCAAAAACTTTTCCCCCAAAAAGTATCCGCACGCCTTCCCCCCCCTGAATGGTCACTCTATCTACAGGTTTTGCAGATGGTACAAATTGCACAGATTATTCGGCTGCCCCCGCTGTTCTCGTCCCCCACTCCATGGAGACACATCGCCGAAGGCTTTCCAGAAGCTCCCAGGCCGCAAAAGGCTTGGGACAGAGCTGGTATCCCCGCTTGCGGCACTCTTCAAGTATCTCTCCGGGAGCCCCCTCCCCCCGAAGCACCACGCCTCTTCCGGGAACTCCCCGGGGGAAATCCATATCCTCATATCCCAAAAGAAAGAGAGCCCCAGGGGGATCCTTTTCTTCCATGAGCTTCAGGAGCTCTTCACGATTTTCCGCCGTACGCACCGGCCACCCTTCCCATTGAAGGGTTCGAAGAGCAAAGGCTTGAACCGTGGGATCCCTTTCCAGAAGAATCACCTCCGGAGGAGGGTTCTTGGAAGAATCCTCTCGGGATTTTTCTGCCCCCTGAAGGGGGGACTCTTCCGGGATTCCCAGGCATCCCAAAATCCCCTCAATTTTTGTCATAAGTCCCAGAGCCTGGGAAAGCTGTTCCCCCTGAAGGCCTTTCCCTCCCCCGGGTTCTGCGGCACCGTGAAGAATCCGGCGCAGCCGTTCCGCCTGTTCCCGAAATATTCCCAGAGAACGCTCCGCATGACGCAAACGCCCCTCTAGAGCGGCCTGGCGGGAGAGGTCCTGAAGGATGCTCACCACAAGCTGGTGCCCCGTATGCCCCTCCCGAAAGAGGATCTTCACCATGTGAATTCGAACTCCCGGAGCCCCGGGAAAGGGCACCATACCACAATCCAGAGAGCGCTCCTCCCGTACCACCCGGGCGTCCTGCTCCTGAAAAAGGCTCTGAAGCTCCCGGGGAAGGATAGATTCTCCGGAAGAGTGGAGTATACCCTTGCGGGAAATTCCCGTAAGTTCCTCCATAAAAGCGTTCCAGAAGACGTACCGTCCTCCTCCGGTGATATCACGCCCCATAATCCCTAGGGGGAGCTTTTCCATGATATCCCCCAGAAGACCGGAGCGGGAGAAGTAATGAGGAGAGAGAATGTTTTTTCCTCCAAACCCCTCGGAAGCCCCCTCTTCAGAGGAGGAGCGCATCTTTTCTCCCTCCTCCGGAACCTTGGGAACACTCTTTGTCACGGCTCCGGGGGAACCTTTCTTTCTACGGATACGCGATACGTCTCCCCGCATAATCTCCCCTCCCCATGAATCCCACAGAAGTCCCTCTCTCCGGCATTATACCGTTACTTGGAACATTTTCGCACAAACTCCCCGGGTTATTCCTCCTCGGCTCCCATGTAGGGATAGGCGAAATCCCTGGGAGGAACAAAGTTTTCCTTGATGGTGCGGATGGAGGTCCACCGGAGAAGATTGTGCATGGACCCCGCCTTGTCGTTGGTTCCCGAGGCCCGGCCCCCTCCGAAGGGCTGCTGCCCCACCACGGCGCCGGTGGTCTTGTCGTTGATGTAGAAATTTCCTGCGGCGTAGCGCAGAACCTCCGCCCCCCGCTCCACCGCACAGCGATCCAGGGCAAAGATCCCCCCGGTGAGTCCGTAGGGAGAGGTTTCGTTGCAGAGGTGCAGCACCTCTTCATAGCGCTCATCCTCGAAGACATACACCGTAAGAACGGGGCCGAAGATCTCCTCCTCCATGAGGAGAAAGCGGGGATCCCGGGTGCGGAAGATGGTGGGCTCCACGAAGTACCCCCTGCTGCTCTCCGCCTTGCCTCCCCAGAGAAGCTCCACATCCTCGCTCTCTCGGGCGGCCTTCAGAAAGGATGCCACCCGCCGGAAGGCCTTCTCGTCGATAAGGGCCCCCATGAAGTGGGAAAAGTCCTCAATATCCCCCAACGTTACCCGGGCAAGCTGCCGCCGCATCTCCTCCAGAAGAGGCTCCCAGAGGGAGGTTGCCACGTAGGCCCGGGAAGTGGCGGAACACTTCTGCCCCTGATACTCGAAGGCTCCCCGAATCAGCGCCGTGGCGGTGGCGGTAATATCTGCGGAGCCGTGAACCACCGCAAAATCTTTTCCCCCGGTCTCCCCCACCACCCGGGGATAGTTGCGGTATGTATCCATATGAGAGGCCACGCTCTTCCAGATCTGCCGGAAGGCAGCTTCGGAGCCGGTGAAGTTCACCGCCCCCAGTTCGGGAGAGGAGAGCACCGCCTCCCCCATCATCCGGGAATCTCCGGGAAGGAAGTTGATCACCCCCGGAGGAAGCCCCGCATCCAGAAAGATGCGCATAATTTCGTAGGCCGAAAGCACCCCGGTGGAGGCGGGCTTCCAGAGCACGGCATTTCCCATAAGGGCGGGGGCGGAGGCGAGATTTCCCCCGATGGAGGTGAAGTTAAAGGGGCTCACCGCAAAGACAAATCCCTCCAGAGGGCGGTAATCCATACGGTTCCACACCCCCCGGGACTGATCCGGCTGGGTGGCGTAGATCTGCTGCATAAAGTACACATTAAACTTAAGAAAATCCACCAGTTCGCAGACCGCATCGATCTCGGACTGATGCACCGTCTTGCTCTGTCCCAGCATGGTGGCAGCATTCACCCGGGCCCGCCGCTCCCCCGCCAGAAGTTCCGCGGCCTTCATAAAGACCGCCCCCCGCTCCTCCCAGGGGAGAAGGGACCAGACCTTCCAGGCTTCACCGCAGGAGGCCACCGCCGCCGCCACTTCTCGGGGCCCCGCCTTGTGATAGGTGGCCACCACCGTTCCATGATCGTGGGGGAGCCGGATCTCTCCGAGATCTCCCGTGCGAACTTCTTTACCCCCGATGATAAGAGGAATTTCCAGAGGGTTTTCTTTGAGGCTCTTCAGAGCCTCTGTAACCTGCCGCCGCTCGGGAGTACCCGGAGCGTAGGAGAGAACCGGTTCATTTTCGGGACGAGGAATCGAAAAAAGGGTGTTCATGCAAGATCTCCTCTCGTGAACATAGAGAACCTACCCAGTTTTCCCAAAAGAAAAGCAGAAGGTTCACACACCTTCCCGCCTTCAAGGATAGTATGCTCTTCCTCTTTCGTAAACCCCAAAATCCTCGACAGAAGCATCAAAGTAGCATTATACTTGTTTCAGAGCATTTCTTTATCCGAAGAATTTACCATTTCCAGGATCTTGAGCCGAAAAGATCCCGGATATCTCAAAAGATCTTTCTTCTTCACCTTCACCATGCATAGGAAAGCACACATCCAAGGAGGCAATTCATGGGTATCGCCACAGATCTCATCATCATCGTTCTAGCGGGACTTCTGGGGGGACTGGTGGCCCGGCGGCTCAACCAGCCTCTTATCATCGGGTACATTCTGGCGGGGATCGCCGTGGGACCCTTCACCGGAGGAATCACGGTATCGGAAATCGCCGAGGTGGAACAGCTCGCGGAGATCGGGGTGGCGCTACTGCTCTTCTCTCTGGGGCTGGAGTTCTCTCTCAAAAGCCTGAAACCCCTCCGAAAGATAGCCCTGGGGGGAACGGTGCTCCAGATCGCCCTCACACTGCTGGTCTGCTACGGTCTGGGGCATCTCATGGAGTGGCAAACCCTCCCCACCCTCTGGTTCGCCACCGCCATGGTCTCCTCCAGTACCGCAGTGATTCTGAAAACCCTCTCCTCCCGGGGGCAGATGGGAACCCTCTCCAGCCAGGTCATGCTGGGGATGTCCATCGTGCAGGACATCATGGTGATCCCTCTCATGGTGATCCTCATGAACATGAACGCCTCGGGAATCTCTCTGGGGAGCGTTCTCTTTCCTCTGGGAAAGGTGCTTCTCGTGGTGGGGGCCATGCTCTTCGGAGGGGCTCAGATCCTCCCCCGGCTCATGCATCACGTGGCGAAGTGGGAATCCCGGGAGCTTTTCCTTCTGGCCGTCACGGGGATCGGCCTGGGGGTGGGGTATCTCACCTACACGCTGGATCTCTCCTTCGCCTTCGGGGCCTTTCTGGCGGGGCTGGTGCTGAGCGAATCCGACTACGGCCGGGCGGCGCTGAACGACCTGATCCCCGTGCGGGATCTCTTCGGGCTGCTTTTCTTCGTCTCCATCGGCATGCTTCTGGATCCTCTTTTTCTTTTAAGCCATTTCAAGGTTGTGGGACTTCTTCTGGGAGGGGTGCTTCTGGCGAAGGGGCTCATTCTGGGGGGCACCGGACGGCTCTTCGGATACCGCAACGTGATCCCCCTGGCCATGTTTCTGGGAATGTTCCCCATTTCGGAGATCGCCTTCATCGTGCTGCAGCACGGGGTGGAGTCCGGGGCCCTGAATCAGGGAATCTACTCCACCGCCCTGAGTGTGGTGGTGCTCTCCATGCTTGTGGGGCCCCTGGCCACGGGGCTCACCACCCCCACCTACCGGCTGATAAAAAAGCTCCGGAGAGCCCCGGGAGCCGCCACCATGACCATGGCCTCCCCGGATCTTGCCAATCACGTGATCGTCGCCGGGGGAGGATCTCTGGGAGCCCGGGTAGGGGTGGTACTGCAGAGCCTGGAGCACCCCTACGTGATCATCGAACCTCACCACGCCACCTTTCTGCGGGAACAGAAGGAGGGGCTCCGGCTGCTCTACGGGGACCCGGAACAGGATGTGATGCTTCAGGCGGCGGGGGTGGAACGGGCCCGGCTTCTCCTGGTAACCCTTCCGGGACGCATGGCCATTCTCGATCTGGTGAAAAAGGTACGGAAAATGGCCCCCAAACTCCCCATCCTCGCCCGGGGGGAGGGCCCCGAGGAATGCCGTCTTCTGGAACAACACGGGGTTACCCGGATCATCAACCCCGAGCTGGAGGCAGGACTGGAAATGGCCCGGCAGACCCTTTTACAGCTCAACCTCCCCGCCACCCTGGTGCTGCGGGAGATCGAAGCTCTGCGGCGACTAAGCTCCTGGAATCCCCTGGAAATTCTTCCGGAACATCAGGCCCTGCAGGATCTTCGAAACGCCAGCAATCTGCTGCAGCTGGAGTGGCTCTACATCCACCCCGAAAGCCCTCTGGAGGGAAAGACCCTGGCGGAATCCGCCATACGCCGGGAGTTCGGCCTCTCGGTGGTGGCGGTAAAGCGGGGGGAGGAACTCTTCTCGGATCTTCACGGAGCCTTCCAGCTTCTTCCGGAGGACTACCTGGCGGTGGTGGGCACCCACGAACAGAACCAGCACTTTCTCCGCACCTTTTCGAAGAGGCAGGAGTAAAAAAGGAATAGCGACATTATAATATTAAAAAAGGAGAATGCGCCTATGAAACGCTGGGGATGGCTTGCCATACTGCTTTACGGAATCTGCATGCTGGGAATCTTTCTCTTGGGGTTTATGCTCTGGGAGGGGATGGAATTTTTCCGGGATTTCAAAGACTCCCGGGGGTTGCTCTTCTTCTTTGCCCTCACGGTATTGCTTCCTCTGCTTCTCGGGGCGGTGGGGCTGCTTCTGGTACCTGTGCGGATGGAGGGGGGGCGCCCTCTGGGGCAGCGCAGCATCCTTACCGCCGCCCTTCTGGGATCCCTTCCCATGGGGGTGCTCCTTCTGGGGTTTGTTCTCTCTCTGGGACTGCTTATCTGGGGCGAGGCCCGGGGGGGGACTCTGCTCTACAGCTGGCCCGTTCTGATTCTTCCGCTTCTCTTCTGGCTTTTCTGGGGAACCCTCTTCTACCGCCATCTTTCGCAGAAAAACCCCGAGGCCTTTCTCTCCTGGGCTACCTCCTGGCTTCTTCGGGGAAGCATTCTGGAGGTTCTGGTGGCCCTGATCAGCCACGTGGTGGCCCGGCACCGTCAGGAGTGCTGCGCCCCCTTTTTCACCTACTGCGCTATCGTGGCGGGGCTTTCGGTGGCGCTGCTCTCCTTCGGGCCAGGGCTCTTTTTTCTCTTCCTGCGAAAAATCCGGGAGAAGCGGGGAAAATTGAAATGAAGGTACACCTAAAGGGGAGCCGGAAGAGAAGCTATATGTTCTTTTCATCTAACATATGCTATTCTCTCCGGGAACAACACATTTTTCTTCAGGAGGTACGCATATGATGACCATGACTCGACGAAGCAAAACACTGATCATCTTCATGACGGGGTTGCTCTTTCTCTTCCCCTTCGGGGCAAGATCCTTTGGGGAGGAGGAACCCCTCCTCAGCGTGGTGGTGGCCATTCCTCCCCTGCAGTTTCTGGCGGAGCAGATCGGGGGGGATGCGGTAACGGTGCATACGCTGCTTCCTCCGGGGCGAGATCCCCATACCTACACGCCTCTGCCGGGGCAGCTTAAGGAGCTTGCCCAAGCCTCCTGCTTCTTCTATCTGGGGCTTCCTCTGGAGGAGGATCTTCTCCGGGCAGGAGGAACCGGGGAACATCTTCGGGTGGTCTCCCTTCTTCCGGGCATCACCCTGCGCCGGATGGAGCATGATCATCACCATGATCACCAGGCGGATCACCCTGAGAATCATGAGGATCATGATGATGAGGAAACGCACGAAGTTCATGACGTTCACGATAATCACCCCCATGATGATCCGGAGCATCTTCCGAACCTGGAAGGGTACGATCCCCACGTGTGGCTGAACCCTCAGAATATGGCCATCATGGCCCGCACCATGGGGAAGGCTCTGGAAGAGATGGATCCCCTGCGAAAGGAGTTCTACGCCGCCAATGCGGAGGTGCTGGCGGATCAGCTGGAGGTGCTGCACGGCTATCTGAAAAGCGTGCTTGCCCCCGTGCAGGGGCGGACGCTTCTGGTATTTCACCCCGCCTACGGCTATTTTTGCGATGCCTACGGGCTGCAGCAGATGGCGGTGGAGCGGGAGGGGAAGGCCCCCAAGGGGAAGGAGCTTTCGGAGCTTATCCAGACCGCCCAAAAGGAGCAGATCCGGGCCATCTTCACCCAGCCCCAGTTCGATCAGCGCACCGCCCAGACTGTGGCCTCCGCCATGGGGGCCCGGGTGATCTCCTTCGACCCCTTCCCCAAGGAGTATATATCCTACTTCCAGACCATGGGGGCGGTGTTGCGGCGGCAGCTTCAGGAGGAGTCCGTGAGCAATACCGCGACAGAGTAGCAGAGCAACAGGACAGCAGAGCAATGCCGCAGACGAGGAAAGGAGCCTTTCAAAGGTGACCGACGTGAGAAAAGCAGCAAAAGTAGCCAAGGCAACAGAAATAGCTGAAACCCAGAAAAACAGCCCCATCCTGGAATTTCAGGATCTTTCCTTTGCCTATGAAAGCCGTCCCGTTCTCGAGGGGGTGAATCTCTTCGTGGGGCCTCGGGAATTCGCCAGCATCGTGGGCCCCAACGGAGGAGGAAAGACCACCCTCCTCAAGTTGGCACTGGGGCTTCTCACTCCCTCGGGTGGGCGGGTGCTTCTTTTCGGCACTTCCCCCGAGGAGAGCCGTCACCGGGTGGGGTACACCCCCCAGCACGCCCTTTTCGACCGGGCCTTTCCCATTTCGGTGCTGGAGGTGGTGCTTACGGGAAGGCTCCGGAACCGGGCCTGGGGAGGCTACACGAAGGAGGATCTTGAGGCGGCCCGGCAGGCTCTGGAGCAGGTGCGGCTCTACGATCTGGAGCGGCGCCCCTTTCGGGCTCTTTCGGGGGGACAGCGGCAACGGGTGCTCATCGCCCGGGGGCTCTGCGGCAATCCGGAGCTGCTTCTTCTGGACGAACCCACCGCCAATGTGGACCCTGATACGGGGGAGCAGATTCTGCATATCCTTGAGGAGCTGAACAAATCCATGGCGATTCTGCTGGTCTCTCACGATGTGGGGTTCGTCTCCTCGGTGGTACGGAGCGTGATCTGCGTAAATCGTCAGGTGGTGATGCACCCCACCCAGGAGCTTTCCGGAGCGCATCTGCAGGATCTCTACGGGGAGAACTACCGGGTGGTGCGGCACGACAAACACCATCACTCCTCCCTCGCCTCGGCATGCTGCTTCTCCGGGGAGGAGCCCCATGCATAGTCTGGGGGAACTCTTTTCGAACCCCGCCTACACCTTCCTCTGGCTCGCCCTGGGGGTGGGGGCCCTCGCCTCGGTGGCCTTCGGGGTGATGGGGACCTTTGTGGTTACCAGGCGCATCAGCTACCTTGCGGGGGCCATCGCCCACTGTGCCTTCGGGGGTATCGGCCTGGGGCTCTACCTACGCCACGCCTGGGGGGCAAGCTGGGCAGGGCCTTTTTCCGGTGCCCTGGTGGTAGCTCTCGCCTCTGCTCTGCTTATCGGATGGATCGGCCTGCGTTTTCAGGAGCGGGAGGATACCGTCATCGGGGCGCTCTGGGCCATCGGCATGGCGGCGGGGCTCGTCCTTCTGGATCTCACTCCGGGATACTTCAGCCCCACCAGCTACCTTTTCGGAGACATTCTGCTCATCTCCCCGGAGGATTTCCGGACGGTGCTTCTTCTGGATGGGCTCATTCTCGGGGTGGTGGCCCTCTGGTACCGTCAGCTTCTGGCGGCGGCCTTCGATGCGGAGTTCGCCCTTCTTCGGGGGATTCCCGTGGAGTTTTTGCACCTTCTGCTGCTCTGTCTCACCGCCCTCACGGTGGTGCTCATGGTGCGCATTGTGGGGATTATTCTGGTGGTGGCCCTGCTCACCCTTCCTGCGGCGGTGGCATCCCAGTTCACCCGGCGATTTTTCCCCATGATGCTGCTGGCGGTGCTTCTCTGCCTGCTCTTTACCATGGGGGGGCTTCTCTTGAGCTACCATCTCAATCTCTCCAGCGGCCCGGTGATCATTCTTCTGGCGGGGAGCGCCTATCTTTGCAGCCTTGGGGTGCGTCGAATCCACCGGTAAAGGTTGCTCCGGTTTTTACGGAACATGCGAATTGCACGAATTGCACGTGATTTTATTTTCTAAGAAGGATGTGATCTGTGGTGATAACTCTTTCGGAACCTTTTCGGGATACTTTGAAATATATGCTCGTGGTGCTGGGAACATTTTTGGTGGTGCAGCCCCTGGTGATACTTACCCACGAGTTTACCCACAGCACCGTGGCATGGCTTCTGGGCTACATGGAAAACCCTTTCGGTATCATCTGGGGAAACCCTCTCACCATGTGCGGATGGGATGAAGGGGTGCACTACTCCGATCTGGTGGCTTCGGGGCATCTCCTGGCGGAGGCCATCATCGGGGTGAGCCCCCTTATCATGCATACCCTGGTGGTAACCACAGGGCTTCTTTTCATGAAAAACGGACGTCCCCAGAATAAGTGGGGTTTCCATATGCTCTTCTGGTTCACCGTGGGACATCTCATGGAGCTTATCGCCTACATCGGCATGAGACCCTTCGCCTCTCATGGCGATACGGGACATTTCAACCACGGCTTCGGAATATCTCCCTGGTACCTCTTCATTCTGGGCTCTTTGGCCTTACTGCTGGCCATCTACGTGCTCTTCACGCAATGCCTTCCCATCATGTATGCCCGTTTTGGGGAGGGCAACAGGATGCTCCAGCGGGGGATCCTCGGGATAACCGCCTTTTTACTCTTCCTCTGGGGGAGCGGCCTCCGGGTGGTGCTGTACATCTACCCGGATCCTCAGTGGCTCTTCGGCCTTTGGGGGTTTATCGCCTTTCCCCTGATCATCATAGTTTTCGATCCCGCAAGGAGGAAGGCCTCTTCAAGGCATTCCGGCTGACCGAAACCCGCCGCTTCCCTTCGCCCTTTTCAACCCCGGATGCTACAATGTTCCCGGCACACATCTCAGATGTACGGAGCTGATCTGCATGCGGGGAATCCATCTTTCCTTTATGAAGCGCACCTTCTACCTCTGGGGGGAGGAGTCCCAGGAGGAATCGTCCTCCCCACTCGCCCCTCTTTCGAAACATCTCCTTCAGGGGGGGCTCTTAAGATCCTCCCGCCGGAGGCCTCTGGTACGAAACACACTCTGGCTCCCCTCCCGGGGGGATATGCAGATTCCCTCCTCTTCGCTTCTGGGGGAGGAGCCGGATCGACGCAGAAAAGTTCTGGGAGCCCCCTTCTCAGTGCCCACCCTCCCCCTCACCATCCAGGAGATGGAGGAGCTTTTCCGCAGGGATTCTCTGGAGGTTCCTCCCGGGAGCCGTCTTCTGCTGGGGCATTCCCTCTCCTGGGCTTTTCGGCTCTTCCGGCTCGCAGAAAACCTTTTAGCCCGGGAGAGCTATCTCCCCTCCCTCGTGAAAGAGGATTCCTTCTGGGAAGCCCGCTGGATTCCGGTGCTCCCGGAGGATATGGAAAAAGAGATGGAACGCCTCAGCGGAAGCCTTCCGGGAGTGCTTCGCTGCATGACCCAGGAGGAGGGGAAGGCTCCTGAGATTGCGCCTCGGGAACACACTCGGGAGATGCTCTTCACCCTTCTGGATGGTCTGATTCGTCTTCGTCTCAACCGAGAAAACCCACGGAAGTCCTCCCCCAAAAATCTCCCCAGCCTTCATGATGCCTGGCTGGAGGCCCTGGGCTCCCCTTCCCCCAAGGTGATCTGGAAAAAGGAGGAAGAGCTTCGGGAGTTTGCCCGAACACTCCTTTCCTGGAGCCGTCCCGCCCGGCTTCACAACGAATCCCCTTGCCGCTTCTGTCTGCGCCTGGAGGAACCCTCCCGGGAGGAGGACCCCTGGGAGGTGCACTACCTTCTGCAGCCCAAGGAGGATCCCAGCCTGCTCCTTCCTCTGGAGGATCTCTGGGAGGGGAGTGGGGATCTTCTTCCGGAAGCCTTCGGAAAAGTTCCCCGAGAGTTCGTTCTTGCGGCCCTGGGACAGGGCTCCCGAATCTCTTCCCACATGGCGGGGAGCCTGGAACGCAAGAACCTCCGGGGATTCTCTCTGGATGCTTCCGAAGCGCTGCACTTTCTCAAGGAGGAGGCCCCGGCCCTTCAAGCCTCGGGATTCACCCTGCAGCTCCCCTCCTGGTGGGTACGTCACAAGGGGCTCAAGCGGGTGAGCCTCACCGCCAAGGTCTCCAGCTCCTCCCCGGGGGAGGTGAATCTGGGGCTGGAGACGCTGCTGAACTTTCAGTATGTCCTCTCCCTCGGAGGGGAAGAGCTCACTCCCGAGGAGATGCAGATGCTGGCGGATCTGAAGACCCCTCTGGTGCGCTTTCGGGGGCAGTGGATCGAGACGAGCCCGGATCATCTCCGGAGGGCCCTGGAGTTCCTTCGCAAGGAAGGATCCCGGGAGCTCCCCGCCTCGGAGATTCTCGCCTCCGCCCTGAGAGAAGAGGGGCCGGAGGAGGGAGAGTTTCCGGTGGAGCGGGTGGTGGTGGAGGGATGGTTCGCCGCGGTGCTGGAGGATCTTCGCCAGAAGAAAGCCTCCCAACCGGAGGACCCCCCCCGGCATTTTCAGGGGACCCTGCGGCACTACCAGGAGGAGGGATTTTCCTGGCTCGCCTCCCTGCGCCGCTGGAGACTCGGAGCCTGCCTGGCGGATGACATGGGGCTGGGAAAGACCGTCCAAACCCTGGCGCATCTTCAGCGGGAGCGGGAGAAGGGAGAGAGCCGCCCCGCCCTTCTCATCTGCCCCACCTCGGTGGTGAACAACTGGTGCAAGGAGGCAGAGCGCTTCACTCCGGAGCTTCCGCTGCTGGTACACCATGGGTCCTCCCGGCATCGCAAAAAAAGTTTCGCCTCCGCCGTTCAAGATCAGGGGCTGGTGATCTCCACCTTTGGCCTTCTGCAGCGGGATCTTCCCCTCTTTCAGGAGATCCCCTGGAGTACGGTAATTCTCGACGAGGCCCAGAACATCAAAAACCCCGAGGCCAAGCAGTCCAAGGCGGCGAGAAGCATTGAGGCGGAGCATCGCATCGCCCTCACGGGAACCCCCGTGGAAAACCGCCCCATGGATCTCTGGAGCCTTATGGACTTTCTCAACCCAGGGCTTCTCGGGAGCCAGAGCTTTTTCAAAAAGACTTTCCAAAAATCTCGGGAGAGCTCCGAGAAGGAGGCCGCTCTGGAAAAACTTCGGAAGGTCACCGCCCCCTTTCTGCTTCGACGGCTCAAGACAGACAAAAAAATAATTCAGGATCTTCCGGAGAAGATCATCACCAAAGAATACTGTCCCCTCACCAAGGAGCAGGCCTCCCTCTACCAATCCGTGCTGGAGGATCTGCAGCGGGGACTGGAGACTGGGGAGGATGCGGGGCGTCAAGGGCTGGTGCTCGCCACCCTCACAAAGCTTAAACAGATCTGCAACCACCCAGCCCACTTTCTAGGGGATAACTCCTCTCTGGAAAACCGATCCGGAAAGCTCCGGCGCCTGGTGGATCTTCTCCAGGAGTTTCAAGAGGCGGGGGAGCACTGCCTCATCTTCACCCAATACCGGGAGATGGGGGAGATGCTTCAAAAGTGGCTCCGGCAGTATTTTGCCCAGGAGGTCTTGCTGCTCCACGGAGGCATTCCCCGAAAAAAGCGGGATGACATGGTGGAGATCTTCCAGAACTCCCCGGAGGCCCCGAAGATCTTTATCCTCTCCCTCAAGGCGGGGGGCACCGGGCTCACCCTCACCCGGGCAAACCATGTGATCCACTTCGACCGCTGGTGGAACCCTGCGGTGGAGAATCAGGCCACGGATCGGGCCTTCCGGATAGGGCAGAAGAAGAACGTGCAGGTGCATACCTTCATCGTACCGGGCACCCTGGAGGAGCGGATCGATGCCTTGCTGGAGAAAAAACAGGATCTAGCGGAAAAGATCGTGGGAGGAGAGAATCTCTGGATCGGAAACCTTTCGGATAGGGAGCTTCAGAATCTGCTGCGGCTGGATCCGGAAGCTTTGGAGGTGTAGAGCATGGCACGGAGACGAAAAAACAGCTTCATGTGGTACGAACCCACCACCCCCCGGGAGGTGCACGGAGGAATCCGAGCGGTGAGCCGGCGGGGAAGCTTTGCCACCACCTGGTGGGGGAAGGAATGGATCCGCATTCTCGAATCCTCCGATATTGGAGCCCGGCTCTCCCGAGGCAAGAGTTACGCCCGAAAGGGACAGGTGACGGAGCTCGCCTCCGCTCCAGGGAAGATCACCGCCAAGGTGCAGGGATCCCGAGCAAGCAAATATTCTATTCTCCTGGAATGCGACGTTCTTGCGGCAGAACAGAAGGAGAAACTTCTTCAGGCTCTGGAGGAGCAACCCTTTCTGGTGGCCCGGCTTCTGGAAAAGGATCTTCCCCAGGAGATGGAAGAGATTTTCCGCCAGGTGGGGCTTCCCCTCTTCCCCTCCCCCCAGAGAGACCTGGAGACCAACTGCTCCTGCCCGGACTGGTCCAACCCCTGCAAGCATATCGCTGCGGTGTTTTACCTTATGGCGGAGGCCTTCGATGCGGATCCCTTCTTCCTGCTCACCCTTCGGGGGCTGGAACGGGAAGATCTCTTCGGGCTCTCCCAGGAGGAACCCCTTTCGGAAAAATCCTCTCTCCCCCCGGAGCCTCTCCCCTTGGAATCCGAGGCCTTTTGGGGAGCCCATGCCCTCCCCCCTCTGGCAGAAACACTTCCCCCTTCGGAGTTTCACGGCACCCTTCCCCGCCGACTGGGCCCCCTCCCCTTCTGGCGCTCCTCCCAACCCCTGATACCCTTCATGGAGGAGCTCTACCGCACTGTAGCAGAGGGGGGAGAAGAGAGACCAAAAGAATAACCTCCTTCAGCATTCAAAAAGCCCACGAGCCCCTCATCCCTTGTGCATAACGCACAAAAAGGCAGAGGGTCTCATGGGCTTTTTTCAGATATTTCGTCCAATGATCTTTTTACGGATCCCCTCTATACTGACCTCAGCAAGAAGGACTTGGGAAGATGCTTCCCAGGATCATTCATCATAAGGGAGGGAAAAGGTTATGGCGAAGTATATCGATCGTATCATCCTTATAGGCACCATGGTTTTCGCTATGGGTTTCGTGCTTGTAATGCTGGGGGTCAACTAAACCGTCAAAACCAGATAATCCCGAAAACTCCCCAGTTTCAGGAATTTTCCGCTTGAAGCCATGTCCTCAAGGGGCATGAACACGGAAAACAAAGCCAGCAACCTCTCCTAAGGGAACTTTTTATGCCGAAAAAAGTTTTCCCTCGGGCCTGAAGCCAAAAGCACACACACACAGAACCACCAACCACCAAGCCTCAGGGGCCCTTTCTTTGCGAGAAGAAGGGGCCCCGCCGCTTTTTTGGAAACCTCGGCTCTCCCCGCCGGAAAGATCCGCAAGGAAAGCCGAGGCGAGAGAGTTTTTTACAAGGGAACTAATCTCTTTCCGAAAGAGATCTGTAGATGGTGCCGATCTTGATGGGCTTTACGGGAGGACGCACCACTCCCTGGGGAACCTCCGCGTAGGGAGTTCCGGTCATTTTGCAGATCTCCCGAAGGATGATATCCCGGCATCCCCGGCCCTGGCAGGGCCCCATACCAACTCGAAGCACCCGTTTCAGCTCCTCGAAGCTGTCATACCCCTTGGCGATCCACTCCCGAATCTCTCCCAGAGTAACCTCTTCGCAACGGCATATGACGATGTCGTTCTGTTTGTCTTTCATGTCCGCCATGTTACGCCACCACCTTTACCGCTCGGATTTCCATGACCAGATCTTTGGGAACCGATACATGCACTACGTAGGTTTTGTCTTTCCAGGGTTCCGTTACGGAGACCACGGTGCCCCGGTGTACTTCTTCCCCCTGCCGGTTGCAGCAGGCTATGGGGTCGCCCTTGGCGGGGAGGGGGAGGATTTCGTAGGGGAGTTTCATGAGCGCCTGGTCTTCTTCTCCCCAGGTGAGGTCCACCACAAAGCAGGCGAGACCGGGACATTTGGCTACGCAGAGGGCACAGCCGGTGCATTTGCTGTAGTCGATCCGGGGGGTGTCGTTGATGTCATCAAAAGGAAGCACCGCTCCGGTGGGACAGCTTGTGTGACAGGGGTTGCAGGGGATGCGCTGGGGGCATTCGATGAGCACGAGGCCGTTCTTTTTGCTTTCCCAGATCTCCCGGGGAGGCGCTACCGCTCCGGGGCACTCTTCCGTAAGGATGCCGCTGTTAAAGAGTTTTTCTTTGTCCATCATGGTTTTCTACCCCCAACATTCACAGCAGACTTCACAGAGGCCTGCCCGGATTTTTTCGCCTACTTCGCCTGCCCGGAGGTCTTCAAGGCGCTTGTGGTAGAGGGCGGAGCGCTCTTTGTGTTCTTGCGGGGTGCCGTGGCTGAGGCTGGCGGCGGCGGCGAGACCTGCAATGCGTCCTTCTACCATGGCGGCGGAGGCTTCTTCGATGCCTGCGGCGTCTCCGGCTACCCAGATGTCCGGGTGCGAGGTGCGCATGAGGGCGTCCCGCCGGGCTACGTAGCCGCAGAGCTGGGGGACGAATTTCATGGAGCAGTCCGCTTGCCAGAGGAGTTCACAGGTGGGGGTGAGGCCTACGGCGAGGCAGATGATGTCGCAGTCGATTTTTTTGGGTTCCCCCTGGGGTTTGAAGCAGTTGTCGATTTCCTGGATGAGGGCGCCTTCAATGACCTTTTCTCCCAGGGCTTCGGTGATGGTGTGCTGGAGGTAGATGGGAACTCCCATGCGCCGGATTTTGGCGGCATGGACCCAGTAGCCTCCGATTTTGGGCATGGCTTCGAGGATGCCTACGATTTCAACGCCTGCCTGCATGAGCTGGTAGCTGACGATGAGGCCGATGTTGCCGGCTCCTACCATGAGGACTTTGTCCCCCGGGGCGACGCCGTAGACGTTCATGAGGGTCTGGATGGCTCCGGCTCCGTAGACTCCGGGGATGTCGTTGTTGGGGAAGGGAATGAGCCGTTCCTGGGCGCCGGTGGCCATGATGATCTTTTTGGGTTTGATCCGGACGTATTCTTCTTCTCCCACCACGTAGCTGACGACGCCGTCTTCTTTGTAGTAGCCGGTGGCGGTGGCGTTGGAGAGAACTTTGACTTTGCCGGATTCCTGGTGGTGTTCGAGTTCTTCGAAGAGGATGTCCGCTATGGAGAGCCCCCGGGTGCCCGCGTGTTCTTCTTTGGAGCCGAAGAATTTGTGGGTCTGTTTGATGAGCTGTCCTCCGAGTTTGAGGTCACTGTCCAAGACGGTGACTTCGGCTCCCAGGGAGGCGGCTTCTATGGCTGCGGAGAGCCCTGCGGGGCCTCCGCCGATGACGAGTATTTCCGTGGTTTTCATGTTTTTCCTCCCCTTAGCCTTCTACCGTCACGACGCCTTTGCCCGTCTGGGTTTCTACTTTCATCCCCGCTTCGAGGGGGGTGACGCAGGTTCGCACGTTGGGCACTCCGTTTACCGTCATGAAGCAGGAGGAGCATTTCCCGATGGCGCAGAAGAAGCCTCTCGGACGTTTCATCTCAGGGGTGATCCGGTAGGTGCGTACCCCGTTGGCATGCAGCGCCGCAGCGATGGGTTCCCCCGCAAAGCCTTCCAGCTCCGTGCCGTCGAAGCTGAAGGTTACCTTGGTTTTCTTTTCGTGCTGAAAGTCCAGTATGGGATG
>NPIG01000825.1_pt1 | contig 19589 bp, 13 predicted proteins | sample 8637441 | NCBI WGS metagenome assembly NPIG01 (sample SAMN07420675, study PRJNA396082) | bioreactor metagenome | isolation source: sample BR6 brine-fed electro-methanogenic bioreactor BR | place: Japan: Kochi | collected 2016-06-14 | reverse complement strand
GAAGGCCGCGCCGGCCTGCCGAGCCTTCGACCTTCGGACCACCGATCATCGGTTCCGCGCCGTTAGCCTCTAGAGGGAGACTTAGAAATGAAGGAACACAAAGCTGCATTTGAGGCTGCCTTCTTCTCAACCGCGGCATTATGGATGTCACCGTGGAAAGATAAGGCGGAGTATCGCGTACTTGAGTCACAAGCGAAAGCATCGGCCAAAGTGCTTAGCCTTTCCTTTGAGGAACTGGAACGCACCCAACGACAAGACGATCTTCAGCAGGTACTGCTCCAGGGGACTGAAGAATTGCAGTGTCTAGCAAGAGAATTGGAGACAACACATGACTCACTTCTTTCTGATTGCTTTCGCTTGGGTATGCACTGCGGGAACCTCTTGGGCGCGGCGGTATGTGGCTCCCACTTGCCCGCCCTTGATACTGTTCTGCCGCAATATATCGATAACATTCAACACACCAAGTCCTCACTACCTACGAGCCCCCCTGCCCTTGAAGAAATCATTGATTTGCCACCAAACGCTATATCCTTCAATTCACTTATCCCCTTAGTGCAGAAGGTTGCAGAATGGTTTGCGACCTGTAATATGTCAAAGTCCCCACATGTCTTTCTTTCCTATGCAGAAGAAGAATCATTAATTGCAAAGATGATTGCAAACCGACTTAAGAGTGAGGGCATATCTTGCTGGCTTTACGAACGCGACTCTGAGCCCGGTGAACCACATCTGATACAAACTGGACGAATCATAGATGGCTGTAAAGTGCTGGTCGCGATAGTCTCTGAGCACTCCCTTAAATCCGAATTTGTTGCGGTTGAGATCTTCCGTGGCTACGAGAAAGGCAAAGCCTTCTTACCCGTTCTCGTTGGTCTCACAAATGCTGAGTTCGTGAGCAAGCGACCCAAATGGCTTTTAGCTCTAGGTTTTTCAACAACAATTCAATGGACAGATCCACAAGAGGTGTTGGATAGAATAGTATCTGGACTTAGAAGAATGCTGTAGCCTTCTGCGCATTCTTCCTTTAGTAACAAGTCCATCAGCTTTTGTACACGGTCGATTATCTTCGTTTCACCAGTTGCACGGCGCATCCATCCCTATATACCCTTGTGGCAGGAGGAATTGGCGGAAGTGAGACCAGCACATGAATGGCGGGCGGAACTGCGGGAAGCCGTGGCCCCACCGGAACTGCATTTGGAGGAAGGCCGCGCCGGCCTGCCGACGCTGAAGGTGGGCAACGTCTACCTGCACAGCCGATACAACCCGCAAGAGGAGGCCCAGCGGCTTGTCGACTCGGCGGAGTTGGACCCGGAGCGTCCCGTGCTGGTAGTCGGCCTGGGCCTGGGTTATCACGTGCGCGCGCTGCTCGACGCCGGCTTCGAGGTCGCAGTCGCGGAACCGCTCCCCGCCGTGGCGCGCTTCGCCCTTGAAGGCCCGGGATTGCCGGAGACTCTTCCTCTGGGCGTGGGCTCTGCCGAAGACATGGCCGACACACCGCGATTCCGTGAATTCGCCGCCCGTCTGCCGCAGGTGCTGGTGCACCCGCCCACGGCCCGGGTTCATCCGGACTATGCAGCTTCTGTGGAAGCCGCCCTGGCAACACCGGCCCTCTCCGGACAGCACCTCAATATCGCCGTGGTGGGGCCCATGTACGGGGGCTCGCTGCCCATCCTCCGTTATCTGGTCAACGCCTTCCGCAAGCTGGGGCACCGCACGCTCGAAGTGGATAACAGCATTGCCTGGCCACTCTACCAGCGCATCAGCGAGGGAACCGAAGACCCCCACGCCCGCGGACAACTCACCGCCATGGCCGGAAACGTGCTGGCCGAGTGGACCTACGCGCGGGTGGCGGAGTTCGACCCCGAGATATGCGTAGTGCTGGCGCAGGCGCCGGTGGGGCCAGACTTCCCGGCCCGGCTGCGCCAGCGCGGGATTGTGACCGCCTTCTGGTACGTGGAGAACTGGCGTCATCTCGCATACTGGAGAGACATTGCCCCCGCCTATGACTACTTCTTTCACATCCAGCCGGGTGAGTTCGAGCAAAAGCTCGACGAAATCGGATGCGTGGACCATGCCTTTGTTCAAACCGGCTGTGACCCGGATTTCCACCGTCCCGTGGAATTGTCTGATGAAGAACGCGGCGCCTTTGCGTGCGAAATATCCTTTGCCGGCGCGGGCTACTATAACCGGCTCCAGGTCTTCAAGGGGTTGACCGACTACGACTTCAAGCTGTGGGGCGTGGACTGGGCCGCGCGGGAACTGAGCCCGCTTGTAGTGGGCGGCGAACACCGCTTCGACTCCGAAGAGTTCATGAAGATCGTGGCCGGCACGAAGATCAACCTGAACCTGCACTCGAGCACCACGCACGAGGGCATCGACCCGGAAGTGGACGCAATCAACCCGCGCGTCTTCGAGATAGCCGCGGCGGGGGGGTTCCAGGTCTGCGACCCCTGCGCCGGTCTGGAACGCCACTTCGACTTCGAGACCGAGTTGCCGGTGTACCGCACCCTGAAAGAACTTCGCGAGCGCATCGACTACTTCCTGGCGCACCCGCAGGAGCGGGCCGCTTTCGCCGAACGCGCGCAGAAGCGCGCGCTTGCGGAGCACACCTACGCGCACCGTGCCGAGCAGATGCTTCGCCTCATTTTCGAGCGGCATGGCGCGCGCATTCTCAAGCGCGGCATCCGCGTGCAACGCACGGCCGGCGAGATGATCGACCGCGCGGGAAAAGACACCGAACTCGGCCGCTGGCTGGCCACGCTGCCGGAGGAACTGCCCTTCACGCAAGAGATGCTCACCCCCTTCCTCCGCGCGGGCACGGAAGAGACCACCTACCCCGAAAGGCTGTTCATGTATATGCGAGAGGTGCGGGAGTTTGCCGAATCACTCCTGAAGAACCCCAGGTAAGCAATGCGAATACTCGTGGTACAGACGACACGCATGGGCGACGTGCTCCAGACTTCGCCCCTGGTGCACATGTTGCGCAAGAAGCATCCGGATGCGCACATCGCCATCATGGTGCGCGGCATGGGCAAAACCATCGCCGAGCACCACCCGGCCGTGGACGAGGTAATCGTTTACAACGAGGACGACCTGTTCCTTGACATGCGTTCCGGCGATTCCGACCGGCTCCTGAAAGCCTACCGCCGCGCAGACGAATGCGTGCAGTCGCTAAGAGCCGGGGCCTACGATATGGCGTACAACGTGACGCACAGTGTCGCGTCGGCGATGCTGATGAAACTCACGGAGATGCCGGAAGTCGTGGGCGCCCACCTCAGCGATGACTGGCAGTTCGTGTTGCGCGGGCCGTGGTCCACCTACTTCTTCACCAGCGTGTTCAGCCGCGAATACAACGACCTCAACCTGTGCGACATTACGCGCAACTTCGTCCAAGATGCCCCGCCCTGCCGGCGGCTGGTCTTCGCACTGCGCGAGGACGAGCGCGGTTTTGCCACCAGACTCTTTCTGGAAAACGGCATCGGTCCGGACGATTTCGTGGCGTGCATGCAACTGGGCGCCAGCGAAACGGGCAAGCGGTGGTCGGCCAGACGCTTCGCGGAGCTGGCGCGGCTACTGAAAGACCGATACGCCGCGCACCTCTTCCTGCTGGGCGTTGAAGAGGAGGCGCCCCTCGGCGAGGAGTTCGAGAAGTACGCTCCCGGACTGGCCGCACACCTTTACGGCAAGACCAGCATTCCGCAGGTTGCCGCCCTGCTTGAACGCAGCCAGGTCCTGGTGACGAATGACACCGGCACGATGCACATTGCCGCGTCGGTGGGTTGTCCCATCGCGCTGGTTTCGGTGGGCAATGTGCACTATCGCGAGACCGGCCCCTATGGCGAGAGGCATTGCGCCATCGAATGGCGGCGTCCCTCCCTCGGGCGTTCCGATTTCGTCCCGGGCGGTGCCGAGGAGCGCGAGGCCATCCGGCCCGAACAGGTAATGCATGCCGTCGGCCTGCTGTTGCAGCGCCCCGAATCCAGCCCAGGTTCCTTCGAGCAATCGGAGGACTCGCCAGAACTCAACAGCGTGGACATCTATGTGAGCCGGTTTGCACCCGACGGTTTTCTGCAGTTCTACCCCGTGATACGCCGCCCCATGGGCGAGCGCGATTTCGTGCGCATCGCCTACCGCGCCATGTGGCTGGACCACCTCAGCGCGGCCGACAACAAGCGAAGTGAGTATGAAAGCCTGCGGCTCATGCTCGCCCACTTCGACGGGCCGGGCCTTGCAACCGTGGCGCGCTGGCGCGACGCCCTGTGCGAGGCATTCAACCAACTGGCGGCGCTGTCGCAGGAAGGCGTGAAGACCACGGAGAAGCTGCTGGATGCCCTGAAAAAGAGGCAGATAGACCGCGCAAAACAACTGGTCGCTCAATTGATGCGGTTAGATGATGACATGCGCATCTTCAGTGAACTACACCCCCCGTGCCGTCCGCTCACGCTGATTGCGCGCTTCGAGCGCGACAACCTGGAGGGGGCCGACCCAATGAAGCTTGCGGAAACCACCCGCGGCATTTACCGCGCGTGCTTCTCCCGCGCGCGGCTGACGACCCGCAAACTCACCAAGCTCGCCGGCATGATGGAAAAGGGTGAGTAGCGGTCAGGCTTTCGGCAGGCTTTCCCACTCCGCTAAGGGCGCGTACATGACCTCCGCTGCGCCCCGCTTGCTGGAGTTGAAAACCAGCGCGCGGCTGTCGGGTGTGAACGAACCGTGTGGGTGGGTCTTGAATCCTTCCGACACGTGCGTGCCGGTGAGCAGCCGCCGCTCCTTGTCCGCCATGCGCACGAGCCAGATATTGCGGTCGAAGTCGTCGCCCATGGCCCACTGTCCGTCCCGGCTGCCGTCGGTGTGCCAGGCAGGATACTCCGAGATAATCTCCATCCCCGGTTTGTCCAGCCAGGCCTGCGCGATGCCGTGCGGCTGCCCGCGATGGGCATCGTCATAGGGCCAGATGGTGAAGATAATCCGGTCCTTCTCCCACCAGACCTCGTGCGTCACCCACTCGTCGTAGGTTTCCTTATAGAACGGCCGCAGTCCCGAGCCATCGGCATTGACAAACCACGTCCTCTGCGGAGCATCACCACCGGTCTCGTGGCAAAACATAATCTGGCCGCGCACGAACGGGTTGGCTTGAACGTGGCCCACCCGCCAGTCGGTCTCCACCACCGTGCGCCATTCCTGCCGTTTCGCATTGAAAGCGGCAATCCCCCAGCGCAAATCCTCCTCTAGCACCACCCCCACATAGACCGTCTCACCGTCAGCATCCACGCTCACCCCGCCGGAAAAGCCCGGGTATTGCTCCGGCATCACGCCCAGACGCAACAGCGGCGGCTTGCCATGAAAACACTCCACCACATCGGCCAGAAAGAGTTCGCGCTCCTGGAAGTAGAACAATTTGGCGCTGTTCCAGGCCATTGAAAATTGGACCGGGCGCCCCCCCACCACCGGCTTGATCCTGCCGGTCGCCATCTCCAGCGTGTGCGGCGACATGTGTTCGCCGGTCCGGTTCGAGAGGAACACGAGATACTCCATCTGGGGCGTCCACTTGGGATGGGTCTGATAAATGACCTGGTCTTCCGCGTCGCCCGGGGTGAGCACATAGACGCGCGCGCCGGTATGCTCGTCGGTTAGCACCGGAAAGACACTGTCGAGCATGCTGCGGGAGAGCGCCGCGGTCGTGCACCCGCCCCAGGCTGCGGACGCGCCCGCCGCGCATGCGGCAAGAAAACGCCTCCGGCTCATACTGGCATCAAGAATCACTGCTGCATTCCTTTCGATTTCGGCGCCGGTCAACCTGGCCCAGGAGGCACAATTCGCCAGCGGCGGCCGGGGCATGGTTCTCCACCACTGCTTCCGCCAGCATGTGCTCCGCCAGCGGCGACTCGCGTCCTGCCAGCCGGGCGTACTTCCCGGAAGCCAGCCAGGCACGCATGCGTTCGGTCACCTCGTGCGCATCCTGGCGCATGCACAATGCCAGAACCGCGCCCGCGATGCCACCGCCGGTCAGGCAAGCACCCAGCGCACCCGCGTCCACCGCCTTGTCCACCAGCCCGTCAAGCACGGGACTGCTCGCGCCGTAGTCGCCCGGGCACAGTTCAATCGGCCGCCCTTCCCGGCGCCAGCCGGCCATCGCCGTGTCCGTTGCCGCGACCGCCTCCTGCGCGGCGCGCCAGGCGATACGGTCGCCGTCGTGCCCGACTTTCATCAGCAGGCCCGCCCGCCGGTAATTCCCGTCCCGCAACATGGGCAGAAACAGCCTTGCCCGTTCTGACTCTGCAATGCCGAAGAGCAGCGGGCCGCGAAGTCCGATGGTGCGGGGCCAATTCTCCACCGGCACGCCGCCGAAATAGCGCTGCCAGGCCAGGTCGAACTCAGGCAGGTCATACCGGCTGCGCAGTTCCTCGACCGCAAGCGATTCCGGCACGGCCTGCAGGACTGTGTACAGTTTGTCGAGGCCGCCCAGTGCTTCCGGAGTGATCCGGGCGAGCCGGTCCATCCGCCCCACCGCCTCATCGCCGCAGCCGCCCATCTCCCGTATTTCCTGGCGCAGTATCTCCAGTGCCATGGAATAGGCGAAACGATTGCGGGTGTACTCCGCGAGTTGCCTCCCGCTCAGGCTGCGTTCCGTGTAGGAGTTGATAACCAGCACGGCGAGGTCATCGGGCAGCGCCAGATAGCGTGTCTCTGAAGTGTCCAGTTGCTCGGCGAACAGCGCTACGTTCACCAGTTCGCCGCGCCGCCCGAGAATCATGGCGCCCTGGTCGCTGGTGCCCGTGCGCGCCCCGGCGTACCATTCGGCATTGCGCACCGCCAGGATGCGGGATTCCGTGTCCAGTTCCGCACTGTTCCATCCCAGCACGGCGAGCAGGAACGCCAGCGAGAGCGCATGAGACGAACTGAGCGCGGCCCCCACGGGGATGTCGCTGCCGACAACGGCGTCAATGCCGAGAAAGGGCGTGTCCGGGTGGGCGTGCTGCGCGCTCAGCGCCGCGCCTTCGATGTAGCGCGCCCACCCGTCGGGCAGTTCCGAGATATGCGCGCGCACCGCAGGCGCCTCAATGAACTGAAGCCAGTCTTGTGCGAAAGCACCGCTGCCACGCCATTTGCCCAGTCCGAACTCGGCGGGCGCGAACTGCGGCACGATATTCGCCGCCGTGCAGCGCGTGTCCTCCCGGACCGCGGCGGCCACCACGACCTCACGCTGGTGCGTCATCAGATTCAGATAGCCGCCGTGGGTGTCGACATGCATCCCGCGCAGATTGATGCGCGCGGGCGAGCGGAAAAGGCGCACGGCACGATTGGGGCCGTGGCGCGCGGCAAAAACCTCGAGCACACGGCGAAGCAGTTCGGCGCGCTCCGCCAGCACATCCTGATTGTTTCCGTAGACATCCCGCAACCGCGCGCGCACGTCCGCATCATATGCCTTAAGCGCCTGCAACAGGCCCGCCGCCGAGTGCATCCGGTCTCCTTCCCTGTACTGCGTGGCCGGTCTCACGGATTCGGGCACGGGCGTCATTCGTCGTAGCTGGTGCGAATGCCGTACTCCGTGCCCAGTTGCCGCAATTGCTCCAGTAGTCCCGGCTGCTCCCCATGCCTTGAAATCTCGCCGATCAGATAGTAGGCCTTCTGAAAGGCCCAATTGCGGGCGATTTCCGCATCCCCTGACTGGGCCTCTCCCAAATCGGCGCGGAAAATCAGCTCCTTCTCCCTTTTTCCGGCCTGCCCGGCCAGGCGCATGACGAATTCCCGGTCCTGGCGGGCGTCGAAGCGGCCGTATACTGTGACCGCCTGCCCGCGGTAGAAATCGGGCGCGGTGCGTGGAAACACTTGTGTCTCGTCAATGCGTCCATAATCGGTTTCGATATCCACCAGCAGCGGGTCATCCATGCGCGCGAAGAAACGTGGCAGCGCCTCGTCGATGTCGTCCAGGTCTGGCGCGACATAGCTCTCCCCCTTGTTGCGGTATGCGAGCAGGTCGAGGAGGTAGCGGTTGACCGTGCGCCCACCGCCAAAGGCGTAGATACTGTTCCGAAGCGCATTGTCCGCGGTCACGCCGTTGATGATCATCCTGCCGTCTCGCATGCCTGTAGTCGGGCGGCCGTCGGTGACCACCATCACCACACCGGGCGCGCCTTCCCGCGGCGCCTCGTCAATCACCGGAAGCAGCGCACGGTACACATCCGTCTCACCGCGGGACTCAAGCCGGCTGAGAAACTCATAGGCCGCGGCCTTGTTTGCGTCTGTGCCGGGTACCCGTTCCTGCTGAAACATCGTCGGGGTGTCCCGGAAGATGACGATATTGAACCGGTCTTCCGGACGCAATCGCGCCACCGCTTCGCGCACCCCACGCGCGGTGACATCCAGTTTGTGCTGGTGCATGCTGTTTGATGCGTCAACCCCGAAGGTCACGTCCTTGGGCAGCACCTCCAGTTGCCGGTCCTGGCGCGGCGTGACACGCACCCGGAAATAGCCCTCCGATTCGCCCGGCGGCACGTAGGAGTCAAGCTGGATGTCGACGAGGTCATCCATGAACGCATAGGCGCTCTCCGCCCGCGCCGTCTCCGCCTCGCGTTCCAGGGGCGCCCGGGCGATAATCTCTTCCACCGGCAGTTCCAGCGGGGTGGAACCGGCCAGTTCCGGCGGCGTGATTTCCTTCTCGGTGGGCGGCTTTTCCACATCGCCGGATTCGGATGCTTCCGCCTCTTCCGGGGTTTCCTCGAACAGCCCCGGCCCGACCGTGTCAAACCGCAACGAGCCGATATCCGACGCGAGGGGTGAGCGAAGCGCGGGATATTCACCCGCTTCGAGTATCCTGTCCGGACTCGGCCGCACGAGCCGGCGGGCCACCTCGATGTCCCGTCGTGCATCGCTTACATCAATCTCGAGAATCTTCGCGTCGATGCGCTTCAACCGCGCCTCGTCCGGCGTCAGTTCATGCTCACGGGCCACCTCGTCAGAGGCGACGCGCTCCTGCATGCGCGGCACGTCGGCAGGCGCGGGCTGGTCTTCAGCGGCCGGTGACAGTATCTCGGCGTCGCGTTCGAGCAGGTCACGCACGGAGCCCGCGCGCGAGGCGAGCCCGCCGTTTTCCTCCCCGGCCTGGGAGGGCGCGGGGTCGACGGCTTCCCGCAAGTGGACGGTGACCCGGTCGAGTAATTCGCGCGGTGCGGCCCCGGCGCCGAGCATGATGACGCGCGGCGCCACCGCGAACAGCGCGGCGTAGAGCAGTGCGGCAAGCAAGACGCTGAGCACGAATGTCGCCTTGCGGCTCAGCATCACTCAGCCCCCGCCGGCCGCTGATTCGCCGGCCGGGTCGGACGTGGGTGTTTCCAGGGCCGCCTTCGCGCGCGCCGCGTACTCGCTCTCGGGATAGTCCCGCAGAATCTCCTCATAGGCTTTTGTTGCGCGATCGGCTGCCCCCGCCCGCGCATAGTTCTGGCCCGCCCGCCACAGGGATTCCGGCGACAGCTTTTCATGCAGAAAAAGGATGGCCACACGCATGAAACTGCGGGCCGCCTTGTCGTGTTCGCCGCGCTCTTCATAGAGTTCGCCCAAACGGAACCGGGCGCGAGCGGCCACATCGCCGTTGTTCGCGCCGGCGGCGTCCTCATACAGCGCCAGTGCCTTCTCCGAGTCCCCGGCGGACTCATGCAACTGCGCCATCCGGAACCGCGCCTCCACGGCCATGGCGCTTGCCGGCGACTCCTCAATGACCGCTTCATAGAGCTTAACGGCGCGCTCGGGCTCTCCCGCCTGCTCCGCGCACTCCGCTATCTTGAATCGAACCCGTTCCGGCTTCGGATAACCCGGCACCGCCTGCAACAGCGCCGCAAAGGCTGCCTCCGCCTCAGCCCACTTCTGCTGGTCGAAGAAGTGTTGTCCGGCCCAGGCGTAGGTTTCTTCGTTCAGCGCGGTGTCCGGGTACTCCCGCATCAGGCGCACGAAAAGCCCCGCGGCCATGTCATAGTCCTTGTGCTCGTAGCGCGCCAGAGCGAGCCCGCGCAGTGCTCGTCCGGCCAAGTCGCCCCCCTCCGCCGCGTCGAGGGCGGCCTGGTACTCATCCATTGCTTTCACGGCCTCACCCCGGTCGCGCAGCAGGAATTCCCCAATGCGGAAGTGCGCCTCCGCCACGTAACGGCTTCCCGGGAACTTCGTCAGCAGCGTTCGAAAGGTGTCCGCGCTCTGGGCGTAGTCTTTCATGTTGTGATACGTCACCGCGAGCCGGTACAGCGTGTCCTCCTCTACATGCGGGTCCAGCGGCTTCTCGAGTATGGCCTTGTACTTTTCGAGGGCCCTCTCGAAATCCGCCGCGTTGAACTCTGCGTCGCCGGAGCGCAGAATGGCTTCCTCGACCAAAGGGCTGTCGGGATAACGCTTCACAAAGGTCTCGAAGACCTGGGCCGCCTGTTCGGTCAGGCCGAGTTGCGCCAGGCATTCCGCGGACTTGTACAGCGCTTCCACCCCGAATTCACTGTCCGGGTACTTTTCTGCAACCAGCCGGAACTCCTGGTGCGCGTCTTCATAGTTGCCTTCCGAAAGAAAGACCAGGCCCAGCAGGAAGCCCGCATCCCCTACCAGCGAAGAGTCTTTGTGTTCCTGAAGGAATTGCGAAACCTGTGTCTTCGCCTCTCCGAGGTCCCCTTTGAGATAGGCAATCCAGGCCGTCTTGTACTTGGCCCGCAGCGCGAACTCGGATTCCGGGTGTTTGTCGATGAGTTCCGCGTACAGTGCAAGTGCCTTCTCGTAGTCCTTCTGCTGCTGATACGCGTTTCCCCGCAGATAGGCCAGACCGACAAGATAAGGGGAATCGGGGTGCGCTTTCGCAAAAGCTTCCGCCGCCTTCATCGCCTCCGTGTACTTGCCGGCGTGGTAGAGCGCCCAGGCGTAGCCGTAGTCGGCCCGCCGGGCGTATTCCGTTTCCGGAAAATTCTCGCGGAGTTGTTCGTACGCCCCCACGGCGGCGCTGAACCAGCCGATCTTGTCGTAGGTCTCCGCCGCCCGGTAGCGGCTCTCCATGCGAAGTTCCGCCTCGGTCTCCGGGGCGTTGGCCACGGCGGAGAACTCCACTGCGGCGTTCTCCAGGTCACCCTTCTCCAGATAGGCAATGGCAAGTTGATACCGCACATAGGGGGCGAGTTCGGTGTCGGGCGCCGCCTCAAGCAGCGCTTTGTAGCTGTTGGCGGCGGCCGTGGACTCGCCCTGCGCCTGATAGGTCTTGCCCAGGTAGTACAGGGCGCGCGCCCGAACCTCCCCGGGCATACCGACTTCCGAAAGCGGCTGAAGCGCGACCGCGGCTTCGTCGTGCCGGCCAAGGAAGTAGAGTGCTTCGCCTTTGCCCAGTTGCGCCTCACGGCGCTGCGCCTCGTCTGCCGTGAGTTCAATCACCTTGTTGAAAGCTTCCAGCGCCTGCTCATGTTGCTCAGAAGCTTGCGCCGACTTGCCGAGCCGGAACCACGCGGTCCGCGCATCAGGGCCTTCTGCGTTACCCTTCAGGTAGGCGGCGTATTCTTCGGCCGCTTCCTCATAAAAACCGCGATGAAAGAGCCCATTGGCGAAATCCAGCTGCGCATTTTCGGAGGGCGCTTTCTGGGCATAAACCGCCGAAAAGCCGCCCATGGCAATGAGAGCCGCCAGTAAGCTGGCTGCGGTCTGTCGCGTACCCGCGCTTCTCATGGCAGCGTATTCTCCTCCGCCGTCTGCGTTTCGGCGGGCAAGGCCGCAAACGCGATGTTCTGTATGTCCGCCTTCCGACAACAGTCGAGCACCTGCAACGCGCGCCCAAGCATGGCGGACCGGTCACCTCGCACAATGACCGAACCCCCGGGAAAATACTCCGCCACCCGGTCAAGCACCGCCTGCAGTTCGTCAATCTCCATTTCCCGGTCGTTCACGATAATGGTGCCGTCCGCCCGAAGGTTGATGAAGATCTCCCCCTGGGTGCGCTCCGTTTGCACCGCCGTGTCGGCCGTGGGCAGTTGGATGTCCACCTCGCTTTCCAGGGCGCCGTACACCGACGTAACCATGAAGAAGACGAGCGTCAGGAACACGATGTCAATAAGCGGGGCCAGCGGCACGCCCACCGCTTCTTCTTCCTGCCTCCGAGTGATGCGCATCATTCCCGCTCCTGTGCGATCATTTCGACGAATTCACTGGCCTGTGCCTCCACATCGGCAATAATCTTGGTAACGCGACCCCGCAGGATGAAATAGACCGCCATTGCCGGGATAGCGAGCACGAGTCCGGCGGCGGTGGTGATCATGGCGGTGGCCACGCTGTATGCCATGGTCAGACCCTTGACCTGCGCGTCGTTCAACGCGATGGCGCCGAAGGCCTGCATCATGCCCCACACCGTGCCGAGCAGGCCAAGCAGCGGCGCCAGGGTGGCGATGTTGTTGAGGTAGGCAATGCGTTGCCACAAGGCGGTCGCGCCGCGCTCGCCCTCGCTTTCCATCGCATCCTGCACCACGTAGCGGTCATGCCCCGCCATTTTGAGACCGGCCGCCAGCACTTTCGCCAAGAGTTCATCCCGGTCCAGGCACATCTGGTACGCCCCCCGCAGTTCCCCGGCCTGCACCTGGCTCCGCGCCCGCTTGGCGAGGCTCGGCGGCACCTCCCTGCGCGACGTCACGGTAAAGAAAAGGTACACGGCCAGCACGAACGCCACGAAGCCCAGCGCCATAATGGTCCACAGAATCGCCCCGCCCTGCTCAATCATCATCATGAGCGTCAGTTCCTGGACCACATCCGGCGCTTCATCCTGTGCCTGCGCGGCGGACGCAAGCAAGCAGACCAGCAGCACCGTCACCATGCACGCGAATACCCGGCCATGACTCATCACCCACTCCTTCCAGCGCTTCGCCTCAGCCCAGACGATATGGATTGTTTCATGCTCAAACAGAGTGCTAAATACACGAATTTTCCTGAATATTCACCGCTGCCACTGCATCTCCGCCCTCTCTCGCAACCCTTGGGTGGACCACATGTGTTACGTATTATGCCGTTCAGGCACAAAAGGTTGCAACGAATTCCAGGGGGCTTGCGCAGTTTGTGCCGCTTCCCGGGACTGTGCCATACTCTACCGGGTAGTTGCTTTCGGTCCGTGCATAGTTGCTGTGGAACCCGATGGAGTTCAACGCTTTGGACACCAGTCCCGAAGTCCCACAGGCATTCTGGGGGAAACCAGCAGTCCGCGATTTCGCCATATCGATAGGACTCGCCTTCCTGGCGTACATCTGGGCCTTCTACTATCTCGAAACCTGGCCGGGCACCCCGAGTTTCTACCAGGCCAAGTGCGCACCAGCCGTGATGATCGGGCTCGGCTACAACTACTGCGAGCCTGCCCCGCCCGTTCCGGAGGCCATTGCGGACTTTCTGAGCCTCCAGAGTGAGACGCTGGACCCCGCCGCCCTGCCCGAGACCATCGAGATACTTCCTCCCGGCAAGACGCTTGGCTTCCATCTATACGCCTATTATGCGATGGGACTGCTTTGGCGGATAACCGGGATTTCCTGGGATGCGCTGCACTATCTCATGGCCCTTCTGTTCGCGGCCTCCGTTGTGTGCGTGTGGTACATCCTGCGCCTTGGCGCCGGGCGCCCCGTGGCGCTCCCTGGCGCCCTGGTCTTGACCTTCTCCCCCGGCTATCTCTATATGCTGCCCCAACTGCGCGACTTCAGCAAGGCCCCCTTTGTGCTTGCCGTCATTGCCCTGCTTGGCTACGCTGTCGTCCGTCCCAGGCGACTGCCCGGACTGCTGCTGCTGTCCGGTGCGTTGGGGCTCTCCATGGGCGTCGGCCTCGGTTTCCGGCAGGACCTGCTCACCTGCCTGCCCATCGCCGTGGTTGCCCTGCTGCTGTTTCTGCCGGGAGACCCGCGCTGCACATGGGCGCGCCGCCTGCTAAGCGTTACGGTTGTGCTGGCCTGCTTCTTCACGGTGGCCTATCCCGTTTTCAAGGCGATTCCTTCCAAGACCCCGAACAGCTTCCACGCCATCAACCTCGGGCTCACCGCGCCGTTCAACAGGAACCTTGGACTCGGCGGCACCCCCTACGACATCGGCTACTACTATCGGGATGAATACATCCACACCGTGCTCTCCAGTTACGCACAGGCAAAACTCGGTCGCGAGGAACGGCTCGCCTACAACAGTCCTGACTACGACCGGGTAGGCGCTGTTTTCTTCCTGGAGCAGTTCCTGGCGCATTTTCCCGCGGATTTCATTGCCCGCTGGTACGCTTCCGTGAAGCGCATTCTCGATTACAGCGCCTTTGCTATTGACAGCAACCTCCCCGGAAATCTGGGCGACACGCGTCTGGAGAATCTTGTCTGGTTCCGTTGGTTCACGCTGCGCTGGCTGAGCGGTATCGGCGTGTGGCTGGCAAGCGCAGCACTGCTCGTGGTGAGTTTTCGCAGTGTCCGTCTCGCCCTCTGCGCCGCCGCGCTCTTCTTCTATTTCGGCGGCTATCCGAGCCTGCAGTTCATGCAGCGCCACTACTTCTTTCTGGAGGTGCTCTTCTGGTGGGCGGTCACGCTGCTCGCATGGCAGTCCGCACGCGGCCTGTGGTGGCTGCGCCGTTCCGCGCACCGCGACCGCGCGCGTGAGACCCTGGGCAACATCCGCCGCTGGTGGACGCCCCCGGTCAAGCGCATGCTCGTTTTCGCGGGGCTCATGCTCCTCGGACTCCTCGTCCCGCTCATGGCCGCCCGGGTCTACCAGTCCACACAGGTGCGCGGCATCTACGCGGCCTATGGGGCCGTCGAAGGCGAGAAGCTGGAAGCCGCCGTTGAGCAGGGCGGCAGGGTGACCTTTCGGCCCATAGATTTCCTGGACGCCGACACCTTCTCCGAGGCCGACCGGACCATGCAGGTCCAGACCGGCCTGCTCCTGGTTGAGTGTCTTCCCTCGGACCTCCCCTTTCCGCTTACGTTCGCCTACACCGCAACGGAGGAAATGAACAACTTCACGCGCACGGTGCATGTGCCGCCGCGCAGCGAGGTTGGCGATGCGCCGGTACGCGTCTTCTTCCCCGTGTACAACGCCCCGCCCAGATACCATCTCAAAGACCGTCGCTTCGTGGGGGTGCAGGTTCCGCAACCCGTCGCAAACCACGTGCGCGGTCTCTATGCGGTGCGCGACTACCGTGAACTGCCCGTACTCTTGAATCTCGTTTTGCCGGCGCAACATGCAGGCCTGCCCACCTGTCTCCGCTGGAAACTCGACTTCCCGCCCGCGGGCCTGCGGGCCTGCCGCTCCTATTCGGACGACATTCTCCAGAACGGCGGCTTTGAACGTTGGGCGGACGATGTGGAGGCGCCGCTCGGCTGCATGCCCCCCTCGGCTCTGAGTGTTATCACCCGGGAAACGGAAACACTGGCGCAGGGGCATAGCGCCGTGCGCCAGGTATGGCAACAGGATGATTCGTTGGCGCCGCTTCAGCAACGTTTCTACCTGGTGAGCGACCGTTTTGCCGCCGGCAAGACCTATGAACTTTTCCTGCACGCCAGGGTGGATGTCGAGCGCAACTTCATCGTTTCCGCCTGGCAGGTCATCGAGCAAGCCAATGGTCAACCGCAGTTGGTATTGCTCAATCCCGCGGTCTGTTATGTCTCCGGCACGGCCGCAAGCGGATTCCGGGAATACAGCGGCCTGTTCCAGGTGGCCGAGACCGACCACCGGTTCTCTGTGGTGCTGGCCACCTCCGGCACCGGAAAAACACAACGCGGCGACACGGTGGTCTGGGACAACTGGCGCGCTATCCCGCGGGAAATCGAGTAGCTTCTGCCGCCAGTTCTCCCAAGAGTTTCAGATTTTCATCCCTTCTGCCTTGACAGCGCACCGCCAACAGGGGATCGTTAATAAGAAGCCAGTTCAGGGGCGGAGCATCAAGAAATGGAGGACTATCTTATGGAAAAACTGAAAAGACTGCGGACCCTGACGGGAGCAATGGCGTTGTTCAGTGTGTCTGTCCTCTCGGCCGGGTGCCCCTGTTGGTGGGAGGCGCCGCGCACCGAGGTGGTAACCCTGCTCAGCGGCGACACGAACGCATTGATGAAGCAGTTGCTCACCGAGTTTCGCCAGGGCCAATCCGGTGTGGATATCGACGACGTCCAGAGCCTGACGGTTGCCGTCAAACACATTGAGCTGCATCGAGCGGCCGCGGATGAGCCCGGCGACGGCGAACAGAATCAGACTGGCGGAGAACAGGACCCCGCCGACATCGTGGCCGTGTTCGACGGCGAGTTGGACCTCGACCTCAAGCGTCTGTACGGGGTGTCAGAGGTGCTGTCAGCGGCCGAGGTGCCGCCCGGGCGGTACACGCAAATCCGGCTGGCCATATCGGATCCCCGCCTGGTCCTGGCTGCCGAGCCGGAGACGGTCATCACCGATATCCAACTTACAGCAAACGACCAACTCTTCATTACGGAGCAATTCGATATCCCCGAGGGGCAGACCAGCCTGATACTTCTCGACTTCGGCGGAATTCACCTGGTGGCGCAGGGAAACGGTGGCTACACGCTGACCCCCCAATTGCGTGCGCTGGTGAACATCCAGAATGCCGACGTGGTTCTTGCGGGCACGATAGCCGCCATCGACGAGGGCGCCGGCCTGTTGCTCTTGACCCTCGCGGACGGCTCGGAACTTGAAGTCGACTACACCGTGGCGAATATCTACCTGCCAGCCGATTCGACCGTGCCCACCGGAACCACGGCTGACCTTGCAGTTGGTCAAGGAATTGAAGTCACAGGCGTTATCAATCTTCAAGGCGTGGTGACCGCACAGAGCATCTACCTCGGTGCATGAGCCACAATAGCTTTACGACCCGCCGCCATCCTGTGATGGGGGCGGGTCTGCCCTGGTTTCCGCAGCGGGTTCCTTCGAACCCTCAGTGCCGCGCAGATAGTGCGCGGCGCCTTCAACCTGGTCACGCATCCGCTTAATCAACCGCCGCGCCCAGACAAACTCCGTGGCCAGCATGGCCAGCCCGACAAACAACACGACCGTGCCCGGGCCCGGCAGAAAGAGCAACGCCAGCCCCACCAGCAGGACGGTGCCGCTTGTGACAAGAACGACCAGCTTGCGCGCGTTGCGCACCGAATACGCAGCCACGCCAGAGACATTCTGCGCAACTTCGCGGGCCAGTTCCGTCAGTTCGTGTTGGGAGCGCGCCAAGGACACGACAAGCAACAACGCCGTGGCCGGCAACAACCCATAAACCGCGGTCGATTCCACCGCCCCGGCATAGGCGCTGCCTTCCGTCCGCAACACTTTCAGCCCGACGTAGAGCACATAGTAAAAGAGCAGCAATCCGCCCTCGGTGCGTGAAATCCGCGACCCACTGATGAAGATGGGCAGGCACACTATGGCCACTGCGGCCATGATCGGCACATCAAATCGGCAGAACGCTTCGGCTACCCCGAGTCCGTCCGGCGCCACCACAGCGGCCACGCCAAGCACGCCGAGCAGATTGAAGATGTTGCTGCCCACGATATTGCCGACCGCGATATCGCGCTGGCGCCGAATCGCAGCCACGACAGATGTGGCGGCTTCGGGGAGCGACGTGCCCATGGCGACAAGCGTGACACCGATGACACTCTCCGGAACCCCCCACAGACGTGCCAGACCCACCGCGCCCTCGACCACCCAATGCGCGCCCAAAGCCAACATGGCCAGACCGAAGAAAACGCCGCCCAATGCATAAAGTAACGAAGGCCCCGTGGCGACCGCCCTTGTCGGGCCATTGTGCGCCGACGCCAGCCCTTCCTCGGGGATTTCTCCGCGCCGGCCCAGAAGGCCAAGCATTATGGTGTACAGGACCAGCAAGGCGAGCAGAACAAGCCCTTCCCCCGTGCTCACGGTGCCGTTCGCGGTGAAGCCCCACCCAACGGCGCTGAACACAATGAGCAGCGGCACATCGATGCGCACCAACTGCCGCGCCACCATAAGCGGCACGATGAGTGCGGATACCCCCAAGATGAAGAGCACGTTGAAAATGTTGCTGCCCAGCACATTGCCCACAGCAACGTCAGGCTGGCCGCGGGCCGCGGAAAACGCGCTGACCACAAGTTCGGGCGCGCTTGTGCCAAATGCGACAATCGTCAATCCCGTAATGAGCGCCGGAACGCCAAGGAGCCCCGCCAGACGGGCCGCCCCCGACACCAGCCAGGCCGCGCCGGCGGTCAACAACGTGATTCCTATGATGAAAAGCAGAATGTTGAGCAATTCAACGGTATCCTGTCCCGGTCATGCGCAGTCCATTTTATGGACGGAGAGGGCGCCCGCGCAATGAGGAGTTACGAAAAGAGCCGCGACGAGACCCGTAGCTCCTGGATGCTCGCGTAAGACTCCCGCCACGCCCGGCGGCATATGGAGAAAAGACCGGCGTTGGCGGAAACCCGGCCCCGCAGCCTCGCAAACACTAGGGACAGGCCGAACAGGCACAGGTCGGAAAGATACGCCAGCCAGGCATGAGCGCGGCCATAATGTTTCCGAAACACATAATACTTGCTGCGGAACAGATGCCGTTTGCTGAACGGAGATTCGCCCCCAGGCTCCGCGCTTGCGCCGCCCACGTGAATCACAACCGCTTCCGGACAGAAGTGCGTCTCGTACCCCGCGCGCCGCGCGGGAAGCATGAGGTCCGCTTCTTCTTCATAGATGAACAAATTCTCGTCGAACCCGCCCATGGCGTCGATGCACAAACGCCGGGCCAGAAAACAGGCCCCGGAAACCATATCCACGGCACCTGCCCGATGTTCGTCCTCATTCAGCCAGTTTGTCAGCCACGGCACATGGCGCCCGAAGCGCGCCTCGAGGCCCGAGAAACACCACAGATTGCGGAGCGCGTTCGGAAACCGGCGGCAGCTTGGCTGAAAGCGGCCGTCCGGGTACCGCAGTTGCGGCCCCACAAACCCCGCTTTCGGATGCGCCTCCAGGTAGCCTGCAAGACGCCGCAACGCATCTTTCTCAAGCATCGCGTCGGGGTTCAGGAAGAGAACGAATTCCGCCCCGCTGGCAGCCAATCCGATATTGTTGCCCGCGCCGAATCCGCCATTCTCCGCCGCCTCGATGATCGTTGCTTCCGGAAAGTCCGCTCGAATCCGTTCCGCGGTGCCGTCGGTACTTCTATTATCGACTACAATCACATCGCCCAGCGCTTCTCCCCCGTATCTGCTAAGCGATTCCAGCGCCTCGCGCAGCAGGCTGCAGGTGTTGTAGCTCACAATGATGACATCTGCCTTCATGCGTGCCCTCGGTGTAATGCTCCGGCGTACTATCCGGCCTCCAGGAAGCGCCGCATCACCCGCTGGCCCAGCGGCACAAACTTCACAATCTGCTCCTTGTCCACGCGGGTGAGCCCGGGAACAAACCAGGCCGCCAGGGAAAACAGCAGCGTGTACGGCACGCCCATGGCGACGATGACTCCGAGCGCGGTCCAGCGTTGCGTCACCTCGGCATAGCCTATCCAGCCTGCCCCCTCCCGCACCAGCCAGGCCAGCGCGGGGCCCGCAACCAGCAACGCAGCCATGCGCGGCAGCGGGATCAATATGCCGCACCGGAAAAAAGGATTCGCCAATAACAGGAACACTGTC